>Ga0247733_1000380_pt1 | contig 17399 bp, 21 predicted proteins | sample UWRJL043104R2_FD_180932 | JGI IMG/M metagenome (GOLD analysis project Ga0247733, IMG submission 180932) | Plant litter microbial communities from Arlington Agricultural Research Station in Wisconsin, United States - UWRJ-L043-104R-2 | ecosystem: Environmental > Terrestrial > Plant litter >...
GCTTGTTCTGAGAATCTTAGGCGCCGTACCATTCGGAGTGTACGCTATCGTCCAGGTAACGCCCTCCGGTCAATAAAGGCCGATGCCCTCTGACCGATCGCAGAACTTCAGCCTTGCCCTTCAACTACAACCACAGTGCTTCGGTGGCCTGACGCTGATCACATGGGGTCAGACATTGTATTATCACAAGTACGTCGCGATCACCGACATACTCGGTACTATCGCAACATACTGACCCGGACTTGTAGTAAATGGCGAGCCTGGACCGCCACTCTGACTACCATAGGCGTGGCTGTCCTTTTCGCGGCCACTGAAGCCGTCCTCATTATCACGCTTCGCATACCATATTATAAAGGAGTGAAATGGCCCATGATGTTGATGGCCATTACTGCGTCTGTGATGCAGTGCGTTGGCTTGCTTCTACCATTTTGGGAGCTCGCAAAAAGAAATGGAAGGGTCATCGGCATTGGTGAGTTGGTGCTGAGTCTATCGAACGATCGAGGAAGGAAGGCAGAGTGGACAAGATTTGCTGATGAGAATGGTGTAGATTTTTGGTTCTTGACAATCGACTATGCTGGCGCCTTTTTCTCGTTGATGGCGCTTGTTGCGCAGCATACGTTCGACGTTCTTGGGAGCTCGATGTACATAGTATGGTAAGTCTCCTAGTTCCGTCGAAGTCCATTTGCATTTCGTGTTGCTCCTTGTAACTTATCAGCTGACGCGGATCCACAGTATGGCCCTTGAAACCGGCATCTTCCTGTCGCAAGCCATATGGCTCTGGCGTGTACGTCATGTCCGGAAACAAGCAAAGAAGGAATGCAAGACATACGATGAATACGTTACCGAACATCCGTCGAAGAAGCTTCCGAGGTCCGGGCCGGACGCCGCTCTAGCTGATGTGGAGGCTGGGCACACTGCCCAGAGTTCGGGTACCATGGAAAAGCCGATGTTCACGGACAAGACGACCGACCCTGATCGTAATGCACCGAGAACCACACTGGTGTCAAGGGAGACTCCCGACCAGAATGTGAGAACGAATGAAGCGACTAGTGTGGTTGACACGCCGACCATGCCTGAAGTTGCGTATCCAGAGAGAGTTTCGATGCCGAAGAGAGGCAGCTCAGGTCCTGGGTTCGAATGATAGCGCCTACGACCCGACGACGATGTTGCAGGCCACTCAACGAGTCGGTTGACGCTACTATCGATGATGCATACCTAGGTTTGTATTGAGCACTGTGCGTTGACTGCCGGTGCGTGCGACACTTTATCTTTCTTTACGACATCTCTTCTCTTGGATCGCAAAACGGATCAATGCTACGACTATCGATCCCATTTTCAGGCCCACTTCACTGGTATTACTCTGTACGATCAATAAGCAAAACGCGAGAATGCATCATCATTTATTCATGTATCAACAAGCAAAGGAAGGCGTTTGCTGGCTTTATTTGTATCACTTGTTAGGACATTGGAAAAGGCGTCTGTGTTTCGGGGATCTCTTGATGACGACGCTTGGAAAGTCTATAGTTTCGGCTGATTTTTTCCATGCTGGCGGTGAAAATTGTCCATCTCGTCTCTCGTGGGATTGCGGGGTAGCCTAATTGTACATACGTTGTGCCGAGCATGAGCTCCTTCCATCTAATCATGTAAAAATCTTGTGTTTTATGAGCTTTGGTGGCACGCTGCCCTGATCTCCCTTGTTATTCGTAAACAGGATACATTTAGATGCCGTCGTCCATACCTATTGGAGTGTGGTGCTCAACGGCCCTCGGCTTGGATGTCGCGCGGTAGCGGGGCACTGATCTCACCACCTCGGTCGCTTTCCCTCTTCACCACCGAGTCTTTCCAAGTTCATCTTTAGGCTATCTAAAAGCACTGCACTTCATCGCCCGAATATCCTGGGCTCAAGCACCAAAATCCCATTCCAATCCCGTGCCACCACATCCACCTCCCTAATCCACCAACCCTTGCCCTACCCCACAAAAACAACGAAATGACAACCAACCAAAACCCACGCCTTCCCCAACCCCCCTTCCACACAATCCCCAACTTGAACAACCTGCGCGACGCCGCCCTCGCCTGTAACCACCTTATCACGCCTGCCGGCAAGATCCGTCCGGGCATATTATTCCGCAGCGCTGAAGTGAGCCATCTGGATGTGGAGGGATGGAAGGCTGTGAGGGAGATTGGGGTTGGAAGAGTCTTTGATTTGAGAAGTAAGCCGGAGGTGGAGAAAGGGTGGAAGGGGATTACGGGAGAGAAAGAGGAGGGGGATAGTGGAGATGGTCGGAAGCCTGGGAAGGATGAGGTGGAGAAGGACAAGGAGAAGGTTCTGGGGGTCGGAGATGTGAGGTTAGGATGGGAAGAGGGGATGAGGAAAGCAGGAGTTCAAAGGTCGTGGGTTCCTGTTTTTCCAGATGCGGATTATTCGCCCGAGAGGCTGGCTGAGCGGTATATGGTGAGTTACTTCCTTACTTCCTTTCCTTGGAAACGTTCTCTGCGCTGCCGGAGCTGTCGTTCAGACCTTGACTTAGTATAGAAACTGATGCACTAGTGCTAATGCAATGCTAGAAATATATGGACGAATCCGAAACCGGCTTTATCCAAGCCTACCACGACATCCTCAGTCACGCGGGCCCCTCCTTCCGCGCCATTTTCTTGCATCTCGCCAACCTCCCTTTGCCTGCCCCATCGTCGCCACAGACATCAGACCAACCGTTGGGTGCCTTAATTCACTGCACAGCCGGTAAAGACCGCACAGGAACCTTTTTCGGCATCCTCTTTTCTTTCCTCGGCGTCCCAAAAGAAAAGATTGCAGAAGAATACAATCTCACCGAGGCCGGCCTCGCCCACATCCGCGAAGACGTCGTAGCCCGCTTGATTCAAGCCTCGGGCTTCAAACAATTTGCGCTCAAAAACATGGCTGCGGCGGACCCTTCCCTATCCATCTCCTCTCAAGACCTCAAAGACGCGATCGTGCCCGGCAGTGCAGCACCTGGCAAGGTGAGAATTGGGGGGAGGGAGGTGGATATTCCGGAGAGTGTGGTGGAGAAGGCGAGGAGTGCGGCGTTGAGGATGATTGGGGCGAGGCGGGAGAGTATGATTGGGGTTCTGGACATGGTGGAGAGGGAGTGGGGGAGTGCAGAAGGGTATTTGAGGAGTGTTTGTGGGCTTGATACTGAGGATTTGGAGAAGCTGAAGAGGGTATTGGTTGTGCAGGCGTGACTAGAGAAGGGCAGGCTTTGAAGGATCGGAATGGTGGAATATGCCAACAAGGTATGATATGCATGTATGACAGGCATAGTAGCCGATAGGAAGTGACTTTGTGATATAAAGTATATTGCATTGGCCGCAAACGATGGGACACACACAAGACAATATACCCAAACCCCCTACGACGGGCTTTGCTGATTGTGTCGCAATTCATGTCCCTTGAAAGCATCTGATACGAAGCCTCCTAGCCTCCGGATAGTTTTTGACATTAGAAGTTAGATTCCGTTCCTCCTTGGACCGTAACCATGGCCACGACCCCGACCGTGAGGAAGGCCATGATCTACACCATTCGCTGGCGCGCCGCCGCCTTGGTAGTCGGAAGGAATTGCTCGTCCGTAAGAGGAAGCAGGCTGACCATAGACTTGTGCATAGCCGGGCGCCCCGCCGTGCTGATAGCCCGGCCCACCTCCTCGCTGATGGCCCTGCACACCTCGCGTATAACTCGATGCAGTTCCTCGTTGAGAGCCTGTTGCGCCACCTCGTTGATTACCCGGCGCACCACCTCTCTGATATCTTGTTGCACCACGTCCGAATCCTCGACCGCGATCTCCCCTAAACTGCGGTGGCCCAGTATAAGACGGTCTTAGCTGCCAGTGTCTCTCAAAGAACTCTCTCTTCACAATGGGGAACTTCATCTCTTTACTTCGCAGCACAACTGGCCCACTCCTCTCCTCCCTCACTAGTACTGCTGCTCGGATTGGACCCCTCTCTTGCTTAACTAGAGCTCGCAGCTGCGTAAGCAACCCAGCCAGCTTTCGCAGATTCACTTGTTGTGCCTCTTCCCACCTCTTTACCTTCGGCGTTGCATCTTCGATCTTGATCCGGCGCTCCTCGATGATGCCGGTCCCCGGTTGATATTGCCCTGTGATAAGGTGCGAGGTGCGACCGAACCAGAGCTGATCCATACACTTAACACCTGATGTGTGATCGCCCTTATATGCCGTTGTTTTCAGCTCAGCCATTTGTGCGGTGGGTACGATATGGCCTTTCTGCAGGACCCGAGTCGGGGCTTTAAAGTCGAAACGCGGTTTCACTGCGAGACCGCCACTCACGACCGCCACTTCGTTTTCGGTAAGCTCGTCAGATGCAGCGTCATAGTATGCATCCGCTTCAAAGCGGCACACGACGTTCAACGAACCCATCGGGTACCGAATTGCGCGGTAGTGGCTCGTCGCGTCTTCCAACCCTTCGCCGGGGCGAGTGAAGGCCTTTTCGAAGTTGACGCCATAATTGACGCCGCTCGCATCTTGGTTTTTCCAGAAATTTTCTCCGTTGCGGACTAGCATAAGCGTGTCCAGGGTTACGAAGAGATCTAGTCGAAAGGGGCCGTTTGCTTTGCCCGACACAAAGTCGAGGAGAACTCGCAGATTGTTCCGGTCTGCAATGATGTCGATGTCATTGAAGCAGAAGTCAGGCTTCATGATACTAAGAGCGTGGAACATTGGCGAGTACGGATCCCGCGGCTGACGAACGTAGTTGTAGTCGCTGTAGCTGAAGCCACTGTCTGGTTTGAGTGTGTGAGGTAGCGATGGTGGCATCCATTTGGGTGGCCCACCGGGAACGAAGAGGGTATTGGTGTCTTCTGCATCTTGCCAGTTGTAGCAGCAAAGCAGCTCCGGGTCCTGGTCCCATGCGATGTTATTTGGAACTGGGATGACCTCTTCGGAGGTTATGGACTGAAGGATATCGCCCGCATCCCTGGAAACTAGTCGTGCTTGTCTCGCCATCTTTTTCAATTGACCCGCAGTAGGGGGCGGCGGTCCCTGAGCGATGTCTCCTTCAAGGCTATTGACTGGTGCTGCGGCTTCTGAAGCAAGCTGTGGAGTCTCGGTGCTGACGGAGCCGATAGTTGTATCTAGTGCAATACCCCCACTCTCCAGAACGCTGGTCGTTTCTGTATCGGGCGTACTGATAGAATTTAATGTCGTCTTTGCCTGTTTAGACTGGTGTTTTATCCGCGACGCGTCGTCTATGCATTTAGCTGGGATCCATTACTTTGAGCGTGTAATCCTTACCATATGTCAAGCCGGTCAGCGGTGGGTCTGCGATAGCGACGCCAGAATGTACGGCCTTAGTACCTGGACGTGAAGCTTGGGGCAGCGAATTTCCAGCAGGTCCTGATGGCTGCTCCTTGGACGCTTGACCTGGTCTTCCGCGCTTCTTTCTATGCGGACTATTGGTTGCTCCTCCTGCAGGTGTTCCTTCGTGGTATGCTGCAAGAAGAGGATGAGGGGGCAAGTTCTCGGACATTGACCGGAATATGCTTACCGCTCATGATGGATCTCCTGAAGGACGAATGATCGAAACGATGGCTGGCTGTCTGAAGTGTTTAGCCTGACCAGATTGCGACAATGTATGTTATGCGACGCGCTAAGCTCGTGACGCTGCGAGGTGTTCCAAAAGATGCGTTGAAAAGCGCTGGTCTACTTGTAGCAATCGTTGAATGTATTGCCGTTTAGTTCATGTGAGTGTCGTGGAAGCCCTGTGAAGTAGAGCTGTAGTAGATGTTGAGAGAAGTTAGACCTTGGTACGCTAGAGCGTCTAGTCCCAAAACAGCACGCTAGGTCCCCACTCACTGGTGCTCATTTGCGCTGCGAACTTTGGATGCCCTTGCAGTTCATTGCCATTAAGATGAGCAAACGTAAGTATCTATCCAATATTTGATGACTAAAGCATAGCTTCTTTGTAAAAAGTGAGCTCGCTCAACTGTGCCGCACTGCAGCCTATGGGAGGCCAACACCACCAAGGAAGTCTCTCATTTGTAGTTCTCGGGCACATAATCTTGTACATTCCTGCTGTACACAATTAAACAGCAACAATTTTACCTCTCTTAGGGTACTCTGCGCCAGCGAGCACGCATCTGAATGAGAAAGCCGACCCCGCCTCTGCGCCATTCTGCAGCCAACACCGCAAATCAAGACGACATGGCAAGCCTCCTCTACATACCGAACTCCTCCTCCTTCAAATTATATCCGACGTCCAATATACCTGGCATCGAACGCAAGTAGCAAGGTTTCAAGTAGGGTTGTTGGCTCAGAAGACGAGGGAGTGGAACAAGGGAGGATTCGAGTTGGAGGTCTGGTTCCAGAATTTTATTGGTGGGTCGTATAATTTTTCTTAGGGGACAGATCATACCGGGGATTTTGATTCGAACGGAGAGATGATTGAAGTTGAAGTTGAAGTTGAAGAAGAAGAAGAAGAAGAAGAAGAAGAAGAAGAAGAAGAAGAGGATGTCACGTTATCTACTAAGGTACCCTTGTCTATAGGTGCTACCCCTGTTCTCATTACTATATAGAAGCTTGGTGGAGTACGTAGTTACAATGATCAACTCAGTTCCTCATCCACTTGATCACCCTATGGTTACCGTAATAGAGGATGACGAGGTGGTTGCACTGAGAGGTGAAGTGGAAACCATGACTAAGGAGCAGGATGATGGAAAACAGCAGTAGAAGCATGACGTTGATGCTGATACGGGTGCGTGACAAGGTTATCGTAACTGGAAGCGGCGCTCTACAGAACCTACGTGCCATGATCTTTGTCCAAGTATGACGCTGCTTTAGTGTAGAGAGTTGCAACTGTTCCGTATTATCTTCAAGATAACACTTTGGGAGTATCCATTTCGCATGCTGTGTAAGAACTAAGCTATCTATGAACATTTCACAATGTGCAATCTGCGCTTCGACCAAAGTCGGTGTATGCACACATAACTGCATGTGAGGACGCACTCGCACTCATCTACTTGAAACAAGTTTCTAAATCATCCCGCCCTTCGATCCGACCCGATTTACTTCCAGATATTTAGGTTGGTTTCTGACGTTACATTACTGCACTTAAAATGTGCATCGAGTGTTGGGCTTGTTGCTCTGCAAGTCTCAGCTATCTCGAAAGGCAGCAGCTTGTTAACCTCGTCCAGGCACTATACTCTGAGACAGGATTCAAGAACCTTATGGTGATTAGTGTCGTGGCTGCAGATAATCTAATCTATTGTACTATCAGCAATCGCATAAAAAACGCCTATCTATGAACTATGGTACACGCTAATACGATCACCACTCCTACAATCCTCAAAACCCCCTTCCCACCCCAGGGGTCCTTAAACATCTTGCCTATTACTAGTCTTCGTAAGCGGCACCTGCTCCGCACCACCATACGCCGTCACTTGCCCACCTATATATCCTCTTCGTTCACCCCCACTACTCGCATACTCATTATCCTCCCAAAACGCCTTTTGCTTCGGTCTTTTTTTGAGAAACCAGCCAAAAGGATCTATCAAGCTCATCACGAAGTTCTGATCTGATTCCCATCCTGGACCAAGAATTTCCGACGTGCCGTCTTGCGCAAGGTATACGTGGTAGTCTTCGGGGAGATAGCGGCGTGGGTGGCGCGCGTTCCAAATAAGAGAGTTCGCTAGCATGAGGGCGGCGTCAAAGATATAGACTGTGGGAGAGCAATTTCAGTGGGGGTTTGGGAGACCGATAGGATGGGGGCTTACAAAAGTATTCGTAGCGTACGATAGGGGAGAGGGTCATGGGATCCCAGTCTGGTCCCGGATTCGCCGGCACTACCGCGACACCAAAATGTTCAATGACTCTGTATATGGTACGAATCATGATCAAAGCCGTGCTCAGGTACATGGTAATCAACACACCATCCACGTTCCTATTCTTGATGCCGCTTTTTCTGCAACGGCGGTGGAATTCGCCTGCGATGCCGACGAAGCAGAGCATGACGAGAACTTGGGTTATGAGCGCGATTTTCATGAAGATGTGGCCGAGGTCTTGCTTTTTCTTTGGAACGTTAGGATTAACTGAATGGGAACGTATGATTAGTGTGTTCAGAGGTGGTGTTTGTATTCTGGATTTGCGTACCGAGGAAGGCGACGCCGAGAGCGTTCAGCATTTCGACAACGAAGGAGAGCGTGCCAAAGGTGGTTAGGACGCGGCCGGGGTGGAGAGGGGTGTGATAAGGGACGTAGTAGAGGATTCGGCCCAGGACATGATAGTTTGCTAGCTCCAGGAGGGGGCTGGGGATTGTGTGTTAGTATGAGCTGAATTAGTGTAAAGATGAGGATCTTACGGTGCGCTGTAAATGCATATAGTGCTAGCGATCATCATTCCTACATTGTCGATGTTGAAGGCGCCGTATACGCGTAAAACGAAGCCGATGGTGAAGAGGAAATTGCAAAAGGGATGCAGACCGGTGATCTTCCAAGCTTTGTAGTGTATACATTGGTACGTGTGCCATAGCCCTGTGAGAAAGAAGAGAGCGGCGAAAATAGAGGGCGCAATTTTGTTGGGAGCATAGAACCAGACGCTACCGTCAACTGTGGTGAGATGTCAGTTCAGGTTATAGGAGCGGGTACGATGTACGAGGGGGCGAACCTGGTCTTCCGTCGGGCATGATTAGCGGCGTTTGACAGGTGTTCAGATAGATGGAGGCGGATTGGAGGTGTGCACATTGTCTTTATAGACGTGCGATAAGTGTGCATATCTACATGGTGATAGTGTGCCATCATGTCAACAACATGGCTGAGCACTATGTCAGCTAGACTTGAAGAGGATAATTGTGTGTAGACGGCTGGGCGTGATAGCTCGCAGCGGTGGAAAGGGAGGCTGTTCGAAACCCCTGACGTAACGTTGCAGGACATACGCAGCATTTCCCAATCCAGCGGTAAACTGCGAACGACACGTTGGTCACCGACTCGTGCTATTGATAGTGACCGATTTGGAGGCCCGAGCCACGCTAGATCTGTTACCGTTATACCACTACCGACACTCGAGAAAGCCTTGCCATTTCTGCCTCTCAGACAATGTCGGAGCACGCGTTCCAATCACATGGGACCAGCCTACTTGTGCCACTCGTGTCGGTATGGAACCCTGCCGCTGATACTCATGCCAACGGCTAATCCGTTGGTCGATCCACCTCTTGGATTCTTGGACGCTGCAAGGCTGAGCAATCCATCTCATCCGAATACGAAAGGCACAAGAAGCCTGCGACCCGACTGGTGGAAAGCTTGGGCAAAGTTGGCGTTGAACGGCCGCACGGTGACATATGTGGTGGCCTCTGCTAGCGTTGCCGCCCCCGCACCTTGCCCAAAACGGAGTGAGTGATGGCCAAGCATACCAAGACTTTCACCACAGCCCCTCGGTTCAGCCCTGCCGATCGTCCCGCCATGGTTGCGATGAGGGTAGTATAACACTACCGCCATTCTAAGCATGGAAATAAAGATGCAGGAACCTGCCCCTCGTGCAGCAACCATTTACGCCCTTTTGCCCCGATCCGGGCCCCGATCCGACGACCTTGCCTTTGGCTTCCGCGATCTCCCCCACACCCTCCGAGTGGTGATAAAAGACGGCTTATATCGGTACCATGACACCAACCGTGGATGTGGAAAAAGCGAACCGCCAATGCTGGGACTGTTTAAAGCGCCGCTTGGTATGCGACTTTACGCTACCCCACTGCAAGAAATGCTCAAAGAACGGCCGCCAGTGCTCGGGCTACGACGAAAAGAAGCCGTTGCAGTGGGTTGAACCTGGCCACATTCTATCACGAAAACGCCGCAAACCACCGCCAAAGAAGCAGGCAACCACCATGAGGTCTCCTCGGATACGAGAATTGGAGAAGGACTGCAGCAGTGATGAACACAGCGGCGAGACCAGCGGCCAATACACGGAAGCATTAACGAAAGAGTACACGGATATCGTCGCCGCGGCATCAAAAGCGCAAGCCGTCAGCTATATTGGTGAGGTGCTGGATATTTGTGACCGCATCACTATTAAATTAATTGTTTCGGGAAAGCGGCAAGATGAAGCACAGAAGATCTTGAAGCACCGCGCGAAGAGCCCCGAGAAGGCATTGATGATCCTGGAGCATTTGCTCCACGTCCTGGAAACCGAAGATATACCGACTTACAACCTGCGAAACGATGCGGCAGATGCCGTGCAGGCTGTCCATTATTGTGCGAAACCCACTATACCACACTCTTGTTTTGGCAAAATCGCTAATAAACGACCCAGTGAACCAGCGCATGTATCCGCAGTCCAACGAGTCCAGCAGTTTGGTGCCCAACACTCACAATATAATCTTCCCAATGTCGGCTCTACATGTCCTCCCCCCTTCCATACATCATACACTCGTTTGTCTCTCCTTGAGCCATTTCGTCAACTCTCTGCCTGTCTCGGCAGGGAAGCGGCTCACGGCCGGAAATTGGGATAAGATATATCAACATCGTGGCGCGGCAATCCGGGAATTGACGGCTAGTATCGGGAAACAGAAGACGAGATGTAGCAATGCGACTATTACGAGTGTGATGATGTTTCTAGCTGCTGAGGTGAGTCTGTACCCATACTCTTCCCTTATCTTTGCTCGTGGGAGACGAGCTCGAGACTAATCATGTGACACATTAGATGCAAACGGGCTCTCAGTCGGGCTGGCGCACACATTCTCTCGGGCTGATTCAACTTTTCGAGTTACGTGGCGGGATGATGTCTTTATATCGAACCATACCTTTTTTGCACCCCACAATCGTGATCTTCACCTAGTAAGTGCCACACGACCCCTAACCACAATACGTAACCTTCGCAAACTTACGCATATCTACCAGCATCGTCATCTACGGAAACTGCAGCAGTCCGGCAGGTAGCCAAGTTTTCATTACCCCCTCCCTGGACGACTTCCTATCCAACGTCTCCGAGATGTACACCGAGCTCTTTCCCTACGGACTGTGCCCACCATCTCTCTTCCAGGAGATCGTCCGCATCAATTATCTCCGCTACGAAGCGTCCCAAGCACTCCTCGACTACTCAGACGTAACATCTCTCTCTCTCCGGGCCCAAGAAAGCCTTGCACGAATCGAAGCCTTCGACACACGCGACTGGGCACAACCAGGCGCCCACTTTGAAGAATGGCTCACCATTGGCAGCATCTACAAGCACTCAATCGCCGTTTATTGCATCATGTCCCTATCCTCGCTCACCATCCTTCCGATACTTTCTTTCTGTCCGTCCATGCGAAAGAAGCTATCGTCACACGGCACACTGCTTCTACGCCACGTGAAACCCGCAATGTTATACATGGCGTTCCGCCGACACCTTGCCTTTCCCCTCCTCGTTGCAGGCGTAGAAGCCATATACCGCAGCGAAAGCGAGCGGTACTGGATTGAAGAGGCGTTGACGGATTTGGGGCAGGTCACTGGCGCGAGTTCGCCTTTGAAGATGAGGGCGCTGTTGAGAAGGTATTGGCAGAGAGACGAGCCGGGGTGGGAGGAGTGCTTTACTCAGCCATATAGCTTGATCATGTGATGAATAAATGTTCTTTCTTGAGATGAGCGGAGCCAGACTTCGCCTTCACACTGTACATGGCTTCTACCTCAAACCGATGATACCTCTATTATATTCTATTCAGTTCCTTGCCCGGAGCGACTTCAAAATCCTTGTTCCTTGCTTCGATACTCAAACCAATCACATCTATTCTCACACCACATGACCTTTGACAGCTTCGAGCAGCTTTAGCGAGTGTCGTAGGTAGGTAGATGTTGATCCCGTTTCAAAAAAACCTCTTGGATCGGAGCAGAAAACGGACCTGATGGAAAAGAAATTCAATTATATGACGAATACGTGCATGTCCGCGTAGTGCACTGCACTAACATACATGCGCAAATTGCTTCTACGTGCGCCGTTGGTAGCTATCATTCTTTTAGTCCAGTTGCCTCCCTCATGATACGTGAAATGTCCGGCTAATCCAAAAATTGGCTCACCGCAATTCCGTCTTGTGCTGGGGCACACTCGATTACCACGTGGACTTCTCGAATACTGTCGAGATATGGACACGAGCGTGTGTCTTGTCGATCACAACCGGCACACTCTATCCCAAGGAAGTAGCCAAAAAGGAGATAAATCAATGAAGGGCGCGCCGAACACACGATTGACATAAGAGAATAAAATGGATAGACAGACTAGACTATGCAGTGGGTATAAAGCCATGCTGAATGATCCCCCCAAAACGCGGACGATCCTATATCAGTATCAGTACAAAACCTCCCACACAGAAGACCACACGACCACTTCCGAAATCTCTCTCTTGATCTTTCTCCACACCTTACGACGTAACCATGGGCATTCTCCATCGGTCGACACACATCGAGTTTCCCAACATATTTTTAAAGGCTGATGCAACGTATGTTACGCGCCCCTAGGGCTATTAGCCGCCGAATTTGTGCCCTTGTTGATAAGCCCCGAAAAGAACGACATCAGTTTGTCGTTATCCATCTTGCCCGGGTCCTGTGCATTCGGCGGCGGTGTCATGGGCGTCTCAGGCTCATTGCTTCTGCTAGCTTCACGGTCCTGTTCCATAGTTAGCTACGCTCCAGCATGTCGACCGAACTAAGCACATAGACACACCTGTAGCCGCTTGACCATCTCATCAGCATTGACCTGAATACCGCCCATATTAAACTGCACAGGCCCAATGTGCTCTTCCACCACGCCTGACGCATCGTCCGCCCACGTCCGGTACGCAGAATCGCCATCTTTCCGTGCGGCTTTGGCTTTCGCCTCGTTCTCGTCTTCTCGGCGCAGCACCTCCAGAATATCGACTTGCTCAGTGAGAAAGAATTGGGCGTCTTTGCTCGATACCTCGATGCCGTTGGCTTGTTTCGAGTGTAGGGCCGATTGAGGGTAGTCGGATTCGGGATTACGGATTGTTTCTTCATATATATATGTGGCGGAGGGGCCGTCATCTTCAGCAACTGGGGACGGCGCGCCGCTGGCCTGCTCTTCGCCGTCTGTGGCGGCTTGCCCGTTTGTGGCCGGGCGCATATGTCGTGGGGGGTCGATGTCGACGCCCCATTTTTCGCTTATGCCTTCGACGTCGAAGCCCTCCCTCAGAATGCGGATCTTTGCCCACGAATCCCAATTCGGCGGCACAAGAACCCGGTCGCGGTCTGTCACGTTGTGTTTTAGCTGCTTCTGCTTGAGCAGCGACTTTATACCGAGTGTGGAGTGAATCAGTGTCTGGAGCGAACCGGGTGCCGAAGGCATGGTGTAGACCAAGCTGGCGCCGTGCTTGAGCAAGATGGTGCGCAGGTATTGCAGGATAAAGTCAAACTCTTCGTCCTTCCAGCCTCGCTCGCGCTCCAGACCCTCGATCTTATCGGCGTTCTGGCACACGACACACAGAGGGATGCCGAGCGGCTCGTCCCACTCCCCAGGGCCCAGCGGTACTTTGACGTTGTCCAACGCGCTGCTCCCCTCAAGACCGCCCAGGTTCCGGCCTTTGTCTTGTAGCGTGGTAATGTTCTCCTCGAGCACCTCCTTGGACGCATCGTCAAGGGAGAGAATGAGCGACCGCAGCACTCGTACCCAGTCGCGCAGTTGGCGTATCCACAGCCACGGGTGGTTCCAGTCGAGCAGTATGACGACGAGCATGTGTGGGAGGGTGCGGGGGTTGAGGTACGGCTTGATGAGCGGGGTGAAGGCGGGTGACGGGTTCGCGAGGAGGTACAGGGACAGGCGAGCGAGCGTGTCTTCGTGGTCAGTGTCGAGCACATCCTGGTATGTGTAGCCCAGCGCAAACTGGTTCGCAATGGGCGGCCTACGCCCGCGGTCTGGCGGCCTCCGATTGCTGGCGGCATCGGTCGCAACCGACTCGAGGAACTCGCGCTGTGTCTCTGGCGTGCCACCTGGATCCGCATTAGCATTCACCCCTGTGTGGCCGGCGCATGGGCATACCCAGCACCAGCAGGCTCTTCTCCGGCAGGCGCTTCCCGCTCGATATGTTGTCCAGCATGGGCTTCCATATCTCCTCCTTGTCCTGGTCTCTGCTGTTGGGCCGCCGCGGGAACTGCGAGGTGCGACGCGCCGCCATTGCGGAGGTCCTGCGGAGGTGCGCCGGCGTGGGGTTGCGGTGGAGACGCAGCGGGAGGGCGGCAGCACAGAGGATCCAGATGCAGATACCGGACGGGATGACGAAGGCAGCGGTGCCGTGGGCTGTGAATGTGTGCGGGGGTGGTAGGCTGTCTGGGATGCGTCCCTTGAACGGGGACGTGGAGCAGCTCTTGCAGGGATGCGCGATCAGATGCGCGCCAAGCAGGGCCACTTTTTTTTTGGTGGGTGGTCCAACGGCCGCGACGCCTCACATCGGACCACTCCACTCCCCCCATCCTCGCGACACTCTCGCGCCCAGCTCCCCCCGCCTCCACCATGAACTCGGTCCGCGCCATCCAGAAGCTCAACAAGCGCGAGCTCGACGACGGCGTCAACCCGGAGGGCTCATGGCACACTGACTACCGCGACACGGCCTTCATCAACATCGGCGGCCTGCCCTTTGAGCTCTCCGAAGGCGACATCATCACCATCTTCTCGCAGTACGGCGAGCCCGTGTGGATCAAACTCGGCCGCGACAAGGAGACGGGCAAGTCGCGGGGCTATGCGTGGATCAAGTATGAAGACCAGCGCAGCTGCGATCTGGCCGTGGACAACATGGGCGGCGCCACCGTCATGGACAGGGTCCTCAGGGTCGACCACGCCCGGTACAAGCCGCGCGACGACGAGGACATGAGGGACAACACCATGGGCGACGCCGACCCGGGTGCCGCCCACGACTCGGACGGCGGTCGGCGGAAGCGACGCCGCACCGAGAGCGAGAGCGACTCAGACGACGACAGGCCGCTGCTGCCCGAGGAAATGGAGCTGGAGAAGGCCGTCCAGAATTTGGACCAGGAGGACCCCATGAAAGAGTCGCTTGTGAAGCGTCTGCAGGAAAAGGCCGACACTGCGGTGAACAAGTACAAGAAGAGCAAGAGGAAGGAGAAGGAGCGAGCACGGAAGCACGAGAGGCGCCATCGTGACAGGAGCCGTGAGAGAAGGAAGATCAGAGACCGCAGCCGTGAGAAGCGTCACCGTCCTTCGAATGAGGGGGACCGCAAGCACTCACGCTCGAGATATTCGCCACCGCCTTCAAAAGATGCTCCTGACCGTCATGACGACGACCGTCGGAAAGCGCGACCAGAGCGTGACGCACGCTGAGCGAAGCCATCTCGTGGCTCCGCTTTAACTTGTGGGTAATCTGTCCGCAACGCTTATCCCATATCGGTATCAGGTGCACATTGCTCACGATGCTTCGTCCTTCGCCGCGCCAAGTGTCTAGAAGATGCACTTTCATCCAGCCACTCTCTATATCGACGCTAGCAACCGGGTGAACATGTGCTATTGCCCGGGTAAGCCTAAGTCTACTTCTTGGTCCTTCCCTTCTCGCACTGACGAGACGAAGTCCAATGTAGAAGTAACATCTGAGTCCTAGCATGGAGCTATATAATGCTAGTTAGAAGGACTTTACGTGCTACATCTCCTCGTACGTAACAATCTACCACCGACATGTAGTAACCAAAAAGTGGTCAAGTTCCAAGTGGCAGGTGGACAAAGCTGACGAATTTGAACTGTAGGGTGGATGGTGGCGAAAGAAATGCGGTGCGCGTTGGCAGTTCAACGTATGATCTTAGGGGAGTGTTTTATGTGTCCTGAAATGATAAGGATGTGGACTTGGGTTGTCTGGGCGGCTCATCTCGAGGTCGGCTTCTGCCGTACCTCAACTCCAGGGCAAATTATCAGAAAGGACGGTCCCGGAAAGAACGGACTCAAAAAAAGGACTCAGTTGCACCTTGTCCAACTCACCAACGCTACACTCCAAGTCTCACAACTTCAATGTCCTCTCCACAACTTCTTTCGTCTCCCTCCTCACATGCTCAACAATATCTCCCGCTCCCTCCACCTTACTAACCAGCCCAACCCCGGTGCCGGCCCAAATCGCCGCTCTCCCCTTTAATTCTGTAGCAAACCCCTCATCCTCCCCCTTAACAGCATCATTATGCAACCGTTGAATCTCTTCCAAGTGCACACCATCCCTCTGATCTTTGTAGCTCTGCACAGCTAGACTCCGGCCATCATAAGCCTCAGGCCACATGTTCGGCCCACTAAGCTCATCAAACAAGTGCGAGCGCGCGGTCACCTGGCCACCATCCCGCGCTTCCAACACAGCGGCTTGGTATCGTGGGTGGATTTCGATTTCTTTCGAGCCGAGGAAGCGGGTTCCCATCACGACGCCGGACGCGCCCAAGGTGAGTGCTGCAGCGACGCCGCGGCCGTCCATGATTCCTCCTGAGGCGAGGAGGGGAATGTGACTCAGGCCTTCCCTTTGGAACGCATCAACAGTTTCTGGAAGCAAACTGATGATGCCAGCACCCTTCTCGAAACCGTGGCCTCCCGCGTCGGCGCCTTGGATGCACAGCGCATCCGGTCTCGCTGTCTTCGCAATATGAAGTGCCGCAGCTACACCTCCCGTCTGCACCCAAATTCTACTCTCCGGACTCACGTCACGAATCGCATCAGCCCACTCCTTATACCCATCCAAATCTTTCGCCACAAACAGCCACACGACAACCGGTCTGAACTCTGCGATGAGTGGGAGCACGTCGTCCAGTTTTAGCACGAAGGTGAGGAAGCCGACGCCGATTGGAAGGAGTTTAGAGGAGGCGATGAGAGGGTTGGTGCTGGCTTTCAAGGACTTGTTCGCTTCTTCGAGCTGTGTGCGAAGAATTTCCATGCTAAATCTTCCGCCTATCAGGCCGAGGCCGCCAGCTTCAGTGACGGCGGTTGCGAGGGCGGGACCGGCACTGGCGGGAGGGGCAGCCATGGGGGCGCTGACGATCAGGGGGGTGGTTGTCCAGGGGAGGTAGGATTTGAAAGTTGCCATGATTGAAAAGAGACGGTATAGCTCCACCGAGGGAAGTTTTTGCAGGCGTAGTGAATGGTAATGCAGAATATACAGTATTAAGCTGGGGTGAAACAGATTATATACTCGAGATAAAGGACTACTATGATAAGTGCTTCGACGTTTAACCTCGAGCTCATAATGCTGATGTGAGACGTAGAGCGGTGTAATATGCGGCTGGTACAATAGCAGTAGGCTAGTTCTAGTTTGCGCAATAAGTTACTTCCGCTCTTGGATATATGCTGAGCTTGCGTCTAATGGTTGCATAATGACGGAATTGATGAGTGATGTTCAGCTACGTCGATTGTACGACGGGGAAGATGAGTAAGAAGGCAAATTGACAGAAGCGAATTGAGGGGGCGGGG
>Ga0247733_1000381_pt1 | contig 17351 bp, 15 predicted proteins | sample UWRJL043104R2_FD_180932 | JGI IMG/M metagenome (GOLD analysis project Ga0247733, IMG submission 180932) | Plant litter microbial communities from Arlington Agricultural Research Station in Wisconsin, United States - UWRJ-L043-104R-2 | ecosystem: Environmental > Terrestrial > Plant litter >...
AGCACCTTCTCTGCCAAGCACCTTCTCTGATCCTTCTAGATCTCGTCGATGCATCGCTTCGGCCTCTTCGTACTTTCCCTGCCTCTCTAGCACCGTCCCAAGCTGGCTGACGCTAATGAGCGTGTCCGGGTGCTCTCGCCCAAGTACCTTCTCTGATCCTTCTAGCGCTCGTCGATGCATCGCTTCGGCCTCTTCGTACTTTCCCTGCCTCTCTAGCACCGTCCCAAGCTGGCTGACGCTGGTGAGCGTGTCTGGGTGCTCTCGCCCGAGTATCCTCTCCCGGATAGCTAGCGACGACCGAAAGAAACCCTCCGCTGCTGCAAACTCTCCCCCCAGAAGCAGATACCTTCCCGCTTTCTCAGTGCATTGCGCTTGCTTCTCCAGCCCTTCTTTGTCTTCTGTCTTATGGCTTGCAACCTCTTTCAAGTGGGGAAGTAGCACTTTGCACTGCTCCCAAGTCTTATAGTCCCCGCTTGGGAACGCATTACTTAGAACTTGTATCGACTCCTTCACCCACTTGCCGAGCTCCTTCTCGGCCGCCAGCCATCGCCTCATCGACAGCTGCACAAGCCGGTGCATCGCCACCGCCTGCTTCCCAATTTCGGTCCTTACCATAGAGAAGCTGACCAATGGCGCCAGAGCGTCGTCGAAATCTAGCTGGCTGGTCGTGCCTTGCAGCAGCCATCGTGGGATCCCCTGCTTGTCGAACATGCTCATCAGCGCAAGCAGATCCGCTGCCGGTCGCTCCGTCTTCTGGATGTGCTGGAACGAGATCTGCCATGTCGCGATCACCGCATGCCGGATGCTGTGGTCGCGCCGCATGTCTTTCAACTCTTTCCTGCTAAGCAGGTGCACCGAGTTGGCCTCGCTCTCGTTGAACAGCTCGAGATAGGTGGATATCGTCGTTGTAGATGCTCGTGTCTTGATGTACGCCCCAGCGTGCGTGATAGCAAGAGGTATGCGCTCCAGTGCGTGGACCAGCGCCTTGGCGTCGGCTCGACTCGACTCGCCAAACGGCACCCTGGTGTGGAGCAGTGCCAGCGCCTCGTCTTCTCCCATCGGCTCGACCTCGACGACGCCGCCGTGTACGCCGACAAGATTGGTGGCTGCGACGTTGTTTCTTGACGTGATCAGAATCGTTCCGTGCGCTGTCTGAGGGAGGAAGCTCTCGAGCGGCTTGTCATGATCCGCCGCGTCTACTGGCTGCGAAGGACCTGCGCTGTTCTCGTCATTACCAAAGAACACTCCGTCGTCGTCGACGTTGTCGAGTATCATCAGCCATTGCCCGTTCCGCCTGTCCGACAGCCAGGCATGAACCAGCTGCAAGACGTCGGCCTTGGGGTCTTCCCGCCCGGGCAGCAGGAGCTTGTCGGCGATGTCTTTGTATCCTTGCCGGAACCTGGTAGAATTGCTTGCGTGTATCCAGACTACTAGCATGTGCGGCTGCGCCGTTTGTATTCTGTATGCATACTCGATTGCGATCTGCGACTTCCTAATGTCTAGTCAGTGTTACTGTCGGAAACAGGTACGGTGCGACAATGCTGACTCAACACCACCGAGCCCAACCAGGGCCATGCGTGTATGCGCAGATGCAGCTACTCTGCGCTCACTAATCGTGGCGATAACACTCTCTCGACCGACAAACAAGTCGTCTCTTGAGAAGGGCACCATGAACAAGGCAGCACTCGCTAGTGGCAGCAACCTTCCGTAAGCGCTCTATTCTGTATGCTCCACAGGTGACAGTGTTACGTACACGCGACGTCCGCTACAGCAGCACGCGGTATCTGCTGATATTCCAGCTCCCGCTTCACAAAAGCTTTCAGGACGCCAGAGATGGCACGATAGCCCTGGTTGTCTTTGCTACTAAATCTAGCCATCTGCATATGGTTCGCGTCGATGCTCTCGACAGTCTCTAGTGCTCGCGGGAGGTCCAGTTTGGACGAGAAATCGTCCACCACCTGCAGCTGTCAGCTTTGCTTTTTAACGTGTCTGCGGCGCCTAGCATATAGCAGCATAAACACACCTTCGCGTCGAGTCCAGTCATGCCAGCAAGGCCCTGCCCCTCTTGGAACGAGTGGATCTTCAGCGTTCCCTTGAACGCAATCGTCTTAAACTCCTCATGGATGTTGTCTAACACCTCACTGTTCACTTCGAGCGTCTCGAGGAGCCGTTTGTTCGAGTCTTGCAGGGCCAGACGAGCGAGGTTCGAAGCGATCTGGCCCCAACCTGCGTACCCGCTGCCCCGGTGCGGCGTCCCGAGGAAGATGATGAGCTTTGTCTGATCGCGCACGATCTCTGACCGGCGGATCGCCTGCAGCAGCACGTTATCAAGGATTGTCGTATTTCTGCGAACTACGAGGTCCTTACATCTTTCAGGATGATGCCACCAAGACTGTGTGCTACAAATGCAAGTGGTTTCTGCAGCGCTGTTAGACACGGCCTTGAACAAACTTGGCGGTTGAGCTGGTGTATACTCCGTTATCGACTTCACGCTCAAGCCGGACCGACAGGTCTCGGCCATGCTGCGAGACACTGTTCTTGTTATTGGCCTGGAACAGACCTCCAATGACGTCTGCATTGTATCCGTACGTCCACACACAAGCCTGCGGGATGTCCAATGCGAGGTACTCTTCTGGCCAGAAGACGGTGGACGGTGCCGGTGCCGCTGATGTGGGGCTAGAGGAGGGACCTTGTGCTTGTCCTGTCTCTGTTGCGGAAGACCGCCTCGTTCGCCGTGTGAACAAAGATCTCAGCCGCTTGGACTTCTTGGTCGCGTCGATGCTGCCTTTGCTCGCGGTCGCCGCCGCTTCCCAGGTCTCTCGAGGATGACCTCGGAGGCCGTGGACAAACACTATGCTGCACACCGTCAGCAGACCTCTAGAAATGTGTGCGATGGCGAACCTACTTCAGGCCGAGCTGCTCGTCGTTCTGCTCGCTGGCAGTCAGCCTGGTCAAGCTGTGTCGGTGCACGGTCGCCATGCCTGCTGCTGGTCCGGAAGCGCGTCACGTTGATGAGAGCGATGCGCAGCTGTTAGAGGCCAGACTTGAGGTTCCTGTTCAATCTGCAGCGTAAATGCATTGATGAACAGAGTTGCAAAGGCTATGGTCTCTGCGGCCATGGGACGAAGGCTGCAGGCGGCATCGACACGAGCCTTATGCACAGTGGCTGCATACAGAGCTGCGCGCTCTGCCAGTCGTCAGGCGCCAACACCTTTCAGCGCTGGCTACTCATACCGCACACCACTAACCACACACCCCACCCCACCAACAGCACCGCACATTCGCATCTGAAGTCCTCGTATACTCCGCTCGTGTTGAATACCATCTACGCTCCGACACAACTGCAAGCCTGCCGTAAGAGTAAGGTTGAGTCTTACTCTTTATGTTGGGTGGGCTCCATCGGCTAGCGAGCAGTGGGGTGAGCACTTATAGCAGAGAAGACGAAGTGGTTTGTACGGTATACATAGCGTACTCTTGATAGGGGTGGGCAATAACTAGTGGTGCTTGCTTGTCTATCTGCTATGAGATGGAAAGGAGAGATATATACGTTGCACGCGCACAGGCACCACGTGACCATATCACATGAGTCTGTGCCTTGCTAATGCCGTAACGCCACTGCGTACGGACACTTTACGTGATTTATCTTCAGCGTAGTCTTTAGAAGTCTATTATCCTTAAACCTAGTACTAACGAGATTAGCGTAGGATAGCATAGCGACCGTGCGTAAAGAGGGCGAAGACTATATCTACAGAACCTTGAAATAAATCGATGTATTTATCTAGCGCTTTAGAAGTTTTTTCGCGGATCGGTAGACATCGTCGCATGCTGCAGCAGTCCAGAGATGAGATGAAGCGATTAAAAGAAAAGAGGAACCTAGGGGAGGATGTACACGAAACACCACAAGAGATAACCACAAGAAACTCCGCAATAGCTTCAAGTCAAGAGCTATAGCTTCAGTTTATGGCTGCACTCGTTCTAGTACCAATCTTCTTCAGCCGTCACACACTGGGTTTCGGTGCAGGCCTTGGACCGAGGGCTTACTGATTGTTGAACATTGAGTGATTGCCATAAGCTCCGAGCTGCACGAGGTACTCCACAAAAAGAGTCAGATGTAGTTGAACACCTTACTGTACGACTTAGTATACCTCGCAGAGGCGTAGTGGTGGTAGAGTGTTGCGAAAGTGTTTCGCGGCACACAAATTACGAAGTTGCCAAGGAACCACCTACATTACGAATGCGACAGATGTAGCACTTGTCTCGTGTGTTGTAGCACACGCCTCGGTCATACAAACGTAAATTATACATGCAAGTGACGTCCGTTGCCTCTTGCGGCCGAGACCACTGGCATTGATGGACTTGATGGCATTACCCCCACCAGACTAGCCAGATCTGACTGCGACTACGGCCGCGGACCTGCAATTACTTGCAACGGTTCGGGAGGAATGAGATGATGATGATGTTTGTGTAGCTCGGCAATTACGTTGCGTTACACCAAACATCACTCCTGCGAAAACAGATCGCGGGGGCGATCATCCGGGGTTAGGCAAGCCAATGAGACAGTCCATAAGCATCTACTTTGAGCGTGGTATGATCGGTCAGAATTGAGTGGTATTGCTGTTGGAATGTACTGTTGCAATGGTACCGATGCAGTGCGTCGCAGGTGGGTGTTGGAGCTCAGAGCAAGTCGAGCTGCATGGCTGCGAAAACGGCCTGCGTGAACGCAAGCGATCGCAGAAAGCGAATCAAGTTCGGAAGTTCAATTGGTGATTGACAAGAGGTTCGACCGGTGTAGTACTCTTTCGTTGTTTCCGCTAGCAGTGGTCCACCAATGGATGATCGAGTATACCTACACCGGAGTACGTTCCGTTCCCACCTTGCTCATGGTGACACGAAACGCGTTGATTTGTGCAGCTAGGTTCGCGGCTCCGGTTCTAGTATGAGTTTGTACTACCTTGCCGGAGGCTGTAAGCGACCGGCAAACGAGGAGTGGAAAGGTCGAAGTTGAGAACCCGTGAGATCGATTGACCACGAATACAAATCGCAAGTGGTTCGGCCGTAGCGCACGCAATGCGACCTTCTATTTCATATATCAAATCTCTTCAGGCGGATAAGTCGACGGACCGGGTGTCGAACCGACCATACTGTCTCTGTATCTATTTCAAGATAACTACGCTTGCTGGAAATAGCGTACGCGCCGGAGTGCCCTGCGGCGGAGGGAGCTTGCGTAGATAGCAGAGTACAAACGCATGTAGTCCAACTAACCTCAACAACAAAGTCGATCGTTCCGTGCGTCTCCGTCGCATCCCCGTCGCATCCCAGTCCGTTGAACGCGCTTGGGACTGAAAGATCAGCTTCGCATCAAAGGCGCCTGCAAGCGCACGTGAAAATAGTCTTCGCCACGGGCATCGCGTAACGGTAGTAGCGTGGACGCTGGCGTGTTCTTTCCTGCGTGACGAACTTTGACCGAGTACCGATATATCGAGAAAGCCGGGTGCCTAGGCGACAGGGGACCTTAAATTCTCTGCGCTATACCGAGGTGTCAGCCGGTATCTTCTGATAGTGTGCAGAGCTTGATGTAGACAACGGGCGTTTGGAAAGAGAAGGAGACTGAATGACTAAGCATCGCTACGGGTTAAGCTAGTGACTAGCGACAGGGACCGGCAACGCTCTTCACATGTCTGCCACACCTCCAGGCCTTTCAACACTCTCAACAACATGCGCCCCACTGACGCAGCCCCGGCATTTGCACGTGAGACTGATATCCGACGGCACCTGTGCATACGTGCGCAAGCTGAGACCGAAGCCTACCGGTGGAGCTGCTCGAAGTGGCACCTTGATTGCTTTTTGATAAGGCAGCATGGCGGCGGCCAATGAGGCTTAATTTCTGACCGTTGATAGACAGCACGCAATGCACGACCCCTCATTCTTGTACGCCGTTGCCATCATCCAACGGTCAAAATGGTCGTTGGTCGAGATGCCGACCCAGTCAGACGATGCCGCTGCTTGGTACGGGGATGAATCCTGGCTCTTCGGCGCACATACCGACGGTGTCTTGAACCGAGATGGAGGACGCACACTCTCCCAAGATGCGAGACTACAACAAAGCCGCTCCATATGGTGGCACAGTATAGTCCATGTTTTATACTTGCGCCCCCGGAGCACGACCCGTACTCCGGATGTCTAGTGTCACACCGGATGGCCGCGGGGCTACAGAAGCGACTGCACGGCGTCTGTCTGGACTCGCTCGCATCATTGGCATCACGAATTCCATGCCAAACAGGGAAACAAGCGCCTCTTTTCGCAGGAAAGACTGGGCCTGCGGAGGCGTGCAGCGTGCATCACTGTCACCTTATCGTTCGTCGCGGCTGGTGCATGGCCCATGCCCTTTCACATGCCTCCACGCTTGGAATGCAGCCAGACCAGGCAAGCATCCAATCCTCCCCCAAGCCTTCTGCGCCCGCGCAAGACCTGCGTATATTGTGAGACGTACGCTGCTCTTCGCTGCCAGTTTCATTCACTCATCTTTTGCGAATCTCCGTGATCGCAAACAGCCAAATTTCAGGAACAAGACAGGTGCGTAGCCATTTCCCCAATCGATAAGCTCCAGAGGCACTGTCACATGCGAATCCACACCACTAACCTTTCATCGCGCAGGTCCGCTTTCAGATCGCGCCACACAGTCGTCATTTCCTCGCAAAAGCCCATAAATACCGTATGTTGCGCTGACCAGCTGGTTCCTGGCCACTTCTTCACGCGCCAATTCATCGTTCTGACATTGCTTCTCCAGTTCAGCGAAACATCCGCCTCCACCTCTCTATCGCTACCCACTCCACAAACGCGCGCCTCCAATGCCTCACGCGGAAAAGGACACAGCGCCTCACACCAACGGCGAGATGAGCAACAACACGCCCGTCACTAACGGCGACGGTCCGCACTCAAAGGTCCTATCGGTATGTACCCATCCCACGCCCATGCCATTGCACCGGATCAATGTGCCGCTTGCAGCCTTACCCAAGCATACCATCCCACGCCTCCCACTCCAATGGAAAGGCACACAACAGCTAACCCCCCACCCAGCATCTGCACTCCTACCCCGTAGTCCACGACTCTTTCGAAGCCTACAAGTCGCACCCCTTTGGCGCACGATCCCTTGCCCTTATCAACGAGTCCTACCAGCGCTTCGTCGCCCCGCTGCACCCCTACCTGCAAACGCCCTACTCCTACCTGTCACCGTACCTCAGCCGCGCCGACGAGCTCGGCGACAACGGCCTCAGCAAGGTCGAAGACCGCTTCCCCATTGTGAAGGAAGATACCTCAAAGCTCAAGCAGACTGTATTCGATTACGCTTCGCTTCCGCTGCAGATTGCCGGCAAGGGCAAGGAGTACGTCTTCGGCACATGGCAGGATGAGTACAAGAAGACCAAGGGTCAGGACGGCGTGGTGAAGAGCGTCAAGGCGCTTGTGAGCACGGAGCTCAAGTTCGGTCTCGATGCGTACGGCGTTGTCACGCAGTACCTCAGCAAGGGAAAGAAGGAGGCGAACAAGAAGATTCAATAGACGAGGCTGTTGGCTGATTTGAGCTTGATCGCGCGGCACTGCAAGGCTCATTGTATTTCGTTCTTCGGAACGCGCACGACCTGTGATGGGCGAGATGTGGATTTTCCCACGGGCACATGTTCTTTCTTTATCGCTTAGATACCTTTCCCCTCTCCTTCTCTGTTGGTGTGGCTACAGCGTTCATTACCGTTCTTCGTACGATACGAGTTTAGCGTTAGATTTGGAAAATACTGTAATGATGACTTTCTCAACGTTTTACTGCTCCGTGCACATTTTGGCAGGTGAAGATAATTTTTCTCTCACACATGGACTCTAGGTCTGACCAGGGTCGTACTAGTCGTGTATTTGGGGAAACGCTCGTAGTGTCACAGCACGTAATCTCTGGGTGTGAGTTGACGGGCATGACAGGCGTGATTAGTTGAAACACCTGTTAGATCAATGAGCACTGCCGTTCGTGTTCGCATAAATCCACACATTGGATACGACCGCTGGAGATCCGACCCAGAAGCTTTGATTTTTGTTCTGATTATCGAAGTACACGCCCGGATGGCAGGCCGCTTGGTATCCTGCCCAACCCGTGATAACCCCGGACACGCTCATGCAGGATCATCTCGTCTGTCAAATCATGCCCCGTCTACGCCCAGCCATGACCAAGGAAAGCTTAGAACTGTAACGGAGTGAAGAACCACCTGTTCTTGCCCGACTGGTATCGCTCCTCGAACGCCTTCTTGACCGTCTTCTTGGCATCCTCCCTCTGCGTGGGCTCCTTGAATGTGTCGGCCGAAACCACACCCTTCAGGTTCTCGAGTTCGATTGTGTAGCGGGTGGGCATGAGGTGAGTGTCTGTCCAAATTAGCCTCATCCTGCCTTCATGTTGTTGGTGTCCACGCACAGTTGACCTGCTTGATGAAAGGCTTGACCTTGCTCTTCTTCTCCTGCTTGCCCTTTGACATGCGGCGGGTGACCTTGGACGGGTAGCGCTCGATGCCGGCGACGAGGGCGTGCGGGAAGGGGTGCGACTTGGTGCCGTTGTCGAGGGGTGAAATGATCACACACTTCTTGCCGGCATAGCGGCCCCGGGTGATGATCTAGGAAATCGTGAGTTCGTGCGGGAAGTCAATTCGACCGGTTTCAACGTACGACAACGCGTCCGACCTTAAGGCTGCAAAATTTGTCAGTTCATGTTCTGTCGCAATTTGTGGTCTCAAGGCCAAGCGATCAGGAAGTGTGACGGCTCGCGGTCGTCCTGGACTCTGAACGCAGTCGCAGCTTCCCAATCGCAGGCCCCAAATTCTTCTCGACAGTATCCGGGGATACTCACAACTTCATCTTGAATTTCTCGTGGCGGGTGTGGATGGCGGTCGGTGTGGTTAGTTGATGTCGCGATCCTGGTCGTGATAATTCGTGTGCGGCGAGTTCGCTAAAACCTTTCGCCGAGCCCCGCCCTAGCTAACTCTTGGCAAAACTTTTTTGAGATCTGCCCGCGACGAAGGAACCACTAGCACGACCGTGTCTGTCTATTTGACAGTATGAGCTTCAGGACTTGATCGAAAACGACAACGCTGCCTTAGTCCTCGCCACCTGCCGTATACTCCATCCCTTCAGACTACCACCCAGCATGAAGATAAAAGCCCTGTCCAGATCTGCCGCCTCAGCGCAGGCACCTGGATCCAATGTCGCAAAACTCACACGAAATCTCGACCCCAACCAGCATCCGTTCGAACGCGCGCGCGAATACACAAGAGCCCTCAATGCGACCAAGATGGAGCGCATGTTTGCGAAGCCCTTCTTGGGAGACTTCGAGCCTGGTCATGTCGACGGCGTATACAGCTTTGCCAAAGACCCCAATAGTCTCGAGCACTTCGCGTCCGGTAGCGGAGATGGCATTGTAAAGGTGTGGAACCAGACAACGCGGCAGGAGATGTGGCAAAGCCAGGCGCATCAGAACATCGTTAAGGGCATGTGTTGGACAAGAGACAGGAAGCTCATTACATGTGGAAGCGATCGCCAAATCCAACTGTTTGAGCCGTACTCGACGGCCTCAAAAAGCCCGCCTAAAGCGACATGGCATGGTGGCGCTTTTACATCCGTATCCCACCACCGGAATCTCCAGACTTTCGCGGCCGCATCGGACAAGGTGTCGATCTACGATATTTCTAGGGCATCAGGTGCGCCGGTGCAAACCCTACAGTGGCCATCCGCGATCGATACCATCAATGCGCTCGAATGGAACCAGGTAGAGATGTCTATCATTGCGACGGCGGCGACAGACCGAGCGATCATCCTCTACGATCTCCGGACAAACTCGCCCCTCCACCGAACAGTCCTCAACTTTGCTTCTAATGCGATAGCATGGAATCCTATGGAAGCCTTCAACTTCGCCGTAGGGAGCGAGGATCACAACATTTATGCGTAAGTGATCCAGTGCATGGATACAGAATGAGACTAATGTAGCATAGATTCGACATGCGGAACATGAAGCGCGCTCTAAACGTCTACAAGGGACATGTGGCTGCTGTCATGGATCTTGAATTCAGTCCAACTGGAGAAGGGATCGTCTCTGGTTCTTACGACCGGTCTGTTCGGTTGTGGGACCGCCAGAAAGGTCATTCGCGAGACATCTACCACACCAAGCGTATGCAGAGAGTCTTTTCGGTCGCTTGGTCTGCGGATAACAACTATATCTTGAGCGGCAGCGATGACGGAAATGTTCGTTTGTGGCGAGCGAATGCGTCTTCGCGACAGGGAGTCAAGTCCGCCGCGCTTCGACAGAAGCTTCAGTACGACGACGCACTGAAAGAGAGATACAAGCACATGCCCGAGATCAGACGCATTGCTCGGCACAGACATGTACCCCAGCAGGTGAAGAAGGCTGGCGAGATCAAGGTAGAGGAGCTCAAGGGTATCAAGAGGAAAGAGGAGAACGAGAGGAGGCACAGCAAGAAAGGAAAGGTCAGGCGGCAGGCCGAACGCGAGAAGATGGTTTTGGCGAAGGAGCAGTGAGAGCGCATCGACTGTTTTCTTACATGCATAGCATCGGCGTTCGGGCATTTCCATCTTCGGTGTCGGCGATGTATACACTTCCAACACAATACCAATACCCTATCAATCAAATCAGATCAAAGCACCTTGATGTTAGTATGGACAACGGTTTGGATGCGGGGGAGTGTCCGACATATTGGGACACCCGGCGTGCCTAGCTCTTGGCAATTAATCTATACCGCGAACGCATGTCTGGCCTCATGGAACGCCTTGCTTCACGCCTTATTCTTTTGTCCTACAAGTGAGACATACGAAAGTGTCTAGCACTTGAAAACTTTCAGTCTATTCGCATTCCTCGTCTCGCGCCACCCTTCTTGGGTTGCGTTGTCTCTGGGTCTCGCACCGATTCAACCTCTGGGATCACTCCAAGTAAGAAGACGAGTGTGGGGCACTTCGACAATTTCAGCGCAAGCGTTACAGCTTCGTCCTCTTTTCCAGGGTCTGATCTTCTGTGTGCGACTGAAGCAACGTCATTCCGCCTTCGATGCAGTTACCAAGGAGTGATGCTACATCCATAGGCCTACGACGTTATACCACACGGCTATGTGGCACACATTCCACTTCTTGTGGCTCTTCGTCCCGGCTTTGATCCAAGCCCAATGTCCCGTCTACACGCATTACGCCAACGCAAGACATGAGCCGTACTCCACCGGACGATGGAATCTATCTTACATGCGGCCTATACCGTCATGCCGGACTGTTGTCTCCCGGGAGGTTGAGATAACTATTGACCGGCTCAGACACGTCATTGTGGATCCAGATCTTTTCCGCCTTTTCGAGAATTCGTGGCCCAGTACTCTGGATACGACGATTGCATGGACGGGGCTTAGTAACAAGACGGGGAATGGAACTGACGGCGAGGAATTGAGTTTCATAGTCACGGGGGATATCACGGCAATGTGGTTGCGAGACAGCGCGAATCAGCTTCAAGCTTACGTCTCAGTGTTAAAGAGCGATGGTGGGGAAGAACAGAGCAAAGGGACAAGAACACTAGCAAGTCTCTTCCGAGGCGCAATCAACCTCCAAGCGCGATATATCCTAGGCGACCCCTTCTGCAATGCATTCCAAGCCCCAGACGAAAGCGGCATGGAGCGCACAAGCAGCGCAAACAGCGATACTATCAATCCAAGCTACGACTACATGGAAGTCTTCTCCTGCCAGTGGGAACTCGACTCGATGGCCTCTTTTCTACAACTCAGCGTGGACTATGTGACTGCTACGAACGACTACGCCTTCTTTGAAAACCACAACTGGATCGCCGCTGTGCAGAAAGTACTGGAAATTACGCAAAGCATGATGATAGACAGCTATGCCGAAGATGGGACATGGCAGCACACACCCTACACATACTGTGCTCCGTATGGCGGCACACCGATCAACGACTGCAACGGATCCCCTCATCGTGGGAACATAGGCCTCATACGCAGTTTCCACCGCCCATCGGACGATTCGTGTATATACCAGTACCTTATACCGAGCAACATGATGTACAGCCAAGCACTCAACACGTCCTCCCTCATCATGGAGAAAGTCTCGTCTACAACCAGTAATCTGACTACTTGGATGCGTACCATGAGCACCGGCATCCGCAACGGCATCGATGCCCACGCTATCATCCGCGACCCCAAATACGGGCCCATTTTCGCATATGAAATCGACGGATATGGATCTGTGATTCAAATGGACGATCCGAATGTTCCTTCGCTCCTCTCCGCTCCGTTCCTTGGATACCTCCCAGTCAACGACAAGGTATACCAGAATACGAGACGCAAGATCTTGTCGAGGGATAATCCGTATTACGCGTGGGGACCAGTGATCAGTGGGGTGGGGAGCATGCATACGCGGCCGGGTAGCGCGTGGCCGATGGCGAATATCATGGCTATACTCACCAGCGATGACGATGATGAGATTGTACGCAATTTGAAATGGCTGCTGCAGAGTACGGATGGGTATGGGGTTATGCATGAGAGTGTGCATACGCATTATAATGGGAGTTGGAGTCGACAGTGGTAAGTGCTTTTCTCCTTCGCCTTTTTGGTATAGGGATGAGCTGCTTCGCTAACGGGTACGACAGGTTTTCATGGGCCAATGGCCTTTTCGGCCAGGCTATCCTTGATCTTGAGGCGCGGAAGCCGCATATTTTGAAAATGGGGTTCCAGTGAGACCCCACCTGTGCGTACACACGGCAAGGGGCTGCGAATCGACTGGCATCTTTGTGCGATATATACCGGACGACGGAGAACATGGTGGAAGAACGCGGGATTAGAATGCGTGTGGAACGGCTCTAGGAGGAGCTGGAGAAGGACGTTCTGTACTTGCTATGCAGGAATTGCATTTTTGGTGCGCTTGCAGGAGCAAGACATACATTATCTAAGACCGGCGACATTCCGGAAGAATTCCATTCCCATGTATAATTGAGAAGAGACGGCTAGAACTGTTCATAAGTGCTCGTACCATATTAGTGCGGACCAATACGAGTCATGTTCGTTTTCGCAGTGTTGGTATTTACGGCGGCTGGGACTACTCCGTGATCGTCCTAGTGGAGCGCCGGGTGCGATAGGACGTTGCCGTAGTCAACTATTCGCAATTTGTACAGCATATCTAGAGCCCTCTTGGCAAGTACTATTTCATACCAGACCATCTTAATGTCTTTCTGACGTTGCATCGTGTACTCTCCGCCGTCCTGAGTCGTCGGCAACGATTTATCTGTAGCGCCGTGAGGATACTCAAGTAGGCTAGTTCGGTCACGTCATACACCACCACATGTCTACACATGATTTCAAATCCGAATACCGCACGCGCCCTATAGCACCGAACGCGCCCTAATTGCCGGTATTGAACCCAGTTAGTGATCCATGCTCTACACATCCTCTCTACCCAAAAGATTGTACTACTCATAACACCATCAGAACCGTCATTCCACCCCAACAGCCACTAGCTCAACCCCGCCCAAGCAACCCCAAGCACAAACCATGGCGATATCACCAGAAGCCGTCCAAATCCAAGATGCAAAGTTCAAGAGCCTGGGCCTGCAGAAGACGGTCGTGAACAAAGAGCAAGTCTGCACCTACACGCGCAATCTGGGTGCAGCGAAAGAGGGGAACCCCATCCTCGTCTTGATACATGGATACCCACAATCATCATACATGTAATTACTGTCCCCCGTCCATACCACACTGCCAAAAATTGCTAAGAATGAGACTAGGTGGCGCCACCTAATCCCCCTCCTGCCCCCCACCTCCCCCATCTTCGCAGCCGATCTCCCCGGCTACGGCGCCAGCGCCCCAATCGAGCACAACGACAAACTCTCCATCGGCACCGCGCTCCTCGCAGCGCTCAAGACGGAAGTAAAACGCACCTCCAGCAATCCCCCGTCCTCCGTCCCTATCGTCCTCATCGGCCACGACCGCGGAGCGCGAGTCGCGCATCGCCTTGCCGTCAGCGGCGTCGATGGATTTGACGTCCTCGGGGTGTGTTTAATCGATATCGTGAGTTTACCCTCTTTTCATCTTTATTCTTGATCGGGATATAACCGAGCGGACTTTCTGACAGGGACAAGGTCCCCACAACAACGCAATGGGCCGCCTCGGCCAACGCCGCAGAAGTCGTAGGCTACTTCCACTGGCCGCTGCTCGCCAACGTGGAACTCGCGACGCGCATGATCAAGGCGTTTGGGCCTGCGAACTGGTGCTCCGAGATGACTATTCGCTGGGCAGGCAAGAATGAAAAGGGGCTTGCGGCATTGAAGGCGGACGACGCCTTGGCCGTGTACACCAAGTTCTTCGAGCAGGAGCACACCCTCGATGCGTCGAATAAGGACTACGAGGCGGGTGCGACTGTCGATGTGGATGCGCAGAAAGAGGATCAGGAGCAGGGGAGGAAGATTGCGGCGCCGCTTTTGTTGGTGTATAGTGAGGCGGGGATTGGGAAGAGGTATGATGTTGGGGGGGCTTGGAAGGAGTGGGTGGAGGAGGGAGTACATGTGAAGAGTTATCCGTTGGGAGATGGGATTGGGCATTTTGGGGCGGAGGAGGCGCCTGAGGAGACTGCGAAGGCGGTAGTGGGGTGGTTGGGGGGATTGTAGATTGGTGAGATAGATATGTGGAGGAATATGCATGTGTGCACGAGAGTTCCAGCCTCACTTTCCTCCCTTGACGATGCTTCGAGCAAACACCCTTTCCTCCACTGTAATGACCCACTGGATCCCCGCATCTCCCGGCGCCTCATTACAAACCTCTTCCCACTCATCATCCTCCATATTCATGATTAGCGTCATCTGTGTACATTTCGCGAAAGCGTCGCGCAGGCCATACTTCCCGCCCGTAACAGCCGCGGTAATGATACCCGATATATCCCGCTCGAGCCGCACGGCACCGAGTTCATTGACTAGACCGTGGTAGCTCTTGACGCGTTTCTCGAGGGCGGAGGCGAGGTAGGCTACGGCAACGGCGAGGAGGCGGTCAAAGTTTGTGGGCGTGAGGATGCGCTTGATGGGGCGTATGAGGGCACCCCATCCGCGATCGAAGCGCGATTTGACAAGGTCGGCGTCATCGGCGTCGTCGTCTTCGCCGGTGTTTTCTTCGACGGGCTTGTAGTTTATCTCGCGGAAAGCTTCTGTTAACGTTGGGCGGACGCGCGGTTTAAGCACGTTGTGGAAAGCGACCTGGATGCTGTCGTTTAGGAGCTCCGCACTCTTGACTGCGAAGGTATGCTCCATAGCTTTCAGCGTGTTCTCAACAAACTTTGCGTCATGGCCGAAGGGAAAGAGGTTCTCCAGGGGGGACTTGACAGCCTCGTCGGTGGGCAGCGATTTGGTGCCTAGTTGCTGCTCAACGATGCGTTTGATATAATCGTTGGCGACGTCGAGGTTGTTGATGAGGACTAAGAAGGCGATGACCTTGTCCTCGGGTGGTAGACCGCCTGAGATGATGGGTCTGGGGTAGCTTTCGTCGCGCATCTTTCGTTGGATCATGCCGATGAAGTCGGAGCTGAGGACGCGGCCGACGTCGGGAACGACGCTGCCGATGATGGCGCGCTGTGAGGAGGCTAGAGATCGTTGCAAGACTTGATTGAGTATGTACATGACGGTGTCTACTGCGGTTGTGATGAAGGGCGGGTCGGCACCGAGTGGTTTAGTGGGGTTTAGGTTCAGGTCAGAGGGAGACTGATCCATTTGGAAGGCTTTCTCGACGGATCGTCGGAAGAAGAAGGTAGTCATGATATTGAAAGATTCCACAAGATGGGTAGAGACCTTTCGGTTGAGATTGCTCGTTGCTAGGAATTGTGGCATCACTAGACCATGATCGATGCGGTCCACGGGCTCGGAAGGCTGCATGTGTGAGACAAAGGATGAATTGGGTATGTGACTACACTTACCGCACACTTGGAGGAGATGAAGCGCGAGTACAGTGCCCATCGGCCTAGCATAAGGGCACTCTCGCCAAGCAGCCCGTCCACCTCCTTCATGTTCACTCCCTCGTCCTCACTTGTGCGTCCGACAGCGTTAGCTGGAGAGCTGGAGCGTGGGGTTCCGGCTGCGGGCTTGGTGGAGGGCATGAAGCTTTGCACGAGGAAGGAGAAGGCGTAGGACTTGATGTCGGTCAGCTTGCGATCAACAGCACGCTCATCGAGCCAAGTGTCGAGCACGATGCCTCCCTGCACGTCAGCCTCAATCTGCAGACGCTCAATCACTTTGGCCATCATGCCCAGGCCATAGTGGCGCTCCACGAGGGGCTCATGGCCATCGACAATCTGGGCAATGTGCTCAAACAGCTTGGTGATGGTGTTTGCATAAAAGTAGCCCTCGTTGCGCTGGTCTACGGCGGCCGAATTGAAGTTTGTCCGCGCTCTTGCGGCCACGCCCTGGCACACATAGCGGCCGTATGCATCCAGGCCGACGTCTGTCCGCCCAATCAAGGGGAACAGCTTGAAGAAGCGCGTCACGCGCGAGCCATCGCCGTCGGTGGCCGCCTTCTCGAACTCGCGCAGGAACAGCCCACACAGCGACTCGGCGGCAGCGTCCAGCGTGGCCCGCGGCGGATCCGGCACCTCAGCGGTAGGCACAATTTCCTCGGCGAAGCTGCCGTCTATGACCTCGTCGGGGATGCTGGAGGCGCGACTGAGGTAGGCCGCGGCCGTCTCCCAGTCCTGCGGGGCGCCCATGGAGCCATGGACGCCGAGCACGCACGCCTTGAGCTCGGCCACCTGCTCGACCACCTCCAGCGTCGCCCTGACGTTGGCCTGCTCGTGGTCGAGGCGCTTCACGGCGCTCGAGATGCGGTTGGCGGTCGAGGCGGCGTCGGAGAGCATGCCATTGCTGATGGCGCGCGTGTTGACGACCTGGGTGCCGAGGTGGGCGCGCAGCAGGTCGAGGCGGCCGAGTTCGCGCGAGAGGTCCTTTTGCGACGCGACGAGGTCGTTGAGGCGCTGCGTGACGCTGGCCTCCTGCTGGTGCAGCGTGGCTAGGGCGGCGTGGATCTCAGCCACCGAGGTGGCGGCGAAGACGTCACGCTCATGGGAGAGGGTGCCATTGCCGGTCTCCATGATGGGGACGGAGGGGGGATTGGGGGGGTTCAAGAATAGCCCGGATCGTCCCAGACGGGCTTTTCGACTGTGTGTTGGATGCCCAGGGGGGCAGGGATGGGGTTGCTTGGCTGACGTGGTTGCTCTGCCATTCCCAACTGCAGGGGCACACACGAACGCCCCCGAATCTTGGAACCAGCCCGGCGCGACGCCGCTGTTCCTGACGTCTC
>Ga0247733_1000382_pt1 | contig 17308 bp, 19 predicted proteins | sample UWRJL043104R2_FD_180932 | JGI IMG/M metagenome (GOLD analysis project Ga0247733, IMG submission 180932) | Plant litter microbial communities from Arlington Agricultural Research Station in Wisconsin, United States - UWRJ-L043-104R-2 | ecosystem: Environmental > Terrestrial > Plant litter >...
AGAGAAAGCGAACCGCTGTAAATTCGATATATCGCGAGCTGCGAGCTGCAGACGTCCGGTCCCTGCGCATTATAATTGCACGTTACCATGCGACCGTGTGAACCGTCTCTATGCCCATTCACGGCTTCCAGAACGCCTCTTTGACGAACATTCGATGGAAGAACCTTGTGAGTGCACGAGCTCGGCTCGACCCTTTGGGACCGATATGTCACGGTGGTGCTGGTATCGAACGTGTAGAGGATTCCACGTGCCTTCCGGGTTGCGTGTTGGTGTGATTATTGTCACTGACCACCCTTATCATACCTACTTCAACACCGCATCTTCGTCCTCACCAAGGGCCTCCTCTTCACTATCATCCTTCACAGTGCTTAACTCAACATCCTCATCCCTCTCATCAGCGTCTCTGAATCCGTCACTATCCCTGTCTTCGTCAAGCAGCGGTTCATTCCCTGTCGTAGCCTCCACACCACTTTTATTCCCTTCGTCTCTCATTCCAATGATGACACTGCCTGCCACTAGCAATGCCGCACCGATCCACCATAACCCGGGGAGGCTTTCCGAGAAGATGAGCGCACCGAGGACAGCCGTGAGCATAAAGTTCGCAGAGGTGTTGATGACGCTGACGCGGACGGTGGAGGTTGCAAGCGTGAGAGCGCGTGTGAAGAGACCCCACATGATGGCGTTGAAGAGGAGATTGAGGCCGAAGAAGAGCTACTCTTTGTGAGTAATCGCGGGGAAGGCGAGAGAGACGGACATACACCGCGGATACTAAATTCTATGGCCTTGTTCGAGGGACTAAGTCCAAATGTCTGTGATATAGAGCTCGACCATGACGATGTGAGCTCTGTTGTTGTGCTGTTGCGAGTTAGATGGTATATAGTAAGAGATCAAGGTCCGCATACAGCTTCGCGAATACGCCATTACAAGCGGCGCACGCGCCACTGATGATGGCAAGCAGCACCCACGAGGAGCCGGGCTTCGTATTCGACATTGTGGCTTTGGATGAAGCGCAATGGAGTATGGAATGTGGACATCTGGGAAGCTCGACGTGAGTTTGCTTAGTCAACATGGCGGCGCATCCGAGCTCTCGGAACATGGAGCTTGCGCTCGGAACCATCTGCGCCCTCCCATGCTTTTGGATGTGTAGAGCATCCTGATAAAGCTACAGAGTCTGGGAAGTAGAAGCGCGTCCTAATACGCTGTGACGAGCTGTCTGCACTTCTAAGCGGCAAAGCCTTAGTACAGCGGGTACGTTCACAGATGAGTTCCATGGAACCAGACCATTTCATGAAGCGCATGCGCAAGTTGAATATCTACTGCGTTGGTGAACGGATATTCCATGTAACCCTTGAAAACGCCATTCCTTGTCCAAATACCCTTGTGACTGATTCCCTAACGCCATAAAGACTTAAATCCCACGCGCAACCGTAGCTCTTCACACTATGCCACAGTCTATGGACCACCGTCTCGTCGCGGGATGGACCGCCACGTTGACCGACTCGCTTTGGCTCGCGGTGGATTCGAGTCCTTCTAAGTCTCGCCCGGACGCTTCGTGTTGCAGCTCACAATTTTGACCCGGTCGGCGTGGACTTGATTCGAGTTGTCGAGCTTGAAGTTGATGTCTTTAATGATGAAGGTCCAAACATCGTCGCAGAAGCGGTACGTATCGAGGTGTCCCTAAAGAGCGTAAGTTAGCAACCCAGACTGCCGCCACATGGGCAACCGTGACCCACCTTAAACGTTAACCTGGACTTGACCTTGTCTGCTAGTACGTCCGCTACCGCCTTGTCGAAGTTCGCGAGAATCTTCATCGCAAGCTGGGGTTCGATCCGGCGCTCGGTAATGAGATTGTCCAGGGTGTCCGTGAGGGCGCCGCCTACACTGCCTCTAGTCAGCCAAGACGGTCCGAATCAGCCCCCAGAGAGCACGCAGTACCTGCTTCGGCGGTACAGTTCATAGTACTTGGCTTCCGCAGAGGTGGCAGCCATGTTGACGGGTGAACGGGGTGGGGCGGGTTTGGTGTAGGAGGGATGTGGGCGCATATATGGAGAGGTGGTTACGCTGCGGCGGGCGCGGTGACTAAGCAAGGCGGCTAGTTCCGCAACAGCCCAGTACCATCATCGCAGCTTCCGTGCAGCCATCACCAGAAGAGCTCCCCTCGACCCACATTCACCCTCCATCTCCCCTTTTACGCCTATTCAGTCGAGATGTCTCTCACGTATGGAGCTGGAGGCACGACGGCCGCCCTCGGGGTGGTCGGTTTGTGTGAGTGCATCACCGACGGGGGCGTAGGCGGTCGCTAACGTCGGACAGACATGCTCTTCAACGGCGAGGGAGAAGCCTTCAACGTACGCGATACCTTCCTCTGTTAACCGGACTCACCTAACACACATTCGCCAGGTCGGAGCATTCCTCGAAAGCGTTTCGCCCTTCACATGGGCGAGTTTGGGAATAGCCCTCTGCATAGGCCTGTCTGTCGTCGGATCGGCATGGTACGTGTAGGAATCGGAGTAATACAAATGGATCTGACCGGAAACAAGGGGAATCTTCACAACCGGAGTGTCCATCCTCGGTGGTGGTGTCAAAGCCCCGCGGATACGAACGAAGAACTTGATCTCCATTATCTTCTGCGAAGTCGTCGCCATCTACGGCGTCATTATGGCCATCATCTTCGCCTCCAAACTCAACAACGTTGCTGACAGCGACGTTCTATACTCCCCCAAGAATTACTACACCGGCTTTGCCTTGTTCTGGGCAGGCTTGACAGTGGGCGCATGCAACTTGATATGCGGCGTTTCGGTTGGGATCAACGGCAGCAGTGCTGCTCTCGCAGATGCGGCCGACCCGTCGCTGTAAGGACCTGTTTCTGGATCTATGCTCTTCGAAAGCTAACGTGCATTCAGCTTCGTCAAAATCTTGGTCATCGAGATCTTCAGCTCCATCCTCGGTCTTTTTGGTCTCATCATTGGTCTGCTTGTACAAAGCAACGCTCCAGAATTTGAATAGTCATTCTCCATATCGCGCTTGGTGTAAGCGAAACATGTCGAGGCTCTATTAGAGGTAGAGAGCGGGCGTCCGAGGACGCACAACAAAGCGCAAGTGCTGCATACGTCAGCGCCAGCATTCTTGTGAGCTGTACGATGTACATAGAGATGGGGGGGACTTTGTATAATGCATGTATTATGAGCGAGAATTCATCTTCAGTAGCAAACAATGAGATAGTCTTACATGACGTCGCTGCGATCGAATCGTCTGGTGAGATTTGAGTTCAGAGAGTCTTAGAAACCGTTGTCGTCCGTATTCAGCACCCAAATTCTTCCTGACGATCTACTACACTACCCGAAATTGCGCGTATCATCCAAAGCGGTGCAACGATGAGCTTTGCTATCCAACCAGAGGGAAAGTGCAGATGGCCCAAGCTCCTGCCGCAAATGCATCAGCATGGCGGGACATCTCCGCGCCACTAAACATCTCCACGCCACTTCACTCACGATGTCGAACACTAAATTGAAAGCTGCCATTCTCGTCCTATCTGAGACAGCATCGAACGACCCGGCGACTGACAAATGTATACCGATTTTGACGGAGGTGTTCAACACCATTGGAAATGACCAATGGGAGGTAGCCGCAACTGAGATCATACCCGATAGCGTCCTGGACATTCAGAAGCACGTTCGAGCGTGGTCGGACGGTGAAGATTTTATGAACTTGATTGTTACCAGTGGAGGCACGGGATTTGCGACCAAGGATGTTACTCCAGAGGTATGAAGTGAGTGTTGCGGTTTCTGAAGGGAAGAAAACTGACTTGGGCGGAGGCCGTTACGCCGCTGTTGGATAGGCAAGCGCCGGGCCTTGTGTACGCTCATGTCGAGATGCAAAGAGAATATGGAGGCTAACGTGTACTCAGACATGGCATGCTCGCTTCTTCCCTTGCGGTCACACCGTGTACGCTCACACATGCGTGCGAAACACCTCATCTCAGACGCTAACGCTGCATAGTTGCTTTGATGGCGAGACCAGTCGCTGGTGTACGAAAGAAGACACTTATCTTGACATTACCTGGATCACCCAAAGGAGCAAAGGAGAACCTAGAAGCAGTTTTGAAGCTCTTGCCCCATGCTTGTGTCCAAGCTGCTGGTGCAGCTTCGCGGCCTTTACATGCAGGTGGAGTGAAGAAGCTCGAAGCAGAGGCAGGGGTGTCATCTACTGGCACATCTGGAGGTAAGCATGTAGCGGATCAAAGCTATGGGCTGCTCAAAGATCATGATTGACAATGTTAGGCGCAGCTGGTGGGCATCACCATCATCACCATGGGCACAACCATTCTCATGGACATGGAGGCCACGCTGGGCCAAGAGCACATACAAAGCCGGATGAGCGACCGCAGTCGAACGATCCAAGTGCTGGACCAACACGCAGATACCGATCATCGCCGTATCCGATGCTGGCTGTGGACGACGCGCTACAGCTCATCTCAGAGCAGACTCCGGAGCCTGTCATTGAAAAGGTGCCCGTGAACCTATCCCTTGGAGGTTCAGTGCTCGCAGAAGACGTCAAGGCTACGGAGTCAGTCCCCGCGTTCCGTGCTAGTATTGTAGATGGGTACGCGATCAAGATCCCTTCATCCGGAAAGTTCCAAAAAGGCGTGTATCCTGTAGCACTTATTTCTCATGCACAGGCAGGAGAGGTCAAAGAGCTGAAGGAGGGAGAAATCGCACGTATCACTACCGGTGCACCACTGCCTCCAGGGGCCGATGCCGTAGTCATGGTGGAGGACACAGCACTGAAAACACAGACCGAAGACGGAAAGGAAGAGAAAGAGATTGAGATCCTCACAGATAAGATTGAAGCGGGTGAAAACGTTCGCGAAGTTGGCAGCGACGTCAAGGAAGGAGATACTATCATGAAGAAGGGAGAAGGTGTCACGGTAGTAGGAGGTGAATTCGGCTTACTCGCATCGGTGGGAACCACCGAAGTCCCAGTCTACCGACGACCGGTAGTTGGTGTTCTAAGTACAGGCGATGAGATCATATCTCACGACAGACCCGAACCTCTCAAGCTGGGGGAGGTACGGGATACGAATCGACCCACGCTTATCGCGGCTATCCGAAACCACCAATTCGAAGCCGTGGATCTAGGTATAGTATCAGACAAGTACATATAGACACACTCTCGCTACGTTACTCTCGACTAACGAAAGTGCAGACCCGGTGCCCTTGAACAGACCCTGCGTGACGCGCTCCGCCGCGTCGACGTAATTATCACATCAGGCGGCGTCTCAATGGGCGAGCTCGACCTCCTCAAGCCGACAATAGAGCGCTCTCTCGGTGGCACAATCCACTTCGGCCGCGTCAACATGAAGCCCGGGAAACCCACCACCTTCGCCACCCTGCCATTCAAGGCCAACGATGGAGCGCGTACCACCAAAACAATCTTCTCGCTCCCAGGAAACCCTGCTTCAGCAGTCGTCACTTTCCACCTCTTCGTACTGCCGAGTCTACATCAGCAGAGTGGCATCAAGCCAGCCGGACTGCCGAAAGTGAAAGTCATGCTGGAAGAGGATTTGAGGATGGACAAGGGCAGACCGGAGTATCATCGTGCGATCGTGTGTGTGAGAGGTGATGGAACTCTGGGGGCAAGTAGTACAGGTGGGCAGAGGAGCTCGCGGATTGGGAGTTTCAAGGGCGCAAATGCGTTACTTTGCATGCCTGCTGGTGAGGGTGTGAAGAAGAAGGGAGAACATGTTGATGCGCTGCTTCTGGGGAAGTTGGGTGTGATTGAGTGATCGTTGGATCAAGCTGGATTCCAGTCATTACTCCACTCGCACTTTCCATCTTGCTTTCACACATATTCCTCTACGTATGGAGTGATCCTTCCACATTGGTTGAGATGGTTAGACCAACGCCGTTGAATCCCCAACCACTGCTTGCTTGCTCGCACTCTCTCTTTCCTCTCACTTCATCCCAATCACGTGTAATCATCTCTTCATCTCATCACGTTTCTTTACATCATTAACGTCCAGCATTCATATGCCGAGAGCCCAAGATGGATTATCCCGCACCTGAAGAAGGCTTTCCCATAAGCCCGCCCGCGTCACCTGAACAAGAACTGGCGGTTTCGCCAGTCGGAGATTGTGCATTCGATCTGGACTATTTGTTCCACCAGGATACGCCACCACTCGGGCACAAGGATTCAGTGTTGCCCGCGGATGCGCCACTCGACCTCGATTCGCTTTTCGCCCTGGATTCTGTGTTTCCTGCGAATGCGCTAGCTGCCCTCGATGCAACACTTGAGTCGAGCTTCTCATTTCGCCTAGACACGCCGCCTGATGTCGGTTCCATCTATCAGCCAAACTCCTTGCAGACCATTGATCCTTCGCTCCTGTTGCACTCCAATACGGCTGTTGAACCCTCAAAAGCGGCGGAGTTAACGCCAGCTTTCGATACTTCATTGGCAGCGGACACTCTCCCCGCTGCAGATTCCTTTGCAATGCGGTTGAGTACAAGCGCTCCGCGCCCCACAACGACCGCGGCCAATGCTGAATACGCTGCGTCACGATCCTTCACTAAGTACGATGCAACTGGTAACTTACTACCCAAGAAGAGTGGGCGGCCTCTTGGATCGCGTGACAAAATTCAGAGACGGCCTGTTGGATGGCGTAAAAGTACCTATGAGTACGATGCAAATGGGAAACGAGCACCCAAGAAGAGGGGACGGCCTCTTGGATCGTGTGACAAGAGAAAGAGAGGGTCTGTTGGATCGCATAAAGATATTCACGAATCTGTGACTATTCACGCACGACCATCTGCGAACGGCCATGGACTACTGCGGCACGTTGAGACTGGCAGCGAGCCCATCTCCCCTGGTTTGACCTCTTCAGTATCGGATACGTCCTCAGCTGTGAGTATGTTCGACACAACTGGAAGCGTATCTTCCAAGAGAACCGCAAAATCCCAACTTGGCTCGGACATTTCGACTAGCTCAGGCAGAGAACTACCTCAGAAGCGCAGGCGATGTAATCGCTCGACAGACTTGACCAGTTCTATTCTTCCGGTAAAGCCATCTCTCAAAGCTCTCAGACCCAATCCAGTCAAGCAAGTTAGATACCAGACGGCCGGACCGAACCTCACATTACAGCTACCTCACACAGCTTTAGGACTCACTCCACCCGAAGCAATCGACTAGTCGCCGATTTACACGAACATTGGGTCACAGCCACCAGTCACAGATCTTACACCTGCCCCGTGCGAGCCAGTCGAATACCCGAAGATAAATCCTATGCGACTATCCCGCCTCCACGATGCAGCCATTTCTCTGAATGAGTGTCTCGCGGTAGCTGGCATCAAATACGGGTTCTTCACCGATTATGCGATGGCCGCCAGTCTGGGTCGCTCGCGACCTGTGAATCACTTCGCTTGTTTGGCTTCTGCCACGGCCACTCAAGTACACAAGGCTCTGGCTCAACGTAAAGCTTTCATGGAACTGAATCAACAATCAAAAACCCTGCTTGCAGACTGCACCCATTTCTGCTGGTTATCACACGCTGGTGACTCCGAGGCTGCCGTAACGATCACAATATATTACGACACATTTCTAGGTATGCTCCAGCATACTGCGACTCCTTTGTAACGCGGCAAAGACTAATCGTACTGTGCTATAGGCAGCGATCCGACTCTCAATGGGTATGATTGGGACTGTATCCCCAGCCGTGTCATCGGCGAGAAAAGTGAAGGCTTTACCATGTTTCTATCGCCCTACCGCATCTTCAGGGAAAAGCTTTGCTTGGCTGCCCTCAATTCCCATATCAGTGCTGAGGATGTGGCGGACATGTACTGGATATGGGACCGGTGCAAATTCTCTGATCAGATTGTGAAGAGATGTCGAAGAAGAGGGGAGCTCGACTCCTCCGTCGTACAGAGTGCGCTCATAAGGCACCCTGACACATTCGGTTCGATACTCTATCGGTTGGGAGGCGACGTTTCTTTTGTGCCTTCCGGGCAGTTGACTGTTCTCAGTTATAACGCTTGTGTTGGGGAGGTGCTGGTACGGTTGCTTGGGTGGGATCTGAGATGGCAAAACCCAAAGGCATTCGGTCTTTGATAAAGGAGACAGGCGGAAGCAAGGTCGAAGTGTCAAGGTCTCCGGGTGCTTGAGGCAAGATGATGATAAGATAGACTGTCACTTTGTAGCTGATGGCGTGATTTGTGCACCAAAGGTAGACTGTATCGATTCAGGCCGTACAAGTAAGATTTAGTAGTCGTGCGATCGCATCGGCAGAACATGGGCGCTTCATATATTCCACCTCTCGCCCATCAATCAATCGACTTGTCCTCCCCAGCCTTCGTGACCTTTCCAAACACAACATTCTTGACAACTGCCATCCACTTGTGTCGCTATGTTTTCGGAAAGCTTTGACAATCAATACGCTGATGCAAGCTGATTCCGAAGTAGTCCAATATCTGTTAGGAGAAGTCGGGATGAAGGAAGTCGGATAGCTGAGCTTTGGGCCGTCGGGAATGGCTCGGGCACGCACCCTAGCCCCGAGCTCGACACCTCGAGAGTGGCACCTGTCCTAACGACGTCGCTCCCTCTTTCGTTCCTACGCTGGAATTTGGCCATAAAATGATACTTGCCACCCTTGGGCTGTTTGTTCGGAAAATCCTCGTGCGGACTCTCTGGGTCGAGTGTAGTCCGTAAAAGTTGGGGTTGTTGGTGGACGCCTTAAAATGACCTATCGTACCCTTGTGCCTCTCAATAGTCCGGCCGCTCTTCTAACGTTGGCTGCTCGACACGAAAATCCTGAAAGAGCTCCATACGAAAGGTTGCGAGATGGTTTTCCGATGCGGCGATGATCCGTATGGCGCGCAAAGCCGCCCAAGACCGCCGAGTTTCAGATGCGTCACAGAAACGCGAAGACACGGGGCAGGATGAACATCTCGAAAACCAACATTGTTGATTGTCATCTCACTTCAAACCATATCAACCATCATAATGACCTCAAGAACAGTCCTTGTCGCGTTATTTAGCGTTCTTCAATTGTCCGCGGCCGCCTCGAAAGACCATTGCAGCTGGCCAACACAACCGCAGCACCTCCTTGCCAAGGACCCGGCATCGTGTCCTCCGGACACCTTCCAGGAGGATGCCAATGCCGATGTGTATACGGGGACGGTATGGTCATACGAGCCACACTGTGTGTCTGGACCAGAACGCCAGTACTGCGTTCATACGAACAAACATTTCAGCGCATCAAAAGGCCTTAGTGTCATTGCTACGCCCGAAGCCGCTGAAGCGGCGGCTCGGTCCTTTGAGCATGTCCGGACAGGGTGGAATAAGTCAGGAAAACAACTTTACGAGGTGCACGATGTACCTGGGAAGGGAAAGGGTCTCATTGCGAAGCGTACTATGAAGAAAGGGAGCTACATTATGATCGATTCGCCGCGGATTATTGCAAGCCAGAGGATACCATTCCACATTGGACCTACTGAGGGCCTGAACATGCTCAATGTTGCGGTTGAGAGGCTGCCGCAGGCCGATAAAGAAATGGTGCTTTCCTTGGACAAGAGCTCGGTAGACGGGGGTGTGGACGACATACTAAAGACGAACTCCTTTGCCTGCCAAATCCGCGACGACGGAGTCGAGGACACGTACCTGTGCCTCTTTCCCGAGGTGGCCCGAATCAACCACGCATGTCGGCCGAATGCACACGCGCGCTTTATTCCGAAGACGCTGCAGATGGAGATCAAAGCACTACGCGACATTAAGCCCGGAGAGGAAATCAGCATCTCGTATGGCAAAATTGATATGAAGCATTCGGAGCGTCAGGCGTTGTACAAGCAAGCTTGGGGCTTCACTTGTACATGCGAGCTATGCAGCGCGGACGTGTATGCGATCAAGGGTAGTGATCAGCGACGTATACAATTTGGGCGATTGCGTGAGAAGCTGGATGCAGTTACGGCGGAGAACTACGATGCACAGCAGGTCCTTGGATGGGAGAAGCAAGTCTTGGAGCTCAGTGCGAGGGAGGGTTTCGATGTGCTAATTGCGGAGGACTACGAAAGGCTGGCGTATGTGCATTCAGGGCTGGGATCGGTGGGCGAGGCTCGCTCATGGGCTCGAAAAGCAAAGCAAAGCTTGGTCGAGTGGACGATAGTAGAGGGCGGGCCAGACAACGAACTCAGGCGAGTCGACGAGCTGTTACGTGAACTAGGGGCTTGATGCTACGAGTAGATGGTGGGGTGGGAGGTCTCCCTTGCTCGGAGCAATTACAGCTGCTCGATATAGAGCAACGACTTTATTGGACATGCACATAGTCTTTTCGGTTTGTTGGTTCCTACTAGGAGAGGCCTGGAACGTAGTGTAGGGCCGACCTGGATGATGGCGTAGTACGAGCAGGGGTGCTCAGACGAATAGATCTTAGGCGTAGCCCTACCTCTCGTCAACAGCGCAAGCCACCATTCATGCGCTTTGACAACCTCTGCCAGCTCACAGCATCAGCATACCATTTACCCGCAACGACTGCTCCGTCGCATTCCACATGTAAAACAAAGCATACACTCCGTCTCTGTGCCTGCACATGTCAAAACTCTATTCGGCGCAGTGGGCGCTGTCGTCGCGCAGTACTGTTCAGCGTTCTCCCAACGCGACGACATCCGACCGCGATCACATCCGACCGCGATCCATCACAGGGCGATCTGTCCCGACGCCACGTACACGGACACCTCTCTGCCAGCTGCTGTCCGGAGTAGCCCACGACCTGTATCTTTCTGGAATGTGCAGTATAGCTAGCCGCGGCCCAACAACAGTGCGCAACCCCGGTAGTATCGCCGACGGGGATTGCGCTGCGGGAGTTTTATGATGTGTTTCACCTGGCGAAGACATGCAGACGGGCCTGCTCGCGCAGAACCATGCGCGTGGTAGCACAAAAAGGCATGTGTAAATGAGATAATGCAATTTCGTGCATGATGTCTCGTAGGCTCTTGGGGGATCCTCTTGCCATATGTAGGTCTTGTATCGCTCAGTTTGTTGATCGCTCCCGCCCTTTCGCTTTACTCCACGGTCCATTTTCTGTCGTTGCGAGATTGCACGCGTCAGTTGCTCTTCCTTCCTTCGCTTCTTATTAATTTGTTGTTTAATCATGGTGCGCTTGCTTACTTTCGTCGCGGCCTCTGTTCTTGGTGGTGGGTTTCTCTTTGGGGCTGTCGATGCAGCAGAACAGCAATGCTACGCCTTGAACGGGACAGAACTGGATTCCACATACGGGCCCTGCAATCCAGACGCGAAGCACTCAGGCTGCTGCGCAATCAACCGTTCTGCCGGCTCCGCCGATATCTGTCTGGACAATGGACTTTGTATGGCGACGAGTGGGCAGTTCATGGGCTCGATATGGCAAGACGGGTGTACGGATTCGACGGGGCAGGACAAAGGGTGTCCAAAGATGTGTCCAGATGGTGTGTATCTTCCGCATGGGATATGATCAGAGCAATGAAGCTAACGTGTCTTATAGCCAGAGATGACTTCGGTGGCCTCAAGCCCGTGACGTCTTGGAACATTCAGATGTGCGACTTTGGCAGTTATTGCTGCCGCGAAATCGGCGACAACGCGAACTGCTGCAACAATGCTACAGCGCCAAAAATCACAACAAGTTCCATTGGAGCATTCCAGATCGAAACCTCCACAGCTAGCGTCTCCACAACTTCCACCTCCACCACACCCTCCACCCCAACCGCAGTAGCAGTCTCATCTCAATCCCCCTCCACCGAACCCACCCAAGTTGCCGGCACAGCAGTATCCACCGGCACACCATTCACCTCCACTCCCACCATCTCCCCATTCGACCTCTGCGCCTCCGAACGACGCAAAACCGCCACCGTCGGGGGCGCAGTAGGCGGCGCTCTCGGCGCGGCCCTCATCGGCGCATGCATTGCCATGTTCTGGCTGTACAAGAAAGAAAAGCACCAACGCAAGATCAAAGAGCATTACGAGGCGCAGTTTGAGGTTTCTTCGGCGTACTGGCCACGTCCGCATACCTTGGTCATCGGTGCGGAGTCTGAGGTGCCGGGGACGCCGATGGAGAAGGAGGCGGAGTTTGGTCTTGCAGGCGAGAGGAGCGAGAGCGAGCGTGGGTATGGGCAAGGTTGAATGAGGACGTGGACTTCTCATCGACGATGGGGGTTTGTAATAGTAATGTTTGAACGAACGGTGTTTGAGGCTTTGGTTCATGTTATTGGAAAACTATGGTATGGGTTCGGAAGGATGGGGGCTTTCGGGGTTGGTTCTTGGTATACCCCTTTTCTTTCGTCTTTTCTCATTTTGGTCTTTGTATGATAGTAGTTGGTAGTCCGTTCGAAACGCTTTATTCATGAAGTGGAATGATTCCTACGATACCTACCAGCATAAGGGGACCCTGCATACTAAAGAATGAGACCGCCGCAATAGCGCGCGCCACTTCCCCCATTCCAGCACATCCCCTTGAGGCTCGCACTTCTCCCAATCCCCAGATTCCTACTTCAACAGCTCGATATACCTCTTCCTAACACCCTCAACGATCTTCCTCACCTCCCCCGCATCTAACTTCTCCTCTCGATCTGGCGTATACAGCCCATTGACCTCCTGCTCGATATCGGTAAGCTGAGTGTAAACGAAGCCACAGATCAGGCCGCCCTCAACAATCCCCGTCATCATCTTCTCGATGCGCTTGAGCAAGTCCTTGGGGTCGCTAGCCGTCGTGTAGCCCCAGTCCTTCTCACCAGAATGGGCGCTGCGCGCAATGTTAACGCCGCCGAACTCACTGCAAATGATTGGTGCAGAGGACTGGTGGGAAGATCCTGGGTCGGAGGGGATCGCGGGAAGGAAAATATCATGGTCCCCTTTCTCGGCGACGATGCCTTCGAGGGTTTTGCATATCTCTGTTAGAACATCGCCGTCGGTGTAGTCGTGGAAGGTGCTCAGGTCTGTGAGGACGTGTTCCCATCCGCAGTTGTCGTTGATAGGACGAGTAGGATCCAGCGTCTTCGTCTGGTAATACAGACTTCTGATGTGGTTCCTGTGCTCGACATTGCCGGGGAGATTGTTATAACCCCAACTCTCGTTGATGGGTGTCCAGGCCACGATGGAGGGATGGTTGATATCGCGTAGCATGGCTTCTTTCCACTCCGCATCGAACCGCTCGACATACTGAGAGGAGAACTCGTACGCATTCGCCATCTCGCCCCATACGAGGAACCCGAGGCGATCAGCGTAGTAAAGGAACACCGGATCTTCCACTTTCTGGTGTTTGCGACAGCCGTTGAAACCCATTTTCTTACTTAGCTCGATGTCGGTCTTGAGAGCTTCAGGGGATGGAGGTGTCATGAAAGTGCGGGGCCAGTAGCCTTGGTCGAGGAAGAGCGCTTGGAAGTACGGGGTGTTGTTGAGCCGAAACTGGGAGTTATCCCAAGAGAGTGAGCGCACACCGGTCGTTGTGTGGATCTCGTCAATTTGAGTGCCAGCCGGGTCGAACAAGCGAATGGTGAGGTCGTAGAGGTTGGGGTGTTCGGGAGTCCAGAGGGCGACATTGTTGAGCCAGCCTTCAGACACGCTGGAGATTTTAGCCCTCTGATCGTCCGACACTCGCACATTCGCTTCGAAAGACACCAAGTCTGTCTCTTTCGGGAGGTCGATCTTCTCCGTCTTGCTCACTGTCTCCCCTCCAAACCCGACTTCAAGCTCGACACTATACTTAAACCCTGGCGGTCGACCCAGAACTCTAACACCAGCCTTTATTTTCCCGCTTTCAATGTCGTTGCTCCTCAATAGTGTCCCCGTACTCGAGTCTCCGATTCTTACATTAGGCACAACTTCCGTCCAAACATTCTGCCAAATGCCACCACTGGGCGTATACCAGATACTCTCCGGTTCGGCCTTCCAGTACTGTTTCCCTCTTGGCTGCGTCAAGTCATACGCCGAATCGTAGACTCTAAGAGTCACTGTCTGTTTTGAAGCCGCAGCAAACGAATCCGTAATGTCAATCTCAAAGGGAACGTGACCACCCCTGTGCCCACCAACGAACTGTCCACCGACCCAGACTTTGGCTTCGTAGTCCACAGCTCCGAATCTCAACACAACACGATCGCCCGTCTTTTTCTGCTCCTCGCTCCTCAGGTCTTCGACAATCCTTTCATACCAAAAGACCTCGTGCACGTCCCGATCTTCAATCCCACTAGCGGGGCATTGCCATGCGTACGGAACCTCGATGTCTCTCTTCTTGTGTGTAGTCGTGTTTCCACTCTGCGCGGGGTTGGATCCAGTGCTGGCGGCACCAGTCGTAACTTCACTCGGTAACCCGTTCAAGTGCCAATTTTGAGCGACGCCGACATCGTTGTCGTCGAAGATAAAGGACCACGGGCCATTGAGCGACTGCCATGTGAGGTTTGCACGCTGGAAGTCTGGTCGGGGATATGACGCCATGGCGATGTTGTCTGTGGATCGAATGGAAAGGATAGGTTATCGATAATTCAGATATTCAAATTGTGCTGTACCTTCTGAGGAGACGTGTGTTCTTTGCTCTCTTAAGCCGGAGGTTGAACGATGTGGAGTTGATCGTCGCTGTAAAGCTGGGTCCGGCTTACTTCATTTGGACTAGCGCTGCGTTCAAGGGCAGTTCTGTGTATGGTCAAACTGGACCTTCTTACAAAACGTCTGAAGTCCATGTTACATTTGAGTACCTCGCAGCTCAAAAGGGGTAAGTCTCACGGTGAGCATATTGTCACTCTTGGTAGAAAAGCACCTTCTTCAATCATGATCTTCCCTCGTTAGCCGCAATACGCTCCCGTGGTTCGAGAATGGACGAACAGGTAGGCGATGACTACAAATATTAATTAAGATCGCATGTGGTAATCACTGTATGGAAGTCTCCACGCACACTGGATCGAATAAGCTTCATCTAGGAACTAATTTAGGTATATGAACAGGGAATTCCGTGCTCCTGTAAGCTTACGACACTTTGTGCGCCTTCAAGGCCACCCGTCAACGTTGGCTAAGCTTCGCCATTCCTTGAAACACAGTAATCATTTTCTCTCCGTCCCCGCTTCGGGTCCCGTAACGGTTCTGCCACCAGATCGCGGGGCTGTACAGATGCGTTTGCTCTTGTGCAAGATACAACGCCTGTCCTCCACGTGTGCATCTGAAGTGTCGGGCATCCTTATAGCTCCACGAGATCTATGCTCCTCCCGATCCAGCTCAGCTGGTACAACTCCGTAACATAGATACGTACCGCCATGGACTACCCCGCTCCAAGTCTGCGCCTCTCCAAGGCTTGTTTGATTCGCAAGCGATATGGGTGCCTACCATGTTCTTGAGCTTTCGAGTCTGCGTGGTTACCGTCCCTTTATTCCAATAACATGAACGTCTGAACTGCATTTGAGTACAAGTCGCGTGCCTCCTGTCCAAATCATCGACGCAGGTATACCCAAGGTCCTTCTCGTCCATAGTCATGCTAGCGACAATCCCGTGTTTCTACACCACTGCGAACTACATAATCCCACACTGAAAAATCTACCAATCACCCGTAAAACGGTTGGCCCGGCATATTGTACCATTGTTTACCCTGACAAGCCACCCAGCCGTACAATGCACTACACACCCCAACTACCCGGCTGCTAATCCCCATACACACAATACAGCGGAACCCGGCAAAACCACACTCACCGCACCTCCAAAAACCTGTTCAGAACCACCGACAAGTAGCAACCCATCTCCACCAGCCGAACCAGTACAACACGCTAACTCCGTGGCGTTCGACCGTGACCACGCCCACGCCACCGCCAACGTTTTCCAGAGGCTCAAATGGCACCCTAACGAGATAGCCTCGCGCGTGCAGCGGCGGAGGCGGTGCGCCGCTCAAAACGGTCCAATCAGCAGCCTTGATGCTGGAAAACCCGGAACAACGGAACTTCGCGCCTCTGGAGCCGGCGTCGCGCCATTGAGTTTGCATGGGAAAACCGGGCAGGCCATAGTTAACCATGTCCGAAGCTACCACTATCAACATGTACAGCGATGCCGTCATGCAAAGACCCGCTGCTGGGAAACAGGAAATTAGGCCGCTGTGAAACGAGCAGCAAATGTACGATAAGCGGAAGAGGCAACGGGCACAGTCTAACGTGGGGATCGTATAGTTGGATTCGAAACGTATTTAGTTGCTGAATTACAAAGATATATACTGCATCGCAGCGCGACAACGTGACCATATCCAAGGCCGTGGGCTTCAAAAGCACCAGATACTTCCAATCGTCTAAGGTATCGTTCGATGCGTGACCAAAAACAGTGCTATGCAACTCCCAAAAAATGCCACTGCAAATGCATGCGGAGACGAACAGCGAAAGAAATCGTCATGCTGAAAAACGCCGGTATTTTTGCCACCCATAAACCCAAAATGTGCGAACTCCCCGGGGTATCATGCAGTGATGTAATGACAAGTATGTGTACAAAAAGGAGAATCTTGAACAATCGCAACATAGGAGATATTACTAAGGGTATCTGCCGGTGACGCCAAAACTCATCGATTTCTTCTTCTCGTGATCGTTCCTGTAGTAGGGTGTGCGTTGCTTTGCGGAGAGGAAGGACGAGGCGGCGAGGGTCAAGAGGGTGAAGAGCTCAGCGGCCGCGGCACCGATTGCGAGATAGAAGGCGACTCCCTGGGAGATGTTAGCCCGAGTACCATGTATGAAGGTGTATGTGTCTTACCTGCTCTTCACACACTGCGCGGTACTGGAAGCGTCCGTTGCTCATGACGTTCTTGTTGGAGCAGGCGTATCTGCCCAAGCTAGCCTTGCTGGCCCGGTCCAGCAGCGTGAAGGCGGCCAATGCCGCGCCCCAGCAGATGACTCCAAAGCTGCCTGCGACAACGCGGTACAGGTCGCGCGAGCGTATTGGACGACGGAAGGATCGCGTGAACGACAAGCCGAGGAGGGCGATGGAGGCGATGAGGTGGGCGGCAGCAACGGCGAACAGCACCAGCGTCGGCACGAGGTTGGTGTGTGCGGGCCATGTCATGGGCAGTTCGCCCTTGCGCAGGTCGAGGTAGGTGTTGCCGCGGTAGATTTCGAGGGTGTGGACCAGGAAAACAACAACAGCGCCGCTGAGCACAATGACCAGCAGGCGGAGAGCGGATCGCAGGCGGCTGAGCCAATGCGTGTGCCAGCTCACGGAGAGTTCCGAAGTCATTGGCGGACGCGGACTGAAGCAATCGGCGTGCGGCTTCGACTTTGACTTGTCGTCGCCGTAGTCGTCCGACTCGGGGCAAAGGGGCGGCGCGGCCGGGTTCGAGGACGCG
>Ga0247733_1000383_pt1 | contig 16895 bp, 16 predicted proteins | sample UWRJL043104R2_FD_180932 | JGI IMG/M metagenome (GOLD analysis project Ga0247733, IMG submission 180932) | Plant litter microbial communities from Arlington Agricultural Research Station in Wisconsin, United States - UWRJ-L043-104R-2 | ecosystem: Environmental > Terrestrial > Plant litter >...
GCACGTTTGCGCATGGATTCTGACACGAGCACAGTGTGTCGTTCTCCTATAAATTCACAAAAATCCATTGCGCTCCTTTTGTGCAGATCTCCACTCCTTGCTCTGCATTGAGTAGTGACATTGCGTTCCCCACCGGTGCTGTTGGTGGCCATGTAATTATGCCGCTACCATCGGACTTGCCGAGTGCGGCATTTGAATCTCCCTAGCGCCGGGCGGAAGCATCGACGCCACGACCATATCCGATGTATGATCTGTCTAGTCTTCAAGAGGGTCCCCCTTTGAGGAAGAGGTTATCCAGAACCTTCCCGAAGCGTGGCGCACTTCGGACCATTCGCAAAGGAGTGAAAATGAGAACGGAACGACGGGTGCGAACATGTCTAGATCTAAACATAATCGACTTATCACGTCCCAAATCATGCAAGTATAAAGTTGTGGCCAAATTGTGGTGGAAGATATTATTTTGGATCTCTGAAAATGCAATGACACAAACGCTCTCGCTATGCAGCCAACCCGAACCGGTAAATGCAAGAAAAACTCCCAGCCCGTTATGCAAAATCCCATTAAGTCCCTTGGCGTACATCCAGTGCACATGCAGTTCCATATGGAGCAGGCGCCTGTGGCAAGATGGTATAACGCCGCATTAACAACGCAACTCAAAGCGCCGCACCATTAATTATTCCTCCTCGTCATCACCCAGCTCTGGTCGACAGGTGGGGCACTCCATATACAATCTGGCGCAAAATTCGCGGACCGCAACCTCGCCCGGGCCGTCTGGCGCCACGCAGTGGTTGTGCAGACACTTCCACATCCACTGGTTTCCGTTGTCGGCGTCGCGCTCGAGGAGATTCTCGCCAGGCGACCAGGTATCCAGAGAGAAGGTGATGCGGTTCAGCTTCGGGCCTGTTGGACCCTCAGACTCGGTGGCAGTGCCCATAGTCTTGAGCGATTGCGAGGCGTGGTACCAGACCCACAGCGGGTTCCAGAGCGGGTCGCCAATGGCCTTGACTTGCAGATTGAGCTCGCGGACATTGGAGACTTCCTTAAGCTCCTCGCGGATCTTGTTTGCCAGGACCCAGTCTCCTGGTTTCATATTGCGCGGGTCGGTGACGCCGAGCATCGGACTTGTGGCGATGAGCTTCATGTCACACTTGTGGAGGTGCTTGAGGGTTTCTGGGGAGATGTTCCAGATGCGCTTGTTTTCGACGGGCTTTTCCTCGATGGCTTGAACCTCTGCAGTGGGGGCAATGGGGCCCGGGTAGTTTTGTGGGGACACGGTGAGGTGGAAGGTTGTCTTCTTGCACATGATTTCCATGTACTCGTTGTAGGTTTGCTTGTTGGCGAGGAAGAGCCAGTTGCTCGGCTTCGTCTTGTTGCGGTGTGGAGGCTCAAACGAAGGGGTGGGGTGGCTTGGTGAGAAGGAGGCCGGCATCAGCCAGCTGAAAGGCGAGTTTGATTTTTGAGAGCACGGCGCAGGCGGCGGGTAGCATGGGTCCTCGAGGAGTTCGTTGTAGACCATTGTCCTGAGTTCCAAGGGAAGGTCCAAGAAAGGGAAGGGAGCTGCGTTTCGAGACTGCATCGTTCTGAATCGGCGGTAAAGCGTGAGAAAAGGGAGTAGGAGTGAAGCGAAAGTAATGAATGTAATAATGGTATAATGCCATTGCAGCGGAGATGCGGCGTGGAACATATACTCACTGCAGCGCATGTAGCGCGACGCGCAGTGTGGAGATTCGACCATAGCAAGGGCCATGTACAGCGCTGTGTTACGGAGACCGAGTGGGGCTCGCCAGAGCAGACGCGCGCAACAGGGTATCGCCCGAGAGGCTCCGCTATACGTACTCCGGATAGGACTGTGCAGAGCCCAAGAGTTCCGCTACGGTACAGAGACTGAGCGGAGCCGTTTAGGCGAATGGTACTGTCAGCTTCTTTTCTCCGACACGCTTTGGGTCGCCGGTTCTGGGATGGGTGAGGTGCTGCGACGACGGCTACAAGCGAGGGTTGGATGTGAGCGCGCAGAAAGCGATGGTTATCCGTGCTGCAGTCAAGGTAGGCGTCGACAATTTCAACAGGTGTGCAAGAATGGTGACAGGTGTGTGTGATGTTGGGAGACGGGAGGGCGTTGTTCATGTAGGGGGCTGTTGCCTGACGCAGCTGCACCGCCCGCCCGTACGAGGTTGAGGCAACGATCACCTGCCCTCTCTCCACGCATCAAATCGTCTCGTCAAGCTTCAGACACCACCACACCACGGCGCTGGCCAAGAAGCTGCTTCGCGGACCGCTTGCAAGACGGGGCTCCCTTTCCACGGTCCACCATTCGGGATTGTGTCGCGTGTCGCCAGTCGACTGTGCTTCGTTGCTAAAACACGTGCGAGGTGGATGAAACGCCGACGGACTTTCTGCCCAGCGCACTGCAAGGCTGTGGGCCTCGGAGTGCCTCAGGTGCAAGTTGCTGATTCAGGTTCGATCAATGCGCGCCGGTAGCGGAGCGGAGTCGTGCATGTGTGCTCGGCAACCGCATGGGCGAGCAGCTTGTTCACGGTGACTTGCGAATTACCTGGAGAGTGCAATGCTGTAAGGCCACGGGCCGGGGTTGTACAAAGCGTAGGGACAACAGTGCAGTGGCAGTGCGCGCTAGCTGGTTGACGAGTCAGCACCCGAGCCTCCGATTGGGGAACACCATCGACTACACCCTCACACTGCACAATGCATTCCACCTAACCGGATTCGTTACTTGCTACCTGCACCTCGAGTCGTGCTTTCTGTGCCAGTGCTGGATGCATATCGACTGCGTTGATGAGGCGTCTTAATGACGGGAATATGGTTGTGCGGCATGAGCATCTGGGGTGTGTGGAAGGGGATCAGTTGCGATTCGGCTATTGCGACGGCTTAGATGGCACAGCCATGCAATATTCCGTCGCTGATAACTGAATCGTACAAGATGTGTCGTGAAATCAAGAAAATGGTAGGTCCAGTATAAGACAACACGCACGTGCTGAGACCTCTCTGGACGAACTCGGTAGATTGCGTATATCTCGCAATATTGAAAATCTTAGTGACTGCTATCAGACTCCTTAGCTCACCTGGCCGCAACCTTCACTTCTCAAATACATCCCCACTCATCTCATACTCATACTCCAGATCCGGCTGAAACTCCCAGTACAAGCTCTCCGGGTCACTCGACATCTTGAACGTAAACGCCGCCGCATCGTCATCGACGTAGATCTTGGGAAGGCCGTTGGCGGCTGCGGCTTCGACCATGAGCTGGACTTCGCAGGAGCGCTCCATGAGGGTGTAGAGGTATGCGGCTTCGTCGACGGTACTGCCGACGGTCTGGTGTCATCAGGGTCAGATGCCATCTCATAGAGTAAAATTCCCCCAAATAAGAGTATTAGTCAAAAACGTACCAAAAGCCCATGGTTTCTCAAAATCAACCCCTTCCCCTTCGGCCCCAAAGCAGCAGCCAACTTCTTCCCCTCCGCCTCATCCAGCACCACACCCCCAAAGTCCTCATACAAGGCCTGCGCTTCCCCATAAAGATACGTAACATCTTGATTAATCATCTCCAACTTCTTCCCAAACGCACTCCAGGCTTTCCCGGCCTTCGAATGGCAATGACACGCAGCATGCACATCCGGCCGCGCCTTATGCACCGCCGAGTGGATCAGAAACCCCGCCGCATTCGCCGGCCGCGACAAATTCCCACCTACGACTTTGCCGTCGTAGTCGACCAAAACCATATCCGAGGCTTTGAGCGTGGCGAAGTGCTTGCCGAGTGGGTTCGTCCAGAAGCTGTGCGGGTGTTCGGGGTCGCGCACGGAGATGTGGCCCGACATGCCCTCTGTGAAGCCTTTGCGGGCGAAGACGCGGAAGGCGCCGGCCATGTGGGAGAGGATCCAGGCGCGGTGTTTGTCATAGGAGCTGAAGAGGGGGATGCCGGGGAGGGGGGTGCCTTGCGAGATGGCTTGGAGGGGGGTGAGTTCTTTGGTAGGGTCGGATTTGGATTTTGGAATGATTTGGGTAGAGGGAGTGGGAGTGGGCTGGAGGGGGACGGCCGAGGGTGCCATTTTAAATGTGAGACTAGTCGAATTGATTTGGTCGTGGAGAGGTGTGAATGTCTGGTGTTTGTAGATGTTGTAGGAGGTTAGTGGGGAGGAGGGTTGTTGTAGATGCGGAGTCTGGCTAGGCTTTTGATGGATTCACGCCCTATTGTATGGTTCCCTGCATTTGCCACGTCTAGATGTAGTTAGGAAGGTTAGCCGGCCCAACGTGGTATCTCGGTAGGATTGGAAGAAGTTGATGCGGGGCATAGTATGTTAGCGCGCCAGACGCGGAGTTATGTAAGCCATTTGTTGATAGGGAGAAGACTGCCGCACCGTGGATGGAAACCGCCACTTAGGAAATGTTGGTTGATTGATTGGCCTGTTGGTACCAATCTACTTCTTGGACGACTATGCTGTCTACTTTCAAGATGTTGCTAGAAATTATTCATGTGGTCAATGCGGGCACATGGGATTAACCGTGATACTCCCTCGACTGAAACCAGGAGACGATCTATAGGCTACATAGATGACAGGTATCCACGCCGATGCAAAGATGCAAAGATGCAGGTATTGTACAACAGTCCTCCCTTCGACCCCATCTAACCTTAACCCCTCCTCAAGCGTCAAGCCTCATCCGCTCCTGACCACGAAGACGCGGCGCCTTGAACTTCGAACCCCCATCACACTCCTGACCCACCCAAAAGCCCGCCGTATCATGTCCCTCAACATAAGCATGAATCTCGTCCTCTACGCATCCCAGATCCTTGCCGCTCCAGATGTCCGTGACCTGGTACGGTCCCTTGCCCAACTGCGGGATTTCTTTGTATTCTAACACCTTGTGACGAGTTTCAACGTATGGGTTGAATGCCAGCACTAGTGTGCCGTTGCTTGCAGCCCCGCTCCAGAACTCAGCCGGGAAGGAGGAGTTGAAGGTCCAGTCGGGGTTAGTACCCCACTTGTATGGTATAGCTGGCTTGCCAATGACATCGTCCTGCGAGAAGGAAAGAAGGTACTTGTTCTTCATAATGTCCACTTCGTCCTTTGACACCTTCGCAAGGTCACATCCGATTAGAAGCGGGCTCTTCATCGCAGCCCAGAGCGCAAAATGCGTGCGACTTTCCGGCAGGCTCAGACCGTTGCCTACCTCGAGCATGTCGGCGTCGGAGTGGCCCCAGAAGTCGACAGAGTTGAGGTGGAACGAGTTCTGGTTCAAAAGGTCGAGGACCCGACGCCAGCTGGGATCGATGTCGCCGGAGTGGCGCCAGGAGGAGCCGGTTTGATTGCCCCAGGTTTGGACGTTGGCATGACCCCATTCGCAGAGGGAGTAGAGGATGGTGCGGTTTTGGGCGAGCAAAGCGTCGCGCATAGTATTGAAGCGCTTGGCGGTATTGGATTGGGAGTAGTCGTAGTTTGGTGGGCAGAGATTGGTGGCCGTTGTGCCTGGGTGATTGTTAATGAAACGCTGCTGTGGAGATTGGGTGGGAAGTCCTACAAGTTCCGTTCACGATATCGCCACGATTTTCCGGAACGCAGAACCAGCATTCATCCTCTAGATTTCCAGGGACATAGCAATTGTCATATTTCAGATAATCAATGCCCCATTCCGCCCATGCTGCAGCATCAACACTTTCATAGCCGAGAGAAGCAGGATACCTGGCACAAGTCTAGAATGGGTTAACATCCCTTTCTTCCCTATAACGTAGCACGGGTTGAAGATGAGCTTACCAGAGTGCCAGCGCTGCTGTAGATACCGATCTTCAGGCCCAGGTCATGAATCTTCTTGGCCGTTCCGTTGATGCCGTCTGGAAAGCGAACCGGGTCCGGAATCAGACGACTCGTGTCGGCGTCGCGGTGGGTCTTGACTTGCCAGCAGTCATCAATGTTCACGTATTCGTATCCCGCATCCTGGATATTCTTAGTCGCCCATCTTCAAGATGGTAGTATCAATTACCTTGAGACCTAGTTCAATGAATTTCTCAGCCGCTGTAATAAACTGCGACTCCGTGATATCGCAGTTGTACGCGTTCCATGAATTCCACTGCCAAGCATTAGCTCACGAATGCCGAGGTAATCGCACGAGATTTGGAATGTAACTACGTACGCCCAAAGCCGGCAACTTGCCCACGTCGTCTTTCAGCACGAGGGCTGTTCCACGCGAGATCAGATGACCGAGGACAATAGAGGCGAACAACATTCTGAATGAATGTACACGTGTGAACGTGGCAGTGTCTCAACGCACGGGTGTGTCGCAAGGAGTCTGGGGAAGCTCGTCAGTTGCTAGACGCCTCCACAATGCGGGGAATCGTACGCTCTATAAAGACCTTTTCTACGGCGTCGTCTGACAGTCGGTCGGCGTAGTCAAAAGACGAAGACGCCAACGGTGGGATTCGATAGAAATCAGCTGGAGAGCTGGACAAGACAATCACTCAACCATGAGGCGCAACAAACAAGGCGTAATGGATATCGATAGAGAGGGAAGAAGGGAGTGCGGGGTGGAAGGATAGAGTCTCAGCCATCAGTTGACGTCGGAAGTTCGCTGTTAGTGTCCCAAGGAAGGTCAGATGGGCGTTTAGCGCTCACGAGGGTCCGTGTGAGAAGCTGGGGTCTGTTGAAACCCGAGAGCACGCGGCAGGCAGGGATCATAGCTCCTTCTCCATACGTTGCCGTGGCAGGCACGCTCGGCGCGGATGCGCGAGGAAAAACCGTCACGCACCACGCACCACACCACGCGCAATTGATCGAGTCGCGCCATGGCCGGTCTATACCAAAGATTGCAGGATTCGTTCGCTCAACCCGCCGCGATGCCTGCCTCGACCATCATCCCCCCAGTGCATCCTTACTACCCCATCGAGGCCCAGATCGTGGGCTACCTTGCCAATGAGTGGGACACGCTGGAGCTCTGCTCCATGTTCGCCGCCGGATGCGCCGTCATCTTCAGCGTCACCTATGTGCTCGTGAAGAGGGTGCGGCCGACGACTTCGACATCTGATCTCACCACCATCATGTTCGTATCCCCGCAGCCAGCGCAGTAGCTTGGCGACGTCTGCTAATGCCTACCAGGTGGTTTGTGCTGTGTATGTGGACTGCCTCGTGAGGACGCGCTGTGACTGATACCCGCAGGCGGATTCATCCATCTCTTCTTTGAAGGCTACTTTGCGTACAACTTCCGGCACATGGGCCGCATGCAGGATCTATTCGGCCAGCTGTGGAAGGAGTACTCGCTCTCCGACTCGCGGTACCTCACACAGGATGCCTTTGTCCTCTGCATGGAGACCATCACGGCAGTACGTACCTCACGATAACCAAGCTCTCAATTACGCTGACGCTCGCTCCTCAGATCTGCTGGGGCCCCCTCTCCTTCGTCACCGCCGGCCTCATCACGACGGACCACCCCCTGCGCCACGCCTTGACAATTATCATTTCGCTCGGCCAGCTCTACGGCGACGTCCTATACTATGCGACGTGCATGTTCGACCACTACCTCCTCAACCGCACGTACACGAGGCCGGAAGCATTCTATTTCTGGTGCTATTTTGTGCTCATGAACAGCTTCTGGATTGTCATCCCGGGGTATCTGATGTGCTCTAGCGTCGGTGCTACCTGGAGGGCGTTCGATGCGCTGAACAAGGCGGACAAGATCCTGAAGGGCAAACGCGGTGCCGTGAATGGGAGCGCGAAGAAGAAGTTGTAGGGTGCGCGTGCGGAGAAGATGGAGTGAGTGGACAGTCACGGATGGATGCGGTGAGGACTCTGTGTTGCTCTCGTACGCTCGTATTTGTATGATGAGCAAAGGCATGCCTTGAGAGGCAGCAAGTTTTGCGTGTTTGACTACTAGTCTGAATATTAATTGCTAATCGCTAGACGGTGGAATTCCAAGGTCCTCGTATCGTGCTCTTAAAGCGGCAGCTAGATTGTTATCCAAGTGTCTTCGGACATGTTTATTCCTTTACGTGGTGTTTGTTTCCATGCTACGTGGAGGGTTCTAAATGCATCTGCGTGGCGGTATCGATCCGACGCAATCGCGGCGGGTGGTGAGCCGAATCGACAAGGATGTTGGAGCTGCCGCAAGCCTCATCCATGGATATCGTCAGCTCTCCCAGCAACGCGACGCCCGTCAGCATAAACAAGAGGCTGGCTGTTCGCCAATCGCTGGGTACGGAGCCTAGACGGCTCTGTAAACATGTCACACAGCGAACGCATGATCTATACTTACAGCTTTTATCGCGATGCATGGATGCAATTAAGCGCAGGGATCTCTCTCAGCTCGAGCCGGTTTGTTTGATGCTGCAGCAGGCTTAACCAGCGAACCACTGCATCTCGCATCGCACCGACTGACTGATTTGTTACACACTGCTACCCCTCCACTACCTTCATCTGCGAGAACCCCATCGCAGTTCTATTTCGCGCTTTCGCCGATCGCTGGCGATAACAGCGTCCAGATCGTTGCGGGGGTCCCCTCACAAGCTTCCCTCACAAGCCTTCCCGCAGCTGAACTTTGAATGTTGACGTCGGCCCTCGACCAAAACATCCGCCTCGTTCGCGCATCGCCCACAACACACAGCCCCACCACGCTCGCTATCGCTCTCAATGCACTCTTAATGCCCAATAGGATATACGCCTTCCTTACCGCCGCCCGATAACATACACAACTCGCGCCGCCAGCAGAACGATGACCAGACCAAACCAGGCGCAAACACCGCACGATGAAAGGCAATGATTTCGGAAAGGCGATTGGGATCGACCGGCCGGCCAACGTGAAGGACAAGATCAAGAAATGGCAACTCGACCTCGACGCCGACGCGGGCGCCGAGAACGCGGGCGCCTCCGCAACAGAGAGCGACTCCAAGGCCGCGCCATCGCCCAAGCCGCCCTCGACGCCGAAGGCACGCCCGCTCGAGGAGAAGCCGAGCCCGAAGCCCACAACCACTCCTGTGCCCAAGGCTGTCGAGGTGCTGCCGGAGCGTCCGAAGAGTGCGAAGAAGCCGCCGGTCCACAACAAAATCGACGAAGAGGTCCACGGCGCGACCGCGCCTAAGAAGCGCGTTATCAGCGACTCGCACTGGCGCAACAAGTCGCCCCAGAAAGACGCGAACAAACGCACGTCACCGAAGCCACCACCCACCGCCTGGGTGCGCCCACGCCCCGTCGCGCGCAAAGTCGACAGTTCTGAGACCAAGATCTCAACGCCCCCGCCACAACCCAAAACACCTGTCATATTCGCACCCAGGAGCGCAGGAACAAGGACGCGCAGTCAGCGCCAGAGAAGGCCGTCGCGGCCAGCGAGCGCGGGGAATGTAGACCGGCCGACGAGCAGCGGCTCTGGGAGCGGAAACGGCACCAAGAGCGCGGGCGAGGGAGCCACTGCACCCTCATCCCCTACATCGATAGGCGAGAAGAAAGAGTTGGTTCGGGTGCGGCGGCGCGCGCAAACGTCACCACGAGGGTCGCTGTCTGCCGAAGATGTCACACCTGTCAGACCGCGATCCGCCCGGAAATCAGAACTGTCACTGAGCGAAGACCCCGCCAACCTCGTAACAGTCGAGTACGAGCCAAGTTTAGCAGATTCACGAAGCCGTGATGAGATAAGAGAACGGCGGCGCAAAGGCCGTCGGAAGGTCCATAGCGACGTTTCGCAGGACACACTACCTAAAGAGTTCGCGTCTACGGCACGGCGGAAGTCCCATCGGCGGTCGTATCAACACGATGAAGAGGATGCCCTTCTTCGTTCCCCTGAACCGGTAGCGGTGCCGACCCCGGCGACTCCACCGCAACTTTTCGGCAACCGACTGGAAGCATGGCTCTCTACTACACCAGACCCATTCGTCGATACAGATTCGCGGCGTAGGCGGAAATCTAAAGAGTTGGTTCCAAGTTCAGAATCAGTGCTCAGGTCAGAGAGGTCGGATGTGAGCGCATCGACCGACGTCAAGAGCGCGTCCGTAGAAGAAAGGCCGGAGCGCATCAGCGAGAGCCGCCGCCGGAGGAAGCGTAGCTCCACTCTCAAAGTAGAGACGCTGGATCTCCATGATGCACCCTCTCCTGCCACACCAACCGATCCGGTGGACTCTTCGGTCACTGAGCAGGGTGTGGATAACGAACTTACTCCGACATTGACACTGAAGCGCCGCGGCGCCCGACGCGCTCAACACTCACCTACAAAAGAACGCGTAATGTCTCTGCCTGCCCGTGAAGTACCTGAAATAGAGCAAGACGCCGCGTCATCTGCGCCTTCCTCGGTGGACCCGCAGGCGATGGAACTCGACAAACTATCGCTAAAGCCGCCGTTCGAGAGCCCGTCAATGCGACGACTCTTTCCATCAACTGGCAAGAGACTGTCGACCATTGTCTCAGTTGAGACTTTTGCGACCAAGATGCAGCCGGCTTCCCCCTCCGACGCTTCGGCTTCGAGGAAAGTGGAACTAGTAGACGAGCAAAGTCGAGGACCTGAAGACGTGCCTGCCTCCGAGGTTGGAACGCAGCTCGAGACATCCACCATCGTCAGTCGCAGGAGCACTAAGCGCAGCAGACTTGCCAGCCACGCGGATTTGATATCAGTGCTTTCCATGCCCAAGGCAGGGAGTAAGAGCATCATGTCCGCGCGAAGCATTCGAACAAACAGAAGCCGCCTGGCTACTGCCTCAACTGGCGACATCATGGATGAGCTTGCTTCAGACGAGACCAAGTATATGCGGGAGCTCCGCACTCTTGTTGATGGAGTAATTCCCGTTCTTCTCAGCTGCGTTCTATCCAAGTCTGATTCTGCTGTCGCCGTCGGACTGTTCAGCCGTTCCGGCGGTACTGACCCAACGAGGGTCACCAAACCAATAATCGACATGGGCGTTTCTCTAGAACGCTTGAAGACGCTTCACAAGCGTGTACCCAAGGAGGACTCGGATGCCTTCCTTGCCTGGGCCCAGAGTGCGCAGCGCGTCTACTCCGACTATATTGCGGCGTGGCGGTTAGGTTTTCAAGACGTGGTCATAAGCCTAGCACCCGCCGATGACGATCCGTTCACACCGGCGAAGATAGTAGACGGCCCTGACGACGGTGCACCATGGGACGAAGGTCTACCCCGCAACGCCGAAGGCTACGTGGTCAACAGCGATGGAGAGCGGGTCGATGTTGCGTACATGCTCAAGCGTCCCTTGGTCCGGCTCAAGTACCTCGCCAAGAGCATCAAGGTTGGTTCACCCCCTGAAATATTCAACTTCCGAATGTTGGCTGACTTGTGATAGGGCATTAATCACACCAAACCGAGCGAGCGTGCTGAAAAGATGTCCAACATCTTCCAACAACTAGTCGGAGATGCGCGGAAACGGTCCAACGACGAGCACGCCCGTCTTGAAGATGAAGCAGCCGCAAATATCGATCCTACACGTGCTCGCGACCCTAGAAGTCTGGCCCCCCTATCGGGCGTGCGCGTCGACGTCAACCGCTGCGTTCGAGCTCGAGACCATTTTGATCTACACCTATACCATTCGAGCGGACAGGAGGTTGATTGCCGTGTAGAAGTGCTACTGCGCGACGATGCACCAGGGCATGGTGCGAGCGGAGATATCCTGGTGTGCGAGGTCGATAGCACCGGGCGCTGGCTTCTCCTCCCGCCAATCCAGCAAAGCCACATTTCTGCACGCAACGGTGACAACAAGGGCGAGATCATCGTCATGATGCGAGGATTTCATGCCGATGGGAAAGAATGGAGCGAAATTCTTTCCCTTACCGGTGACGATGAGCAGACTGGATTTGAGTGGGTGCAGATGTTGGGTCTCAACCCCATACCGCCACAGCTATCGGAGCTGAAGCGCGGCCAAACACCAGAGAAGCCTTCACGACCAACGAGCAGCCACGCCTCTTCATCCCTTGTATCTGCAGCCACCGGCTCCACACCTCCACACAAAAGCCGCACCCCGAGTCCGCATGAGATCGAGATACCGATTGGGGAACAGGCCAATGCTATGTCGAAGAAATGGGCTTATGACACGTCTAGCCGGGGCCCGCAGTCACGTTCTGTATCTCCAATTACGCCACCAAGTAGCGACAATCAATATTCTGGAAGACGTACTGGAGGGGACGCAGTTTCACCACCATCTCCAGTTGAGCCTCTTTCACGCGAGGGCGAAGGCGCAAGAACCGCCTCTCCGCGCCCCAAGAGCCAGGGCAATGACAGCCAAAATGAACGCACGCCCCGCAGTCTCAACGATGCTATGCAGATCGCCGGTAGTGGCTCACCTTTGTCGCTCAAGCGAACGAGAGCGAAGAGGCTCAGTAAGAATCCCGCTTCTCCAACCACTCGACCGTCGCGCCAGATCGTCGTCGATGACCCCATAGAAGAGCCTCTACCAACAAAGAGGTTGTCTAAGCGCAACCGGATTCAGAAGCCCCAGTCTGCGGCGCCTTCGTCATTGTCTCAGTCAAGCAAAGGGTTCAGTGTATGGATGCCAGGTTCTGAAGCAGAGTACTCGGACGAATCCGATGAAGACAAGCGCTCCGAACGCTCCGTGGAAGATGATGAAGAGTCTCCTGTGCGGCCACAGATGCATCGCCGGACTTCTTCCGTGCCGACAATGGATATGCCATCTATACCAAAACTACGAAAGTCAAGCGAGCCGACTACTCCTGTTAGGGCGGATGAGCTCAGCCAGATTCCAGAGCCGCCCGCGTCTGCCCCACCCAAGCTCGATTACGCCTTTACAATCCCCGAGGAAGACCCTTTGCAGGATGAAGTTGACGATGCGCCTCCCCCAGTGCCTCCGCATCGAACACCAAGCCCTGCAACACCTAAAACTTTGAAGACGTCGAACACACCCGTCTTCACGCCAACGCAGGCCGCTTTCCGCGGCAAACGACGCTCATCATCGCCTCTGAAACATGAGTATGAGCCATCCACGTGCACAGAGTCGTCCAGCGAGAGCGAGGAGGAGATCTCCGAAGAAGAAGAAGAAGAGCACATAACCTCCGAATCATCAGACGACGAGCTTGAAGATGACGTTCCCACCCCACTAATGCCTCTGGGCCAGCTCAGGCCATTACCCAAAGTGTCGCCGCCAAGCTCCATATACACACTGCCGAACGGCACGATAACGCCGTCCCAGTCCGCATCGAACACACCTTACAGGGCGGTACCGAGAGCTTCGACCCAAGCTGCGAAAGCTGTTGCATCTATCTTTACCTGGTCGGACGCAGGCCGATGGGACAGCCTACACCCCGACGAATGCAGCATTGTGGTCACTCCTGGAAAGATCGAGGTGTTTGAACTAAGCGCGGCTCATTCAAAGCCCTTAGTGACGGACGGTGACGAGATCATCCAGCCTGGAGGCAAAGCTCCCCTGATTGCGGTTGAGCTAACCCCTCTGGTGCCACTCCGCAAGTCGACTGCCATTGATATCTCGATACGCTCACCGCCCACTGCTGAGTCACGCATCAAGAGCGGAAACAACATTATGCTGCGAAGCCGTAATGCCCAGGAATGTGCGCAACTATATGCGATGATCAACCAGTCGCGCATCAACAATCCCACATACATTGCCCTCCAGAACGCGCGAGGACCATATGGACAAAGCAGCTGGGCTGAAGCCATGGACCGCCAAAACGCGGCGCGTACCAGTTCAGGCTCCGGGAATGGCTGGTTCGGCGGAACACTAGGCCGACGCAGCTCTTACCGCAAGACCAGCACCCGCGCTGCATCCATTTCCGCTGCCACAGAGTCTTCCGTCGGCACAATGAATACAGCTCTCCGCAGCGCGCTCGGTCGATTCAGCTTCGCTAAGAATAGACGCTTCAATATCAGAGGGTCAACGCTCGGATCTCGCAGCACTAACAGCCTCGAGACGGGCTCCAGCGGCTCTGGCACTAGCACGCCTCTCGACCCTGAGCGCGCACCAGGCGCCCCAGCAGGTATCACAAACACAAAGTGCCGACTCTACGAACGTGAGTCCCTCACGAAATGGCGCGATATGGGCGCGGCCCGCCTTACCATCATGCTTCCCGACCGCTCCATACCCACATCTACGATGCGTGAAGGCAAGGGGTCGCCCGGCATCCGAGACATATCGCAAGAAAAACGCATCGTAGTGATTGGCAAGAACAAGGAAGAAACACTGCTTGATGTCACATTGAGCGAGAGCTGCTTCGAGAGGGTGGCGCGGAGCGGTATTGCAGTGAGTGTATGGGAGGATCTAGTGGGCTTGGATGGTGTTGTGGGGAGAGCGGCGATTACGGGAGGTGTGAGTGGAGCGAGGGCGAGGGTGTTCATGATCCAGATGAAGAGCGAGAGGGAGTGTGCGTATAGCTTTTCGCTGCTGGGGAAGCTAAGATATTAGAGACGTTGATGGAATGGGACGACGACGTTACTACGGCCTTTATGGAGTTTATCACGGTCTTGATGCGGTGGTGAGAGGTTGAGCGGTAGATAGGGCGGATCTCTTCTCCTCTCTTATGGTTTGTTTTCTTTCGATCGTTGCGATATTTCGAGGAGGTTCGTTTTCTAGTCTTTTTGCGTGCATGCATCTTCGAGGCATTTTGGCCCTTTCTTTGTGTTCAGCGATGGCGCTTTCGGGACTTTGGTCTATTTTTGTCTTATCTGCGGTTCCTGTGGTGTGGGCTATCGGAGTATATTCAATGCCACCACGTCAATATCATATCATAGTTATACATCATCTTCGGTCTTGGGCCGAGCGGCCCTTCTATATAATCTAGTTTCGAGGTTCGGGATGGAGGATTTTGTTGGGCGAATAGGTGGAGGGGAAAGTGCAGCTAGGATGTGCTACATGAGTAGTTCTATTTTGAGATAAGTAGTATAGGTTAGAGCGTAGTAGTAGTAGACATGAAAGATCTGCGATCATCTGTTCTGCTCGTATTGCGAGAAAGGCCGGAACTCTGGGTATGAGGGATGTCTAATATAGCTTCGACGGACTTAGGGTGTATAAGTTCGTTTCTGCTCACTGCTGCTGGGTCTTAGTTCACTGAAATGCCTACCTCGGCGGATTACGGAGTAGGTTCGCGTGAGTGGGACTAAAAGCGGTATGGGGACTAAGACCGGTATGGAAATCGTCCTATGCCTTGAGGTGGGAGAGAGTTGAACGGCATGAGCGCGAGGGTCACGGGAGTTGTGTGCATTCAAAACTACAGAAGCAGAGATCAATGTTCAGTTCGGTGCGGTGAAGGATTGGAAGTGTGTAATAAAGATATGGCCGGATAGGTCATGGGCCTACTGGCGCTCTTAGTAAGTCAAGATTGGCGGGTTGCAGGTGTGATTCCGCTCGAAGCGCCCATCTACGAGATTGCGAGCGAGATTGATCACACGCTGGAAACAAGGTTGAAAGCCTGCCGATGACTAAAGCGGGCGCCGAAGATGCGGTTTGTAACTTGGGACGCGTTCGTGTTACATCCAATGCATTCAGCTATTGTAAGGAGGCCTCGGTATGCTAGAAGGACGATGGAGTACTCGAAAGCTAACAACTTCAGCACATACGCTAATAGAAATATACAACACAAGGTAAAGCAAACAGAACTCTATCCACACACTCCATCCACCACACAGACCAAATGTCAACTTTACTCTTACCCAAACAATCTCAACCAACTGATGCTGAGTCTTGTGTTACACAATCCCTTCAATCCTCGAACAACTTCCGTCATGCTCCACGAACTCGTCTCACACAGCACTATACCCACCCCGACTTCCCGGGGTCTGCACCGTACTAATGACCTTCCGCCCAAAGTCCTTAAAGATATACGGAATATCGCGGATCGTGTCGCCGTGAGGAAGGAGGTCCCAGCCGCGGGCGCCGTAGCGGTTGTAGTTGAGCCAGGAGCCGAAGATGAGGTAGGTAGCGGTCGCGAGGAAGAGGCTATAAACCCTTTAGTAAATCGTCCGCACGAAAAGTCTGAATCTGTGGAACAAGGGCTTACATGATAATAAACCATGTGAAAAAGCCCCAGGAAGTCGATGCATCCTGCGGCGCATCTTCACATGCGTACTTCGTCCGCCACTCCAGCCGTAGCGTCTTGACTTTCTTGCTGTCCTTTTCTTCGTCCTGGTAGCCGCAGAAGCGCAAGCTGGCCTCAGAATCCTCACACTTGCCCTTGTTGCTGCTATTGTCGTCATCCCTCCGCCTCAGCTTCTCCTCCTTGTTGTCTCCATCCTTATTGTCACCGTCGTCATTCTCCCCATCCCCACCATCATCCACTTCCCCCTTTTCTGTTCCTTCCCTCTCCTTATCGCACACGAACTCGATGATGGCCCGTTGATCCACGCCCTTCTTCTTGTCATCGTATGGATACCGACCGCCGTGTAGCTCCGCCCTGAATCCTTCCCTCCCTTGGTCTGAGTTCGAATTCGATTTGCGGAAGAGCTCGTAGCGCGCTTCGAGTTGGCCTCTGTGAAGCGAAACGTAGTTGCCAGCGATATCGATGGGCACTATGGTCGAGTTGTGCTGTTCGTCGAGGTCGACCTCTTCGCGGATGGCGCAGACTGCAGAGTAATCAACATTGCCCCCAAACCCCCCCATATCGAGGAGAACGTACCTCTTGATCCAGCATGGCAGCTCGGCTGTCCCTTCTTCCGCTCTATTGTGCTGCATAGGTCGACTGTGAAATTATACTTGAACTGCAAGCCCTCTATTGGATCGTTCTCCCAGTGCACCATATGCGGACCCCCGAGCTTCTCCAAATTAAAATGCACACCCTGTGCCGCAATATCGCGGCACTCCAAGCTCGCCCATGATGACGGCACAAGCGACACCAATGTAAGGAGAGCGAGTGGTAGAGACCGTGATGTTCGTGATAGCGCCATCTCGGTGTGTGTGCGGATGTGTGATCGATGGAACGGTCGTGCGGTCGGGCAAACCCAAACGGAGT
>Ga0247733_1000384_pt1 | contig 16891 bp, 16 predicted proteins | sample UWRJL043104R2_FD_180932 | JGI IMG/M metagenome (GOLD analysis project Ga0247733, IMG submission 180932) | Plant litter microbial communities from Arlington Agricultural Research Station in Wisconsin, United States - UWRJ-L043-104R-2 | ecosystem: Environmental > Terrestrial > Plant litter >...
GAGAATGAGTTCTCAATTGTTTCGATATATCGGCAGTGCATCATACCCAACTCCACATCGCTCTGGAAACAAACCGGCAGACTTGCCTTCTCCAGTGCGGAGCCCCAGCTCTACCGTGCGCACAAGACGAGAGTGGGGCAGAGTTGTACATTTCTCCGCCCAAGAAGGCCGTTCGCAGCACAGCATACCACGTGCAGGTCCTAAAGTGCCCAGTATCGCCTTATGGTTTTACAGTCCATCGAAACATGCAATTTTGATACAAGCACTCCGGAAGCTTTCTTTCATCTTCCAGAAGGCTGCGGCTTCGGCCCTAGTGCTATCTGTCGACTTCATTGCAGCCGCTCTCTGGCGGGCGACCAAGATTGTTGTTCCGCGGCGTGGCGGGTACAGCATACCACTTCCTTGGTCAGGTGTGGTGCGACATTATGCAGTTCATATCAGCGGAGCCTCCAAGACCGATCCTAATATATGGTCACTGTCATGTGTTCGAAACGTCTTCTAGAAGCCTTATGGCCCATCATTACCAGGGACTGGGGCAACGTACCGGGCTAGTGTTTGCTCGCACGGCCTTCTCATGGTTCGAAATTTTGCAGGACGATATTACACGGCAGTGGAGAGTATTGCATCCTTTTCCTTTCAAGGGGGGGTAAGAAAATGCTAACACGCTATACGAGTCTGTAGCTCCCAGTTCGAGTTGCGCCGAGAGCAGCGCTTCGGAGTGTGATCTCCGTGGGACGTTAAACTTTTGCAGAATAGAGCTCCGTCAATTCTAGAACGCAACCTCAATTCAAAATGACAAAGACCACAAGATCGACCGGCTTCAGACAATGAGGCAAATGTGTCGACCCCATCAGAACCGATGGCGTGCCCTCGCCACAACGCCTTCGAGCAGTCGCACGTACTAAGCGACATAATGTTCAGATACTATATGCCAGATCTAGTGCGGGGGTGCCTGTGTACCCTTGGGAATCGCGGGGTAAGCTCTCAAGGGGCAAGTAGCTCCGGGCTGACAGGGTATCCTTAGTTTACGTTCATCTATTTGCCCTCATGAAACACTTTTCCGGACCAAACAGAACGCTGCATTGTATGGCTCTAGGCAAATCACTTTGCACTCATGACCACGCATTTTAGCTCATCGGCCATACCACTGGCTGCCATGGGGTATTGACACTTGGTCTGCCACGATGTAGTCCATTCGCGATATTACGATATTCTGGAGAACATCGGATTGTGGGTAATGAGCGGCATGTTGCATTGGGGCGAGCCAAACGATGTGAGCATTCTTGTGAGCATGACCACGCCACAACTGCATCTGAAGCTCCACTGACTGGTACCTGGGACCTTAAGTTTGCCACTGCACCCTTCTTACGCGATATTGCAATGTTCTTGAAAAGATGGAGTGCAGCGAAAGATACCGAATGGTCGAAAACTTCCGATTAGCGCCTTCCATGGATCCACCACTCAATGACCCAGATTCATTCGACTGTGGACCCCGGCATAGTAGATATCCATATCGCCCGTTATTCAATCCCATCTAAGCCTCATCATACGGGCGCCAATGGGCACAGACCCGTGAGCACATTCCTAGCCGCAGTTTACGGGCCTGCTTCCTGATGAGATCGACCACCACTCACAGCCAAGATCCAAACAAGCACCATAGAGCTGACTTGGGCCAGAGTCGATATAAGAGTCCCTACCGTCCCCAATGGCTTCTGCTCGACACCTCCAAGCTTTTACCTCGGCATCATGAAGGGATTCTACACTGCTCTCCTCGCAACCGCCGCCACCGGCGTGTTCGCCGCCCCTTCTCCCGTCGAGAACGGTCCCATCACTGCTCGCGCTGCTGCCGCGGCTTGTGCTACTCCCGTCACTCTTTCGGGCAACCCCTTCACTCGCAAGATCTATGCCAACAAGGAGTACAAGAAGGAGGTCGTTGCTGCTGTTGCCGCGATCAGTGATAGTTCCTTGGCTGCTTCGGCTTCGAAGGTCGGAGATGTCGGTACCTTCTTGTGGATGTATGTATCTCAGCAATGGTCTTCGATGCCTCTAGCTAACGAACGATAGCGACAACCGTGCTCGTATCTCGGTCATCGAGGACAACCTGAAGGACGTTCCTTGCGACCAGCTCGCCGCTTTCGTCATCTACGATCTTCCCGGTCGTGATTGCGCCGCCAAGGCCTCCAACGGTGAACTCGCTGCTGGTGATCTCGCCACCTACAAGGCCGAGTACATTGACCGTAAGAACTGAATCCCTTCCAGGACAATTACAAGTCTAATTCGTACCAGCCATCGTCGCTATCTTCAAGAAGTACCCCAACACCGCCATTGCCCTGGTCATCGAGCCCGATAGCTTGCCCAACCTTGTCACCAACAAGGACCTCCAGACCTGCAAGGACTCCGCCGCCGGTTACCGTGATGGTGTTGCATACGCCCTCAAGAGCCTCAACTTGCCCAACATCATCATGTACATCGATGCCGGTCACGGAGGCTGGCTCGGCTGGAACGACAACCTCAGTACGTTTTACCTCTGACCCCAACCTCCTAACACATCCACTAACATCACCAACAGAGCCTGGAGCCAAGGAACTTGCCGACGTCTACAAGAAGGCCGGCTCCCCCAAGCAGGTCCGCGGTATCTCAACCAACGTCGCCGGCTGGAACGCCTGGGACCTCTCACCGGGAGAGTTCTCCAAAGCTACCGACGCACAGTGGAACAAGTGCCAAAACGAGAAGATCTACATCGAGACCTTCGGCCCGCTGCTCAAGTCCGCCGGTATGCCCGGCCAGGCCATCATCGATACCGGCCGCAACGCCGTCACTGGCCTCCGTCTCGAGTGGGGCGACTGGTGCAACGTCAACGGCGCCGGTTTCGGTGTTCGTCCTACTAGCACCACTGGCTCCTCACTCGCCGATGCCTTTGTCTGGATCAAGCCCGGTGGCGAGTCAGATGGTACTTCGGATACGAGCGCTACTCGTTACGACAGCTTCTGTGGCCATGAAGATGCTTTCAAGCCTGCGCCTGAAGCTGGACAGTGGAACCAGGAGTACTTTGAGATGTTGGTCAAGAACGCTAAGCCCGCTTTTTAAGCGGAGAAGGCGGATCGTTGGATCGTTGTACATAGATGTAGACTGGGCGAGTAAGATCAGGGGAGTGTGTTGTGGATGTTGGTAGGAAGATGAGAGGCTAAAAGCTATCGCTATCTTCTACTTCTTGTGTATAGCTTTGCAATATCAACACTCACTTTCATCAATGTTGTGTTTCTTCTGATTTTGAAAATTTACTCGTCGTCGGAGCCTCACATGTGGCAGCTTGCCTTTGGCACAGCGGCGCATTTGCAATTCGCCCCCCGGCTTAATATGCGGTATATTGGACCCCAAGTCAGTCTCGGATGCGACGTCTCCCCAAAAACCCCATTTTGTTTCCGGAAGCTATGATTGGTACATAGACGAGACTCTCGTTATAATTCTAGTGCGCCGTTCATTTAGTTTCGTCTATAGAAGATCACTCGTGGTCCCCGGCAAGGTGCCACGGGAGCGAAGCATTATCTCGGCGCGTACAGTATTCAGTGTTGTAATAGAGTGTATCTCACATGGGAATTTACACCACCCTACCGCTTCCCCCTCTTCCCACTACCCCTCCCCCTCCCACCGCCACCGCCACTCCTTTCAATACTCGCAACATCCTTCTTACTCAACGTCAAAGTCCCACCCTTAAATTTGCCCACACTCGGCCCACCAATCCCCCTCTCCCTCTTCCCCATAACAGGCTTCCTGTCCTTCTTCTCCCTCTCCAACACAATCCCATTCTCCTTCGCCTCGGTGCGTCTCTTTCCCTCCCTTCCCTTCCCCTTCGCCACAATGCCCTTGCGATGCGACATCGGCATCGACTTCTGTGTGAAGATAGAGGATTTCGCGCCAAGGGATTGGAGGTGTAGGTCTGTGAGTTTGTCGCGGGTGGGTATGGGTGCGGCGGAGGTGCGAGTGGAGTAAGTGGGGGTGTGTTTGGAGAGGAGTGTGGATTCGCGGAGGAGGGATTGGAGTTCGAGGTCATTTTTAAGGTGAGTGACTTCGAGGGGGTCGTCTGCTGATTTGGGGGTCTTCGTGGGTTTGGCATTAGTGGTGGAGAGTGGGGTCGAGGATGTGGGTGGTTTCGAGGACTGCAAGATCTTGTTAGGATAGCGTATGTAGGGGGTAAGACAGGTTTACGCGCCATGAATTTTCTCATCTCTGCTTTTGACGCTCTATCTTCCTCCCCTCGCTGTATGTCCGTATGTTCCACAACCTCCACGCCGTCCTCATCCTCAGAGCTTATTCCCGACCAATCCTCCTCCTCTTCCTCGTCCTCTTCTTCCACTGCAACCTGTCTAGGCTTCTTGTTCACAGGCTCAATCTCAATAGGCTTGAATTTCGCCTCGAATGCGCGTCGGAAAATAGCTTGCAGATCTTCACCATCGGATTCTTGCGAGTCGGAAGAGGGCGATGCGGATCGTGAAGGTTGCTCGAGTTCTGAGCGGGTTACGCGCTTTCGTTTGCCGAGTGTGGGTGGCATCTTGAGGTTGAACGGAGAGTCGTTGTGGTTGAGTGTAGAGCTACAATTCGCTCCGACATGGTGGTTCACAGGTAAAATTAGCGGTTGCCGGTGCCAAGATTTCGGTTTCGCCAAGCTACTTCAACATCCCCGCCCCCGCCATGTCTTCGTCAAACCTCGCGACATTTTCGCGACGCCTCATCATACAAAACATGACACGCTTTCGCCCCTGTATAGACCTGCACGCCGGCAGCGTTAAGCAAATCGTCGGCGGCACGCTGTCCACGACCTCCGACTCGGCTCTCAAAACGAACTGGACCTCCGAGCACCCCTCCGCATACTACGCCGACCTATACAAGCAACATGAACTCGCAGGCGCGCATGTCATTATGCTAGGCCCGGGTAATGATGAGGCGGCAAAAGAAGCATTGGACGCGTGGAAAGGCGGTATGCAGGTTGGTGGTGGCATTACGGAGAAGAATGCGCGGGAGTGGATTGAGAGGGGTGCTGAGAAAGTGAGTAGACCCCCGAGGAGGAGAGATGGCTGGAAGGGCGGATGAGAGTCGTGGAAGAAAGAGGCTAATCGAACGCAGTAGGTGATCATAACATCGTACCTCTTCCCTGACTCCACCTTCTCCATGGACAGACTCCAAGCCGTCGACGCCGCCCTCGATAACGACAAGTCCAAACTCGTCATCGACCTCTCCTGTCGCCGAAAAGACGACAAATGGTTCGTCGCGACCAATAAATGGCAAACCATCACCAGTTTTGAGCTCAACCAAGGTACGCTCCACGCCCATCTACGCTCTAGACTGTAAAGCTCACATCCACACAGAATCGATATCCCTCCTCGAACCCCACTGCTCAGAATTTCTTATCCACGCCGCCGACGTCGAAGGCCTCCAACGCGGCATTGACCACGAACTCGTGTCTAAACTAGCAGAGTGGTGCAGTATACCCGTCACCTACGCTGGCGGCGGCCGCTCCCTTGATGATCTCGAGCTTGTCAAGGAGCTTAGCAAGGGAAAGGTTGATTTGACGATTGGGAGCGCTCTTGATATCTTTGGGGGATCTGGCGTGAAATTTGAGGAGTGCGTTGAGTGGAACAAAAAGCAGTGAGAGATAGAGTGTGCACCGTTCGGGGGCGGAATGGCCATTGGATGGTCTTCCAGGTTGCGGGAGAAGAGAGGTGTATTGTTGGTGACGACGCCAAATTTCATGAGCAAATAATCAATTAGAGACGAAGGATGTGCCTCCAGGTCGAACAATAGGTGTTTCATCGGTTGCTATTGAATGTTCATTAGCCGTCTCCAACAGGCTACAGAACAATAGGAAGATGAATGTCATCATAGTAGCTCATACCATCTTCGGTGTTCGGCCTTTCCGCTACCTCTCATTCGACGCTCATAGCTAGTCCGCAGCACCACACATCATCGTACCAAAACATACAATGATATCAACCATACAATTCAAAACTAACTATCCTACGCATACGCAAGGGTAGCAGTAGCTCCTCTTCCAAAAACCTTATCATACTAAAGCTTCGCACGATTTCCACTTTAGAAGCTCAAACTCCTACGTCCCCAATCCACCAAACATCAATCATACCCGAGGGGACGATCTGAATTGTGCCCCGTCAAAAACAAAAAAGGACATCTCCATTGCGCCCCATCCAGTGGAACCCTCCTCCCCATGATGACGGGCAAGTAAAACGCCAGGAAACACATTATACAGCTTGAGAAGACATTGGAGAATGCAAGCGGACCAATTACGCGCATGCGCCGAGCAAATGTCGCTGGAACAAGTCTAATGGGGTATTTTCTTCAACCTGGAACACTGTCAGCGCGATGCTCATACATCCAGATGGACATGGTAGAACTTACAGCCAACCTAAAGAGCCCTCGGCGTCCCCACCGCGCTCGGCATCCCAGTGCTTAGACCACCATTCGCTGAGGCGGTATCGTCAAAGTCCTGCCACTCTGGAATGCTCTCCGTAGCCTTCCTCAAACTATCTGCGGCAGTCTGCTCGATCAAGTTTGCGTCCTGGTACAGCAGACTTGTGTCTTCGTTGTATGTGCGGCAGTTGTTGCAAAGAGTGCGGATGTCGTGGAAGAACGGCTTCGGGGACGGGTATTCCTTCTTGTTAATCTTCTTTTTGATCTGGTTCATGCAGACGGGGTTCTTGATGATTTGGTAGTAATCAGGGTAATCCCACTTGTCTGGCAGTTCGATGAAGGGATCGATAATGCCACGGTTCGGAATCTCTTCGTCGGTGGACTCCTCCTCGAGATCATTCAGAGCCTCGTAGACGTCGTTGACAATCTTCTGCAACGTTGCCCGCTGGTCAGGCGTGAGCACATCTGGGGCCTTGTTCGGTGTGGGCCGACCGCGCTTGCGAGGTGCCGCCTCACCATCCAGCGATGCTTCGTCCGCCTTCCGCTTCTCAGGCTGCTTTGGTTTCCGACCGCGTTTCTTGGGTTGAGGCTCTTCTGAACTCTCTCGAGACGGGGCTGGTGAATCTGCAATCTCTTTCCCGTTCTTGGTCTTGCGTCTTGCGACCTTCGCTTCTTTACGGGCGATGGCAGCTTCGATGCTATCCTCGTCGTTGTCCACGGCCTCGAGCCATTGCTCTTCCGTAAGACCATCGTCATACTTGACACGAGTACGCTCGCGAGCGCCTCGGCCAATGTTGACTTCTTCCTTCTCTTCGACAACCGGAGCGTCTTCACTCAGGTATATCTCAGGCAATTCGGCCTCGGATAGGAGACGTGGATACTGTTTTCCAGGCCCATACTTGTCATTGGCGAGACGATCCCGATCCATCTGCTGGAAGAGCTTGAATTCGTCCTCATTTCGCATCATGATCAAGTTCAGGTCATCGTCGTCCATTTCTTCCTGTTCGAGGCTTTCGGCGGCTTCAGCAGATTCCAACATCATACGCAGCATGGCGTCTCGTGAATCATCGGTTGATCTGTTATCGAATTTACCGGCCTGGATGACTTTGCCGTCCATATCTAGCTTGTAATTTGCGCGCTCGAGGATCTTCTCCTCCACGGAGTTGGAGGTGATGAGACGTAGGATGCGAACCTCATTCTTCTGGCCGATACGATGGGCGCGATCCTGGGCTTGAAGATCCTGATGGGGATTCCAATCGGAGTCGTAGATAATGACGGTGTCCGCTGTCTGGAGATTGAGACCTAGACCACCGGCACGTGTCGAGAGAAGGAAACAGAAATATGGCGAGTTCGGGGCGTTGAACAGCCGAAGAAGCTCCGATCGGTCATCAGCTTTGGTGGCGCCATCGAGACGGAGATACAGCATGCCTCTCAGCCTTAGGTAGTCTTCCATGATGTTCATGATCTGCGTCATCTGGAAGAACATGAGGATACGATGGCCTGTAGCATGGAACTTAGGCATAACCCTGTCTAGAAGTTCGAACTTGCCAGCTGTTCGCCACAGCATATCGTTTGAGATCCTGGAAGGGTTCATCTGATCCTCAACGGCCTCAAAGACGAACGGATGGTTGCATAGCTTTCGCAGCTGCATCAGCATGTTGCTCAAGCCCCTCATGCCAGTCTTGCCACCCTTTCCATCGCTGACCACGAGCTTGTTGTGAGTCACAAGCTGCTTGTACAGCTTCGCTTGCAGTGCAGAGAAGTTGCACTTGATGACACGCTCGGTCTTGTCCGGCAAGTCCTTCTCCACGTCTTTCTTGAGACGACGCAGCAAGAAAGGACGTAGAACCTTGTGTAGACGGCGAATGACGAGCAGTTGCTCTTCTTCGGTGAGCTCCATCTTGTCCTGACCACCCGTATTGGCAAATGGGGTGTTGAACCATTCATCAAAAGACTTGACAGACTTGAAGATGGTAGGCAGGACGAAGTTGAGCATAGCCCACAGCTCGGTAAGGTTGTTCTGAAGCGGCGTACCCGTCAGGATCAACCGATATCGCGTGGTGTAGTACTGCGTGATCGTGCTGCTGAGCTTGGAGTTCTGGTTCTTCATACGATGTCCTTCATCGACAATCATGTGAAGCCACTTGATCTTGCTCAAAATTATCCGGTCCTTAATGATGAACTCGTAAGTGGTTAGGAGGACCTGGAACTGGCCCCATCGGATTTGCTGCTGATGCTGTTTTCGCTGATTGGGCGGGCCCTTGTAAACGATCTTGGTAACACTAGGTGCCCACTTGTCGAATTCGCTGTTCCAGTTCGTCAAAGTACTCAATGGAACAATGACGAGGTAGGGTCCTGGTTGGTTCTTCTTCTCGATGAGGTAGGTGATGAGACTGATGGTTTGGATTGTTTTGCCCAGACCCATCTCGTCGGCGAGGATACCGTTCAAGTTGTTGTTGTACAGCGACACCATCCACTGCAGACCCTTGACCTGGTACTCTTTGAGCGTACCACCGACCAATAGATCTGCCTGTTTATGGACTTCTTCTTTGTTGCGGTGAGCAATCTCGTAGTAGTCGGTACGGTTTTTCCTGCTAGGACGGCCACCTTCCTCGTCTCCGGATTCCGCTTCGCTCTCCGGCTCCTCCTCCTCCTCCACTTCATCGGCTGGTCGGTAGCGATCGTTGCCACCCCGCTGCTGTGCCTTGACGGATGCAGAGAGCTGCCTCAGGAAACCGTCGGTCTGCTTGAGCAGATGCGAAATACGGGTGTCCTTGGCCTGCCCCAAGAGCTTGAGATACGTCTCCTCGTCGTTGGCCTTCAAAGCCTGCAGACGCTGCTTGGCGGTACGCTCAACACGTTTCTGCTCTTCTTTCTCGATGTTTTGGTGGGTCGTGATCATTGTCCGTCCCAGCTTCTGGAGTCGCTGGCGCTGCGCCAAGCTGGCCTCGGTCAGCTCATGGCGGTGCTTGCGGATCGCTTCGATGAAGTCGTGATGCTTCTTCTTCTCTTTGGTTTCGCGTGCGTCGCGTTGTTGCTTCTCGAGCTTCTCCGTGAGGCGGGCCTCGCGCAGTGACTGCTTCTTGAGACGTCGGTATATTGTGCGGTTGGCGGTCATGGCAAGGTTATCGGCATGGACCATCTCACGGCTGATTTGTTTTCGAAGGAGGCGCTGCTTCGGGAGCAAGTTCAGCATCTTCTGCTCGATGATCAGGGCCAGCTTCACCTTGCCGTCGTCCTCAGGGGTGTCCGTCCGACTCGTATCCCATGACCCAACATTTGCACTGATCTTCTCAAGCTCCGACTTTCTCGACGTCAAGCGGTTGTAGAGAATGACTTCGCGCGCCTCCTTCTCACGTGTGTCCTTCAACAAGCCCATCTGTTGCCGCACATTGTCAATGTTGATGCCCAATGGCATGACTGACGCGAGGTATGGGCGCTTCGACCGGTATGAATGTGTTATGTAGTTGACGTCCGGAACGATTTGCTCGCCATTCACCTCTTTCCAGGGATGAATGAACTTGTCGGGGTTGTATTTGGCGACGGTAGGCGGAGGTTGGACAGCGCCATTGGCGCTCGACGTGCTGGCGGCGCGGGCAGTATTGTCGAGGACCTGGCTAGCAGCGGAGACGGCGTCGGCGACATTTTGCGGCTTCTTCGCCACTTGCGAGGCGAAGAGCTGCTGCTGCATGTTGGCAGGTAAAGGCAGGCCCTTAGACAGGTGCTTGAAAGCCGCAATCTGCTTGCGCAATAGGACCAATTGGTCAGGCGAGAATGAGGTAGAGGCGGCGCTTGTCGCGGACGTCGGGGTCTGGCCGTCACCAGCGGGCGCCTGACCACCAGTAGTCACCACTTGAGGGCCGGAAGGCGGCGCGTTGGACATGGGCGTGGGCATCTGGGCTTTGGCGTCTGCCGACGCGGCGGGGTTCGCGCCGTTGGGTATGCCAGAGCCGGCGCCGTTTTGCTGCTGAGGTCTCTGGTCTGATTGACTCTGTTGGCGCTGCTGCATCTGTGCCTGCATGGCCCTTGCCTGCTGCTGTCGCGCAAAGTTTTGCTTCTGCACAAGCTGGAGCAGGTTGCGGGCCTTTATGTACTCGGGATCGGTCTCAGGGACGCCCTGCTGTCTCATCTGATTGTACTTCTGCGCGCGAGTTAGACTATACGCGACGCGATGCGCAATGGCGGGGAAGGTTGAGTGAAGTGGAAAGGCTGGGTATGCACATACAACATAGACCTGCTGCACCATCTCCTTGGTGAGATTGCTAGGCAGCTGCCCTGGGCCGGGAACGCCCGGCGCAGCCTGCACGGACGCCATGGTGGATGAAGATGTGGTTGTTTGTTGATGTCGCAGAAATGGCCCACTTCGAAGGTTGGATGACCTGGGACGCGGCGGGCGCGCGAAGTCAAGGCACTTGCCAGACGCGCGGGTATGAGGTAATGACGGTCGCGGGTGGTAAAGGGGCGCGTCGAGACGGTTTCTATGGCATCATCGAACGCGGTGGTGCTGGGGGACGGCCCGCGGTGAATGAGGCTGATGGGGAAGGGCCGGGGGTGCGCCGTTCGTGATGTCGCGAAGGGAGGTGCGGAGGGCGGGTGATGCAAATTCGGCGTGGCAAGCGGGGAGGCCGCAAATGCGCGTGGGGTGGGCAGAAAAGCACTGCACGCGTCGTGGAGAACGTGTTGCGCACGGAGCTAGGATGCGGTCGGTTTTTTTGGGTGATGTTGCGATGGGGTGCTGGCGAGCGACTGTGGAGGGCGCGCTGAGGAGACGGAGAGCGGCTGAGTTCTTGGTCGCCCAGTCCGGCTAGCGCCAGAATCGTGCTCAGCCAGACGTCACATGACCAGCCATCACCACGGCGCAATCACTGCATGGGCACCACTTCTGCTTGCGACTCATGTTGTACACGCTGGGGAGCAGACGATACGACATGTCTGGAGGCGTTGGGGGTTTCGGCGCCAGGAACGTTAGGCCGCTCGGCGCCCCGGGACATGCACGACACGTCGGGCCCAAGCCAATCTGGCGGGGAGGAGGATAGACACCTCCACGCTATCCCGCTAGGACGGCCCTCGAAAGCGCGCTCTACGCGTTCTCATGTGAGCTGGCTTTGACGTACGGACCCTTTCATTTGTACGTTTCGACGTCGCTCGCCCAAACCTTGTCATTGCAACTCCACACATGCGATGACGGCCCTTCCTACTCATTCAACGAGCCAGGGGCATGACATACCTTCTCAACAAGACCACTGGACTCATCAGAAACCTCTCCACCCACAGCGAGAGTCTGCGTATATGTCGGAAGACGGTCGCGCTCGCGGTGACGGTACAGAAGAACTCCCTCCTTTCAGGAGCCAAGACTTCCTACCCAACCCACGTACGGCGTATCAAATCGCAACTAACCCTACCACCACTGCGTACAGCCTCTCCATGGTGGGTGGGACACGCAATCCATGCGACGAAACACAAACATGGCTATGCGGACGGTCCCACACGGAGTACGACTGCAGGCCATCGAGGCCCGTGCACGTACGTCCTTTTGCATGTTTTCCCACCGCCTTTCGCCGCCCAGACACATCTCGGATTCATTTCGCACCACATCACTGTTCCATGCGCATGTACGATCAGCTGATTTTGTGCGAGTCAATTTTATTTACATTCTGCTTATATACGGAGAAGCGAAGGCACAAACACTCTTCCTAGTCCATTTTCTGTTGACCAAACCCCGTCTAAGTGAGCGTAGGAGCAGTCCAGTCAATGTAAGATGCCACATCAGCATTCGGGCCCTTCTCAACATTGGCAGTGTTGCCAGTCCCGCCAAGTAGGAACTTGCTGATGAAAGCCGTAAGCTCGGTCTGTTGGTTCGACGGGAACGAGCAATGTCCATGGTTGCCAGCGCCAGAGAAACCCATGTTATCCGGCACACCGAGCGCCTTGTAAATCAGGCGACCGGCCTTCATACAAGCCGTAGTAGAGACAGGACCGAGCCAGTCAATCTCGTTCTCAATGACAAGAAGACCACGAGGAGCCACCAGACCGGCGAGCTGATGGTGATCCGTAGCAAGGGTGTTGGCCTTGGTGGAGAAGGCGTTGAAGTTCTTGGAGAACCAGACATTCTCGCCGACGATCTGGCTGGCCGTTTGGATGTTCGCGCCCTTGTTCTTCTCCAAGTCAGAGATGCGCCAGCAGGCCGCACCACCAGAGCCGGACTCTTGCGGAAGACCGAGAGCAATGCGTGGGACGAGGGCAGCGGCAACGAAGGCACCCTTGCCGTTCCTGGAGCATCCAGTTACGCCGACTTTGGTGGCATCAATACCAGAGGTGGTGACCTGCTCCAAAGCATCGATAACACGGTCAACACCCCATGCCCAGGCTGTCAATGCACCAGCACTGTGACCTGAGCCGTATAGATCGAAGAACTTGCCCTGTCCACGGCTGTTCTGGCCGGATTGAGCGCCGATCTGATCGTTGTTGAAGGTAATGGTGGCAACACCAGCGGGGACGGGAATGCTAGCAGCGCCATAGGCGATGATGGCAGGGAAAGGGCCAGCGCCGCTGGGCTTTTTGATCGATACGGTGAAGGACACAGTCTTTCCGCCCTCGGTCGACGAGATGGAGAGTGTGCTTCCAGAGAGGCTGCCGGTGACGGTGCTCGGCTTGGGCGGGAGCACACCAAGCTCCTGTGCCTGAATCGCTGCGCTAACCTCCTTGTTCTTGCACGCAAAGTCCTCTTTGGTCTTGACGTCGGCTCCGCTGAAGAACTTGAACGGGTTAGGGAGCTTGCCGTTGACAGTTGTCGGGAACGTCGTGGGCACGTTGCAGGCTGCCTGGCGCGACTCGAGGGGCGCAGCCAGCACCGTTGTAGCGAGGAACGGGAGGATGATGGAGTACTTCATGATGATGGGTGTGCGATTGAACAAGACTGGACCGGCACTTGAGACACTGGCGCTGCAAAAGCGCCGTTGTGTACTTATATAGGGGTGCTTGCTCTTCTCTCTTCCTGGTATGGATGTCACGCACTAATCCCGCTATCCGACGGTAAAATCTGGAGTATATGAAGCGACGACATGGGCCAGTGAACCTCGAGGACATAACTATAGTTCAATTAAAGCAAGACTGCTTGGCGGCTACTTGGTGAGCTTTTCTCACCACGAGGCGAATAACTGAATGGGGAGTTCATTGGCGCTCTGTCAGTGTCATGGGACGGATCCGATCGTCCGGACCGCTACCTCGACTACGATCGACAACTAGAAGACTAGTCACTCATTAGGCCACAGAATATTTGTCGACCGTTGCGGTGGTGTTCGCAGTCTTGAGTGTCGATCATGCAAATGCGTGAACCACTGACGTTACCAGACATGTCGCGCCACGCTACAGCCTCGTGCGTCTCACTCGCTGCCTTCATTTAAACGAAAACCAGCGATTGATGGGAAAATCTGCTCTCGAATTCGCTTCCTTTTCTTGGACACTCCCCGGCTTCCCTTGAGCCGTTCTGGAAACGCACTCACTCTACCATCCTTGGCGCTATGCGCATGTGGAGGCTCACATCCTTACTTTGCAGATCCCTGATACCCATAAGGTGGGCTGGGCCAAGGCGTGTCTCCGCTAGAGCGGGCTTTGTGGGGTGCATAGAGCATTTCGTGTGGCCAAGAGTGGGGAGCGTGAAACTACCATAAGTAGCGAAGGACGATTGGATGGTAAGTATCGGGAGCACTATAGTTCCTTGGCCGTTGCTGTCTAACATTTATGGGTATTTCCACGAAATGCGGAGGGCTATTGGGTGGGGGTCATTTTGTCATTAGGGTTCTGATGTGCCGGCTTTAGGCTGTTGGCAGCATGTGAAAATAATAGCCGGGGTGCGACCGCAGCTTCAGAGTGATATTTCTGTATCGGGTTAGTAAGAGGAAGCTTGAGTTTTCGCTTGGTATAATGCAGAAGTGAAAGGTGTGGGAAAGTCTGGTGTGGCGAAAAGATATATCACCTTTGTACATCCACCACAACTGAGTCGCATTCTGGATTTGCATAGCTCTTGATTGTCGAGTCAGAATCACAAGGACTCAATAGACTGGCTTAATGAGTTTACTCGCATCCCATAGTATACTTAGGGTGCATACGTGCAACCTACCAGATGTTCGGTACAGTACTTTGCCCCGATCCGGGGCGCCAAAGCGCAGCGTAACTTACAATGACCCGGAATCACATGAACAGCCCTGTACCACTACATCAAGCCCCTAAACAGTCTACGTAGTTATCTTCTTACGTGAGCAATTTCTAGATAATAGATTCCGTCCATTATGGCCCCATGCTGCTCCTGGTCACCCTTAGCCCAAAGGATTCCCTACGCACATATTCTATCCTCGTCACGCAAGCCAGCATATGATGCTTTCGTATTTTTATGGCGGGGTCGTCCTGGAAGTGGGGCATCTGCGACTTGTTTGAACCGTTCAAGAACCTTAGGAAAGCGTGACCGTCCCACCCGCACTATCCTCCACAAAGATACCACCATATACCACACCCTCCAAAATACCGGCTTCTTGAAAGCCCGTCCTCAGGACGTCTTCGCCGGGATCCGTTGGGTTCTTATTCAGTCCAAAGTGGAAAGCTCCGTCGCCGCTGAGATCGTTTGGGAGAGGTTCGGTCTGCTGAACCATCGCGTCGTTGCCTGTAGACGAGAAAACCTGGATAGTACTGCAACTATGTCAATAATTTGGTATAATAGGCATGAAGAGGTATACCATACTTCTGCTCAAAGTCCATCACCAACGCAAGATTCGTGAAATCAGTCGCATCAAATGCCGTCGAAAACAGAGTCTCACTTCCATCATTGCTATTGCCTAAAAGCACCAACTCACCCTTCGTCGCGCCGGAACTACCAAGCAGCGTTCCCGTCTTCAAACTAATCTGATTCCCCGCAAAATCCGCGCGCTCTAAAAATACCATGAGATATTCATGGCTGACGTTAAGTGGCCGTTCGGCGCTTGGCTTGACGGAAAAGTGGAGCGTTTTGATGCCGGTCGTCGTAATGTTATCTGCGGATAAGGAGGGATTTGGCATGAGCTCTGCGCGACGGACTGCGGTTTGAGCGTTTGCGCCTCCGGGAGCAAAGATGGAGTCGTCGCTTCAGCGTGTTAGGATCAGGGTGGAGGACGGACGCGCATGGAAGGTGTACTTGATGGTCACTTCGACTGATTGTGCGCTGACTTGGGTGTCGAGCTGTTTTCTATCAGACACTTTCCCATGAGGTTTTGCGATGGGCCGTCTTCCATACTAGAGATGCATCGCCGGAAAACAGTAGCAAGTCACTAAAGCTCACACCTACCCCTCATTAGCATACAAACTATGTTCGCAACACAACACCCACCTTGCCCCTTAGTAAATTCTGGATCAAACAAACTACTAGTAGCATCAAAATCCGTTGCTACCGCGGCTTCTGGCACGCGTCCATCGAACACAATGGTTTGGCATCGCGCTAGCGCAATGGCCGAGAGAATGTAAATGGAATAGACCAGCATATTACAAGAAGTGAACGAGAGGTGAAAACGAGTGGGAAAGAATCAACGACTGATTGTCGAGACTGGGTGAGATGCCTTGAATCTATGTAGGCAGTGATATCGGTCCGGCGGTTTCAGCTAGCGCATGCATTGTTAAGTTTATTACCGAATGTTAGGCCGCTCCTCAGGTCTGAGACGAGGTGAAGTATCGCGGTGCCGACAAGGAGGTTGATGTTATCTCTGGATCACCATTGACCCTCAAGAACACGAATTCGCAAAACAGCAAATGTAAAATCATCACTAATTTACCAATTGGAGGAGCTGATGGGGTGGTGGTGTCGTCCAGATGGGTGGAACCCTAGCGAGAGTTTAGCCACTTTGAGGAGCTGAGGCAAGTTGTGAAACACGCACAGCAAGAAAATTACCTACGTATATGCGAATGGGAAGATTTTACGAAGTGCCGTCTTCCGCGTGCTTCTCTGTCGTTTCCATAGAGCGTGCACATATCATCTAATTAGTCTTCATTAGCGCTCGCCACCTTCGGTTTTCACTTTCCTCTGCGCACACCGAAGCCTGCGAGTCAATCATATATTACCGAGGTAAGAGCTTGCATACTAAGACCTCTTAAGCCGCCGCGAATGGCTTCAACTATTTATTACAAGATATTCGTACATCGTCGTTTTCACTATGCCAATCACTACCAACGGTAGCGTTCCCGAGGGAGCCAATGGATCAGTCCATGATCTGAGCGCATGTTGCAGGTGAAGGTACCAATGCTGGCACTATCCCGTGTAAGGGGCGGGCCGCTGAGGGCAAATGCTAGATAGAATACTTAAGGATTTGATAAGGAGCTATGGAGTTCCGGTCCCGGAGATCTTATATATACTGCCTGCTCCGAAGAGAACTCCTGGGAGTTACTTCGGAGTGGGCGGAGCTCCGAGGTTTACCAACCAAGGTTCTTGGGCCTAGCCTATTACAACCCC
>Ga0247733_1000385_pt1 | contig 16728 bp, 14 predicted proteins | sample UWRJL043104R2_FD_180932 | JGI IMG/M metagenome (GOLD analysis project Ga0247733, IMG submission 180932) | Plant litter microbial communities from Arlington Agricultural Research Station in Wisconsin, United States - UWRJ-L043-104R-2 | ecosystem: Environmental > Terrestrial > Plant litter >...
GACCACCCACTACTGCCCCGACAGCCGCCCGCCAGCCGCAGTGCCCAAGCGTTACAAAGCGCCCGCTGGCCCTCGACGATCGCTGCGACACCCCAGAGCCGCGCGTATTACCGCGACAAGAGAGCAGCGCATCCAGCCACCGTTCGTCGCCCTCTACTGAACCGTCCGCCCGACAACGCATCCCCACCAAGCTCCGTCTTCTCTTCCTCCTTCTCTATCACCGCCCTCCTTGCTGTTTTTCTAGCGATCGCCCGCCCCGAGCCAGACTCGAGCGCCTTGACCCGGCAGTCCGCTCCTTTGCTCCCGCCCTCTGATTTCGATTGACACCCTCGTCCCCTGCGCGCGACCGACCGCCCTCGCACCGGAACATATGCCCTCGTACGGCTCTCTGGGCTCGCCATCTCTTGGGAAAATGGAAAGCGGATATGGACACAACGGACGGTCCTCGTTCTCGATCGGCCGCATCATCGGCGACCCTTTTGCGCTTGCGACAATCTCCATCGGCTTTGTTAGTACTCGTCACCGGAGTAACCAGGCACTACTGACTTGTGTGTGTACAGCTCGCCTGGATCATTGCTTTTGTGAGCAGCATAATATCTGCAATCCGCGGCGGCTTTCCCAACTTTGCCTGGTGGACACTGGTGTTTATGCTGTTTTGTATCGTGGGCGTGACGGTCACGGTCGCTTCCGACGCGGAGAGGACCTACCATGTTGCTGTGAGTGCTGAGCGAGGTACACCCGTGCATCAAGCTGTGCTGACTCTGCCAGATTGTAGGCTTCCTTGCGGCGGGTTTGGTGTTCACGACAAGTTCGGTCAATTCTCTTGTGTATTCGTCCATTGCAGCCTTCGAGGCAGCAGCCGCGGGGTTCATCCTATTGTCCATGATTGCCGTACGTGCGAACAGCCTTCCTATTGTGCGAAATGCGTCAATAGCGACCGCCCTTCCACACTTCACCTAGCGCACCTACTGACCGACATCTCAGATTGTATGGATCTTCTACTACGGCTCGCAACCACAAGCCTCTCACCGCGCTTTCGTAGACTCCTACGCCCTTCATAAGGAAGCCCCCGCCTCGCGCTCATCCCGCCAAATGTCCTCATCTGCATACGCCCCACAAGGCAACATGAACCCGCAAATACCACAACAGCAGATGTACACCTCCGCCCAGCTCAACGGCTTCGAGACCTCATCTCCCGTTTCAGGTTATCCAGGCGGCCCCGCAGGCGCCGCTGCCCCGCGCTTCAATCAGTCCAACGGTCTGTCTCAAACACCTACGAACGACGACCAGATGAACGGCGGTATGGGTGGCATGAGTGGTGGACCAGAGGGACAGATTGAGTATCCGTACCGTGCGAAGGCAATTTATAGCTACGAGGCTAACCCGGACGACGCCAACGAGATCTCGTTTCAGAAGCATGATGTGCTAGAGGTCAGCGACGTGAGCGGCAGGTGGTGGCAAGCGAAGAAGCCGAGCGGAGAGACGGGAATTGCACCGAGCAATTACCTCATCTTGCTGTAGTGAGTGGAAGACTGGATCTTCCGCCTCGTGGTTTATTTGTAAAAGCAGGGAGTTGAAGCGAGCCTTGTGTTGAAGTGAACGGTGTAGTGTCACGATATTGCCACGACTTCCCTTTTTTTTTGTCTTGTTCTATTGCTGGCTGGATGTTTGGTTTGGGGCTGGAGATTTCGCTTCGAACACGACTGCACTCTTCCGATACACATCGCTTGGAGAGTTCGAGTTGTATTACCCTAACCCTTAATAACCTTCTGAGTTGTTTAGCTATTTCGCTGACGGAGGCGGAGAGAAATGGATTGGATTGGTGGAGTGGTTTAGTGTAGTATGGGCGGTAAGGAAGTTTCCAAATCGTTGTCTGGTGTGGTTAGCAAAGTGAAGTGAAGGTGGCTGTCTAGCGCGATACCCGGATTGGATCATACATAATCTTAAAGTTTTTGAGATCTCTTGTTGTCGGTCGTTATTTTCTGTTCTTCCTGTTTTATCCTTTCTTGTCGCTTGAAAGGTTATCTGTCCGGTTTTCGTTGGTCCGGAAGAGAGAGTGCGTTTGCGAGGCGTTTGGTCCAAGTCCCCCGGACGGCATGAGTCTTAGTGTTCAGGCCCGTGAATAAGTAGGAGTGGTTGCGGATGTGAATACAGTCTGGGAGTGATACTGGTATGGTGAGGAGATGTGAATGTCTCATTGGAACGAACAAGTACATTAGTCAATTGCTTCTCGTAGCTCTTCGTATGATCAGGGTAGAGGCGTGATGTTACCAGGTTTGGAGCAGGTTGAACTGGCTTTGAAGGAAAATTTGATCGCAGTACCAAGGGAAAAGATGATCGGAAGGCTAAAGTTCTGTACTTGCAAACTTAGGGTGCAGTCGAACATGACAAAGTCAATCCAACTCTGCCCGAAGAGATCCTCCTGCCCCGTAGTTCCTCGCCTGTCTCCTCAGTCCCGAGGCATCACAACTATCCGCCCCTCCGAACCGGCCGCCCCATCCGCCAAAGCTTGCTTCTGCGCCTCTAGACAAGTACCCTGCACAGCCCACAAACTACGTTCAGAGTAATGATTTCCCAACTTGGCAGCGTCTTCCTCCGCTTCCAGCTATCGCCCACTCATTGACTCACGAAAGTCTGGCCATCCTCCTTTGCGGTAGGTAAATCGAGTCCAAACACGACGCGATTAATCTCTGTAGAGACGGAGCCTGGGGCGTAGTAGCTGGGTGAATGTCCACACTGGAAGACGCACATGGATTTGGGGTTTTGTGTGTTGGCGTGCGACGGCTGCTGTGGTGTTTTTAAGTGGGGAGGAGGAGGGGTGTGTAGCCGGCTGAGGTAAGGCTCTAGGATGTATTGTTGTGAGAGGATTGGAATAGAGGGAAGGTGAGGTTCTCTGCCCCTATCCCCGAATCTCATCAGTAATGCCCTTCCAGCGAAGCAAATCTGCAAGTGAACTTACAATTGCACTGATAATCCCGATCACCATAGACCATAGCAATCTGTAACCCCTGCTCCGACAAAAACGGCAGCTCACTTCTCTCATCTTGCAAAGCGTCGCCAGTAGCTACAATGTTGCTCGCTACGACAGGTGAATCTCGGCGTTAATTTCAGCCCCTCAGGCACACTCCAAGCTTCTCGCACCTCCAGTCGGTTCAAGTACGTCGCTGTGCACGTCGAGGGCAATAAAGCCACCACTCGTACCGCAATACCGTGTGTACTGGCTCCTGTGGCGACGAACAACAAGACTACCTTTGTAGAGTAGTCGAGGGGGGCTTCGGCGCATGTAGCGATTACTCCGGTATGAAAGCCTGTCCTTCGGGTGGTGATAGCAGGGCCATGGTGCTCTTCAAAGCTACTCGCACAAGCTTGTGGTCGTGGAACCTTACTATCCTGGCGTATTTCAACGCGCCCTCGCTGTACCAAAGGGAGAAATTTACCAAGCAAGCGCACAAATGATGGCAAGCCTGCTTTCCGATACACGACGGAGGTCCCTGGAATGGCTAGCGGTTGGCTTTCGAAGGACTTGCCCCTAATCTAGAGCATCGCATCATCGGCAAGCTTGTCTGCGGTGCAAGGAACCACGATGTTCACATGGAACTTTCGACAGGCAATGGATGGCACGTGGGGAGCATTATGTCATACTCTTGGCGCTCAGATGACGCCTGCCGGGTGTGACCACCAACACAGCCCACCGAGCTCGCCTCGCCGCCGCCGCCGCGTCAACCTCGTCGTTCAACCTCGCATCGCGCGTCTCATCGATAGCACTCCAAAGAGCAGCACCATTGCTTCATCTACCATGGCCGGGCCAAAGTACCAGAACGTCCCCCAGCGTGACTCGATCGACGACGCATCCTACTCGCAGGCGCCACCGAGCTACCAGGCAGAAGACCCGACGCGCGAAGCCCTGCTCAACGACGTGCCCCGGAGCGAGGACGACAATCTGCCGGATGACTTCAAGTTTGGAGGGGTGGTGGCGGAGGCGACGCTGGACATCCGGATGGCGTTTGTGAGGAAGGTGTATGCGATTCTGTGAGTATGGCCCGCGGCGCCACTCTTAACAGCTGTGACGGGAGGGGCATGAGCTGATGACAACAGGACCGTCCAACTCCTCGCAACGTCGGTTCTCGGCGGCATCGCCATGGTATCAACTACATACAGGAACTGGATCCAGGCCAACCAGTGGATGATGTGGATCTCCTTCCTCGGCGCCTTTGTCTTTCTCGGCCTCACCTTCTGGAAGCGCAAGAGTTACCCCACGAACCTGCTCTTCCTCGCCGGCTTCACCCTTATGGAAGCCTACTCCATCTCCCTGATCGTATCCTTTACCGACTCGAAGATTGTGCTCGAAGCCGTGCTCTTCACGTTTGGCATTTTCATTGCGCTGAGTCTGTTTGCATGCCAGACCAAGTACGACTTCACGGCGTGGCAGCCCTATTTGTTTGGCGCGCTGTGGGTCATGATTTTGTTTGGCTTCATGTCGGCCTTCTTCCCGTACGACAGCAAGGTGGAGCTTGGGTACGGCATCGTGGCGGCCCTGGTCTTCTCTGGGTACATCTTGGTGGACACGCAGCTGATCATGCGACACTACCACGTCGAGGAGGAGATTGCGGCGGCCATCTCGCTCTACCTCGACATCATCAACCTCTTCCTCGCCATCCTCAGGATCCTCAACTCGCAGAACAACAATTGAGCTGCACGGCGCTGGTAGAATGCTGGGAGGGACGGAACATGCATGGGTGGGCTCGGACGGCGTATGGGATTGATTCTCTTTTGATTAGTATCACGTAGGGTCTGATTTGACGGGACTGGTTGCGTAGCTCCTCGCGTCTCGCTTCCTCGCTTATGTAACTGTATTGGACAAAGACGTGCCTACTCGTCCATGGCTCAGTCGCTCTTCGTGCTCGGTGGATGTACCATGACTACAACAACAACTACTACTACTACACCTGTTGCGCCCCGTCCTTTCGAGGGTGGGGCAAGACAGGACATATCTTGTCGGAGCCGCCCATTGGTGGACCCTTGGCCTGGAGATCCCCATGCTTGGCGCATGCGGGAAGCGAAGGAGACGCGAGCTCAGGCCATGGACGGGGCATGCGCATGGGCAATGGGCGTGGGCAGCTCAGCCCAGGCAAAAGCGACAACTCTGGCTGGGCTGGGCGAAAACGGGTCCTTTCTCCTGTCGCTCCTTGTGGTTGTGCGCGTCCGGCCGCTGCTCCTTTCCCGCTTCCTGTTCGGCTTGTGTCCCGCTTAGCTTGACGTCCACAATCACGTCGCAACAAGCTGTTTGCGCGTCGTGAAGGGCCAATTCGATACCCAGCAGCTAGGCGCAGGGCCGTCCCATTGGAACAGGCATTTTTTTTTTTGCGGGACAGCGCTGGAGGATTGGGTCTGGGCGAGAGCACGAAAAAGTTAAGGAGGCGCGGACCGCGCTTGCTGGGACCCTGAGCACACCGCCCGATCCCCCCGTTCGAAACGACGACGTCCCCGCAGCACAAACCGTCTGGACGCTCCCCAGTTCGACGTTTGACTCTTCCTCCTCTCGGCACGCACGCACGCACGCCCGCCCGCCATTCCCACGTCCATGTCCGCCGTCGCTCATTCTTAGGACGTCGGAACCGCCTCGGACGACGCTCACGCTCGTTAGCTGCACGACTGGACTGCCACAATCGCCGCCCCTTGAGCATCCTGTGGTCGGCCGCTGTAGTTGTGGTTTCCACATAGCATGGCGACCAAGGTAGCAACACCCTGCCGGGGCTCCAACGGAGCCAACGGAGGTCCAATCGCCCACGCCGCCGAGCCAGCTTGGGCAGCAGAGCAGAAGGGGGGGGAGAAGGACAACGGCAAGGGGTCGGTGGCAGCACAGAGACCGCGGAAAACGGGCAAGACGGCAGAAGACGGCCGCATGGTATCCTCTCTATGCACGCTGGTATGCGAACATCAGCTCGGTACGTCCTCCCCGAGACCCCAACGGCGAGCGCACGAGCATTGCCGCCGGCTCAAGTACCGAGTGGGACTAACATGGTGGCTAGGAATCGCAATCAATCTTCTCATGCTCCTCTTTCTCACCCACATCTTTTTCCCGCGCGCCCGTCGACGCACATCCACCTTCTTCCTCTTCTCCTACTACAACCCCACCACCGGCCAGTATGGCTGCGGCACCGACGACCTCCCCTTCGTTGCCCTGTGGATCGTCATCTTCACCGGCGTCCGCGTTGCCATCATGGACTACATACTGGGGCCGTTGGCGAGAATGGGTGGCATCAAGACCAAGAAGGGACTGGCGCGGTTTCAGGAACAGGCGTGGTTGGTGTGCTATTGCATATGCTCGTGGAGCTTGGGCATGGTGTGTATACCCGCAAATGACCATGGTTCGGGACGCTGGTGCTAATGGTGCATAGTACATCATGTACCACTCGGAATACTGGTTCAACGTGCACGGCATGTGGAAAGGGTGGCCCTACCGCGAGATCAACGGCCTGTCCAAGTTTTACTACCTCGTGCAGTGGGGGTTCTGGATCCAGCAGATTGTTGTTGTCAACATTGAGGAGAAGCGCAAGGACTACACGCAGATGTTTACCCACCACATTTTTACGTGCGCCTTGCTGTTCCTCTCGTACGGATACTACCATACGCGAGTCGGCATTGTGATTCTGTGCATCATGGACATTGTCGACATCGTGCTGCCGGTAGGTCCCCCAATCTGGAATCTTGTGGGGTAAAGTAACATAGTCGCTAATACGATCCTGCGTAGACGGCCAAGCTGCTCAAATACCTCGGCTATTCGAATGCCTGCGACTTCTTCTTCGGCCTCTTCGTCATTACCTGGGTCGTCACCCGCCACGTCTTCTACCCCATGGTCTGCTGGTCCATCTACGCGCACGCGCCCTCAGACATGGCACCCGGCTGCTACCTCAAACCCCTAACAACCATGTCCCCCAACGCGAACGCTACCTTCGTACCCATGTCCCAAGCTGCCGAGTTCGACGCCCTAGGCGGCAACGCCATCTGGGCCAATCTCTTCAAAGCATACACGGACCGCGAAGGCCCGATTTGCTGGAATCCCACGATCCGGTTTTCTTTCCTGGTGTTGTTGTTGGCGCTGCAGGCCATCATTTGTCTTTGGTTCGCTATGATTGTCAAGGTGGTATATAAAGTGGTTAGTGGCCAGAGCGCGGACGACGTGCGCTCCGATGACGAAGACGAAGATGAAGAAGTTGAGCAAGATTCAACTAATACTGCTATCAATGCGGCCAAGACGGGAGCTGAGTGGGCGCCCGTTGAGCAGGAAGTCGGCGTGGAAGCGCTCAACTTCGCGCCTAGGAAGAGCTCCGGGACGAACGGGACTGTAGCTGTGGTCGTGACCCGGAAGGGTAGACGGAGTACTAGCCGTGCCAGTGGGATCAGCATTCCTGGACACGGGGACCGGAAAGAGTTGTTGGGCCGGATTGGCTGTGATAAGCCGAGCTGATCCCCCCTCTTCATCTCTTCTTTTCCATGTACCATTCTTCCCTTGGGCTCTTCGTATGTCTTGGGATGTGCTTTCGGACATAGTCTGAGCAAGCAAGCGGCGAAAAGGACAGTCTTTGTTTGTCGGAGGCGTACCATTGTGCTTCTCCGACACGGTACGGGGCGTGTACGACGAGCAGTGGGGCCTTTCATTTTAGTGAATTTTCTTAATACCGGTTATCGGATCGGATCGTGCATACCCTAGAGGATAGAAGAATTATCCTACATGTTTCTCTTCTATTTGTGCTTGCATCTGTTCATTGCTAATCATTTTGTATGTAGTGTATGTGTGTGTGTGTATGTATATATATATATATATGTGTATATATGTATATATATGTGTGTATATATGTATATATATGTGTGTATATGTGTGTGTGCGGATGAGTATATTGACTTAAGATTCAGGCTTCAATGCTTGATCGGATCGGTGGAAGACAGTACTTTCCCAGATTGGAGTGGACATTGCAGTTGGGAAGTGTGAGCCTAATCATCGCCTTATAGCATTTGCGAAGGTAATGGATGCATTTATCTAGACGCTCGGTATGTATGCGAGCCAAGTATACTCGGTGTGATTGCCCGTACTCTGCGCATGCCCTGGTCCCTGGCCAAACATGAACCGCCCAAGCCGCGATGCTGTGCTAGAAAGAAGCAAGAACCAGGGCGTAATCCGAATCAGGAACGCCAGTGAGATGTCACACACCAGAGGCTCACTAGTGAACACCAAGCGCAATCAATTCATAGTCCTCGTGGAGAGCCGAGTATTACTGTCCGATAACAAATCCCAAAGAGCCCTCAATCGAGGTATTTCCTCCAACCTTCCTTATAGATGACCTTCCGTCCCTCCTCATCGCGACCGACGATGAATTTCTCCCATCGCGCATCTTGCCCTGCACCAACCACAAGAAGAGTCTGGTCGTCCAACCACCCGATCAAGCCTTTCGTCGGTCTTCCGCCAGGCACGCCTGGAATGCCAGCGCTGAGGGTAGCAGATTTGGACTGTGGGCCCCACCCAAGTGGCTCGTCGCCCATCTCAAAGTCTGCGGAGCACGACGAGTATGTGTCCCTGAAGGTGCGCGGGAGTATGGGGACCTGGGACAGAATGCCCCACTTGTGCTTCTTCGGATCTGGGTCCGCCGCAGCGTTCGCGCCAACGTGCAGATCGAAGATGTGGACCGTTGACTTGTCTGAGGTAACGGCAAGCATGGAGCTGTCCGGCGAGAAGGCGAGAGAGAAAACGGCGGCGGGATCGATCCCGCGGCGGAACTCTGCGAGCTTGGCGGTGTTGGAGGTGCTGTAGACACGGATTATTGTGCCCTTTTCGCTTGCGGTGGCGAGCAAATCGCCCCTGTTGTTCAACGCCAGTGCTCTCAGCGGGCCGTCATGGGCAGTGATGATGCTGATGTGCAAGGTTGCGAGATCACACAGCTTGACCTGACCCGGTGTTGCGCCCGGGAACGCCACCATCTTATCTCCCAGCGCACACAACCCAAATGGATTGTTTACCGTGGTAGTATCCTTGAGTTTCCGAGGCGGCATCTTCATCTCATATATACCCACATTATTCAGCAGTGCCACGACCAAGTGCTTCTGTGATATGCGAACGCGTTGAACAGGCGTCTTGAACTCGAGCGATGTCGACACGATTTCGGTCTTGTCGTTCCAGATTTGCACCTCGAAAGTGTCAGCGGGGAGGAGCACCCAGCCGGTCTCCTCGGGACAGACCTTGTTTTGCGGGAACTTGGGCTGTTTGCCTCCTCCGACGAGGGCGAAGTAGGACGTCGTGCCGAGCATTTCTGCGCAGCCGATGCCACCGTTTACGTCTATGAGTGGTCAGGCTGGGTGGGGAGAGGGCTGATGGGTGGGTGTACGGTACCTCTGGCAAGCTTCAATTCGCCGCTTCTGGCGACGAAGACTGTCATGTTCAGTGCATGTTGCTGGTATCGATAGGCAGAAGCTTACCGCGGAAGCCTGACTCGAGTGCGACCGAGAAGTAGGAGTTGTCGGCATTGAAGGACGCAGATAGGGCGAACGGCCCGGTATACGAGTCGAGGACGGGGCGGGTGTTCATGTTGAATGACGTGTACGCTGGGGAGTCCCAAGGCTGCGATCCGGATCACCTCGGCTGTGATGTGGGCGGCCTGGAAAAGGGCGAGGTGCGACGAGTGGTGGAGGCTGGCATCATACTAGGCCCAAGTCCCAGCAGTGCCGGAGCGGAGGGCGACGTTCGGAGGTGTCTCGAGGTGTCTCGAGGTCGAGGGGTGTAGATGCGGCGGACGGATGCATGTGCTCGCGCCATGTCACATGGGTCCGAGCGTCTGCCGGTAGCCACATCGGGCAAGCCTCAAGAGCCTGGCCCTGCTCCGAATCACGTTTGCCCTTTATGCCGCGAGGTGCAGGTGGTCGCGGCGGATGGGGAGCGGCGGCCCGGGGTGGCAGGCGTTAGCGAGCCCCTTTGCATAGCCAGGAGCTGTTGGCAACGTCCCAAATTTCTCGACGACACCTCAACACCGTCGCAATCAGGCCGCCATCCCCCCTCCCCGACACGCCAATTCCGCCCGTCTGTCGTCCGTCTATTTCGTGGAGCCGCCTTTCATCTCTCCGCATCACTCGCATCACTCGCACCGTCCGCCGCCCACCATGTCCACGGTACGAAGCCCCGATACGCAGCCCCCCCCTCAGGCTCGCGGCGTCTCCACAGCCGCCGCGCCTGCATCGTTCCGGCCATTGGGCGCGTGCGCTAACAGCTCTGCAGATGCTCAAGACGCGCAGGAAGAAGAATGTCAAGAAGGGCATCCAGTTCTGCCTGATGGTCTGCGGCGCCTCAGGAACAGGTACGTGCCGCGCCCTCCACTGCGCCTGATGGCATCGTGCTGACCACGCTGCACAGGCCGGACCACCTTCGTGAACACGCTCTGCGGAAAGAAGGTCCTCCAGAACAAGGACTCGGATGACCCCAACACGGCCCACATCGAGGAGGGCGTCAAGATCCAGCCCGTCACTGTCGGTACGTTCGACCACCTCCCCAGTCCGCCGCTGGCATAGCGAACCCATGTGCTGATGGTTGCGCTCTAGAACTCGACGAGGAGGGCACCCGCATCTCGCTGACGGTCGTCGACACACCCGGTTTCGGCGACCAGATCGACAACGAGGCCAGGTAGGCAGACCCGTCGGCGCCTTCGATCCCAGCTAACAGCTTCTAGCTTCTCTGAGATTGTCGGCTTCCTCGAGAGGCAATACGACGACATTCTCGCCGAGGAGTCTCGCATCAAGCGTAATCCCCGCTTCAGGGACAACCGTGTGCACGTGCTGTTGTACTTCATCACACCCACAGGCCATGGGTTCGTTGTCTCTCAATCCTCCAGCCGGCCGCGCTAACCTGCCACAGACTCCGCGAACTCGACATCGAGCTTATGAAGCGCCTGTCCCCCCGCGTCAACGTCATCCCCGTCATTGGCAAGGCCGACTCGCTCACACCCGCCGAGCTGGCCGAGTCAAAGAAGCTGGTCATGGAGGACATTGAGCACTACCGCATCCCCGTCTACAACTTTCCCTACGACATCGAGGAGGATGATGAAGACACGGTCGAGGAGAACGCCGAGCTCCGTGGCCTCATGCCCTTCGCCATTGTCGGCTCCGAGGACGTGATCGAGGTCAACGGCCGCCGGGTGCGCGCCCGGCAATACCCCTGGGGTCTTGTCGAGGTGGACAACCCCCGTCACTCAGACTTCTTGGCCGTGCGGAGTGCCCTGCTTCACAGCCATCTTGCCGATCTCAAGGAAATCACGCATGACTTCTTGTACGAGAACTACCGTACCGAGAAGCTCAGCAAGAGTGTCGAGGGTGGTGCTGCTGCGTATGTTCTGAATTCGTTCGACTATGAAGGTATGGTAGCTAACGTCGACAGGGACTCTTCGATGAACCCCGAAGATCTCGCCAGTCAGTCGGTCCGCCTAAAGGAGGAGCAGCTCCGCCGCGAGGAGGAGAAGCTGCGAGAGATCGAGGTCAAGGTGCAGCGTGAGATCAACGAGAAGCGACAGGAGCTGTTGGCCCGCGAGAGCCAGCTCAAGGAGATCGAGGCCCGGATGCACAGGGAGCAGAGCGGTCAGCTGCATGACAACGACGCGGACGAAGCATAAGCCATCTGCTCGAATCCGTGGTACGGAACAGAGGGCTAGCATCGTGCCACCACTTGTGGCGGGGTGTGTGCGTAGCCGTGCATAGCGCGCTTCCCGCGAAATGTTCAGCGAATATTTGCAGCAGCGGGCGTTGGTAATGGAGGGACTGTATTGCAAATATCGAGAGGGTTTCTGGTTGGAACCGAGTGAAGTGGGGACTTCTCTTCTTACCCCGGGGGTTTCTTACGTCTTTGACCTAACAGTCTACCCTTCTTTTATGTTTTCTTACCCTTCGATATCTATTCCCCCCTTTCTTGAATTCCGTATAGGAAAGTAGTAATCCAGTTTGATCAGATAATATGACACCGGCGGTCGCAACTGTCCGAGACCACATGCTATGGTGACGAGCGTGCTTGTACAGGTCAACTGTTGTGCATGTGGTGGGAAAAAGGTCCAGCGCGCGTTCCGCGATGAGATCTCTCTTGCATCACCACGCACAAATCGCTTTCCTTCATCCTACATTATCCTGCACAGCTTGCGTTGAATCTGCAGAAGGGCGCGTCAGGCTGCTGATCACACAACAACACGGTTACTTGGTGAGTGCAATGCACGTTTTCTCGGCATTCGATGCACTCGGCCTCTGCTGGCACTTGAGCGCGCTTTCCGCGATGGCCTCGCTTCTTGCAAACATTCGGCCGGGCCGTGGGCGATTCTCGCGCTGGGCTTCCGGACCGTAACCTCTTTTGCGTCCCCGACTCCCCAATCGTTGGCACAGTGCCAACATCCGGTGGCTCAAAGATTTGCACGAGCAGCTGGTGAGTGGGCTCTTGCCTGTATATACTGAGTGCTGAGTGATAGGAGGCCAGGGACTGTCCAAGGTGGTGTTGATGTTGGCTGTTGGTTGACAGTGATTACCGTGGGAAGCGTAGAGCACGGAGAACGAAGCACGCCGTTACGAGCACACTATTGCTGACAATATTGAGGAAGGCAATCCTCGCCTGCCACGCAAATTTGGGCGAGAAAGTAATCATCTGACATGGAGCCTGATGGTGTGTGACATCACTTCCCCAAAAAGCCACTCCGACAGTGCGGGACGAGCCACCATCTGCCGGTCCAGTCGGGTGGACAGGCGCCTCTTCCGGGAAGGGCGTATGGGGTGGGTATCCATGGCCTGGTCAAGACCAATGCTGCCCGACGCTCTGCCTTCCGAATCATCGTCAAGGACATACGTTCCGAGCCGCGCCATATAGATGTCTTCGCCGGCGTTCATACTTGAGCAAAGAGTACAGAGAACTCTGGGCGAGTATATATTGGACGGAGGTCGCGAATGCTCGATGTACAAAACCCCGCGACATACGGGTTCAGATCTCTTCCAGTGCACCAGCCTTGGCTCCCTTGACCGTGACTTTTCGACGGCTCGCTTCCCGCATCGGTGAGTGCCCAAAGATGCGGTCATCATGGTCGCTTCATCGCGCTTCTGCTATCAGCTCGCCTGATCGGTGAGCTTCGGTGCCAGCGACCATGCGTCCCTGCTTGTCACATGCATGCTACTCGGCCTCATCTTGGTAGGCAAGGGAACGGCCACTAGCCCACCGACGACGAGTAAATCCACAGACAGGCACGGAAGAATGCATCAGTCTGGCGCCTTTTGTGGCCTGAGAAGTGTTGCTTGGCTTCCTTGTCCCAGCTCATTCGGTAGCAACCCTACGTGAACGACCTGGCCAAGAGACATGCGAGCTATACGCACACTCAACGACGAGGACCGCCCCATTCTATATGGACTGCCGCCGAGCAGTCATCTAGGCCAGCGTCAAAGTGTCCAGGAGCCCATGACCACAGGCGCACGGCGCGCTGCAAGTATCGAAAGCCGATCTGGCATCTGACTTCACCACCACGGTCTTCAATTCGCCTCCGCGGGTTGATGCTATGGGAAGCTTTTCATTGTACGGCTTCGTGGGAAGCCCGGTGTGTAGGATCGGCACTCAAAGACCAGGCCAGCTTGCTGCAGTCGTCTGATGCAGATGTCCTCCTTGAGAGCTTTCTACGCCTCCAGAACTCCCGTCAGCAGCGGATGAAGACGCTTCGGTCGGTCAAGCTGAAGGCCGCCGTAAATGCCAATTCGCGGCCGCACGTATGTGGACCTGATATAGTCGCCAATCAACGGCCACCCACAGACTCCCCTCATCCATCACGAATCACAATCCTGACATGTGCATATACTCGGAATATGCAGATTCGGCATGCCGAAGGCTGTCAGCTTTCCCGAGCTTCTCGAATCGACAGAATGTACGAATCTCTTGCGACCTCTCTCTAGGCAGCCGAGTGTTTGCTGCTTTCCAGTGAAGTGAGAGACGGATTCTGTAGGCACAGTCGAGGGCCCTGAGATAAACGTGACTGCATACTGACGCACCCCCGTGGAAGGGGACCATGCAGTGTCAAGTCACAACGGCGGCACCCCTAAGCGCAAATCCCCGATTGGCCAATGGCAACGTGTACGTCTACGTTGGCTAGTCAGTCAAGCTCGTTGCATGGAGGGCGTCAAGCCTTTCCAGCCATTCCGTCGTATCGTGTCGGGGTGTCGTTACAGTCGGACTTTTCTGCATCATGGCAGCTTGCGGCAGGATCTCGGAATCGACATCTGTGCCGGTCGGTGCCCACGACCGTCGTACGACGTGCGCAAAGTTGCAAGTTGCGAAGCGACGGAAATAGCGGCATGCTGACTGCAGCGGAGCATCATACATGGGGTTTGGGCGACAGGATCGGACGAGAGCTGGCATGGCTCGAATCCGCAATGCAACCAAAGCGTCCCAGGTCGACGGCCTATCATGGAACCGACACACACGAACCCAAGTTCGTCGATCGGCAGCTCTCCAGTGTCTCGGGTACAGCCCCGACCCCACCAGGCTTGCATCCTCTATCCTCAACAATCCGGGCCTGCCACCTCAACCTTGCCCCATGTGCATGTCGCGGTTTGCGCGGTTGATGAAAACAGCAAAGGTGGGGATGGTGATGCCCGATCGATCCTTAGCCAGACTGATTGTGGGAAGTGGGTCAGCTACTGACGTTAGTGCAGCGGAGTGGAACGCTACGGTTCTGCTCAGCATGCTCCCGGCATGCCAGCGACTCTGGACGACCTTTTGCTCCTGCGCTGGTCCAAGGCGGGCTCCTGCGCTGCACCGGAGACGCGTCTGCGCCCAAGGCACTTGAGCAGGGCGAAGCATTCGCAGCGACGGCGCCCCGAGACTGCCGGGACCATGACCATTCCGCCCCTCATGCAAGCCCTCAGGGACGGCTGGCTAGGCGAGCGCTCGGATGGGGAAAGACAGAGCCTCCTGCTCAGTTGCCCCGGACTAGCAGGGCCTTCTCACCAACCGCTCTCATGCGTCGATCCCCATGGTGGCCCGGCTCCACCAGCGTGGCTCTGGAATGCCCTCTGGGAAGCCAGGTGATGCCTCTGGTCTCACCACAGCAGCCACCCGGAGAGCACGACGGCTGTCCAGTCCCCGGCCTCGAGAGTCATGGACCTTCAGAGTTTTCACGCGGATACCCTTCGCACGGCATCAGCTGGTCTGACCGCGGCGGCTGGTGCTGGAGTAGTTGCGACGAGCTGATGGAGCGGCGATATACCTGGCCGCCACACCAACCGTTCACGCCCGAGGGTCGCTTGCGGCGCCAGCGAAAGCGTCGTCGACGAGTCCCCCAGTGCAAGGGTATTCATTGGAAGGCAATCATCTAGGCTCCATCTGGCTGTTCTTACTCGAGCAGCACGACAGAGCGAGCGTCTTCTAGGCCCAGCGTCCCAGCCTTTCCGTCCGAGGTCCTGCAGCAAAGGGTGCCTCTACCGGCCATATTCGCAGTAGTTCGCAGACATGGACACGGCGCGAAATCTCTCGGCAGCCGAATGTGGAAGGGTGCGCAGATGCCCCGAGTGCTCGCCAATCGCATTGCAGATCAGCTTCAACGCGAGTGCACCCTCGTTCGCTATCTCAGCCACCGACCACTAAGATCAGCGACGCGTCTTCGACTTGAGTCCAAACCCAAGCTCGGCTGCAGGGGAGCCCGTCCCCGGTGCTAATTCTTCTCCTACTGCTCATCCGCCTTGCATTTCGCCGCTCATGAGCGTTCCGCACGCGACTGTCGCGGAAGAGCTGACAAGATGCTAGTCGCATAGACCGTCATCACGCCAATTTCACACCCGCCATAGTCAATACGGCCTGAGCCAAGCCCGCACTGGCATGGACTACATGTTGCGACCTCCGTGGTCTCCGCTCAATGGTGGAGATTTCGACTTCGTTGGGTCTTTTGCTGCATTCAATCGCATGCAACCAAATTGGCTGGACTCCACTTTCTGACCGTTCGTTATTGTCGTCGCCGCCGTTGCAAGTCATAGTAAAGTGAAGGAACGCAGCAGGACCGTACTAGTGCACCACATACCTAGTGGTCCCCTCTCCCGTGTCTTGTCAGCGTCTTCAAACCGCCGTCATTCCCACCACCTTTTGGCACCGAGCATTGCCGAGCCTTTTTGGACCTGCTTGATCGTTAGTTTGCGTTGGGACCTGTGCTTGTCTTTCCTTCTACACCCATCTCCTTAATACTCTAGAAAAGGGTGTCGAAACCATGTCGACCAACCCCCAGGATTCCATTCCCCCAGTCAGTACAAAATCAGCTACCTAACTACCAGTATGAACTAACATGAGCTATAGGCTGCAGATATCTTAGGAGTACGAAAACCCCTTTGAATGCCTGTGACTGCCCATGTGCTGACCAACGTCCCCTCCGCGTAGACAATAGGAACCAGTAGGTACTGGCTCGGACTTCATAGAAACATGCTAACGATGCTTCAGTGTATGTTTGTGTCAAAGCCAACGCGAAACGACGCTAACGGTACCTGACATAGTTGCTGGTGTGTTCAGGTAATTCTGCCTTCATTTTTCCCTTCAACGTGGACTTTGTTGACTTTGTGCAGGTGATTCCACAGTAAGCGTTCGATGCGTCGTCGCGTAAATTGACTGACCTCGTGAAGGATATGGCACAACTGGCGCCGGAAGAACACGGACGGGCTCCCTGGAGTAATGCTGATGCTATGGGCATCGTGTATGAACCC
>Ga0247733_1000386_pt1 | contig 16572 bp, 20 predicted proteins | sample UWRJL043104R2_FD_180932 | JGI IMG/M metagenome (GOLD analysis project Ga0247733, IMG submission 180932) | Plant litter microbial communities from Arlington Agricultural Research Station in Wisconsin, United States - UWRJ-L043-104R-2 | ecosystem: Environmental > Terrestrial > Plant litter >...
CTTCTCGGTGAAGCTTTTGAAGACGGCACGGCCATCGCCGTCCTCGCCGCTGAAGATATCGAGCATCTCTGTCTTTGCACCAAAATACTCAACATACTCCCTCAATCCGCCTGCACGCATACTCCACGAGTTTTTCGCCGTGTTGCGGTCGAATAACGCGTGCATGACGTCCACAGCCTCATATGTCAGTTTGTAGGTCTTGATAACGCCTTGGTTGCACACCATCTTGACGATGAACCGGCACGTGTTAGCACTCTCCTGTACTGACACCTCGCAGCGTGATATCGCGCCATCGCGACCTAGTGGGTCGTGGAGACGCGCTTTGAAGACCGAAAGGAGCGCCTTGGTGTAGATGCTGCAAGTGAAGCGGCCGTCTGGGCCGCCTTGGGTTGGTATGCATTCATAAGATGTGAAAAATTGCTTGCTGTCTAGGGCTGCAGCGGCATAGGCGGATTTTGAAGAGTTGAGGGCGGTGAAGGTGAACTGACGAAATGTATGAGATGTGTGACTTGATAAAGACAAGAGGATGAACGACCTACTTTTTCGCGACGCGCTTCGATTGCGACTGTATCGCTGAATTTGCCGAGGCAGACGAGGAGGTCATGAATTTTAGAGGCGGCCTCAGGCGTGAGGGTGAAGTTGAGAACGACCATTGTGTCTCGTGGGCGAGCGCATGTCCCACGACTGCTACCTGGTGTTATCGCTCTCGCCCGCGTGGTTTGCTTGGAACATTGCACTGAAGCGTAGTTCTTTATTCGCGCGATGGTCGCGGAAACATTTGAAAGTGCTCTCGTGAGGGAAGGCGCGTAGGCCGAGACGGGTTAGCGCGCCACTACGTCACGGAAGCAGCCTTCGCCCACACTACACCCAACAACAACCGGTCAACATCGAGAGAGGCGATCCAAGATGTCTCCAGCGCTTCCAGACGATATTCTCCACCTCCTTTGCGAGCAGCTTGCAGATCAGGAGCAGTTTGACACGCTGTTCAACTGTGCTACCGCCAGCCGAGCTCTTGCGGTCCCTGCCTTGACCCATCTGTATCGGTACGTCCTCCATGCGTTGATATGCCGTATAACCTCGGACCAGGCTCAGTTATGGGTGAACCACGATACTGACGCGTTCCAGATCTCACCATAAAGCTCCTGTTCGTGGCGGTGGAGAGGATGAGGCGGTGCCGATGGCGACTAAGCTACTGATGGTCCAGAAATGGTCCATCATGTGGAAGTCCTTGATTGCGTCAAGTTTCGAGGAGACTTTGTTTCCTTACTGTCGGTACATCAGGGCACTTGACTTTCGGGATCTGGAAAATCTCCTAGACGATGATCAGTTCAAGATCAAAATATCGAAGCAATTCTTCACTGGAGCTCTGGCGCGATTCTACAAGGCGGATACGCTAAAACGAGCGAATGGCCGAAAGTATGAGCGCCTGGATATCAAGGCCATCATCGACGCTATTGGAGAAGTGGTCACTGAGCACACGCCCATGCTCGAGATCATCAGCGGTCAACGTAAGTACATCACTGTCTGTGTACTGTCAGTAGTTGACTTCTCTAGTCACTTCATCTGCGCTGGTTCGTTGGGCCCCAAGACTTCCTCGGCTTCAAATATTAGAGCTTTGGGACGGCAGCGCCCTGGAGGACGCGCTCGTGCCCGAATGCATCCGCCAACACTGTCCCAATTTCAATCGTTTGATGATTTATACTTGGTGAACACTACAGAACCATGGCAACATAACGCTTGCTAACTATGTTAGGTATGGCCAAGACCGCGATCACAAGTTCGCACAATTTATATCAGCAATGAAGCCGAACTCGCTGAGAGTCATACACACAATCAGTGACGTCGGCGCGGCAGCAGAGACTTTTCTCGCCTTGAATGGTCATGGCGAGTCTCTAACCGAGCTCAGAATCTGCATCTCCAACGACTCCATGCCACATCTTTCGCTACTTGCCGGATGTACCTCACTCGAGGCTCTCCGAATCGAAGACGAACACGGAACTATTGTTTTAGAAGACACCCAAAACGATGTGTTCCTGGAGACTATCGATTGGCTGCGCAAGTGTGAGAAACTGGAGCGCCTGAGCTTCGTTCAAGTGCTCTCCGCATCCGCGCTGCTTACTCCAGTACTCCTAGAGCACAAGATCCGCTTGCGCAACCTTGAGATTGATTCTTATGTACTGAGGGACAGTCGCCAATTCCACCAAGCCCTCGCCCACCAGAAAGATTCGCTCTCCTTCCTATCACTCAGTGGCGAAACAGACGGCATGTTTCGGGACGACCTGGACATCATCGTCGACTCCTTGAATCAGTTGTCGGAGCTGAAAGTGCTGCGACTGGTGCTGCAGGAAGTCTTCCACGAAGACCATCTTATTTCAATAATCGCCGATCTCAAATTGCTGGAGGAGCTGTATGTGTATGGCCTGGAGCTGACCGATCGGATCCTTGATATCGTCGGCAGTCTTGGCAACATGCGCAGTGTTACCTTCGCTGGTATCTCTAAATTCACGGTCGATGGACTGCTAGAATTTGTCTCCCGTCTTGGTCCAGGTAATCAGGGTATTCGCGTCATGATCGATATGGCCGACCCGGATACTATGCTTGCAGATGATCAGATCAGCCTCATCAGAGAAAGTTTGTACAAGAAAGTTGGGGGCTCGCTGGAATATACGCCTTGGAGAGGTAAGTTTGTTGGTACGTTCTGAAGCCACGACATGAAAACTAACGTGATATTGTTCAGATCCGAACGTATCTGAATTCGAGACTGATTCTGATTGAGATTCGCGGGGAAGATAAGATGCAATTGTACGATGGTTACACGGCCTATCGCGTTCTCGGTCTAATACTTCAAGAAGCGGTTCCGGACACAAACTTGGTTGCTGTTAGTGGTAATATTGGCTCCTCAAGGAGCATTGAAAGGTTTGGCTTCATTGTCACTACGTCCGGATCCTCACGCGGCTCTATTCTACTGATACAAAGCGGAGATGCGAGCACTAACAATGACGTGGGTCTCGCTTGTACCCCGCTAGTGGGGCCCCGGAAAAGAACCTTCCCAATTGCAAACTACTTCAACCTTGATACTTCGAATTGCAAGATTGTATGTCTCTAAAGCGTATATTAGTGATCGCGGGCTCCGATAGCTCCGGCGGAGCGTACGCAAGTCCGATCCTATCATGACTACCTGTTGACGAATTATAGCGGGCTAGAGGCAGACCAGAAAGTTATCGCCGCTCATGGCTGCTATGCTATGACAGCTACGACGGCTTTGACAGCGCAGAATACGCTCGGTGTTCAGGATGTACATCATACGCCTCCGCCATTCTTGAAGAAGCAGATCGATGCTTGTCTCGATGACATCGGGGCCGATGTTGTCAAGACAGGTAAGTCGGCAGTAGCCATTGATGTATACTCCACTAACTACACGAGGTATGCTCGCATCTGCCAATGCTATTAAAGTCGTTGCCGATGCTTTCCGGAGACACAACATCAGCACCTCTGTTGTAGATCCGGTTCGTTGAAGTCGCTCCGATCTAACACGTATTTACACTAACAGTCAAGGTCATGGTTTCAACAAGCGGATCAAAGCTACTACCAGAGGAGGCCGTTTCCACACTGATTGCTGAGCTTCTACCCCTTACGACTGTCCTTACGCCAAATCTCCCAGAAGCAAAACTGCTTCTGGAAATAGCACATGTCCCTTACAAGGGCCCCGAAAACGTCGATGATATCGTCAACATCGCCAAAGAAATTCAGAAACTGGGACCAAGATACGTTTTGGTCAAAGGCGGGCATCTACCACTGACAAAAGGGCGATTGGTGAGTAAGGATGATGCGGACAGGGACGTGGTACTCAATGTGTTGTATGGCGAGGGAGAAGTAACGATGATGGAGACGGGATACCAAAAGTCTCGGAATACACATGGGACTGGGTGTTCGTTAGCTTGTAAGTCCTACATCTTGCCCGAGGCACTAGTCGTTTTCGCTAACATCGTGCCAGCTGCAATCGCTTGTAATCTCGCTTCAGGCATGGACATCATCACTGCGGTCAAGAAAGCCAATCTCTACATCGAAGCAGGTATCAAGACCAGCAAAGACCTTGGACAAGGCAGTGGTCCGATTAACCATTTTCACTCGACTTACACACTACCTTTTGCTCCGTACGCCTTCCCGTCTCCTTCTCATTTAGTTCCTTGAGCTAACAAGTATAAGAGGTGGATTCATCGAGTACTTGCTCAACCACGAAGACGTTCAAACGCCATGGAAAGCATACACGCACCACGATTTCGTGCAGCGGATGGCGGATGGTACACTGCCCGTGGAGAACTTCAAACACTACCTCATACAAGACTATCTATTTCTCGTTAGCCTCACGCGGTACTGTCATCACTGCTCCCACTGACAAAACCATAGATACACTTCGCGAGGGCGAATGCGTTGGCGTCGTATAAGTCGAAGACAATGGCCGACATTGGCCGAGTGCGTATAATCTGACTTACCAGGCGTGCAGCTTTACTTACTGGCGTAGTCTGCGCAACAAGTGCTTCATCTGCAAGAGGAGATCAAGCTGCATATAGCATTCTGTCGAGAGTATGGATTGGAGGCTGAGGACATTGAGAATGAGGACGAGGATCAAGGTGAGTACCGTGTGCAAATTTCTAATAAATGTTTCTGCATGGCTTCAGCTGACCTAACAAAGCATGTACCGCATATACAAGGTGAGTTTCCCTCTACCGATTTCCCTCTACCGACTCTACCGAGCGTGCACGCTTGCTAACACGCGCGAGATATGTCCTCGACGTCGGTCAATCAGAAGACTGGATGGCGCTCCAAGTTGCGTTGCTCCCATGTCTGATCGGCTACGGAATGATTGCGCGGCGACTCTACGAAGACTCAGATACAATGAGAGAAGGCAGTAAGTATTGGAAGTGGATCGAGACGTATGTGGGCGAGGACTATTGTAAGGCGATGGAGGTCGGCCGAGGTATGTTAAACAGGTTATGCGCTCTAGCACCACTGATTGACTTAAGATCTCATCGAAGAGCATGCTACAAAGCAATCAGTCTCCCGCATCGATGAGCTAGCGCGAATATTTGTTCATGCGACTAACGTGAGTACCCTCGCCGAGGTCCGGCATTGGCGAAAAAGCTGATCTGTCACAGATGGAGAGAGGATTTTGGGACATGGGAATGAGTACCGGTTCGGTGACGAAGTGAGCTAATAGGGACTTCGGTCTCATGAACGCGAAATGAAAATGAAGCGTCGTCGTAGCGATCAGTCTTGCAGTCAAGTTTTAGGTGACGATGGTTTCACGTGCGATAAGCATCGCCCCTTCTTTCGGATCCGGTTTAGCGCGCCTTGGCAGCAACAAAAATTGCAAGCGCGACGGCGAGGCAAAGGCACCCGCTGCCCTTTTTATTTCCTCCTCCCTCTCTCATCATCCACCTCACCCACAAACTACTCTTCTCTCTACCCTCAACCAGCGACAAACCCAGTCGCTCTACTACTCTCAATACACGCTTTCGCGGCTACAGCAACACAGACGCTCTTTCGCGCCCCTAGTTTGTTCTTTCAAACCAGTCCCTACAGAACCTTCAGACCATGTCTTACGGAGGCGGAGGTTACGGCGGCGGTCGCTCAGCAGGAGGCGGCGGCGGCGGCTACTCGAACGGGTACGATAGCAGAAGCGGTGGATACGGCGGGGCCTCCAACTACGATTACTCAGGCCAATATGCTGCGTATGGGTATGAGATCACACTCCCTAGGCACAGGCATTAGTAGCACGGTTACCGGCAGCCCGTTCATCTACATTTCTTTACTTAACGGATTCTGCGCGCAGGACGAGTACAGCGGGTGCGGTAGGCGACTCTGTCTTTAAAGGCGGTCCTGTCGTTCCTATCTACCAGTACTACGATGTACTCTCTGCATCAGCGTAGAATCTCCCCTGTCACTCATCCTCTCAAGGCAGCGTGCTAACGAACATACAGTGGCAGCAACGGTTACTCGAACGGTGGCGGCGGCGGCGGCTACGGAGGTGGCGGCGGTGGTGGATACGGCGGTGGTGGTGGTGGCGGCTATGGAGGCGGCGGCGGCGCTGGAGGTGACCGCATGTCCAACCTCGGCGAGAGCTTGAAGAAGCAGAGCTGGGGTACGTTTACAAGTTCGCGTCACGCAGGACAACACTAACAGCAATTACAGACATCGACACGATGCCCAAGTTCGAGAAGCACTTCTACAAGGAGGATCCCGCAGTCACTGCCCGCACCGCGGACGAGGTGATGGCCTACCGGAAGGAGCACCAAATGTCGATCCAAGGAACCAATGTCCCCAAGCCCGTCACCACCTTCGACGAGGCTGGCTTCCCGGCATACGTTATGAATGAGGTCAAGGCACAAGGCTTCGATGCGCCTACGGCCATTCAGGCGCAGGGCTGGCCTATGGCCTTGTCCGGACGCGATGTTGTCGGTATTGCTGAGACCGGTTCCGGAAAGACACTTACTTACTGTCTCCCGGCCATCGTTCACATCAACGCCCAGCCTCTGCTTGCCCCAGGTGACGGTCCCATCGTGTTGATCCTCGCCCCAACGCGTGAGCTGGCTGTCCAGATTCAGCAGGAAATCAGCAAATTCGGCAAGTCCTCGCGCATCCGGAACACGTGCGTCTACGGTGGTGTCCCCAAGGGCCCCCAGATCCGCGACCTGGCCCGCGGTGTTGAGGTATGCATTGCCACCCCTGGACGTCTCATCGACATGCTTGAGATGGGCAAGACCAACCTTCGTCGTGTCACCTACCTGGTGCTCGATGAGGCCGATCGCATGCTTGACATGGGTTTCGAGCCTCAGATTCGTAAGATTATCGGACAGATCCGACCGGACCGACAGACGTGCATGTGGTCTGCTACTTGGCCCAAGGAAGTCCGCTCGCTCGCCAACGACTACCAGTCGGACTTCATCCAGGTCAACATTGGTTCCCTGGAGCTCTCCGCCAACCACCGCATTCAGCAGGTTGTGGAGGTGGTTACCGATTTCGAGAAGCGTGATCGCATGAGCAAGCATCTTGAGACGATTATGAACGACAAGGACAACAAGGTTCTTGTCTTCACAGGTACAAAGCGCGTTGCTGACGAGATTACCCGGTTCCTTCGTCAAGACGGATGGCCAGCGCTGTGTAAGTTCCCGTCACTCATGCACCAGGTCTATTGCTAACATCCAATAGCTATTCACGGCGACAAACAGCAGAACGAGCGTGATTGGGTCCTGAACGAGTTCAAGACCGGCAAGAGCCCCATCATGGTTGCCACCGATGTGGCTTCCCGTGGTATCGGTATGAAGACAAACCCCCCACTCCCCTCCCCCTCCCCGACCCTTAACATGTTTATGCGTGATCTGTCGAATGCTCTGCTTAGGTCGTCTCGTGCGCTCGCTACTCTTGCTCCCATGACATCGTCCAGGGCTTTACGTTTCTCAAATCTGATCACCAGGGCTCCTTGGGTATATCGGTGAAGTTCGCTTCACCGCTTTTTGTTTCAGGTATCGTCATGGTACTCCGAGACAAGTGAGATGTTTAGACTTACTCAAGTCGCAGTCTCCTCCAAGGTTTCCTGGCCAGGAAATGTTCACAGCCACTCCTATTGGACCCGATGCCATGACCTGTAGCGCACAGAGACGGTTGCATGCAACATACTGCAGCTTCACGCGACTTTTTCTGGTCGTCTTTGCTCGTTTTACTTACTGTCATGCTAACCTGCTCTTTCAAGATGTCCGTAACATTACCCATGTGCTGAACTACGACTACCCGAATAACTCGGAAGATTACATTCATCGCATTGGGCGAACCGGTCGTGCCGGTGCCAAGGGTACCGCTATCACCTTCTTCACCGCGGAGAGTAAGTTTCCTCAGCCCAGCTTATTCCGACAAAGCTAACGTTTCTTCCAGATTCCAAGCAAGCTCGTGACCTCGTCGCCGTACTTACCGAAGCCAAGCAACAGATTGATCCTCGCCTTGCTGAGATGGCTCGCTATGGCGGCGGTGGCGGTGGAGGTGGTCGATGGGGAGGTGGCCGCGGACGTGGCGGTGGCCGCGGCCGCGGTGGTGGTGGTGGCGGCGGTGGCGGTGGTAGGTTCTACTAGTTCCATTGCCGGTAGACGCGAGTCTAACATGCGTCAGACTGGAACACTGGCAGCAACAACGCACCAGTCCGCAACAGCCGCTGGTAAATGTGTTAAGACGAGACCATCCTCTACCGTCCTCCGTCGACCATTCACCCAAGCAGCAGCGACCACACAGTATGGGATCGGCGCTCTGATATAGACATTTTCTTTTCCTGGTCTTTCTTTCACGCGTCTTCTTTACCGCGGCGGATGATCTGTTTTTACCATTCCGCTCGTGCACCCGTCATCTTGTATGCTGATACCCCTGGAGGCTGTCGGGTCACTCACCGTGCATGAGGTTCATTTAAGGTTCCTCTTATTAGATTGCATTTCCTTTTTATTTCCACATCTTGTCAAAGTCGGTCTCTGCGGCTACGTTCGTCTCGCAGTCGGATGGAGAGGTGGCACTCCTGACCCAGATCGGGGTTGAGAGTGGAGATGCATAGGGCGCTGGTTGGTGGCGTTTATGGGGTGAAAAGCTTTGTTAAGTAATACCGAGATATAGAACATACGTTTGCGACATTTCACTTGCGTGCGCGCCTTCTTCCTAATTGTGAGGTACGATCCTCGATCGTTGATGCTGATTCATCGTTTGTTGTGCTGCACATGAGTGAGCGAGTCCTGTGCCGAGAATACAAGTGAAGGACTTCCTCCATGCTGTTTGGTTCCATTCCTATGCGTGAGTATCGCCTCCACGGGGGCAGCGTCTGCGTAACAAATACAGATCAAAGTAAAGGACGCATCTGGGGGCTTCCCATGAGTAGTTGGTTTTTCGAACATCGAGATATACATACTAGCTGAGTTCTAGCACTGTCTAAATGTGATTTTTCTTCCTATAACCCATGCTACGGACTGGATTCCGTAGACGTGTTGACCAAGCGTGCCCATCGCAAGTGGGTAATGAGGACATGGAGAAAAGTTGTGTAGAATGATTGTGAGATCATGTCGTGGCGAAGGCCTTGCATGGACATATTCAGCTCTAGCTCAAACGCTTCATAAAGACGAGCGTGCGCATAGATAAATAGAGCAAGCAAGAAAGGATTGCTGAGTTGTCGCACGCGCAGAGCCGGCATGGTAATTACCGGGGATGAATCGGTACGATATTGGAGCGGTGGGAAGGTTCGCGTAAGGGGGAACGGGATGTACAGCTTTTCATTATCTATGAGTAGATGTTCACATGAAGAGTAGATGGTGAGTTTTGAGCTGTCATTATAGAAGCAACTTTGCGTCGTGCAAGGACTGGGTCGACGTTCGAGGGCGAAAGGTTAGCTTGAGGAAGTCATGTTAGTGAACGGTGAAGAGCTGAAGTTTGCCGTGTTGGGATTTGAACGGACTTGAACGGAGTGCGTACGTGAATCCTGGGCACAGAGCACATCCTAACAACGCGGCATCTAGACTTTGATCGTAGGCACTGTATCCCCTCGATAAGCTTTACTGGCCTTGTACCCGGACCTATAGAACAGACATAGTTTTTACCACTGTTGATTGACGCGGAATATATGGGGTTTCGATTTCAAGTATAAGATTGTTGAGTACGATTATCTCCCTGTAGTCTCGTTTGCTCCATCGAAAGAGGTAACAACGTGGTGAGACGTTCTGAGGTTGTTCCATGTTACTGTTGATGAATTAGCCAATCGACCAGAGTTCCAAACATATCTAGAAAGGTCACTCGCCCGTAGAACCGCAGGATAGAGATATGAAGATCACATTCGTATAGACACAGCGAGCAGTTCATTTCCTTCGTCGTGCTACGTATCGCGCCGCACATGTCGCGCCGATCCGAAGACGATAGTCCTTGGTCGTTCGACAGGAGAATCTTGAGGGGAAAGTTCCCTCCGATGGAAATCATAAAGGCATAATCCGACAGTACAAGTTGTCCTTGTATCGTCACTACTATATATGCTTACAAAAGCCGCCGGTTTCGCAAGTCAAGGCAATACTCCCAGGACGTTGGTGGGGAGGACACGCTGATAAGTTCTTCCCAACTGTGAGATTTCTTTCTCAACCCAACACCACTCGCATCTGGGGGATATGCCAACGTCTTGTACCAACCACTTTACAACGGCTCCGGCCAGTGCGTATATACTAATATTCGAGCAGTCTTGTCAAATTGACGCGGCAGTCGTGGAAACGAGATAGTTGCCGAGTATGCGAGACCGTGAGTCTGCCTATCCAACGGCCGGTTACGTGGTGCGATTCGGTCACGATAGAAGCTGTTGATCTACTATCAGCTGTGAACATAGTCTTTTCTCGAATTAATCTTGTGGGAAGCGTCAAGATATGGGTGAATCTGGCGTGTTTTGAAGTTTGATTCACACCGTAGCCTGCGCGATGTCAACTTCCACATCTCACGCTCAGCAGAAGATTTATGTCCCAACCAAACAGCATCTGATTCGTCGCAAGTGTCGTATAGAAGCTCAAAGAGAAGAGAAGAACATTCCCCACCCCAATTTGGTGACGTGGAAGTGTGTTCGTCGGTTCGCTTCATTGCGTTTCCACGGTGGCGGGTCGAAGAAATCTCGTATATTGCGACATCGGGCTGCAGAAAGGCAACAAGGCGGAAATGCCATGAACTCTCGATGTCTCGGCTTGTGGAATATGGTACTCCGATCGAGATTTAGGCTGGGGTGGTTGTGGCTGGTTCAGATATATGGCTGCGTCTGACCTGGATCCCAGCGAAGCGTTCGTAAGCGCGAGGAGTGCGGATTGCATCGGAGAGCAAGGGGAGGACGTGCATGTACCGTCGTTCCAGATTGGTCGTGCCACGGGTGAATCTGGGAATGAACTGGTTGGGATGTTGTTGGGGTGAAATCGTGATCGGTCTGGTGATGAGTGCTAGAGTAACAAGAAACGCATTGATTACATGTTCATCAGAGACAGACGGGAACACCGCAAGGATCCCCTCACAGGTGCACACTGCTATCTGATGGGTGGCTGGCTTTTATCAACGTTGTACACTGACCTTGGTGAGAGGAGAAGTGGTGGTCTTGCCCGGAGTTTGATCAGGATGACTCGTGCACAGTTCTTGCACCTGGTATCCGGAGCAAGAGGAAAGATTTGTTCGACGAATATGCTTCAATATTGCGAACCGGAATTTGCTTTTGGGGACACTGGCGAGTGGTTTGGAAATTGACCGGCAACACCTTACTCCGTGGTAGACCGTTCGCTGTCAGTGTGGCTCATGGGCCGTCAGGCCGACACATCGACAGCAGTATGTAGTCACTTATTAACGTGGTTCATGGTAACATGCGTGACGATATATTGTTCTAGCATGTGACCATGAACAACGGTAATCATCCTTACAGGCGTGAGTACTATGCTCTTGGGGTGTTGTTTAGTAGTCAAGTGTACACCAGCGTGATAAACGCGTCACAAGCAAGTCGAATGGCTCGCAGTCATGGAACATTTGCAGCCACCATGTTTTCAATCTAGCGGTACAATTTCCGTGGCAGATTCATGTAGAGTGCGTGATCGGCGTCGCGAGACGAAGAGGCCTCGCTGAAGGCAGACGCTAAAGTGACAACGCTCCGAACTTGTCCAAAGGTACTTCGGCTTGAGCGTGAACGGAACGGTCTGACCTCATAATCGTTGGCCGATGGACCGTCTGAGTTTTCACAGACGGGTAGGAACCCTCGTACAGATGACGAGGGTCGGTCTCCAGCCCCGAGACCGGCCCAAGATGCGAACTCCCGAAGCGTTTGCGGACGATGGTCGTAATTAACGTAAACATCCAATGCAGCCCTGCAATTTCGGTCTAGCACTGTTAAGGGTCGTGCGATTCGACTCAAACCGCTTCGACCTGCCTTCTTTGCTCACAAAACAGCGAGTGCTGTCACCTCCCCTTTATTTCTTTCTCTTTGTGTCTCATTTTTGATGGATTCTGAAGCGCGTTTCATGCAATATTGGATGCAAACTCGAAGACCAAATGGCGAACGCTGATCACTCTCGGATTCGCATTGATCGAGGAGAGCTGACTTGTGCTTCCACGGGAAAATAGGCGCAACGATTCATACCTACCCCAAAGCGTAACCCGGTGTTTAGCGGATGCGACAAGTTCCGAACGCCCGCACCGAGGAATACTCCAAGTGGAGCCGAGCATCCCGAAGAATGACGGAACTAGCGGAAAACTACCACAGGCCTGAAGATCGAGCCAGTTCGCGCCAACTCCACATCACGGAGCTTATGCACGTTCACAGTGCCCCTCGGATCGGCTTTTGGGCTAAATCTCAATAAGCTTTGCTGGCTCTCCGTCGGTTGTTGAAACCCGCCCTGGTGGCCGCGGGAACAAAGAAAGCTCCCGCGAGCGATCGGTGGACGGTGTGCTTCGGAAAGGCGCGAACTTCGAGGGAACGATGCAATACGAGTAGAAAGCCCTAGTGAGCCATGCCTCTATCTGGCGTCTAGCGAAAAAGAATCATGGCTCAACGTTGTCACACGAGGACGACAGCGAATGCAGCAAGTGGAGCCGGAGAAGGCACATCGTCACCGATTCCAAATTCTATCCTGCCTCTGCGTTCTGACTGGTTGGAAGGGAGACGCATGCATCCTGGCAGAATGCGCGCTCTTGCCGCTTGCGACGACAATTGAAACTTTGAAAATAGAAGAGAAAGCGGTACCTTCTCCACCCACTAGCGTAAAAGATATGGTCAAGGGTGATGAATGAAGTTAGTTTCATTGCTTGGGCGTGCTCGACCGATGACCATTTCAGGTGTAGTGCAGCCTCCCTGGACCCAGAGCAGCACGGCCTTTTCACGGTCGTTCTGGCCAGAGGCAGAGTGGCTGGCAAAGTCTTCCTGTGTAGGAGAGGAGATCGCTGTTAATTGATTGGAAGAAGACTTCGGTGTTGTAGTTGCTGGTGGGGATCATGCAACAATGATGGTAGCGTACCATACATCGGAAGTGTTCGAGTAAGAGTGCTGTCATCCGCAGACGTGTGGAAGGTGGGTGAGATGCGCAGAAAACGTAGCTTAAGGGTATGTGTACTGAGTGTCAGGCGTGCTTTGTAGCAAGAAGGAAACCGTCGTTTGTAGTATCCAGAAAGATCGGGCTGACCGTTTGGTACTATGAGTGTCGCGGTGCGTAGCTTAGATCGCAGAATTGTTAGTGGGTCTTCAGTCCCGAACAAAACCGCCGAGTGAGAGACCGGAGGTACAGCGGAGGAGCAATCAGATAACGCTTCAATCCGTAGGTCCGCAAGCGTCCAGGTCAACTGGAGAAAGTGCATCCTGAAAAACGACACTTCGATGATGCCGCGGAGATTAAAGAGATTTCTCGGTTCGAGCTGCATACAGTAGACTGAGGAACGTCAATTAAGACTAGGCCCGGTCACATATGATCTCCAATGCGCGCTGCCGCAGCCTTCTAGTGGCTTTCTAGTGGAGGAAAAACAGAACCGCTGCGTTTGCGGTTGTGATCTTTGAGCAGCCTGCAGATTGTCGTCGTCAGCCTCAGCCGTTGCATAAGGAAGGTCGCCCGCACAGGAAACAATCCTCGCGTGATTTGCGCATATGAACTAGACCCGACGGTAATGGCCTGTTATCAGTACTGTGCGCGTGAACAATGTTGTCGGAAGGCGTTTGAGGAGACAAATGATGGGAGATCCCGATCCGACAGCAGCACTGACGTTTTCTTCTCACACATGGGCCTCAAAGCCGGCCTCTGTCGAGCGTATCAACGAAGCGTACAACGCCTAACCCGGCTGTCCGGCACAACCTGGGTTGAGCATGGACCATCTGAAGCAAGGACACTGGTCACGTCTACGCCGCACGGTTCCATCCTGCAAGGCTTCGCCACGTGAGGGATGCTCGGCCAAATACCAGGCATAATAGCGCCGAAGCCACACTTGGCACTTGGGACCAGGGCCCCCATGTCGGTAGCACAAAGGTGTGGGTCGAAGATGTTCCTGGATAACGCGCTGGGCTAACTTCAACCGCAATAGCTGTGCCTAATATTGGCATCGGCGACTAGTCGGACATAGCAATTTTGGCAGTTCACGTTGCAAAAGCGCTCCAAGTATGGCTATAGGACCTGCCTCGTTCAGTGGTTCTCTAACGGTCAATTGCATGGCCCAGGGACAGGAGACGCTGAAGTTCTCTGCCAGACTGATGATGTTAACGTCGTATTGGGGAAATATCGACTTTTCCGAGACGAAGCTTGACTTGTGGGTTGTCATCGTAGGCTGAGTAACACATCAGCCATCGCGGATGATGTCCGCCCTTCCACACAGCACAAATGCCGGAGCGGTGCTTTGAAGATTAAGCCTGCGTCCGTATGTATTGTACATGTACGAAGCGCTAGAGCTCTCCTTCTCCTTCCCGCTCGACGGCGCAACACATCGAAAGAATAGCGGCGGCAGGTGTGCACCCTGGCTCAGATCGAGATTGGTCTCTAAGACCAACAGGCCCAATCAGACTGAGGACAGAGGAATACGAGGTAGCCGTGCGCGTTCGAATCGATAACGCCTCCGGACAGCTCGCAGGATCGTGAGAAGTTCGGATAAGGTTCTGGGGCCGTCTCGAGTCCGGCTGGTATACCAGCTTTAATTAGGGGTTCAAGTGTGATGGAATGCTGTCGCTCAGGCCTATGCTTATTTCCGGTGGAGAGAGGAGTACAAACGCCGATCGACTCAACGACCAATGTCAGCGCGTGCATTTTGACGACTAGTCTGGCAATGCGGGAGCCGTGGTTAAGTGGGCGAGCAAGGCGTCCGAATCCACCAAATCAGGGTAGAAGGAGACATGGGAGTGTCGATCCCAGCGATTGCAGATGAAGGATGCAGGAAAAGTAAAGACACGAGAACCCCGCTTTTCTGAACGGACAAGGAATCCACATTGAACCACACCCTGTCCTGCAGTGCTGCAGTCCCCTCATGGCGGCATCCCAACATCGTCACGCACTGCACTGCAATGCGACGTGCTCGGCGCAGGTGGCCGAGGTGCTGGCTGCAGCACTGCAGGACTGCGCGGTCTGCTGACCTGGCGGACAGCCTTGACAATATCCGAAAAAGTACTATGATATTGATCAAGGGGGTGGATGGGATCAAGAGGGAAATTCGAGCGAGGCTGAAACGAGTAATGTTGATGACGGGCGGGCCAGGGAAGGACGGGCGAGTGTCGAGTGGGTCGTGACGCCCGCGCGTGCAGAACGGCAGGACAACGCGACCAGGACGTTGTGAAAGTTGCAGCGCGTCGTGTCAGTGGGCGACTCATCATGGCAGCGGCATATGGAGCTCAACAATGGGGGCGATCGCGCTGCAGTTGCCGCCGGTGGATGACGGACATGTTGCACATTTCGGGGTGCTGATGAATGCGGGCGTCGTAATCCCGCTTCGTGCAGAGGGGAAAGCACCTCGTCTCGTCTCGTCTCGCCTCGTCGCGACACATGCTGCTTTGCGCCTGTCGCGCTCGCACTCGCCTGCGCACTGTTCACCGCCGCTTCTGAGAGCGTGCCGTCTCCACGTCGGCTGGCAGTGCCCTCGGTGGATACGGAACTGCGGTGACCGACGCCCGCGCGCGCACACGCAGAGGCTGCAGCGAGATGACGTCGGGGGTGGTGGTGGTGGTGGTGATGGTGATGGTGATGGAGCGGTGGGCCGATGGTGGTGAGGACGTTGGCGTGTTGTTTACATTGTGCCTTCCTCGTCGCGTCTTAGCTTCGCACCAGCGCGCGGTTCCCTGCGATGCTAGCGTGAGCTAATCTCAGCCTCATGGTCGCGACGCTGGGAGCGCCTCTGCTCGGCCAGCGCCAGAAGTGAGGATTTCCACCTCGCCGCGTGCAGCCCAGAGCCAGGGAGGGAATGCCCGCAGGCGGCAGAGGCCTTGCGCTGGGCCGATGAGTAAGCACGCGCGGCCCACACCGAGTCTGCCTTTATTTGACCTCGGGCGGCGTTAGCGGCCTCTCCCTCCTCGCCACCTTGCGCCTTCCCAACTTCGTCGCTAGACTGCTCGCGAATCTCTGGCCCCCTCACCCCCCCCAAGTCCCAAGTGCGTGCCCTCCGCCATCGCCATCGCTCCGAGCTGCTAGCTACGGCGTGCAGTACTGCCCGCCGCCAGAGTTGCCATCGCGCTCCCGCCGTCGTGCTACACGTACTTGTGCCGGTGCGACACGCGGCGAAGCGACGTGAGAAATCCTCCGCGCGCGCCCGCGCTCTGCTCGACAGCGTCGACGCCATTCGCCCACGCGCGTCGGCTCTGCACGCCTGCAAACAGCAGACCGCACAACGGAAAAGCGGCCGGACCACAGCTGATCGCTCGGCACGCTCGGCGCTGCTGCTTCTGGCTTCTGCCTCGCCCTCTGCCGCTGCTGCGAATCCAAAGCAAGAGTGCAGGGAAGCCCACAGAGGCCCACTGGAGAGGAGCGTGAAACCTAAAAAAAAAACACCTGCGACCGACGACGGGCCGACTCGCCCTCTGCTCTGCCCTCCCATCCC
>Ga0247733_1000387_pt1 | contig 16138 bp, 16 predicted proteins | sample UWRJL043104R2_FD_180932 | JGI IMG/M metagenome (GOLD analysis project Ga0247733, IMG submission 180932) | Plant litter microbial communities from Arlington Agricultural Research Station in Wisconsin, United States - UWRJ-L043-104R-2 | ecosystem: Environmental > Terrestrial > Plant litter >...
TCCTACTATATTATATTATAGTATCTCTAGATTAAATTTAGCTATAATTACTATAGCTAATTAGAATAATTTAGCTATAAGTATTACTATATATATTAAGTAAAGTAAATTCTTCTTTTAGAGATCTCCTTATATAACGATTCTTACTTTATACTTTAGAAAGTATTCGTTTTAATCGCTTTTATATATCTAGACCTATTTAAGTAGTAATAGCCTACTAGGGCTACTTAATTATTAGATTTCTTCCTAGGTATCTATATAGTAGAGTTAGTTAATCTTAATTTATAAGGCTTATTTAAATAAAGTACTAAACTAATAATTATATAAGTACTTCTATAAAGTTAGTAGTTTAGATAACTTATTTCTATAAATTTTTATTATTAGTAGGGCTTTTAGTACTCTTTTAAGTATCGCGGCTATTATAATAGTATTTATTATAATATACTTATATAGCTTAGTCTAAGCTTCTAGGGCCCTAGAAAGATATATATAAGTAAAATTATATATAAAATATTTATTATTTTATAGATTCTTAATTAATATTATTATAATATTATTCTTTATCCTACTCTCTAGTTAATTATTAGGATTCTTATCTCTTCTTCTACGTCGTAATAGTAAGTTTTAATTAATTTCTAGCTTAGATTCTATTCCTTATTACCTTCTACTTAATTAAGTTACTTATCTAGAAGCGACTTAGTATCTCTAACGTACTAATAGGGCTTCTACTTTATCTTTAGCGTTAGATACTCCGCTAGTAGGTTAAGAGATAGTAGTAGAGCTTTTAAGCTCTAACTTTTATAAAATTTACTTATAGAGAGGTAACTAGCGCGTTCTATTAAGTTTATTAATTTCTTAGATACTATTAATTATATTTCTATTTTACTAATTATTTATAAGATCGTCGCTAGAGGTAGATACTAATTCTAGTATAGCTCTAGGTATTTTAAGCTCTATTAGCTAATCTCTAAATTTATAGATTCCTAACTATTCGCTAGCTAAGTAATTAGTATATAAATCTATTAGATTCTTTTCTATACTTAGTATAGCTTAGCCTACTATAGCTCTATTTAGAACTTAATTAGTACCCCTAATTTCTTAATAGATTTTAAGGTTTAAATTAGCTTTAGTACTTATCTACTTATTTATTTATTCTATAATTATTATATAATTATAGATATTACTAGAATCTTATATTTTATTCTTAATAAGGATTTCTATAACTTTAAGAGCTTTATCTTTTAAAATTCTTTAATCGGATTTCCCTTTATAGAAGTTCTACTTATTAAAGATAATATTTTATATTATAATTACCTAGTTAAGCGTTAGAATCTATATCTAATATATATTTAAGACTTAATAGCTAATAAGATACCTAATATATCTATAAGGATTAATTTTAAAACCCCGTCTATCTAGCCCTACTATCTAATCCTTATTTAAGGGATACGCGCGGTAGCTATAGGCGTATATTCTACTCTAATTAGAATATAAGTCTACTATTATATCTTTTATCTTTACTAGCTTATACTAGCGAAAGTACTACTTAAACTAATTATTAAGTACTTAATTTAGTAACTTCTATTTATACTTTATAGAAGGACTTATTACGTATAGCTAAGCTACTACTTCTATTATCTCTAGCTAGAGCTTTAATAGAAGGTTTACGCTTAAGCATATTATAATTACTTTAGTAATAATTTCTTTTCTAGCTTATTTATTCCCTTTATTTAGTTCGTGCGTATAGGGTAGAATAATTATATATTTAATATTATATTAATTAGTCTAATTCTCGAACCTTAATTTACTATACTATAGAACTATAGCTATATCTTTATCTTATATAATTAAAATAATTCTATATTTATACTTATTATAAATATAATTATAAAATATTTTAAAGACTCTTATAATTATATTTAGTTCTTTAGTAATTAGATTATATACCTAGATCTTTCCGCTATAGTTATCTTTAATAATTAGTAATTATTATTCTTATAGTCTATTAGTTAGTATATTAAAAAGGTCCTATAAAATATAATAGAATAGTTAAAGTAATTACTCTTTTAGTTAGTAGAAGATTACTTAGATAATATAAATAATTAAATAATATATATAGTCTTATCGCGTTATTCTATCTATTCTAATATTTTAAGTATTATATATAAGTGCTTATAAGGCTTATTTCTCTAGGTATTCTAACCATTAATACTAAAGGTACTTAGAATTCGTTCTAGGGAGATTAATCTATAATTTATAAATTAAGGTTATTACGGCTATAATTATTAGATAGAAAGAAAGTAGTTTATAATTAAGAAAGATAAGATTATATTTACTAAGAAGCTCTATAAGAATTATATTACTCTCTAGTATACTTATTCTAAGTATCTAATCTAGCCCGAGATACTAAATATTTACCTTCTTTAGATATACTTTAGATATAATATTAACGTAGAAACCCTCTACTACTATAATATCTTTAAGTAATAGATCTTTAGTATACTTACTATATAAACTAGTAAGAAGCTTTATAAGTAACCTATCGCTAGTTCTACTAATTAGAAGCGCTTAAGTACCTACTTTAATATTTTTTAGAGAGGTTAACTTAGTATAGATACTAGGTATAAGTAGATATTAATTATTAACTAGATAAAGGGCTAATCCGCTATTAAGTATAGTATTCTTAGAAAGTAGATATATATTAATTAATATTATACTAAATACTTTAGAGCGTTTAATTATTAAGTCTATAATAAGAAGTAGATTAATTACTAATACTACTAATCCTTCGGGGAAGTTTACTAATCTATTTAGAATTACTCTAGATAACTAGCCCTTATTAGAGACTAGCTTTTAAAGCGCTTTCTACTCTAGTTTATTAAGATATTCTAGGATTTTCTAATATTCTTATTATTTTATAATAATTAGTTTACTTTCTAAAGGAGACTTTCTAGTAATTATAGTCTCTAGCTTTTAGTATATAATCGGCGCCTATTTATATTAAGTAGAATTCTTATAAAGGTATATAGAATAAGCTCTTAGCCTTAGACTTATATTCTACGTATAATCTCTAAGAGTAGTAAATACTCTAGATTCTTTATTAGTTATATTCCTTAATTAGTATTTCTAAAGTATTACTAAAAAGATTTTTTTAAGATCTTCTAGCTTAGTAGGCTCCGTACCTAGAGCCGTATATTTAATATATTTTAAGAGTTATTTATAGCCCTAATTTAGTATAATTTTTATACTAATTACGTTTAAGAAATTTAGTATTATAAGGCTTTCTTTTACTTCTTTAATACCGTTCGTAATTACTTTATAGTAAAGGCTTAACTATTCTTTAAACTATACTTTAGTATTAAGTCTTTCTAATTTAGCTTTATATAAGTAGGCTTAATACCGTAATTATATAAGCTTAGTTATACTTATTTAACTTAGAGTAAAGCTTAGTTTTAGTAATTTAATTAGAGCTTAGAGCGTCGCTTTCTTATTTTCTAAGAGTAAGATTATTACTAAGTTAATTAGGTTTAGGGCTACCGTTACGTATATCTACGTTATAAGATTATTAATCTTTATACTTATAGATATCTATTCTACTATTACTATTTTATAATCCGCGATTAATTCTAGAAAATCTTTAATAAGAAGATTAAAAGTTACTTATATAGCGTAGTACTTATTAAGTATATTAGAATTATTATTAGTAGGCTTAGCTAGCTTAACTAGTAGAGTTAGTTAAGTTAGTTTAGTCTTATTAATAGTTTTCTACTTAGTACTATCTAGATCGACTTAATCCTATATCTCTTTTATTATTATATAGTATTTAAACTTTAGATACTAGTTAGGCTAGCTTACTTAATTAATTAGCTTAATCTTTCCTATAAGGCTTCCTTTCTAGTCTATTTTTAGTAGAGAGGTTAATTCTATAAATAATAGAGTAAATAATTTAATTAGAATAATTAAATTAAGATACTAGCGTAAGAATTACGTAGAGGGGAATTATCTCTATACTTTCTTTTAACGCCGGGCTTATAACTATCAAAAGATTATAGTACTAATAGCTTAATCTATAAATAAAAAGAATATTATTACTATATAAGAAAGAAGTGCTAACTAGCAGCTTATTTAACTATACTATTAGCGCGATTATATGATCGCGCTGCTCCCGATCCATTCCCTGGTGCTTGCTCCAAAGTAATGTATCAGAGTGAGCTGGTGCTTCAATGGTATAAAGCATATGAGTCGTCTCATATAAGACCAAGACGGCTCATATATCTCCATAGATTGCGATGCAGCAATTGTAGGGGGTAGCAACCTTCTGCTATCTCTAGACATACAACAGGTTCCTGCGCGCTATCGCCCACGTCAATGTGCTATGCATTCGATGCTACTGCGGATGGCTACGGTCGAGCTTAAGGGTTTGGCGCATTGTATTTGATGCGAAACTTCGACGCCGTCTCTGGCAACTACAGCGTTTGTGCCCTCATAAATGGTACGGCCGTAAATACGTAAGTACAAGGTTATAATGTCAGTCTCCAGGAATTCATTGACACATACCGTAGCAATGGTCGTACTGCAGGCATCTCCTATCCTAGTGCTGAGGGACAGGCTGCGCTTATTAGTCAGACATACCGCAGCGCTGGGCTCCCGTTGCATCAAACCAACTATTTCGAATGTCATGGTACAGACACACCCGCAGGTGATACTGTCGAGATCGCGGCCATAGGAAAGGTCTTTGTATCCACACGAGAAGATGCACCCCTCTTCATAGGATCTGTAGGTGCTTCCTCTTGACTTCTGTATCTCTAGGTCCAAATAAGGATGGCACAATTCCTGACAGATCAAGCTAAGTTTGGGTCATGCAGAGCCCGCCAGTGATATCATCGGAGTTATGAAGGCTACACTAGCATTGGAAAAAGCTGCGATCCCACCCACAATAGGCATAACGAAGTTCAACCCAGAGAGTATGATACCAGTGATTCTCATGGATGGACATTAGACCCATGGACTGAGATCCATGGCTTGGTGGACCATACATGGATCAGATATAGTGGGTGGACGAATTTGGTGCCCTATAAGTGACTGCGAGTGTCCTCAGGCAGGTCTCGGGTGCCAACTTGAATAGATTGATGCAAGAGGTGAGCGACTTGCTCCAGCGAGACGCTATTCCATTAACACATCAACAAGTTTGACATCTCCAGACTCGACGAAGCATTGTTTTCATTGTCTCGCGGATTGCGTGGCGAGAGGGTCATAATCAGTTTGGACAACAATGCCATGGTCAGAGTATGTCTTAGCTTGACTCGAAGGCTATTGTGAGAGCAACTGCAACAGACGCTGACTGGTTTATAGATGGCTCCTTGCCTACCCCGAGCTACCTTCAATCTAAACGTGATGTACATAATCGTAGGTGGACTCGGAGACCTAGGTCGGGCTATCCTTCAATAGATGGTGGACCGTGGCACTGCAACGTGACAGTGTGGTCTCGAAACGGAGTACCACATGCTCAGACAGCGCGCATGATCGAATAAATGTTTGCGCGTGGAGTTCACATAACACTGACGAACTGCGACATCACAGCCGAAGCTGCAGTTCATGACGCCCTACACGCTCTGACCTCTCCATCGCTACCGCCGATCAAAGGAATCCTCCATACAGGCGTGACATTCAGCGACACTTCTTTTGACAAGCTCACGCACGCCCAGTGGACAGTCGGGCTCTCGGCCAAAGTCACTGGCACGAAGAACTTACACACGGTTTCCCTGCGCTACCAGCTCGCTTTAGACCTCTTCGTGATGACGTCTTCGTACGAAGCCGTTGTGGCGCTTCCCACGCAGGCGGCATACTGTGCAGCGAACAATTTCCAGGATGCTTTTGCACGCTATCATCGCCCTGTTAGACCGCCCGCTTGCGCCCTGGCATTCGGTCTTATCACCGACATCGGAGTAGGCCAGCAAGATGTCGTGAGCAAAATGATTGCAGGAAACGGTCTGCATGGGATCGGTGAGTCTAGATTTCTTCGATTGCTAGAGGCGGCGTTTTGGGAGCAACCGGAAACGACGACGTCTTGGGCCCACTTTGATCCTTTGGCTGCAGCACAGATCACAACACGCTTGGATCCATCAAAGCTAGCTAAAGAGGCGCGGAAACGTCAAGACGCCCAAATGCCACCTTGGCGCTCCGACAGGAAATTTGCCCACATTAACCGTGCTAACTACACGAGCTCAGTGGTTCCCGCGAGTCCACGGTTTGTGAAGAGTCCACTGTAGAAGTACAATCTGTCTTTCTCGTTGTGATAGAAGCTATCAAAGCGGACTGCATGGAGGACGCTGAGTTGGCTGCGTAGTATGGTATTGACAGCCTTGGAGCTGTGGAGCTGAGGATATGGTTGGTCAATACTTTCCGGGTTGCGATCCCCTTAATGGCTTTACTGGATGAGGCGTTCACTGTGAGGGATCTGGGAAGGATGGTGACGCAGGGTATGCCAGTCCAAGGTGCTTGTATCGCTACCCGGTACTACTAGAGACCCACTCTTAACTGCAAGCAATTCGAAAAGAGTACCGAGAGCAGAGAGGGCTTTACTCGTATGAGCGAGCTTCACCGATTTTAGAGTCCCTGATAGAGAATCAATGCAACTATCGCCCTCCATCTACTTTGCCACTTAGCATGTCTCGCCTCCGCGAGACTTAACCATCAGTAGGCCCTAATTGCAGGATAAATCATTCGCGATCCCGACATACATACTCAACTAGGATCCTCGCTCTTTTGTAGACTGCAAAGAATAGTATTGAACAGCAGACGACTACACTAGAGCTTGTCATAAAGACAGGCGCATTCAGTCTATCTTTAACGGGCCCGTACAACTGCGTTGGAAAAGGTCTTGCGATGTTGGAGTTGCGGAGCGTTGTTTCGAAAGTGATGAACAAGGTTGAGACTATACTGCCGGCTATGATCAGCTAGGATGTGTGTTGCTGCAATTTCCAACCCCCCAAGCAGATGGTGACGTTCAGAAAAAGTTGATCAAGGAATTGTTGAGGAGTCACAAGCAAAGGCCCCCTCGACGGGCAATTTTTTATGATGAACGGAGAAGTTCTCGCATTCTTCGCATTCTATCCTCGGCACATTAGTGTTTCGCGGACTCAAAACTTGCCTGACAGTGGGAAAAGGGTAATTGTACCTACGTTGAATTAAACTACGTCGTATCCAATGGTCCAGGCCACAGACCGCCCGTATTCCTCGTATTCTCCTCACCCGCTGGGCACACCCGTCCACGGTACGTGGAACTACAAGCTGCCTACCTCGTAGACTATTGCGTAAACCCCGAATGCTTGGAACACGAGAGGAGCTTAGCGGCGTGGCATTTAATATAAACAAAAACGTTCTCGCCAGCCCCGCAGAGACACAGACATATTACAACACCAAGAAAGAGCAATGTTCACGTCCGGGTTCATCGGTTTGTCGCCTACATGTGGCAGGTAGTGCGGATTCACATACCACGCGAAAAGGAGCGCGGTTGCATTGTATCCAGGCCAAGAAGCTTAGCATGTAATATAAGCCTACGAATGCGGAGTACAAGTCTAGGCATTAGGAGATGTCCGCGATGCTACCATGTTTGTCGTTGAAAGAGGCAGCGCGGAGGCAGACGTGAGGTCTCCGGGTGAGCATAAATAGGACCACGCCCAACCTCTCAATGCCCTACCTCGCAAACAAGTTACCTCTCAAGCTCCTTCACGCGAAAAACTTCAATCAGACGTCAACATGCAGACCAAAGCACTCCTCGTCACCCTCTTCATTGCCGTGGCGACGGCCCTCCCCTCCCCAGCCGATGACCAGGCGGACGTCATCCAAGGCACCGAGAAAAATGCGTTCGCCGATCCAGGTGAGTGATATTCCGGGTGCAAGCTGTGCTGTGAAGTTTCTGCTTGAAAGTGTTGCTTTGCGCAGTAGACGCTGCGCCCACATCCCTTCTCTTGGAGCAAGTGTTGACGTGTAGTATAGGCGATGTCTCGACCTTCGCCACCAAGAATTGGCAAGCGGCGGGTGGCTGCAAGAGAGACTGGGATGAAGACCGCCGCTGCGTAAACCAGTGTGTCGGCGAGGCCAACTCCAAGTGCCCCGGATGGAAGTCGATGACCGGGGTCATCCAGGGTGGCTGTGTCATCTCGTGGAACACGTGCAGGTGTGTTTGCGAGTACTGATGGTGAGATGTGGTGGAAGCGGGGAGGGCAACCTGCTGGTGAAGGGCATGTTAAGAAGGGTGTTGTGACTACCGGTAGGCTTGATAGTGAACAGTGAAAAGCAAGTCTCGCATTGACTCGATGAACTCGCGCGTCTTGATCATGTTCGTGTTGCGATTGTATGATAGACAGCCAGTGGTCCAATACCGCCCAACAGCGACGAAGACTGCCGACGTTCGCTCAATAACTTTTCTTCAGTCGAGCTTCTTCAACTTTGTTGCGATTGGTAGTATACGTGCATATTGATAGTAGATAATATGAACGGACAAGGAGCACAAAAGTGGCAGGCCACGCAGGCTACGAGCCTCATAGAAGTAGTCGGCCGAGCAAGCCAGCGGCAGCTACAACCAAACGGCCCTGCAGGGCCACAGCGTGGGCGGCAGCATTGCCTGTCGGAGACGTCGACGCCGACGCTGCTGCTGCCGCCGAAGCCGGGGGCGTGCTCGTGATGCTGGCTCCCGTGCCCTTGGCGGCGCTCCCCGCACTGGGGCGCGCGCTGGTGCCACCACTCGTAGGCGCAGGCGCAGGCGCAGGCGTAGGGTTTGCGCTCGCACCCAGCTTGTCACCACCCGCCGTGACCGTCACAGGCACATTGCCCTCGTCCGAACCCTCATACGTCGCGGTGCTGCTCCCCGGATCATTGGCCTCGCTCCCGCTCGCGCTCTCCATGCACACGGCGCTGCTCGACGCCAACACGCAGTCCTGCGTCATGGTGAAGGCACCGTCGCCGGGATACGACATGTCCATTTTGTACGTCGAGGGCCCGTAGGTGAGCGTCTGGTAGGGGAACAGGCCGCAGTCGGCCGATTTGGGCGGGCACGCGAGCGCGAAGACGGTCGCGTCCGACTGGGCCGAGACGACTGAGGCGACGAAGCTGTCGCCGTCGTAGCCGAAGAAGGGGAGCGTCAGTGTCGTTTGCTGGGCCAACGCGAGGCCGAGGAGCGTTGAGAGGACGAGCGAGGTGGCCATGGTGAAGAAGGGGTGCTAAGAGCGACAGAGATGACGACGATGGTGTGGCGAGGCGACAGAAGCGAAAGACGAGAAGAAGAGAAGAAAAATAAATAACGAGTGACGGCGCAATGCGAAGGAGCGACAGGAAGACGAGGAGAACAGATGAGGAAGGTCTGGTATTATTCGGTGCGCAAAAGGAGACCATCCGACCGTCGACTGGCGGATTTGCGTCGCCGTTTTACGAGGCCCGTGCAGACATGGATTTATGACCGAGATCAGAATGTGGCGTCAATGGGGGGATTGGCAGTTGGCACATGGTCACGACAGCCGAGCGTTATCTTTTGGGCTGTCTGCTATATTGTCGCCCACTCATCTTGTTACTATACACCATCATCCCTCGGTCTACGGCGTGGCAGTCCCCGCAAGGTCCTTCGTAATGTCCCGCCCCTTCTTCAACGCATCCGCAACCAGACCAGCCAGACCCCACACGTCAAACGCCACAGCAATAGCCGCATAGCCCTGCTGGACCAGCATGGGAATCATATCCGGCGTCTGCGCGGCCCCAAAGAGAGGGAGTTTGGCGGTTTTGGCTGCGCCGATTAGTCTGCCCATGGCCGCGAGGAACGTGGGATGCGGCTCGCCGCTCAACTTGAGCTGTAGTCCCGCATCAATCATGTAGTCCCCTGGCCCGAACATGAGTGCCGCCACGCCTTCAACAGCGGCGATCTCTTCCACGTTCTCAATACCCTTGACCGACTCCACCTGCGGTATTATGCATATGTGCTTATTGGACGTAGCAAGGTTGAAATTGTCGTTCGGGTAGATGGACGCGTCTGAGATGCCAGGCGTGAAAGTCCACGGGCTGAACGAGCGCTGGCCCATAGGAGCTAGGAATGCGTGTCAGCCTTTGATCGGAGCACGCAGTGAACCCAGGGCCGCCTTGGACTTACGGTAGTACATCTCTTTCATGATGTCCTTGACTTCCTGCGCACTCTCCACGTGCGGAACCACAATGCCCGCTGCGCCCGCATCCAAGGCCGTTGTCAGGCTGAGCTCATCATGCTTTGGTACGCGAACGATGACCATGGCCTTGCCTTCGGAATGATGTTGTGCGGCGTGGATGGCACTGTAGTAAACATCAGTCCCAGACTCCAACATACATGGACACGATGCTACCTACTCGTGTAGCTCGAGACGGTTGAACATGCCATGCTCGACATCAATCCAGATAAAGTCCGGCCTCGTCGATGCCAATACCTTTGTCACAAAAACGCTCGGAATGCCGTGGGCTACACCCATCAAGGTTTTTCTTGGATCTGCCATGGCATCCTGCAGGCTTTGCTTCAGGTTGCCCGGGTAGGTCAAGAGAGCGGCGCGATACGGTGCCTTCGTGTGGAGCTCCGGCTGCTCCGTGAAAGGCAGTCCACTCATCTTGGTATAGTTCAGGGTTTGGAGGATGGCGATGAAGCTGGAAAGGGGACTGCGAGGATGGTAAAGCTATGGTTTGCACCACGCACTACGCACCATATATACCTACGACGATCTGGCCAGAGACATTACTTCCGCAAGCTCCGGTCCATATCTCTTGCCCACGCCGTATTCGATGTGCATGCAGAGCGTGGTAGTGGACCATGAGCCGCAAGTAACACTAGTGCTTATTAGTCAGGGTTCATACGGGGTTAACGACTAATTGGCATCAACAAAAACGATGGCCACTCGGGTGCTAATAATCCCCGCGCACCCGATTAACTCATCATTTGCATTAATCGTTGTGTAAAACAAACGCATTCTCTATCATTTCTCATGATGAACAAATGCGCTGTAGCTATCGAATTAGTAAAATGCAAGATAGTCGTATGCTGACAAGAAACGTGTATTGAGGTGGACAGGGGTTGTTGGCACCGTGAGCGGTAGCCTTGCCCTTAGTGTAGACAAGGTCAGCGGCTTACGTCAGATTGGTTAGAAATGTACCGGACCAACAGCGGACAATGGGCGTGTAAAATGGCGTTTGCTGCTTGTAAAGTGTACTACTTCTCGGCGCAGCCTTTATGCGGACATGCGCCCCGAACATCTCGTCCAACTTTGCTGCGTGTCGGCATCGAAGGCATGTACAGCATGAGCAGAGCTCAATCAAGGTCTCGGCGGCGACGCGGGTCCGAATCCATTTTTGATTCGAGCCCCCAAGAGCAGGGCCAGCTCACCGCTTGCTGACGGCCTTCACCAGTAGCTCAAGGCATGGGGGGCCTAAGTGAATCGGCCTTGGAGGTTGCCAACACCACAAGTAGGCAGTACAGTGCAAATTGTAAGTGCATTTGTCGGAGTTAGGAAAGCGGGTCATAAGCCACATAATCACCACCACGCTAGTGGAGCTGCTCGTTTATGAGATTTGGACGGACCCCAAGGGATAAAATAACGTCATATACCTCGGGAGAAAGACGACGTAAGCATGTAGCCGTGCTAAACCTATCCAGCTCGAGCGGAGGGTGAACGTAAGCGTCTAGATTCCTTGGTTCAGCAGTCGTTTGCTCATTCTAATCCTCCTCCTGCGCTCTTTGCTTATTCAACTCATCAACCACCATCTTCCCACAAGCCAGCACCTCCAGCGTCCGACTCTTATTGTCATGGTCTCTCGTCTCAGGCACCAAGAAATATGTCGTTATTGCGCCCGCCACCATAAACGCGCTCATCACCTGTAGCACGTGTCCGAAATTTTCTCTTTCCCAATTGAACTGTTGGCTCTGGCTCTCGGCCTTGAAGGCGTATGCGAGGAAGATCTGGACGAGCCAGGAGCCCAGTTTGCCTGCTGCGGCGGCGATACCATGGCATGTACAACGATACCTTGTGGGAAAGATTTCCGCTGGGATCTGCGACAGTGTCAGCCTCCTCATGTTGATCTTTGCATGGGCAACCCACTATGAAAGTCGTGACGTTGGGACCGAGGTTGAAGGCAATCTGAGAGAGGACATAGAGCACAATCAAGCCAGAGCGACTCGTGTCCAACAACTTGGTCCATGCACTCCCGGTGATGATGAACAGCACAAAGAGCACCACGAAGCCCCAGAACTGGATCACCTTGGGACTTGCATATCTGATCACCTTGATCATGGCGGCCCCACCGATAGTTGCGCCTATTGAGACCATGACAAGAGTATGCAAACTGTTGTCTCTGAGAGATTCAAAGACGGAAGCTCGTGCGTGCGTTGGGTCCTCCCATATATGACGCACGATTTCTGGAGATGAGAGGCCGAGGCCATAGAAGGCAAAGTCGAGAAAGAGCCAGGAGAGCGAGGTGCCGAGCAGATATTGCCAATTGCCTTCCGTGATGAAGAACTTCTTGGCGTCGATCCATGAAGCGAGAGGCGGGACATGGTTGGGATCACCTGGTGGGAGTTGGACGACTTGCGATGTTGAACGTCGGCGTATGGAGCTTGGACGGTGCTCAGACTCGCTGTCGCTGTCGCTTTCGACGACGACATTGTCTGGTGCAATTGAAGAATCGGACGAGCGTCTGGTGGGCGGCGCCGGCGCGGTAGGCAGAACCTCGAGCTCACCACCTTCTGCGTCGACTTCTGGCCCACCAAAATAATTCTTCGTGTCCTCGAAGACGGTGTGAACGTTTCGAAGAACATCGAGTTTGTAACGTGGAGATTCCGGAATTGTGAAGCGAAACGCCAGAGCGATGAGGGCGGGAATCATGCCAAGACCAATGACCAACCTCCACAGACGATCAACGGCACGGACGCATTGCAGACCCTCATCGCCGGCGCGGCATGCGAGATCGGTATTGGTGATCTGAGATTTGAAGCCCTCGACGGCTGCAAGGGAGAGGACGTTGGCCAACAGTTGGCCTACAGGCTGCGCAAAGAAGACCCAGCTCAGCATGCGCGCTCGATGCTTCCTAGGCGCGAACTCGGCCGTGATGACAGCACTCAGTGGGTAGTCTGCGCCGATTCCGAGGCCCATGACTGCTCTCCATGCAATCAACCATCCACCCACGGACATGCTATTCTTCTCGCCGTTGGAACTCATGATCAGCAGCATGGTGCCCACAATGATGATGACCAGCTCGAGCCCGTACATCTTTCTTCGGCCCAGAATGTCGGCAGCAAGACCAAAAGCGACTTGGCCGATCATGGTCCCGGCCAGGGTCGAGCACATCATGGCCGTCTTGACCGAAGGCGGGAGTTGCGGGACGCCGTCGGAATCCAGATTATCGGGCCAGTAAACATATCCGATCATGGGCGTGACTATGTTGAGGCAGAAGAGGCCAAAGGAGTCGGTCAAGAAGCCAATACCGGCCACGACGACAACCCATACCTGGAAGGGCGCTGAGTCGATGGTCTGCAGTGCCCATTTGCGCCGTTTCGATAGCTGCAAAGTCAGCTCTGGAAAGGTTACGAGAGGCAGCCATCATGGAGGCACATACCGGGACGCCTTCATCCCCCCGTGTCAGATCCTCGACTCCCAGATGATGGCCTCTCATTGGCCGGCCGAGCCATTTGCGGAGCCCCATACTTGTAGCCGACGGCGGCAGAAGGAACGCGGACGCGCAAAGAAGGGAGGAATCCTCGGAGGATTCCGAGCCGAGTAGCAGTGGTAATGGCGGAAGCGTTGGTTCCCTTGCAATCGCGGTAGCAGACGTGCGAAGAGGAGGCTTCTCCAGGATGTCCGTCTTTATACGAAGCGAGATGCAGGCGCGACAAGATCCTCAGCCACCACGACCCTCGAGGCGTCGACCACGAGCATCAGAGCAAGCACCGCCGAGGCTCACTCGAGCAGACGACCGGTGAGCAGTGTGGAATGGCGCGAGGGTGTTTCGTATCCATCTATTGCCGCACATGGCACTAGTCCTCGAAAGGGTGCACCATGCACACGTTCTCGGTGGAAGCCTCCCTTGGCTCGGACGGCATGTGGGAGGAGAGTCGCGTACCTGGCCTCTCCAAGTGAAAACCCATATGCGGGCCCGCAGTGCTTGGAGGGGGGGAGGGGGGTGCAGCAAATGAGCAAATGAAGGGTATGGCCAGAGCCACGAGACGTGAGATGCAGGTACGCCTCCGCAGCGAAGACGGAGCCCTGGTGGAGCCGAGGGTCAGACGCAAGGCTGGAGGTTGACGTTGAGGGTGCAATATCGTGAGGGCGATGGTGTTCGTATTGCGCATCGTGGTGGACGACCCATAGACCCACGTGCGGCCTTGTACGCTCCTCATTGACTCGGCGCTGCGTGCTCCTGATTGGCCCGCTGCTCCAGCCACCACCACCACCTCGACTACCACCATACACGTCCAAGCTGCAAAGCTCGCGACGCTGTCCGCCTGCATCCAGGCGCCAGGTAGTGTGCAATACTGTACCGCTGCGGGCGGCTGCGCCATGAGGGCGGCAACCCGTGAGCCCTTGCCCATGCCCATGCCCATGCCCCCGTTGTGGTGGTGGCGCGGACCCACACCTACTACATCCACGTCCCCTCGTCGTCGACATGCTCTCATGCGACAGCCTCCTCTGTTGCGGCCAACTCCACAAGTGCATGCGAGCACACTTCGCCGGTTGAGTTGCGCTTGAGCGCGGCCGCAGTGCCAGTCATGTCGTTTGGCTTCAGTCCTACCGATGTCATCAACCTTGTCCAGCTCTCCACGCGCGTCTACAACGCCTTCAAAGATGCCAACGACAACTCGGAACGGCAGGTTGCTGGCCTTGTGCGCGAGTTCACAAACTTCCACGGCTGCCTCTTGCAGCTCAGTGGGCTCATGCAGGAGTATGGAAAGCCGCTGCCCTTCCCCTACCTCGACTTCCAGCAGACGTTGAAGCGGTGCCAGGAGACCATGGAGCCGTACGCCAGTCATCTCGTCGACCGCAAGATGAGCATGAAGAAGGCTCTCTACATCATCAAGTATATTGGCAAGGAAACCGAAATCGAGAATCTGAGGACCGAACTCAACGGCCACTATCAGGCCCTTCAGATGTGCACATCCTTCCTACAGCTGTGAGTATCTTCTCCCCGCTTGTGACCAGCGCTGACGACAACACACAGGCGGTTGCACCTCGAAGCCACCAAGCAGACGCAGCGCCTGTTGGACCTTGCCCCGTTCCGCGCCATGAGCTTCGGCGGCCAACACTACACCACCAACGCCAATGCAACCTCTTCTGGTGAAGCATCAAATGCCTTGCCTGCACCCTCGGACGCCGACCAGCTGTATAGGGACTGGCAAATCTTCAGCCGCTGGCTTAAAAACGAAGATGAGCGGCTCATGCTGCAGGGCGATGGCGACAACCTGGTGCGCCCGCTGTCGCTCGGCGCTCCACCTGCCGCAGCTTCTAGGGGCGACCAACAAACATCAGCCGTCTTGTATCATCTCAGACGAGAGCTCGAGGACGCCATTATGATCGAGGAGAATCGTGCCAAGAGGGTCGCCGTGGAGAAAAGGACGAACCTCTCGCCGAGCGACGCAGTGAGACAGGAGATGAAGAGCCTTCGTCCCATTCCACCGAGAACGTACACGCTCGATACGGATCACTCTGGCAACTTCTCTCGGTTTGAAAACGGCAGCCAGTCCATGAGCGAGTCAACGGCCACGATCCGACCACCGCCGACCCACCTCCCAGCGGCATCGCCCACAACGAGCCCGCAGCTGGCGCCCACTCATTTCGAGCCCGTGGACTGGGGCAACATCTCTCCGCCAGCATCGCCTCCCGGGACACAAGATCGCACGCCATCTGTGTCCACAGTGCACTCTAGCACATGCTCATCTGTTGACTCTCGATTGTCCGTCAGCGGGCTCGGCATCAGCACTGCTGGCACCACGCCCGAAGACGTAGCCCACACACTGCGTTCCCAGATGTCGGCGGCATCCCTCGTGAGCATGGCGCTGGGAGAGGGTGCGCTTCAGTGGAGCAAGCTCTGCAAGAAGGTGCACGTAGAGCGTGCCACGTCGGGGCGCGTCGAAAGCCGTGAGTGC
>Ga0247733_1000388_pt1 | contig 15977 bp, 16 predicted proteins | sample UWRJL043104R2_FD_180932 | JGI IMG/M metagenome (GOLD analysis project Ga0247733, IMG submission 180932) | Plant litter microbial communities from Arlington Agricultural Research Station in Wisconsin, United States - UWRJ-L043-104R-2 | ecosystem: Environmental > Terrestrial > Plant litter >...
CGTCCCGAGTCAAATCGGATGGCCTCCTCCCGGCTGTCCTGCTGTGTCTGCTCTACTCGGCTTCCCGCCACGTCTCCATTGGCTGCGCTCGGAGCGGTTGCTCACCGATCGCGACCCGAACGGTGTGCGTTGGGGTGACTGGCGGGCCTGCCTGAACTCGGCGGCGTGGAGCGGCGTGGAGCGGCTCCTCCACCATGACGCAAGCGGGGCGGCGGGAACATCTCCGACACGACCCTTCGTCGATTGCGCCGCATCTCTGCAACACACCGAGTCAGCAATAGACTTCGCATTTCGTTTGCGGTGCCGGCGCCAAAGCTTTGCATCAGTGCCGCAGCCTCATCTCGGTGCCTGCAGCCTACAGCCTCGCCATGCCATCAGCCATAGCCAAGAGACCGGATTCAATACTCGCCTTCTGAATAAGTAGCCACCATGATTCTGCACAACCGCCGCGAGCGCACTCCCGCCGCAGCAAGAGATTCAGTCCAACATCATCTGCATCAAGACGCCAGGATCCATCTTCTATACTCCAACGTCCGGTAGCAAGCGGGAAGGCTGGAAAGGGACAATGGGTGTTTCGCACGCTAGCTCCCAACATGTGAAGGCGGAGTAAGACGAGGGTTCAAAAACTCTCGGCAGAACTGGTCTTTTCGTGGAGCAATCGCTCTTATCATCAACCTACTACTGCTTGGACTCGTGGGCGGACCTCTTGCGTGCACACTGGCATGGGGCATGTCATTGGACACAAGACAGCACCCTCTGGCCTCGGCTTGCCACTGCTCTTCATGCCAACAGCAAGGTCCCATAATCTTCCTTCCTCTAACATTGCCCTCATGCTCTCCTTTTCTCGAACAGTCCCAATATGTACAGCCACGTTCCGCGATTCCTTCCTCGTATAAGGAAGGTTAGTGCCATCTACCTGCGTATGAGCGGAGTCCGACATTTGGCGCTATGCCAAAAGGGGGATGCGCTTTGCTGCATTAAGCCGTAACACGGACACCGACCACGTGTGTGAGCCTACACACTTGATTATGAAAAGCAAATCGCCAATCAAACCCGTTGGTCGTCATTTTGTGCTCGTCTCTGATTCGCTCTCCTCGACGATTGAGCATGCTCGTGTTGGTTCATGCGCCTTAGTCCCCGTCAGGGACATGTGCTTTCAACGTCTTCTGCTGCGATTTCCATCCTTCGGCGTTCCAAAGGACGCTCTGCCCGAGTTGGTCCTTGCGGGGTAGGATACCGTGCATGTGGTCATCAATTTGAAGGCCGTGGAATTCCCCGACAAGCAGTCTACGCATCTCTCTCTCCTCCTCTTACTCTACCTGCGTCTCGATAATCTGGGACGAAGAACGACGAACGAATGACACTTCAGAGACAAAAGGGTAGCTTGGTATGATATTGGACGCCTCGACACTTTGAAGAGGTGGCAAAGGGGACAACGGGAAGCAACACACCCATTCTACGTCGGACCACCACTGGATTCGAGAGTGCGCATCTTCAGCATCCCGCCTCCGTGTGTTCTTGTCGCAACGATACCACAAATTAAGACTGCGAAGCCCTCCGAATCACGAGTCGACCGGCGCTCCTACTGCCATTATGAAGCCCCCTACACCCGACCAACTTGCGTACATGCAGGCGCATATCAACGAAGATCGGCAACCTTGGCTCATCGGAGCCAACATTGTCTTCTTGTTGATTGCGTTTGGATCAGTCGCAATGCGATTTATGGCTAGAATGAAAATTGGGACACACTTGGGTATGGATGACTGGTTGATATTCGGTGCTGCTGTAAGTTGAACGGTTTTCTTGATTTGAGGGGCAACGTGGGCGAGTGGAGGGCGCAGGGGCTGATTGCTTTCCGCCTGATCGTTAAATGGCAGCATAGAGTTGTTGGGCACTTGCAGTATCCAACCGCTTCTCTTTTCGTGCGAAAACCGATGCCATCCAGATTTCTTGACAGTCGCAAAGTGTGCCCATTGCGGTCATCCGAGCAAATGATGCTAATTTGAATTAGGTATGCGTACTCGGACATGTAACATGTCTCCTCGTTACCACGACCAGAAATGGCATGGGACGACATTTCCTCTTGGTGGATGATCCGAAGAGCTTTACTATAGTAAGAAAACACCATCCCATCTCATCGTCCTGCGCGAAAGTTGACGTCCATAGGTCACACTTACCGCGCAAACCTTTTACAATCTCTCCATTCCCTTCGCCAAACTCTCCATCCTATGCCTCTATAACCGCATCTTCCGTCGTACTCATGGTTGGTTCATGCCTACTCTTTGGATCTCGGCTGCCTTCGTCTTCTTATCAGCCATCCCACCCATTTTCGTGTACATCTATCAATGTATACCCATATACAGTCTATGGACTGCTATGCCGCCCGGGGAAGAGGCTGTCTGTCTCAACTTCAAAGCTGGTGCGTTACACGTTGTGATCTTACAGGTGCAGGCTACAAGGCTAACAGAGACAGCAATCATCGCCTTCGGTGTTATCAACATCTTTAGCGACATATATATCCTTGCCCTCCCCATCCCCGTCGTCTTGGGCCTTCAACTGGACAAGCGCACCAAAATCTCCGTGTGCTCCCTCTTCCTCGTTGGTAGTGTCGTCTGCGTCATTAGCGTTGTGCGGCTTATGTATGCGAAGAATGTCGAGACGGTAGATCCATCATGTACGTCATGCTCCCAGCCTTCCTCACAATTCAGGCCACTCCCTAATATAGCTACAGGGGATTTTACACCCATCGCTATTCTCAGTACCCTTGAGTCTAGCGCCGCCGTCATGGTCGCCTGCATGCCTACTTGGCGGCCACTCTTCCGCTTCCTGGGTCGTGGCATAAACTCCTACTTTGGTTCGGGCAAATCCAACAACCGCGGCGAAGCGGAGAGCCTGCACTACGCAAGAAACATGACCATCGGACGCGGGCGCTGGGGAAGTACGTCGCGTGGCGTTTCCGCTGCAGATAAAGAGCAAACGACTTCAGGCGGGAAGGGACGACGACTGTCGTTTATCTTGGGCCAGAAGAGAAGTGATACGAGCATGAGTGGAGACAGCGTGGAAAAGATGCTACATGGACAACACATTGAGCTGGGAGTGTCGAACCACAAGACGAGTCCAAGCATTGCCGCGACCGACCAAACAGCAAGAACAAGCTCCGGCAGCCTTGGAGCGCCCACACCCATACCCATACAAATTCGAGCCCCAACTCCGGTAGCCCTCCCTAACAGCAACATCAACACCACGAGCACAGCAAGTCACACCCAAAAAGATGCCAACAGCAAACGCTTAGCCCGTTCACCACCCCGCTCCGTCCAAGACCCAACCTTCTCCAATACCTCGCCCGATTACGCTTACAAGGCGTCAGCCGGAGCGGACCGCTGGGAATCCCTTATGAAGCAGCAGCAGATCAAGAACAAGGCGCAGGAGAAGGTGAAACGGCATTCGGGCGAGAAGCTCAAAGACAAGAAGAAGGCGCGGTATGGGGAAGTGGCGTATGGGGGTGCGGCGGGGTTGCGGGCGGATGGTGATGGCGAGAGTGAAGGAAGGTTGAATGGAGGCTTGGGGCTGGGGCTGGGGGGTATTTCGGTGACGCATACGGTGGTCAATGTTAGTAGCGAGGGGAAGTAGGGTGGATAGACCAGTACTATTACTTTCTTTGCATAGATTTAGAGCGCTCAAGTGCGATTGATACCATTATGGCGCTTACTGACGGAAGGCAAAGGATGGGGTGATGGGTGGTCCATGTAGAGTTGTGCTGCATGGCGCAGCAAGACTCGATTTTGAAACTGAATAGCGTTTGCAACCTTTTAAGTCCCGATGCATCTCTACCCATGGATTTGGACTTTGCCGCCAGCACCCAAGTTGCGCTGAATGCCCATCTTGTCCCCGCCAACCACGTGCGGCCAGGCACCCCATCAGGACGACCGGATAATGCAAATCCAAAGAACAACGGTAAGTGGTACGCCAACACTGGTTGCGATAGTGAGTGAGCTAGAGACTTCTAAATCTCCAAGGTGGTGGTCGCTTGGCGAGGCGATCGTGCCGGTTCTAGATGTCGCACAGGGGTCCTTGTTCTTTACCACGTCGTGACCCTAGGCTTGGCGAAAACAGGCAGCGGCGTAGGCGGTGCTGCCCTCACCGCCATCAATACTGCACCTCCGAAAGCGACCATCCAAACAGCCCCCTTTAAGGCAGTTTGATGCAAGTCTCAACAGCTTCACATATACAGGAGAAGAGGGCACCAGCTTTGCCAGCAGCACAGCTATAGATCAACGGTGTTTTCTACCTTCGCATTCCCTAGGCTATCCTTGGTTCGAACCAAAAAAACCATCGACAATTGTGCTCTCAATCATGACCCACGAGTTCGACATCAATTTCGTGTGGGCGATATTCTGTCTCAGCTCAACACCGATGCTAATCGTAGGGATCTCCCTGAACATGGTCTAGGTTCTCCCTGCTCTACAGACAAGCGAGTAGGGAGTGTGCGAAGAGGCTGGAGATGGGTATCCACAATGACCAGATATGCCCTGCAAGATCAGTACCAAATTCGAGGAAGCAGCAATTGAGGGATGTGCAGAAGCCTCGGAAGCTATCTTGGTCCGTAAACAATGTCGGGGTTCTGGACGACGAGACAGTGACCAGATCGATTCAAAATACTGAACTGGGATCAGGCTGGTCGATCCATCGAGCCCAATTCACACTCGGCGCGGAGACACCCGCCGTCGCACTATTGGTTAGCGCCGCTTCTGTGAAGAACAAGTCTCTCGTTATTAAATGTACGTGGCAGGATAAGATGGGTAAGACTGAGCTTGTGGGGGTTGTTTATGGCGGATATAGAGAGGTGGTGGTCCCAAATTAGTAGCCAGTAACAACGGTCTTTGAAAATTCTCTCCATTTCAAGCAACCATAAAGCAAGACATACAATCCTCGACCCTTATGCTTCCAAGCTACTCAAAACCCGCCTCAGAATCCCGAAGGCCCCATCGCCAAACAATAAACCGCCTTCCAATTATGGGTGCTACCGGAGGTATGTTGTTCTCCATGGTGTTTCATCAGTCGAGCGTGAGCTTACATATGCTAGCCATCATCCTCGGAAACACAACATTCCGAAACGCATCGGTGAACTTAGAGAGTCCATAATCTTCACGACATCACCAACGTTCCGGTTCGTCGCAGTCACAACTCGCGAGAGCATCCAAGCCTACCCTCTATGGAAACAAACTCGGTTTTCATGCTCCCTGCGCCTTCCGATTGCGCAAGACTGGAAAGACCTTCTACTATGAAGGGATGGGAATTGCGTCCCGATGACGATCGCACACCATTCTAGCACGGGACGAACTGAGTTGGACATTACTAGGACACCTCTAGATGAGCTTTGCCTGCCCCGGATCCGGTTCCTCGGGATATGCCTTCGTCTTGTTTCGTCTTCCCAGCTCCTAGATAGCCAATGTCGCGGTTCAGTCTTTCTAGTTCGTGACACCGCCGTTGTGTTTCTTAGGTCCTTGTGATCTGGGGTTGGAGCGGGGCCAGCTTCGGCTTTCAAACTTACCAATGGCGTGGCACTGTTCGGTGGTGGTCTAGGCGTGAGCTCCATTTCCGGAACAATCCATGCTTCAGACAGCGTAGTTGGAGTAGCGCATCGCATGTATGAGTGTTTCTCTATGGGAGGAAATGGAAGTATCAGACCGCAGCTAAACCTCGCCATGTTTCACCGCGTCCTTTGTATGTGCTTGTGCGCGAGGTTGAAGTACAAGCTAATAACATTCTTCCGCCTTTCTACGATCTCTACTTGAAGAAGCCTCAACATCACAACAGGTAATCTGAAGAAGCCCAAAGCTATATTTGCCAAGCTGGGAACCGGCCGCGTGTGTGCTCGGGATCTCCCTTCGCCGCGAACACTTTGTCTTGGTATTCGCTCTAGTTGGAGGAACCTCGTGTATCTGCTTCTGCACGGGTTTTCCGCTCGTGGGACTTCGCGACGATACTTGCAAAAGGCCCGCAACTTGGTTACCAAGGAGGTCTGAAGGTCTTGGTAGTCGGAGCGCCCGGGCTAGCGCAACGGTCCGTCTGCCTTGGCCAGATCCGGTCCGATTCACTACGTTGATTATATGGTTCGGTCGGATGCTGCATATTCGGTTGAGCAATTGCCCGAAGCACGACCGTAGCGCATATGCACGCGCATTGAAGAGTTGGCGCGAGCAAGTAGTCAACCCGATGGAATGACCCGGCGCCTGTGCACTCTGGAATTCTCCGCCGATACCATCGACCAAGAAGAGGCTAGGAGACAAATCGCAACGCAAATGCATCCATTACCGTCGATTGAGAAACCAAACAAAAACGGTTCGCGTTTGGAAGACGACAATGTCGATCAGCCCCCGCGATTGCCCCAAGATACACTAGTTTAGGCTAAGAGGCCGAGCCGACCCCGCCATTACGCTTGGCCACTTGATGAATGATACATAAGACATTGGCGCCGCGCAAAGTGGGCTTGCCAACCATTTCTTCAACAAACACTTGCGTGCGCGAGCAAGCGTTGTGAGATGGGTCGAGGCGCCGGGCTGTGATGCGGCAGTTGGCCAAGAGATGGAGACCTCGAGACGAGGATGTAAGCGGCGATAGTGCTTGATGACTTTGGCTCTGCGCTTCTCGGCATACTCTGAAGTGGTGAGAGAAACTCATCCGATGCGCAAAATACCTGGGGTCTGGCATCATGAGAACACAGGTCGTGCGGGACAGCGCGACGGCGCGACAAAACTAAAATGCAGCTACTCGCAGTTCGAAACACCACTGATGTTCATTGGCTTCTGCACACCGCATCCAGGCCAAGTCTACGAACCCCATGCCAGCCCCGTATTCCCTACCATCTCTCAAACTCTTTTATCGGAAGCTGTCTATGCTCAAACAAATCCCTCATCACCATACCCACCAGCCCCGTTATTTTCCGACCCCAAGACAATGAAACGTGCCCCGACCGTGTACGACGTCCGAGAGAAGTGTCCGCACCTGCGTGCTTGAGCGCTCTTGGGGACTCTTGGACGCGTTTCTTGGTATGCCAACATCGGCTAGTGGTGCGTAAATCGACTTTTCCGCGGTAGAGACTTTCCCCATTGGGTCGCAGTAGAGGGATCTTGGGAGGCCAGCGCCTCCGATATGATGCATCGCCACTCATTCCGGGGTAGGAACGCGGAGGAGATAGTGTGAAGAAGAGGGCGGGGTATATAAGAACGATATCCCCGGATTCGATTTGCGCTCTCCAGGGCAACATCTCGAGTTGCTTGAGCACCATACTTTGCGCTTCTCATTTTAGATCCCACCGCTTGACGATTGGGCAGAACTATATTCAAGATGACAGCCACCGATTCAAAGCCCGAAGCCTACATGTTGGAGCAGCAAATGACCAACGATGACCCTCTGAAGCCCACTCCCATTGTCGAGAAGCAGGACTACTCGGGTGCTCATGAGAAGACGGATCCCCGCGAGATTGCTTTGGTGAAGAAGCTTGACCGATGGATCATGGTAAGTCTGCTTCCGCGCCGGTACTGATAGGGGTGGTGGTGCTGACGTTCGTAGCCTATGCTCTGGAGCATGTACTGGCTTAACTATCTGGACCGTAATGCTATCGCACTTGCCCGTCTGAACGATCTTGAAGAGGAACTCGGTCTTGATAGCACGCAGTACCAGACTTGCGTATCAATCTTGTTCGTCGGGTACCTGCTCGGCCAGATTCCCTCCAACATGTTCTTGACGCGGACACGGCCCAGTACGTTGCATAAATCCCACTTCACATGTTCAATCGAGACTGACAATGTTCGTAGGTCGCTACATGGGCTGCGCGATGATGCTCTGGGCCATTGTTAGTGCGCTGACCGCCGTCTCCAAGGATTTCACTGGCCTCCTTCTCACCCGCTTCTTCCTCGGTCTTACGGAGGCACCCTACTACCCCGGCGCAGTCTACCTCCTCTCCATATTCTACACCCGCAAGGAAGTGGCCACCCGCATCGCCATCCTGTACACGGGCAATATCCTCGCGACCGCCTTTGCTGGCCTCATCGCCGCCGGTATCTTCCACGGAATGGATGGTGCTGGTGGGCTGAGTGGATGGCGCTGGCTGTTTATCCTTCAGGGTGCTGTCACGTTCATCATCGCCGTCGTGGGATACTTCGTTTTGCCCGACTTCCCGCACGACACCAAATGGCTTACTCCCGAAGAGCGCATCCTCGCCACAAGCCGCATGGAACTTGACACGGTCGGAAACCAGGGCGAAACGTCGCCGTGGAAGGGTTTCCAGCAAGCAGCCAAGGACCCCATGGTCTGGGTCTTTGCTTTCATGGCACATATGCATCTCGCCGCCAACGGCTTCAAAAACTTCTTCCCCACCGTCGTCGAAACACTCGGCTTCGAAGAGACCATTACTTTGGTCTTGACGTGCCCGCCCTATCTCATCGCTGGCGTTGTTACCATTGCGGTGTCGTGGTCCAGCGGCAAGTTTAACGAGCGAACGTGGCACATCACCATCTCGAAGATTGTCGCGACGATAGGGTTCGGTGCAGCATGCGGGACGATGGATATTGGCGGCCGTTACACAGCAATGGTCATCTTCACAATCGGAACTTATGGCGTCAACTCTCTGATACTTGGCTGGTGTGGTAGCACCTGTGGTCAAACGAAGGAGAAGAAGGCCGTGGCGATCGGCATTGTCACTACCGTTATGAACGCGTCTTTCATTTGGTAAGCCTTTCTGTCAAGTAGATCAGAATGCATGCGAACGAGTACTGACAATTGCTCGTAGGACACCCTACCTCTGGCCCAAGTCTGATGGCCCCCGCTACGCCATCGCGCTGGGCGCATCGGCTGGCTTTTCGATGGCGACAGCGGCGCTGGCGTGGGTCGCGAAGACGATTATGATCAAGAGGAACAAAGCACTTCGCGAGTCGGACGACGAGACGACGGTCTTCTATGTATACTGAGTGCGAGTGTGCACGCGGTCCACGCTAAGCGACGACAGTGGTCCTTGGGGTGCCGCATATCTCTGGCCTCGAAGGCAATCATGATGATGCTGATGACGATTTTTGCTGTTCCAGGAGGCGTAGAACAATCAAAGGATTCACGATGATATGGTCTTGGTAAAGAAGAAGCCAATTTCTGTTACTGGTGCACATGTGAAGGATGCGTGCATCGACGGTTCGTAGAACCAAGCTTCACGTCTATGGACAAGCCGAACTACAATTGAGAAAATGATGAACCACGCAATGCCTCGAGAAAGATACATCCTTTATGCAAGCATTGGGAGTACAAACCACTCACGTGCCACTATCGTGTGGAGGGTGACGTCGGCCCAAACACGCCGCGTTTCAGAGTGGCGGCGTTGGACCCTGACTGACGCACTGCGCATGCCCCGCCCCCGCAGCTCCCCCCACCTTTCGAAGCTTCCTCCGTCTGTCTTTGAGCTTTTTCGTATTCTCTCCCCAGAGCTTGAGTTTGCCCCATCCTGAGTAGTTGCTTGACCGATGCCCGACCATCCAATCTCACAATTCAACCGTACATCTCACAGCCATGGCACCCCGCGAAGGCCTCGTGCACCCCAAAGAATACGACTGGCGCGACTCCAACGTCGAGCTCGTAAACTCGGAGCTCGACCACAAGGTCAAATTCCAGTCGGCCGCCACCGAACCCGCCTGGAACAACGGCATAATCGGGACCGAGCCCGGGCTGTACATTTGGCGCATCGAAGACTTCCAAGTAGTGCCGTGGCGCAAGGAGCAATACGGTAGCTTCCATGAAGGCGATTCGTATATCATTCTCTTCAGCGAGAAACTAAAGAGCAACACCGAAGGCTCGGCCGAAGAAGAGAAGGAGAAGCTGGTTCACGATATCTTCTTCTGGCTGGGTGCCCATACAACCCAAGACGAGGCAGGTACCGCGGCGTACAAGACAGTCGAGTTAGATGAGTTCCTGCATGGAGCTGCGACGCAGCATCGCGAGCTGCAGTCGGCGCCCTCGGATGCTTTTTCAGCACTCTTCCCTCGGCTCAAGATCTTACGTGGCGGTGTGCGATCGGGCTTCACGCACGTTGAAACCAACGAGGATCCCCAACATACCGACACCCTCCTCCGCATCTTCAAACACCCGAGCGCTTCGGCGGGCCGCGATGGCATTCTTGTGCACGAGGTTGAGCCCACATGGCAGAGTTTGGATGAAGATGATGTCTTTGTGTTGGATAGAGGGGATAAGATTTTCGTATGGCAGGGTCAAAAGTGCGCACCAATGGAGAAATTGAAAGCGGCGCAGGTGGTCAACGATATGACCATCGCCAAGCACGTCGATGTTGAGGTTCTTGCCCAAGCCGAGTCGCGGTCCAAGATCTTCATTGACTACCTCGGCGGCACCGATGTCAATCCTCTCGAGACGACATTCAAGGCACAGCGGCCGGTCGCGGGGGCTACAGCGAGGGAGGAGAAGAAGAAGAAGCTCTTCCGGCTGAGCGACGCGCAAGGGCAGCTCTCGTTCGACTTGGTTAAACAAGGTGATGAAATTAGCAAGAACGATCTTGATGGAAGCGATGTTTTCTTACTGGATGTTGGAAAGAGCATCTGGGTGTGGCAAGGCAAGGATGCGAGTCGGGCCGAGAAAGCGACCTGGCTCAAAATCTTGCAGCAGTATGTTGCGCAACATCAAGATGCGGCAAGTCTGTCGGTTGCAAAGGTGGGCCAGGGCAACGAAGGGAGAAGCTTTTGGGCTGCGGTCGGAGCGTAGAGGATGAGCGCAATTAATTTGGCACTGTGTTGTCTGGTTGGGGTCCTACAGACTCCCCCCCTTTGAAAAATGTCACTCAGATGACTGCCCATGTCATCACCCCCACACTCTCTACATACAGGACTTTCCTCCGCATGAACTCAACGTATGCACATACCTCAGCTTCCCGCCCTCCAATCGGAACTCATGACTATCAGGCAAGCCACCCTCGCCAAACTTTCCAGCTGTACCAGCAAAATCCATCTGCACGTCCACAGTCCCGTACTCCTCGTCAATGACATACTGTCTATTGACCAGCTTCACTCCATTCGGGATACCAACATCGCACTTGTCGCTCGCCTGCCCCTTGCCGGTGTACATGCCGCCTTCTAGACGCGCACACGGCTGTCCCCAGGGCACCTTGACACTCTTGTCGGAGAAGATGTCGCAGTATGCATCTGCGGCAGCTTGTATAGCTGCCCGACTGTCTCTCTTTTCGGCGGGAATAAGGTCCCACTTCTCGCGGCTAGCCCAATAATACGTTCCGGTAACATTGAACAGCCAGTCTCCCTTCGTGGTCACTATGCTCGAAATTTCGCTAACTTTGTTCGTGGTATTGTCCAAGCGAATCTGCGCAGCAATGACATACGGCTTCGCGCTGTTGGTAATGATGAATTCGCTAAAGGCGGCGCACTGGGAGACGTCGTGCTGACTGCGGTTGTAGTCGATGTGGAGGGCTTGCGCCAGGACTCCCTTAGTAATGTCGATGGTCTTGCGGTTTTCCACGTATTTGACGGTGGGGGCGAACGAGCTGCCGCTGAGTTTGCCCGCGGTCTGCGAGGCGAGTAGGTCGGCGGTCGCCGCGGTGAGGATGTCGCGCGTGCAAGCTGCAGAGGCGCTGGACGCGAGCGCGCCAAAGATGGTGAGTGCGAATGTCCGCATTTTCTGTGTGCAGTCTTTGCGTTTGGTGCGGCGTGCTGACTAGGTGGGTCTTCGATGTGGACTTATATTCGTATCTCGCCCGGTACGGCAGATGCGGCTTCTGTAGATGCCATATTAACTCGGAGAGCATGATATTGACACCAGCCAATCATAGCATCGAGGCTGTACTTTATCAACTTTCGGCAATGATGATTACGCCTTTGGGGAATCGTAACGGCTGAAGTGGGGCGGTCTGTACTACCGAACTACGATATACAGCATGGGGTATATGGAGTCTGAAATGAATCTCAAGGAGGAGGAGGAGCATCTGTAAGGGTGTTCAGAAACTTAATCAAAGCAAGCTTTCTATTAAATGAAGGCATACAGAGGATGAGTGGAGAATTAACCAGAGCTGTGCTGGGACATGCACACCTAGGCAGATCTTCACGCCACGTCGATCACGGCCTCCGACGCGTAGGCACATCCGACCGAAACAGCTGTTCAGCATAACACCCTAGTGCTAATCGGGATGCTTGATCTACACAGCAAAACATGCGCCTGCACAGCTGTAATGTCAAAATGCCCACGCGCAGTACGTGTGGTGAAAAGCTGTTTTGTAGTGGGGTAGGAGGTAAACTTCGTGAACTAAGTAAAGTTGTTGACTTTCGGGCTAGAAAAGTGGAAGACTAAACTGAGTACCTTTTCAGGAATTTTGGGACAAGGAATTCGAGATGCCACGCAACATTTCCGCTCAATTTTGAGTATCTTACATAAGTAGCATTTCATGCTCAAAAATCCTAGTAAAATGCGCAGTTGTAGATTTGAAGGCTCATTCGCCAGTTGTCTACCGAATATGCACTCAACGTGCTATCTCATTCGGAACATCGTCCATTGGTTGCTTTGGCTTCTGGTGAACTCCAGAGTGCAGAATTTCTGAGAATGATACCCTTTTTGCTGTTCAAAGTCTGTTGATTCTAGAATAGTGAGGACTCTCCACATGTCACGCCAATATTCCCTTCAATGGCTGGTCAACGTGATTCTGATGTATAGAATGGCACACGTTCCATGTGGAATATCATTAGGTCAAATTAGACACCGGAGCGCAACAATTGCGCAAGAACTGGAATCGTTTGAAATGCACCGCTTCGAACACACGGTCACAGCTGCGACCGTGAGCAAGATTCTCATTCCCTGAGATGTTGTGAAAATTGGGACAGATGCCATACGAGCCATATGTTCTTTGATATTGCATGTGTTTAGACTGTTATATGAACGTCTTCATCACCGACCGGATGTATCCCGCTGTAGTGGTTCAGTACCACGTGGAGTAACTCTAATCATGAGCTAAACGCCCAGAGCGACTGGTGCATGCCCCCTTAGTGAGCCCACGCCATTGTGTAAAAGGGAATCTCGTTGTACTGATTGAAGTTGCGTGGTACATTGCGCTCTGCGACGAAAGCTGGGAGTACTATCTCGTCGACAATGGAGATAGAAAAGGAGGGTCCGGCCCCACTAGAACTTGGACAGCCGCGGCATACGAATCGCGGTCCATGGCTGACTGTATTTCAGTGTCAGATGCAGGCTAGCTTAGTACTATCAAGTATAAGACCACAGGAGAACAGTATACCCTCGTCGTCAAGCCCCATTGTTGAGCTCCGCAGATAAATCTCTATCTGCAAATCGCCATCGATACTATTATCAGTACATCAAGGTCCAGAGCAATGATATTAGGTTTGAATATTGCCCAAAACTCAAGAAGTAGAAGAGATATCTGTGAGTCACTGTTGCCCTTGAGAATACTTATTTCCTTGAGAACGAGAGCCACGTCTAAATGCGCCGTGTGTCTCTTCTTAGGAAAATGATGCCAGTCTTCGAAAAAATGGAAAGTGGCATGCGAATGAATCCTTCCATTAGGTTTCTTTCTCAGCTCATCTTGGTCACTCAATTGCCCGTGTTTTCGTTTGCTCTAGAATTGCTGAGCAGTTCAAGAAAATCAACTAAAGAAAGTGGACCAGCATCTTTAGCGCTTTCATGGTCGAGTATGTAATTTTGTACAGGCGCATACCTCTCCATTATTATAATGAGGATGATGCTTTGAAGCATGTAGTTGACATTGACTATACCCCGAAACTCAATCGTAGGATGACCAAATCCACCATGATCATGCCCATATATCCGTGCTATTCTTTTGAAAATATGGTTTGTTAGAACGAATTGTTCCTCTGAGATTAATCCCCCATTGCATATTGCTTACTGGCATATTGCCATTCATATCGACCGAAATTCTACTCGCCCAATGTCTGGGCTTAGCCTTAAGAAATTTGAGAATGCGACTCGAGTCGCTTAATAAGATGTGACACTGACACATGTGAGGATAGACTTTGCCAAAAGTGCACTTGGTTGAAAGTTTTGCGGCTCGACTCTGAAGGCTGTAATGGACCGTGGAAATGAACTGTTGCAGTATGTGGATGAATAGCTGAGTAATGGAAGATCCTCAGAAGAAGGCTGGAGTTTCAACTTAGTGAAGGGATATCTTATCCCGTAAAGCCCGGCTTCGTTAGTTGTCATGGCCATAAACCTTTTTTGACTAATCGCGATTCGAATAGCCAAAGTCACAAGCCGACTTCGATTGTTCAATGTTTGCGCATTTACCATAACAACTACAACCTCAGCAATGTATTAAACCCTCGTCTATAGCCTTTCAGCTTAGCCACGAACTATTCAATTTACATCTACTCTTCCAGCTCGCACGCTCCCGTCCAAACCAATTCCAAAAGATGGCTCTCGACTTTAGAGAAAGGCAAGCGTTCTCAGCTGCCCGCCAGCAAAAATTAGATTGTCAGCGGTCCAGTGCCTCCCTGAAATGCTACCACTACTAAAAGCATAGCTCTCCGCAAGGATAATACCCCTCGCTACCTCTTCGCAGCCTGGGATCGGACTGAAGCTCCAATTTCCAGCAAGGGTTCAGTTCGAAATAACATCAAGGCTTCAACCAAGGCTTCAGCCCCAGCCAAGATTGCGGGTTCAAATAACGTCTTGACTCTAACTAACGCTCCGGCTCCAACCAACACTACAGCTTCGACCAGCACCAGGCGAAAAGTTGTACCAACCAACGAGTACACTATCCATTGCATCATCCCTGCCGGTTTCTTTTTCTTTCAGGTGTCAACAACGACACAAAGCCCCTAGGCTAACCCTTCTACAGCCAGAGCGAGGCACATCGCTTGATAATGTCACCGCCCACGTCAACGGCTCGAATTATGCCCCGACCGAGGTCTCGACCTGGACGGCTTCACTCGCCGGCGCAATCTTCCATGCCGCGATGTTGGTTGCTCAGAACCATATGGCTGTCTATGTTACTATGATTGGTACTAAGCGCTTGATTGACGGTGCACTGATCTAGTACGGTCCGGATCTTTTGGGTGACACCTGTGGTGTACACGAGTACCTTGCTCATGGTCCTGTGCGAGGCGACGGCTTCAAGACGGTGAGCTGGGAGATGCTAATCAAAGTGGGGCTTGACAAGCTATTCCGCGATTTCCAGACTCGCACTATCGATGGCGACAAGCACGGCCTGGGTGTTCGCGCAAAGCTCTCCGAGAACCCCGCGACTACGATCGAAAGCGCTGAGGTCGGCATAGCTCGACAAATCGCAGCTTTCTTCGGCGACCTCGAGTTTCCCACCGCTGTCATCCTCCTCACTATGCGCCCTCAAGCGTCAACCAATGTTCAGGTGGAGACACACGACCACCAGATTGAAGAGCTTCTCGCTTCCGAGCGTTTTGGGCAAGAAGAAAGACGATACTCAAGTGGCGGGCGAGGCTTGATAGAACACCATGGGCCTGGTGTACGAGGACGACAGCAGCAAGGATATACTAGAGTGGATGCAGTTGCTGTACACACTGAATTGTGTCATCAACACAGGGATCGTGTAATGGGGGCATACAGTTAGTGTTGGGTTGAAAGGCGGACGTACAAGACCCATCCGGGACCGGCATAGCGCATAAGTAGTTTGCGAATAGATAGATAGATTGATAGTGTTACCTCATTCTCTTATTTTCAAATAACCGGAAACAATTCAACCGTGCTGAGACTGAGGCACGCGGGATATCTCGTGCTGAACTCCGTGCTAACCCTAATCAACATTAACATACAACAGAAAGTGCATTAGTAAAAGTGACTGAAAGCAGATGGAAGCAGGCACAAGTCGACTGAAGTCAGGAACAAAGAAGAACCTATGCATCCTCCAAGGACTGCAAGAACAAGAGACTGGGGGCAAGAACGTTCAGAAGAGGGGGGGGGGGGGGGGTGGGAAGCCAAAG
>Ga0247733_1000389_pt1 | contig 15846 bp, 15 predicted proteins | sample UWRJL043104R2_FD_180932 | JGI IMG/M metagenome (GOLD analysis project Ga0247733, IMG submission 180932) | Plant litter microbial communities from Arlington Agricultural Research Station in Wisconsin, United States - UWRJ-L043-104R-2 | ecosystem: Environmental > Terrestrial > Plant litter >...
GGCTGTTCAGGGAAAGACTGTGGAGGTGGAGGTGGAGGCGGCGGCGGAGGTGGAGGAGGCGGCGGCGGAGGAGGAGGGGGCGGTGGCTCTTGCACTGGGCCCGATTGCACCGAGCGCTCGTGCAGTGGCTCAGATTGTCACGATGGCACCTGTGCGGGTGGATCCTGCACTCCACAGGGAGGAAACAAGGGTGGTGGTTCGCAAGCTGTAAGTAGACGCCTGTTCTCCGCAAAGCCTATCCAATGGCGCAAGCCGCGCGAACCTACTAAATACGACGTACCCTGCTGACTTTACTAGCCGGACGATGGCAAAAACACACAGTCTTGCACAACAAGTAGCAGGTTTCCGACGTGCACTTCCACCTTCAAGGTAACCACGTCTGTCTTCCCCGACCAAGGTTCAAGTACTATCAAGACTGGCACTACCACTTCTTGTTACACTGTAACGGCATGCACTGGATCGGCGACTACGAGGAGCACGACCGCGTCGACAACTACTACTGTTGAAGAAGGCTGCGGACGCAACAGTTGCGGCGACGGAGCTTGTAATACGGCTGTTGCTGCCGCTGCTGCAAGGAAACGAGAAGCTGTTCCGACCGATGTTCCCAAGCCCGATGTTATAGATGCATTGGAGGATCCATTCGAAATCGCTAATCTCACGAAGCGCGATGTCCCGCGAGAAGGCACCGCACCCGATCGGGACGATTTCTACTCCACGATAAGGCAAACAGCCCGCAAGCTTGACCTCTACGACGAATCGCTTGGACAAACCGCTGTTATTGATTACCGGTTCTTTAACGAGGACATCAACATACTCATGGAGGGCTTGTATGGCTGCCTTGGGGTAGTCGTGATTTCACACACTGGTGAGTTTTGAGATGACATATTTCCCGGCCTTAGAGCAGCATGAACCAGTGTTCCAACTTTGGCCATCCGCAAAGCGTATACAGAATGGTCTCAGCACGCCTTGTCTCATACTGAACCCCCATGGCTGTCTCGCGATTACGTCGCACTTTGTACCTCAGCCTTTGGACGGCCAAAAGCTGAGCGTGCTGATTGGATCGTGGTCGAGCTTTCCCGACGTTGTATATCGACCGCGAGGTTTCATCGCTAACCTTCGTTAGGCGTATTTATCTCTCACTCCTGGGAGATAGAAACCCTCAGAGATAGCGCTCCGTTATCCATATTCCAGTCGGACGTGCTTGATGTTTTCAAGTAAGTCTTCTAACCCCTCGTTATATCCAAAGATGATCATGTGACTAACTGATTGGTCTAGTGACTACCTTCCCGTGGCTTCCAAAAGTCCTGCATATACCGGCCCGGTAGGAGTTTTCGTTATGGCGTCATCGGCTGCCAGAACAGACACGACCGACCCGGACGATCTCAAGAGTCTCTTTGAATCGCAAACATCGCATCGATACGAAGGCAGAATAGGCAAGGTTATTGACTTGTTGAAGCAAAAATTTCCGGACGTGGAGCCAGTCGTGTTCAATTACAAGCCGCAGATTAGCCGCGAAAACCGGGCACGCGGTGCGTGGGGAAAAGTCGCGGTAAGTCACCTTCACACCGTCCGAATGTTCAACGCTGATCATCAGTCACAGATTTCCTACTCTCCGAACCACTCCGGGTCGTCGATATGGCAGGTGTATCTACAGGGCAAGAAGTACGAGGAAATCTTCCCCAACGTCGAGCTTCAAATATGGCGCATCAACGAAAACGTCAACGAGGATATTGAGCTCAGTGCCACCAACGTCATCCGACAGGTCAAGGCCGGAGACACAATCGACCCTTGCAATGGCGGTCTCGACGGTCCGTTCTCGAGCAGCGAGATAGTGAAGCAGGGCTCGGTGAGCCTCGATGTCATAGAAGGCATAGAAGGCCACGGCCCCGCAAAAACATTCAACATCAACGATGCCAGCGGGAAGGCGATATACACAGGATGCCAATTCTTCGGCACGGGAACGTACAGGCCAATTGGTGAGGGTAGCGTTACAAGCCCGGGGTATATTGCGGGGACGCTCACGTGTAAGGGTGGTATGAGCAGGGTTTGTAGCAGGCCGCTTCGGGACAATTTCGCGACAACGTGCGGAGGGAAGAAGTTGTCTGAATGTGGGGAATTGGGGAAGGGCTGTGCGCCTTACTGGGTGCAAGCGGCCATTTGTCGGATTTGAGGACGTGTGGCTATGTACGGCCATGACACTCGATGACTGGCGAGCTTGATCTTCTGACCATATCCTCACCATTCTCACGGTCATCGTGAAATCGATCCAGATGCTGTATTATAACTCTCTTGGATCTACTGCACATTGCACCCACTCCTAGTACTTTTACCCTCCCCTCCACCACTCTGCGCCTTCCAAGCCTCAACGTCTCCCGCAAACGTCTCGTGGCCCGAAGCTTCCGCCTCCTCTAACCCAGGTGATGGATCCGCACCCCGATCCAATAGCAGCCACGTTACCTCCCGCATGACATGCATGCCATGCATGCCACTCAAAGTAGCGACGTAACAAATTGGTGGTCCAAGGCGGCCGCCTGGTCTACGACCCACGGGATGATCGAGGGCGTTGACGTCGAGTTTTACGACGTCGAGGAGGTGGCGTAGCATTGCTAGGCGTTCTGTGTATATTTTGGCCTGGGCCTGTTCTTTGCTTTCGGTTTCTGTGTGGTGGGACTCGTTCTCTGCATCGTCTTTTTCTGACCGTCTCTTCATCAAGACATGCGCTGCGATCGCCGCGCTCTCCACGGCAAGATGCAGCGGCTGCCATCCCAACGGTGCGCCTTTGGAGCGCAAGAGCTCGAATGTCGACACGGTGGCAGAGGCTGCTGCGCGTTCCAGCACAGTTCCGCATGCGCGTTGAGACCGTGTAAGCTCAGCGTCGCTCAGCGGCTCTTGACCCCTCGCAAAAACGCTGGCATCGTGCTCTAGGCACCAATGCACTAGTTCGGCATCTTTGACTGCGTGCCATAGAAAGGGTTCAGCATCGGGACCGGAATCCTGCGTATTGCGGTAGTTGATGTCCCAGCCGTGTGCGAGCAGGATCTCGAGGATAGCTTTTGAGCGGCCGTCGCCTGCTACCACCGTTGGGGCTAAGGACTGCACGTTGTAGCCTTGGTCGAGGATGTAGGCGAGGACTTTTGCGGCGTTGTTTTGGATGGCGTGGCGGGCGATGTAGTGGCGCAGACCGTCAGGGTCGTCCTTTTCAGAGCATGTTGAGATGGCGCGTTCTAAGAGAGAGGTGTCGTCTTTCTCGCATGCGGAACGGGCGAGGTTCCAGCTTGGGCTTTCGAAGCCCTTGAGGATGGAATTTACTGGCATGGTGGGAGTTGCGATGTTGGAGAGAACCGAGTTGAGACTGCTAGAGCGTTGTGTTTTTTAAAGCTATCAAGAGGTTTAGGTACTCTGGATAGAGAGGTGGTCGTACCGAAATGAAGCTAGTGCCACCCATCTAGTCCCAAAGTGGATAGCGAGTGAATCTACAAGGCGTAGGATGCTGCTTACTCTTTTCTCGTGCTGCGACTTATTCTGGAGCTTGTTGGAAGATTTCGGATTACCCTGTGGCGATCGCTTAGCGATGGTGGGCGTGAAGCGTCGGGCGGAATCCAGGACTTTGGTCGCAGCATCCATCTATGCGCGCGCGTGTTTGGATCAGGGTGTTTGTTCAAGCAACGGATTCGGGTCTTCTTCATGACGCAATGGGTAATGGAGCCAGCCTCGCCACCTATACTCACATCTGAGTTCAGCCCCCCAGCTGGTATAAAACTATCAACTACGGCAGCCAGAGGTTATTCAGTGAATGATATGTGAGGGAGGGTGTCCGTTGGGGCACTCAACATGCAGTACTGAGGTATCGATTGGCTGAGTACTAGGAGGTCGATCAAAATGCAACTAATTACTTCCGTCCTTCCACGAACAGCCTGTGCGAGCAAGCTGAGCAATAATGTCCAAGAATATTCCGCGCTGCGCTCAACGGGCCCGCTGTGTGGTAAGCTGGCAACCCACAGGCCAATGACGTTCGCGCTAGAGCGGTTAGACGAGCTAGGCGATCGGCGGGATGTGCGATCTCGAAACGACCTCGACTGCAAATCGCTCTCCTCCAATCTGTCGCGGAATATCGATGAGACGGAGCGGTGAAGTGCTCGCAGAAAGGCTCGTCAAGTGCTCTGGTCTCGAGCGTTGATTGAGGGTGCGGAAGTTGGACGTCACATGCTGACCATGCGCGCGTACTCGGCGTCCGATTTGGGCTCACGGCGCTGCAAGGATTCATTGCCGATGACTAAGGTGTTCCGCCCCGCGCTATGCCCTTTTGAGTCGGCAATGAATCAATGCACCCCGCCCGCTGGGCCCCCCCCCCCTGTCGTAATCCATTGCCGATGGAATAGAGCATAGCGCGGGGACATTCTGCTTAGTTATCGGCAGTGAATTACGACTCCCCGTGGACTTTGCATCCGCCAGCCACGGCCACTAGGGCCGTGCTATCGCTCACTGTATGGTACCGGTACCGTAAGATAAGCTCACGCACATGTGCCAAGGGACCGCTTGGGCTGGGGGAAGCGTTTCGGGAGCAGTTCTTATCTCAGACATGGTTGCAGCCTTGTGCCTGTGGCCAAAACGTGTGGAAGGGCAGAGGGTGCCCGCTGTCACGCCAGGTAGCTGAAGATGGACAGTGGTGTGGGGCAGAGCGGCGCCTGGTGTCGCGCCATGAGCATGCCTCTTGCGGGAAGACCCTTCTCCATATTTAGAGGCGGGCTCGCCATTGGCGGACTAAATCAAGCGGCGACATTGCGCGGCGAGATGTCGCTGCGGAGCGTGTTTGTCGTACTGGGTGCGTGTTTGGGGGGGTTGTTGCTGGGACGGCCCCTGGTATGACGATGGAGCGGGGCTGTCAGGCCAACCGCGAGACATACCCAACAGCACAACAGTAACGGTGCGACCAGAGGCGGCGTGGGGAGGCGCCGAGTACTTCAAGTAGAGCATGACACTCGCTCGGGCGCTGCGCCGCTGTGTAGAGTCTAGGCCAGCGACCACCGACAGCGCGAGGTCCCCAAGTCTGCCACAAGGGGCGCTAGCGGTAATTTGGTCTACGCCGGCTCAGGGTCGCACCGCCAGAGCAACGTCCCCACGCCCTCGATAACGGCGTCTCCCTGCTGCTTTGCCTGCACCCTCTTGCTGCTCGCTGCTGTCTGCCTCTCACCCGTCGGCAGCAGTCCCCAAAGCCCCGTTTCGCCCGCCGTCCATTGGAGCCGCGAGCGAGTTTCATATGCGCTCGGGCGCTGTCAGAAGTGTCCCCTCTTTCCACCGCAGCCTCGACGACGTCGCGTGCCCCGTTGCCGCGCCCACGCCCGCCAAACATACGCCCGACTGCTGTCGACACGCCCGCTGAACGACCACCGCACCCACGCCGCCATGGTCGACGCCGAGAGCAGCAAGTCTGCCTTCAAGAACCGCTGGCGGGGCAAGATATTCTCCAAGGAGGAGGAGCCGCCGCCCAAGGACCCCAAGCCGAAGCCGGCCTCCTCGTTCAAGCTCGACGACGACGTCAACGCTTTCCTCAAGCCCTCGACCGACCGCGCCCACGCCCAGCGCGAGGCCGCGGCCACCGCCTTCGTCTCGGCGGGCAGCAAGCCGCGCATCGACGTCGCCAAAGCCCAGCGATGGCCTGCCGCCAGCGAGATAGTCGGCAGCGCCGTGGGCAAGAGCCCGGGCCTGGGCGGCCTCAAGACGGGCACCGGCAGGAAGAAGGGCCTGTCGGTGAGCTTTGTACGCGACCAGCCCACCGTCATTGGCGAGGGAGGCGACGAGTGCGAGGAGCCGTCGATTGAGGTGCACAGGCGCAGGAAGTCGCACAGCCTGTCGTCGCTGGACAAGCCCGGCACCGAGTCGCAGGACGACATCGCCCTCGGCACACGCAGCCCCAAGTTCAATGGCGCCGCCAGCTCGAACCAAGATGCGGTGCAGCGGGGCATCGTCACACGCACCCTCACCTCCCACGGAGAACTGTCGCCGCCGCTGCGCCAGAAACTCCAGATGGGCAGCATCAACTCCCACGCCGCCCCGCCTCCCCCGCCCCCACAGCGCCTTGGCCCCATGGGCTTGGGCGGTCGACCGAAGCCGCTCGCGAGAGCGCCCACTGGATTCGACTTGCCGGCTAGCGACTCCTCTACGGGACGCCCGAGCATGGATTCTACCTACTCTCAGGATTCCGACAACAACAACCTATCACCCATCTCGATCAGGAAGGTGCCCGACCTGCCTCCGACTCGCGAGGAAGAGGAGGACTTTCGACCTAAACCGCTCCAGCGATCGCAGACCGGCTGGGGCGAGGACGATTCGGACAACGCGCCTGCACCTGCAGTACCAGCGATTCCGCGATTGATCGATCGAGATTTCCCTGAAAATGATTCACCGCTGGATGGAAAGGCAATGCTCGCCGAGCGCTTCCTGCAGAGCGAGCCCACGGACCCAGATTCGTATTCGGCCAGAATAAAACATAAGATGAGGGCCGAGGAGGGCCGAGCATTGCACGAAGCCCAGCTGCGAGCCGCCGAGGACGCGAAGCGCGATTCATCGTCAAGCTCCAGCTCACTCCAACATGTCTCTTCTCAAACGGAATCAGCCTTCCAGGTCGGAACACCGCCCACCAATAGCACCATGAGTGCTTTAGCTGGAAAAACACCGCCGAGGATGCCATACCGCGACGTACCACCTCCCACGCGCTCACCAGACCGCGCCTTCGACGCGGAGGACCCGCATCGCTCTAGAGCCCGCATACCCTCGCCAGGACGGAGGCCAATGCCACCCGGAACCTATCCCTTGGATACGGATCCTCGCCCACCGTCGGCTTCGTCGTCTCTATATACCGTACCCTCTGGGACCTCGCGCACGCATGCATCGCCGAATGGGTCAAGTGCGCCAGTGTCCGCAAAGTATGCATCGTCCATCCAACAAACACCCGCTTCTCTGGAAAAGCTGCCGTTTGCGTCTCCTGCCGTCGCGTCGGCTCAGCAGTCGGCGACTAGGGAAACCTCTATTGTCCCAACACCACCTCAATTCGAACGACAGACATACTTTTCACCACCACAGGCAGATCAACCACCCCCACCTCCTCTGCATGCACAAAACTCGAGTGGTGCCGCTTCGATTCCAAGTGGTCAAATGCCTGTGAGAGAGCGAGAAGCGACTGCGTCTTCTGGAGGCCTCGTGCGCTCGGATACAAAGATGCAGGCCGACGTGGCATTTGAAGACTTTGGCATGCGTGTTGAGCATATGCAGGGCGTCTTCCAATTGATGGCGCAGATGAATGGCCAAATGTACGACCACTCGCCAATGGCTTGGCTAAGGGTTGCGACATGGTGGTTCTTGAAGGGACGGTCAGGCATGGAGGCCCAGATTCGGAGCCGGCCGAAGACCGCAGAGCCTCAGCCTGACCGGCTTACCCAACCACACGTCGATCTTGCCAAGACTTGGTGGATCCTCGCCGATGTGTTTCGCAATCATCCTAGTTTGAAGAAATATGGTGACAGTGGTGATCAGAAGATGGAGGCGCAGGCTAGAGCAGCGAAAGAGATGGGCGACACCGCAAGTGCAGAGGCTTTCGAAGCACACGACGGCATACTTTCGTCACTGAAAATGTTGCTCGGCTCAATGCGAAGACACCAGAGCATGCCTCCGACCCAAGCTCTCGTTCAAGGTCAGCAGCAAGAAATTTGGGAGAAGTACCCAAAATTTACGCCGGATGCGGCCAGTGTGCTTTCTGGAACTACACCCAAACTTGTTGTATCGAACGGCGTGGAACCACAATTCAACTCGGCCCTTTACATGCCCGTCTCCGATACCAAGGGCGATTTCTGCTACTTCCGGATGTTTGTCACACTTTCGTTATCTACCGATGATCCCAACACCGACCGCGAGCCACTTCCTGCCATCATATCCATACTCCGAAGTCGAGACGATTTCAAACTCAAACTCGCCATTTGCAGTCAGACCAACCTGGTCAACATCATGGTGGCTTCCAACCCAGACGCAGGACCTACGTGGCGAGATATCCAGTGGAGAGCAAAGTCTCACGCCTTTGGAGTTCAATTACGTCATGGGTTTTCACTCAGTGTGAGCCTCACCGAGTCAGACTTTCGCAGCTTGTGGAATATAGTGGATCACACGAACCGGGTCGAAGGTCATATGCGAGAACGCAGCGATGAGCGCCTTACCAGCAAGATGACACTCCGTGAGGGCGCTTACAAGGATCCAACAACTCCAAGCGCATTCCCTCCAGATCGTGTGAGGGGCTGCAAACTTTACATTTTCGAAAAGTTCGAAGTGAGCAGTCAGGGAACGGGAAAGAGAATATTGCACCGCGGCTACAGGGTGGTCATGGTCACAAGTCCCAAGAACCGGACGGTGAATTACGTCAACCACGAGCTGGGCACGAAGCAAGAACCCATGAACTTCGCATATGTAACCGAGGCTGACCAAGCACCTGGTCTGACGCTCAAATTTCGAGAAGAGACGCCGGACAAGAGACAGAAAGTGTGCAGTATGCATGCCGTCTTCAACGACAGCAAGGAGCGAAACCACATTTTCGGGATCCTCACTTCTATGAATATTGGAGAGAAGGAGATGGTTTTCGCACAGGTTCCGCTCAAGGGGTTTAATATCGAGAGTGCAGATCCCGCTGAAGGCTTCAGTCAGAGCGGGAGAGATGTGTTGAAGAAGTTCCAATGGTTGGAAGCCAAGACGATAAACCAAGACCCTGAAGCTGTCGGCCTTGAGACTGCACCCACTGTCATGAGTGAGAGTTTGAGAATATTGTGCAGGCATACCGCAGGCGTTTTCTCAGATCGCATGAACTTGGGTGAGTACTTTCCGCCTGATGTGGCCATGCATCCACTAATGAGACAGATACCGCCGAACTCCTTGTCCGTCTTCCTATCGATGGCACCGCCGAACTTACGTTTCTCCGAAATCCGCAGCACGATATGGCTGTTGCCATTGATGCGTCACGTACAGAGAGCGCTGTCCCGGATGCGCTCGCGGATTTACTCAGAACGCTTACGACTGCTTCGACCATAAGAAGGTTGACCTTCAACTCTTTCAAAGATCTGCACGCTTTCCAGCTTGCGGTTACTGGCTTTGAAGTCAAGTTCGATGGGTAAGTTCAGTCGTCTTCTCCTAATCCTCGTAGTCCTTTTAGTGTGCTTCGGAACTAAATTTCGTAGAACCGCATCCAGCTTCTCCATATCCCGCCGCCGCATGGTAGTCCCTATCTACAAACAATGGACCGCCAACACGATCCGCATCCAGATCGTCGAACAAGACAACATCCTCCAACTACTTGCCTTCTTCGAGGACTTCTCCCATGCCGACGCTATGAACTTCCAGCTCAAGCCACAAGACGTATTCGAGAAGGTCGACAAGGGCGGCAAGTCCTCTCTCAAGCTTGTGGACTGCAAATTCGCACTACCGGTGGAAGAGCGCAGGGGTGAGGGCAAGATGGGCAAGGAGGAGGGTAGACTGACTGGTTGGGCGGGCATGAAGAGGAGGTTCGTCTGCTTGGATCAGATTGAGTATCCGGGAGAGCATGATGATGTCCTCATCTCGTTTGACAATGCGGAGAGTAAGTGTTGCGACTATTTGGGTATGGGCATACGGCTAATCCATTTGCAGCTCGCGATCGATTCGCTACAGCGCTACCGTCCGCGACGGTGTCCCGCAAGTTCACGGTTCGCAGGAAGATCTGAGATCTACGTCCGTCGATATCCGTCCATCTGGTCGAATCTCTTTTCAACAAAAATGTTCGGACTACGCTTTTCGGTCCTGCATCGATATACCCCGATTGTCTACCTTCTACTCCGATCATCACTGCAATACGTGCAAGTACTTGCAAATTGTTTTCCTCTTATTGTTTCTTTCAGCGATGCATGTCAGACACCGATACCTTTTTTCCTTTGTCGTTTGTGGGATTTGCCGAAGTCGGCTGCTGCGTGGATACGATGGCTCATCGGCGGATCCGCATCATTGCGTGGTTGTTTCCTTTCTTGCTCCCGAGGGGGCGGATTGGTTGGGGGCGTATTGGCGTTTCTTTGTGCTTAGGACTTTGCGCTTCGTCTTGTTGCGACATTGTCCTTTTGCTATCAGATTGAGTTTCTATCTTGGCTTGGCATAAGTGCGATGCGTTGGAATGAGCTGGCTTGCATTGTATGGCGCGTGTGCCCGCACGGGACAATGGCCGCATGGATGGAGATCATGAGGGGTTTCTGTATTGATGCTGGGGGAGGAAGGGCGGGGATTGGGGGTGAATACAAGTCTGCGCAAGTCATGCACACAGTGTACTCGACTTCCCGCAAGCGAGAATTGCCATCGCACATCACTTTTTCTCGTGTCTATGTTCCTGTGGTGTGTGGTAGTGATGTGCTGTCGTCTCGCACTGTTCCATTCTCGTTGAGACAGTCCACTGAGGTGCAGATGACTCAGCTCTTCCTGGCTTGAGGGGTATATAAGTCGCGTGAGCGTTTCGACTCCTGCTCTTCACACTGCGCGGGGTGCTATATCTACCAGAAAATGGATCAATGATGACTTATGGGGTTTGCAGAGCCGCGCTGTGGTGTCTAAAGATTTGCAAGCTCGCCGGAGGAGCGTGGGATGGGGATGAGATGATGAATCAAAGCAACGAAAAGTTCTTCCGTGAGAGTGTGTGTGAGAGGCGGGAAGAGGAGATGTCTGGGAGTCTCCCGTGCGATGGACTTGTATGTGAGAGAGAGGAGAAGTGCTGGGGTGGACGGATGGATGGGGTCTGAGACGTACCTTCGTTATTTTCTTGGGGCTCGGTGTTTTGGCGTGTTGGGGGGGTTGGGAGCAAGGTGTCTGACAATTTACAAGGGAGGGTGGTATGTTTGGGGAATAGGCTTAGAGTGGATGGATGCTGATGAAAGTGCAGGTCGGATCTTGACATGGCGGTGTCAAGTACGTGTGTGGACTTGGTGGTGGTAATAGTGATCATGCTCATCATCTCATTGTGGCTTCAAGCCCACATATTCTTTATGGCCGTGCTCACAGAATGAAAGCAGAAATTCAGATGATGGTGGAATATTTCCTTCACCCTTCTTCTCTTCACAAACACTCTTGGTCCGAGTTACTAAAACGTGCAGGTGTAATGCCATGGTGAGATCAGCATGTCGGTAGGTTGAAACCGCCAAGACTCTGGGATCGCCCTTTGAGAGGTGTGTCTCGTCGCTTGTGCGGTGATAGAAAGCCGATACTAACGTGCATCCACCCGTAACGGAACTACCGCCATAACGGAACATACCATCCGTACTTTAATTTACAGCATCTGCAAGTCCGCAAGCGCTTTGATTGTTATAACATCCCGCGGTTCAGCATGCTAAGATGATTTCTTAGCCATCCTAACTACACGAATACAAAAAGTACACTCGTATAGACGTCTGCCCGCTTGATTCGCGAGGAGCCTATCTTGATTGCGGAAGCGAACCTCGTCCAACACAGAGCTACCACTGTACTTATACTACTGTCACAACTTATAAACTACCTATATATAGGCATACGAGTACAGTAGTAACACTAAGGAATCATGATTAGCCATAAGGCTGCGAAGGGTGCTTGATTTATGCGGAGTCGCTACCCTGGTCAATACCTCTGATTAAGATGATAACCAATAAAGCTAGCGCAGATAGCTTGACTGCAACGTAATCTAACTAAGTGCAGCTAGCCAGCTAACGCTAGCCTTTAATGTTGTAGCAGACACGACGGCTCTGCGCGTGCGAGGCAGCGCTTCCAGCCTTGCAGGCTCGACGTTTATATTTAGGGCGTAGGCAGCCCGCCAGAGCGCGCTACAAGGCTGAAGAAATACATGCCATCCTAAACTCTGCACGCATTAGCAATTTTGTTCCCTCAAAAATCCATAACTCCACGAGTTTCTGCATCCTATAGACCGCTAGATGGCACGCCGACTCCGCCGCGACGACTACACTGTAGGATGGATATGCGCGCTCCACGTCGAGCTAGCGGCTGCACAAGAGATGCTCGACGAAGAGCATGAAGATCTCGAGCAGGACGAACACGACACCAACGTTTACACACTCGGACGGGTTGGAGAACACAACGTCGTTATTGTGTGTCTGCCGGCAGGCTTCATAGGCAACAACCCTGCGGCGGCGGTGGCGACGCAACTGCGGGCAACCTTTAAATCGGTACGGTTCGGTCTGATGGTTGGCATTGGAGGCGGCGTGCCGAGCGCAGAGGCAGATATCCGACTGGGAGATGTGGTGATTAGCCAGCCGCATCTAGGTCACGGTGGAGTGATACAATATGACTTTGGAAAGGCATTTCCGAGCGGGTTTCAGCGGACGGGCTTCCTGAACACTCCGCCAACGACATTGCTAGGTGCAGTCAACAAGCTACGATCGAACCAACTCCGGCGGAAGACTAAGCTCACGGAACACATCGCAAAGTTTCGGCGGCTTCCAGAGTTCACTCGCGAGGCCGCCGGGCCGGACGTCCTATTCGAAGCGGAATACAACCACGAACAGGGACCGACGTGCCAGTCATGTAGCGTGGATAGACAGATCGACCGACAGCCGCGACCTAACGGAGAACCTGTAATCTACTTTGGAACAATTGCGTCGGGCAACCAGGTCATCAAACACGCAGCAGAGAGGGACACCGTGAGCAAGGAGTTTGGCGGGGTGCTCTGTTTCGAGATGGAGGCTGCGGGGCTGATGAACAGTTTCCCGTGTCTTATCATCAGAGGGATCTGCGACTATGCCGATTCACACAAGAACAAGAAGTGGCAGCCACATGCAGCAGGTGCTGCAGCGGCGTGCGCAAAGGAGGTGCTGTCAGTACTACCGCAGGCGGAGATAGCAAAAGCACGCACAGTGGACGAGACGATCAGGACGGTGGAGGATCAAAAGAGCCGTCTGGAAGGCGAGCCCAAGCCAGCAGCAGGGCCGGTGTTTCAGAACTATGGCCCTGTTTATGGAAAGAATGTATTGCAAGGCCAAACAATATATGGGGACTCTAATACGCTGAACTTCACTTAACTTGAAGGCAAAATCGTTAGTTACGGACTATAGGCAAAAGCTAACGAGTGCACCGTCAAATAGATAATCAGACAGTCCCGCTTTGCGCTTGAATATAAGGTGTTAATTGCAGTAATCATTATCCATACAACTCTTACCTTTCATGTGAGGGACAAGCGGATACAAGAAGGAAGAAGTGGTCGCGGTTGGCCATGCGGCTGGGTGTGAACAGAGAGGTGCTGATGCCTTACCGGTAGCCTAGAACCCCCCGCCTGCCAAGCAATGCACCCCTCGACTTGCGCTCGTCGGCGACTTGGGGACTGCACTACGCTCCTCCCACAACAAATATTACCTTTCATTGCACGTGTAAACTACTCTGTCCGCCAAGAACGTATGCGCTTGCTTCATTGCAAGAGCGCATCCATTTCGCCTGTGCGTGGCCTCGCATTGATGAGTCCTCCATGATGAGCCTAGCGGGCCCTCACTTCCAGTCGCATGGACCCGTTCAGGGCGACAAGGTGGTCCAAGGTTTAACAACGGGCGACAACACCACGATCAACTTCCTAGATAGCGGCAAAGGTGGAGCACCACAGAATGAAAGGGAAGGTTTGTGCACCCTCGCTAGACCTACAATATACCTCTAAACACCTAACACGTCGCAGCCTGCCTCCGCACCCTCGGCTTCCTCGAGATCGACTCGCGCGAGCAAGATATCTGCGCAGCCGTCGAACACACGTGCGACTGGCTGTTCGATACCCTCGAATTCAAGAATTGGCGAAATCGAACTGATCTGCCGACCAATAATGGAGTGCTCTGTATCAAAGGAAAGCCGGGTGCGGGCAAGTCGACGTTGATGAAACATACGCTGGAGTACTGCAAGAACGCTTTCCCTGACGATACGATTATCGCGTACTTCTTCAACGCTCGAGGAAGCACTCTAGAGAAGAGTCCACTGGGCATGCTGCGGTCGATCGCATACCAGCTTGTCAAGGACGACGTCACGCTGTTTGACCAATTCCTCGTCAAGTTTCGTGACAAACATATCACTAGTCAAGGCCGCGAATGGGAATGGCAACAACGAGAACTCAAGGCTTTCATCACTTCTTGGATCAAACGTTGGAAATCAAGGTCACTGCTCCTCCTTGTGGATGCACTGGACGAGTGCAACGATGCAGAAATGCAGGATGTCCTAGACTTTCTCGAACTACTGAGCGTTGATGCAAACAAGTCAGGCACTACTCTAAGAATCTGTTTGTCCCGACGACACATCCCACGTCTCAAAATCGCAAAGAGCCTGGAGTTGACCGTCGAGAGCAACGAAGGCCACCGCGAGGATATTGCCACATACATCAAAGCAAAGTTGGCGATAAGAGATGCTAATATTGAAGCTGAGATTATGAAAAGGGCAGAAGGGATCTTCATGTGGGTGGTGCTCGTTGTTGGGTTACTAAATAAAGCGTCGTTCAAGGTGAGGGGTAAGAAAAAGAAAATGCAGGCTGCGCTTGAGGAGATCCCAGGCGAGCTAGAAGAGGTGTTCCGAATTATGTTCAACAAAGATGACGAAGACATGGCTGAGATACTACTCATGCTGCAGTGGGTGTTATTTGCGCAGCGGCCGCTGTCGCCAGAAGAGCTTTATGCTGCCGTTGAAGCAGGAGACACGGGCTTGTGGAGTCAATCGAGCGATATAGACCACAACTCTATACAGCCGAGCATCGAGCATTTGTCCAAAGGACTGATCGAGATACGGAGTGGGGATACGGAAACTGTGCAGTTCATTCATTTATCGGTCAACGATTTCCTTCTCCGGAACAAGAGGCTGCAGACGTTGGACCAGGTGCTGAAGCCTAACCCAGTCACTGCTAGCCACCACCGTCTGTGGGCCTGCTGCTGGTCACATATTAGACAAGTCAGCAGTACAAGCACAAAGGCTACATGCGAGGAACTGTGCTCCGGGTACCCGTTTCTAAGGTACGCAGCAAGGCACGTATTGGACCATGCCGAAAAAGTCCTGGATGAAGGAGCAGTTGGACAAGAAGGCGTTGAAATTGGGAAGTGGCTACGAGACGGTAGCAGCTGGTTTGAATGGTGCAAAGGTCTCCTCAATACAACTCGCCTTCCCTCCGACTATGACTACATGGACGAAAACATCGATGCAGGGCTGTTGTACACGATATCACTTCGTGGTTATGAAAGCTTGATTAAGTGCATGTTGGCTGGGGAGGTCGAGGAGGGAGCGGAAGGCGTGGAGGTCAACACGCAGGGTGGCCAATTCGGCAACGCGCTCCAGGCTGCTTCATCGAGAGGACACCAGCAGGTTGTGAAGCTGCTGCTCGACCAGGGCGCGGAGGTCAACGCGCAGGGTGGTCACTTCGGCAACGCGCTCCAGGCTGCTTCATCGGGAGGACACCAGCAGATTGTGAAGCTGCTGCTCGACCAGGGCGCGGAGGTCAACGCGCAGGGTGGCCAATTCGGCAACGCGCTCCAGACTGCTTCATCGGAAGGACACCAGCAGATTGTGAAGCTGCTGCTCGACCAGGGCGCGGAGGTCAACGCGCAGGGTGGGTACTTCGGCAACGCGCTCCAGGCTGCTTCATGTAGAGGTAACCAGCAGATTGTGAAGCTGCTGCTCGACCAGGGCGCGGAGGTCAACGCGCAGGGTGGGTACTTCGGCAACGCGCTCCAGGCTGCTTCATGGAAAGGAGACCAGCAGATTGTGAAGCTGCTGCTCGACCAGGGCGCGGAGGTCAACGCGCAGGGTGGCCAATTCGGCAACGCGCTCCAGGCTGCTTCATGGAGAGGAGACCAGCAGATT
>Ga0247733_1000391_pt1 | contig 15389 bp, 3 predicted proteins | sample UWRJL043104R2_FD_180932 | JGI IMG/M metagenome (GOLD analysis project Ga0247733, IMG submission 180932) | Plant litter microbial communities from Arlington Agricultural Research Station in Wisconsin, United States - UWRJ-L043-104R-2 | ecosystem: Environmental > Terrestrial > Plant litter >...
ACTTACCTAAAAGCTTATATATAGGGGTCGGCTCGCGTTATCTAGCTCTATTAGTAAGTCTCTATAATAAAATAATATAATAAACTTACGTCTAGAGCTTATTTATTACTATAGCTAGCTCTTCTAGAGAAAGAGTATTAATAAATTACTACTATTCTTTCTTAGCCTCTATACTCTTAAAGAAATTATTATTAAGCTTTACTAGTCTTTCTTAATACGTCTTTCGTATAATCTTCTTAAGAGTACTATCTAACTAATATAGGCGTTAAACTATATAGCTCTAGCGCGGTTTATTATAGTTACATTACTAACTTTCTAGAATTTTACTTAAGGCTATCTAGTAGTACCTTATATTAACTTTATAATTAATACTCTTCTACTTCTTATAAATATAATCGAGGCGGGTCTATAGCCACTTATCTATAGATAGTAAGTATAAACCTATAATAAGTAGCTATAATAACTTACTACTCTTTTACTTATTAAATTACTTCTCTTTTAACTCTTTAACCTTAACTCTTAGATATTCCTTCTTATCGGCTTCACCCATAGCTTTATACTTCTTATCTTTAGAAGTGAGCTTAGTAGTAAGCTAGTATTTTATAGCGCGATCTACTACCTTAGCGCTTATAATTACTTTCTCTTTACTATTAAGTAGAGCTAATTAATCTCTTTATATTACAGCGCGAGAACTATTACTTAGCTAGCCTTTAAAAGGTACTTAAAAGTTTATAGGGTAACTTTTACGAGAACCTCTTTAACTACGCTACGTAATAATATTATTAACTTTATACTCTTTATACGTATAGCCCTACCTTAATTAGTATTTACTATTATAAATAGATATAATAATTACTTCTATAAGCTACTCCTATTCCTCGCGCTTAAAATTAGGCGGGATTTTAATTTTCTAAGCTAGTAGTAAGCCTTATAGGAAGTTATTAAACTCCTACTTAATTAAAGCTATTACGTTAAGTATAATAATTAAATATAATTATTTAGAAGAGTTAAGTAGTTATCCGAAGTTATAACGCTTAGTAGTAGAGTTAGTATAAAATTATTACTATACTAGATAATATAAGCGTAGTAATATAAGTATAGTAATATAAGCGGCCTAGTCCGTATACTACTATCTAGTAATCTCTTACGCGCTTTTACTACTTATATTTACCGCTTACGCTTACCGCTCTTTTTAATACTTAAAATTACTACTATTAAAACCTTATATATATATATTACTACTACTTCGTATAGCTTAATTATTATATATAATTATTATACTTAACGTAATAGCTTATACTAAGCTAAGATTAAGCGCGGCCACTAGCGGAAAAGTATCTAGAAAGAATATTATAATAAAAGTAGCTTATAAGTAACTAGCTTCTAATTCTACTCTAATAGCTCGCCCTAAGAAACGTTACTCTAAGAAAGGTAGTAAGACTCTATCTATACCTATATCTATATCTACGCCTATACCTACGCCTACACCTACGCCTACGCCTACGCCTAGGCCTAAAAAGCGACGTTATAAGCCAGGTAGTATATTATTATAGCTATTTATTATAGTTTAATACTAATAATACGCAGCTATAGCGCTCCGAGAGATTAAACGATATTAGAAGAGTATTAACCTCCTTATTTATAAGCTTCCGTTTAGTTGTCTTATCCGTAAAGTTACTAAAGCTTACCACGCTAAATACCGCTAGTAATAAAGTATAATTAAGGCCCTTTAAGAGAGTATAGAAGCCTTTCTAGTTAGGTATCTTAAGGGTATAGTTTTTTACTTTTATACTATTTATTATATACTAACTTCTTTAGACTATAATATAAATACTATTTACGCGAAAAGAGTTATAATTTAGTAGAAGAATTTATAGCTAGCTAGATAGTACTACTCTAAGTTTTTATATATAGGATTTTCTTAGTAGCTAGTTACTTCGCCTTAAGACTAGAATAGGTAGGCTCTATCTTTAATAAAGCTATCTACTCTAAATATATATTTTCTATAATAATTATCTATAATATATAATTATCTATTTAAGTAATCTAATCTTAACTCTAGTCTATATAATTCTACTCTAAATCTAACCCCTAAACCGTATAACCCTACCCTAACTATAACCTAATCTTAGCGTTAAATCTTTAGGTTAAGATTAGAGTTAGGCTAGAGTCTAACGTAATGTAACCTAACTCTAACCTAACCCTAACCCATTTACCACCCTAGATAAGAATAGCTAGAAGAGAGAGGCGGCTATCTATATAGTATAGATAATAGCTACTAATAGATTAGGCTATATAGTCTCTAAAGCTTCTATAGTTATCTCTACTTCTCTATATCTTTCTCTTTCTTCTCTAATTACTATAGCCGTAATCTTATCTATATCTTTACTAGCTTCTTCTCTACGCCCTTTACGCTATTATTATTAGAGTTATTATTAAGCTTACGGCGGTTATTAGGATTAATCTATAGTTTATTACTTCTTAGTTTCTAAGTCTTAGTAAGCGTGGCCGGCGGAAGCCTAACGCTAATATTACTCTCTTTAGTAATAACCTTATATATCTATAAGTTAAGCTTATTAGTCTTAATCTAGTAATAAACTATACTACTAAGCGGGATATAGTAAAGCCTATCTCTATTATAATAATTATCTCCCTTATAGTAGTACTAGATAGATATAATCTCTACTATATAGTCTATCTATATCTTAATTAGGTTCGCGGTCTCTATACGCTTATAGACCTTTTACTCTACTTTCTACTCTATATATCTATCTCTTAACTACTACTTAGTTTAACTACTAGCTATACTTAGTATCTCCGGCAGATTAGAGTTATTAGGATATAGAGAGCGAATAATAGTATAATAGAGATTATTATAGATAATCTATATCTTAAGACGGACTACTAACTAATAGATACCTAGAGTTCGCTTTATAAGTACGTTAAACTTCTTAAAGAGCGTCTTACTAATCTCGTAGCTGAAGTTATTAATAGTCTATCTTAAGAATACTAATTTAGGCTTGTCCGTCCTCTATATAACGAGACGGTTTACCTAGTAGTATAGTTAACTATCTACGTCTAAAGAACTATTAATAGCTACTATAATCTTACTCTCTATTTACTATAGATTAAAGAATACCTAGATCTTCTTTATAGTATTCTTAAACGTTATTACCGCGTTTATATATAAGCTATACTTAATATCTATTATATATAAAGAATTAAACTTAGACTTAGCCGCTACTATACTATTAAATAGCACTCTTCTTATATCTAGTAGTAACGTTAACGGTAACGTTAATAGCAATAGTATTACGACCTAGGCTCTATATAAAGGAACGAAATATTACCACAGCGTAGTATCTAACTAAATAGAGATTATAAATAAAGGATCACGTAACGTGCTTAGTAATTAGTAGTCTTAGTACTACTAAGCAACTAAGCGCTTAGTGATTAGCCCTACTTAATAGTACTAATTATACTAATTATACTAATTATTATTTATATATAGTTTCAGTCGAAGTCTCTATAAAGAAGTTTCGTAGTTAAAACTCTTAACTAGTATTCTCTTTAGAAATATATCGCTAGACTGTATATATAGTTAGTTATTCTATAGTTAGTTATAGAATAGGTTTATATTACTTCTACTATTAGGCAGTTAACTCCTATACTTAATTCTACTAAATACTACCTTAGTTACCGCTACTTAAAGCTATCCTTCCCTAATCTAGACTAAGGTTTAGTAAGTAGACTAATACCCGTAATACTTTAACTACCTACTAGGTATTAAGAACTAATTATTAATAATAATAACTCTATAAACTCTATATACCTCGGTAAGCAGCGCTAGCGCACCGATAATAAACTCTACTTTAGTACTAGCCACCTAGGCCAATTAGATCTAATAGTTATAGCTGCAAATTTAGGAATTAATAGAAGTAGTTATAAATCTACGACTAGCGGCTACGCTAATAGCTAAGATCTCTATCCTAGAAAGCTATAAAGGTAGATAAGAAGGCCTTAAGACCTTCCTTACTAATATAGAGCTCTACTATCGGTTTAATATATTATCTTTCCTAAATAATTAGAATAAGATTTTGGTAGCCTCTATATATATAAAGGGAAAAGCTGCGGAATAGCTTTAATCCCTTATTTCTAATTATCTTAATAACGTAGATAACGTCTCGGAATATAAGAAAGAAACTATAAAGATTTTCTAGAACTAGGACTCTTTTAAGAAAGAGATTACTAATATATTCGGAGAAGTAGATAAGTAATAATAAGCGGAAAAAGTAATCCTTATAATTAAGTAGAAGGGATCTATAAGCCGGTATACTACGGACTTTAAGTAACTCTAAGCTAAGATTAACTAGGACGACGCCCTACTTAAGACGGCCTACTATAACGGCCTTAAGAAGAATATTAAGGACGAAGTTTCGCGCAGTAATAGGCTAGATAGCCTATTAGATATAGTTAAACTAGCCGTTCGTATTAATAACTAACTCTACAAACGATTATAAGAAAAGAAGAACTAACCTAGACTAATTATTACTAACTCTAGTTAAGGACGAACTAGAATCTATATCTATAGAGATTATAATAGAGATATTATTATAGATATTAATAAAGTCTAAGAAAAGAAATAACGTAATAACTATAAGTTTAATAAATAAAAGAAGTTATATAACGGGACTAGCGCTAAGGAATAGTAAGACTAGTTTAATAATAATACCTATCTAGCCTACGGCGTAGTTAGCTACTTCTAAAGAAACTACCTAAAGGTAGCTAGACGAATTAAGGCTATTAAAATTACGATAATTAGGTTCTAGAAACCGCTTTCTAAGGGACGAAAGTGTAAGAAACTAGAACTAGAATCTAAGTCCGAGTTAGGACCGGAAGTACCTTTAAGCGAAAACGAGTCTAAGAAAGAGACTCCTATTAAAGACGTACGAATAATGTCCATCCTAGAAATTAGCTAGAGATATCTTAGAATAGTAGGAAGTTTACGGGAATCTAATAAAATTAGATTAATAGATTCTAAAATCTTCTAATAACTTAATAACGACCGTTACTAGTTATACGGAATAGAAGACTATAAGAAACTAAAATACTCTCTTATAAAATTAACTTTTAAGATTTCTAGCCCTTTTTATACCTTTATATACCGACGCGCTTAATATAAATAAAGACTCTAGTTTAGGCTTCTATCTAATACGCGTAAACCTATAAAGGTATATAGAGAAATTGCTATAGAACCTCGTTAAGTAAGCGATATTAAGGTATATATACGAGTAAGAAACTATTAATACTAGATCTATAGAGTAAAGGGATACCTAGGATAGAAATACCTATTCTAAAGCTAAGTAACTGAAGTTATCGGGATAGGATACGAAATAGTAATAGAGATTATAATAAAATACTAAGGACTAAAAGAATCTAAGACTTATTTAATTAAGCTTAATTATTAGAAACTATATTAGATAGAATATCGTTTAGACTAGTATTACCTTTATAAACGGATAAAGAAGGAAGTACACCTCTAACCCGAGATTTACTCCTATATATATATCTTAGAGGAAGAGTACCCTATTATAGGATGCCATATACACGACTATAATATCTAGACTACTTAATATAATATTACTAGATAGATATAATACTACGAGAATAACTATATAACGCACTATCTTATAAAATATAATATAGGAATATTCCTTACCGGTCTAAATAAGGTCGTTACTCTAGTATATATAAATAATCTATACGAACGAAGCTATACTAACCCTATATACTAGGGTATCTACTAGTACCTTTATAAAGGAATAGAAAGAGATATAGATAAGATCTATCTATATTACCTCGCGCTTAGAGAGTATATAGCTAGTACGCCTACTTATAAAAAGTATTAATATATTAATATTTTCGAGTGTTTATAACCCACTTATAAAAAATACTATAAGTAAGTAGAGTAAGCCCTAGGTCTTAAACTATCGAAGGCTCTTTAGTTCGAGAAAGTATATAAATAATAGAAAGGACGATATTAACGTTAGTAAGACTAGAAGTTCTAAAAAGCTTTAGTAGAACTATAAGTTAAACACCGAGAAGGTATAATACTAGAGGTTAAAGAGAAACCCTAATTAGAGGAAACTATAGAATATAATAATAATAAGGAGTAACCTAAGCCCTTATCGTACGCCGATGAATAGACTTTAAACGATAAAGACTTTAAAGAAGCTAGAACTTAGAATAAATCTAAAAGTCTTAAAGTAGCTAAGATTAGAGAATTATCCGACCACGGAGCCCTCTATTAGACTAGTTACTATAAAGACTAATACCTAATCTACCTCTTAAGTAAGGAAAGTGGATATTATCCTCGACGACTAAGGAAGGATAAGCTAGTAAAAAACTAGCTAACTACTAGGGACGGGGTCTTACTAGTAAAAAGAATCTTAAAACGACTCTTAAGATAGTAAGTATAGGAAATACGCCTAATACGTTTAATATAAACGTTAGAATACGAGGAACCTAACTCTAAGTACTATTAGATAGTAGAGTAGGGTTTACTATAATCTTATCTAGAGTAGTAGAGAAACTTAGTATACCTTATCGAAATAAGAAAATACTAATTATTATATCCTTAGTCGACGATATACTAACCGGATATAGTAACGGAATAATTTATCTTAAAATAGAAGCTATCGAGTTTATAATAAACGGAATTACTAATAAATAATAAATTAATATTATAGACCTTAGAGAATTAGATATATTTATAGATTATAATTAGCTAGCTAGGTATAATCCGATAATTAACTAGAAGTAATAGAAGTTATAAGGCTAAATACCTACGATAAAGGTAGCTAATATATAAAGATTAGAAACTAAGATCTAGTATATACCCTAGGGGGGATAGATAGAAGAGATCTTATTATAGAAGATAGTAAGAATCTATATAAAGAACCTATTAAAAATTAGAGTTATATAGATATAGAAGGTTACAGCCTAGATAGCCCTAGAACTAAAACTTCTAGAGTAGAGAAAGGACGTTAAAACCCCGCTTATTATACTACCGGAATATGAAGAATTCCGAAGCCTATTTAAAGAATATAATAAAATAGACTTACTAGATTACTAAGAATAGAATTATAAAATATACTTAAAAGAAGGTATAAAACTAATTCCTAGATAAACGTATTCTCTATTAGCTAATTGCTACGAGGTATTAAAAGAATATATTAATAAAAACTTAAAACGATACTTTATACGATAAAGCGAGAGTAAGTTTACGGTACTAATCCTCTTTATACCTAAAAAGAATAGAAAACTCCGCTTATATATAGATTTCCGTATACTTAATAACGTAATAAAGAAGAATTAGTACCTACTACCTCTAATATAGAAGCTTATAGAGAAACTCTAGAGTAGCTAATAGTTTACTAAGTTCGATATCCGCGACGGATTCCACCGAATCCAAATAGCTAAAGGATATAAATAGAAAATAGCATTCTAAACTAGATTTAGACTCTATAAGTATATAGTTATACCTTTTAGGCTTACGAACGTACCCGCCACTTTCTAAGTAGTTATTAATAGTATCTTATATAAATACTTAGATATATTCTATACGGCTTATATTAACGACGTATTAATATACTCTAGCGGAACGCTAGAGAAATATAAGAAATATATTAGAAAAGTCTTAAAGAAGTTATAAGAATATAAACTACTTCTATACCCTAATAAATGCGAATTCTACGTCACTAAAACCGATTATTTAGAATTTATTATATCTAGAGAAGGAATTTCTATAAACCCTAAGAAACTTATAGCTATATAGGACTAGCTAGTACCTAAGATAGTTAAGAAAGTATAGTTCTTTTTAAGATTTACGAACTTCTACCGAAAGTTTATATAGAGATATTTAAAAACTACGGCACCCTTAACGGAAATTATAAAGAAAGAAATAGGATTTTATTAGAAATAGGAATAGTAAAAGGCGTTTAATAAGTTAAAAGAACTCTTTACGATAGTATCTATACTATAGATATATAACCCGCAATTACTACTATAAGTAAAAATAGATATATTAGATTATATATTAGAAGTAATACTTATCTAAAAATATAATAATAATAAGTAGAGACTAGTGTTCTACCACTCCCGTAAGTTCTTAGGTATAGAACTAAACTACGACGTTTATAATAAAGAACTACTAGTAATAATAGACTCTTTTAAATAATAGGAAGCTTAGCTTATCGGAGCTAAGTACTAGATTAAGATCTACTCTAATTATTAGAACCTTACGAGCTTTACTACGACTAAGAAATTAAACTAATAATAGGTTTAATAGGCCGAAACTATAGCTAACTTTAACTTTAAAGTATACTATAGAGTAGGAATACTTAATAGCGCAGCCAATACGCTAAGTCGATAAATAGATCTTAGAGAGACTAATCGCCTATTAGTATACAACGCTGTACTTAAGTCTAAGTAAGATGGTATACTATACTATAATTAACCGTAACTTACCAAAATAGCCGTAGTAATAGAGTTAAAAGATACCTAGAAAGAACGCCTAGGATAATATATAAAAGAAATTGATAATATACCTAAGATAGATAATATCTATCTTAATAATAAAGAATACGACTTCCTAATCTAAGCTAATAAATATCGGCCCTACGTTCCACCCGAGCTTAGAATCGAGCTTATCTAGAATCTATATAAGTTAAGGATGTATAGATACCCTAGTACGGATAAAATAGTCTAAAGAATTTCTAACTAATACACTATACTAAACGTATAAAAATTAGTAAAAATAGCTATAGGCGACTATTTAGCTTACCTAAAGAATAAGTCTAAGAGATATAAGCCCTACGGGTTATTATAACTCTTAGAACCATCTATATACCTATAGATTAGCGTTATAATAGACTTTATTATAAAGCTCCTAAAATTATTAGAACTCGGATTAGCGAGGCTATATAACTTAATATTAGTAATCGTTAATTAATTAACTAAAGTATCGTACTTCGTACCTATAGAAGAAACTATAATAGCGGAAGAAATGGCCTATAAGATTACTAAATTATTAGTAGCGTACTACGGTTTGCCTAAATAGTTTATTATAGACCGCGGTACGCTATTTACTTCTAAATACTAGAATATATTATTATTTATACTTAGTATTAAAAAGAAGCTATTAACGAGCTTCTACCCTTAAATAGATAGATAGACCGAGCGGACTAATTAAACGTTAGAATAGTATTTACGAATATACGCCAACGAATAATAAGATAACTAGGTAGAGTTACTCTCTATAGCGTAATTAGCCTATAATAGTATTATATCCTCTATAATAGGGCATTCGCTATACTACGCGAACTACGGATATAAACTTATAGTTTATTAAGATCTAAAGAACGTCGAGAGCTTATCGGTTAGAGCTAATAATAAAGTACGTCTAATAAAGGAGTTATATAATCTCCTGCGATAAAATATAGCTAAACGTAACCTTATAATAGCTAAATTAGCGAATAAAAAAAGGCTTAAGAGACTAAGCTTTAAAGAGGGGGATAAAGTCTTCCTTTTATATAAAAATCTAAAGATAAAACGGCTATATAATAAATTAAACTAATTACGGCTAGGACCTTTTAAAGTACTAGAAGTCCGAGGATCTATAAATTATAAACTTTAACTTTCTAAAAATATATATATATACCCGGTATTTTATATATCCCTTTTAGAACCGGCACCCTAAAACGCGGAACTCGAGACTAAGGTTAAACTAAAAAATAATAAGTATAAAGTTAAAGAAATTCTAGACTATTAAAAATTTAGACGTCAGCAAAAGTACCTAGTAAAGTAGAAGAACTAGCCGAGTAGTTATAATACTTAGGAACTAAGAACGAACCTTATAAATTATCTAAGGTTATTAACTAGTTTCTATTAAGCTTAGGACGCTTCTAGAATCCGTTAGGCAGGTTCTTAAAAGTACTCTAAGTTAAAGGACCTAGTAAAGGACTAGAAGGAGTATACTTAGGAAACTTAATAGTTTTCTTAAACTCTTACTCCTTAATACTCCGCTTCTCTACCGTGATGGCTTCCTTAGTATAACGATTAATTAAATCTATTTATAGGCGTAGCCGCTCCTTCTAAGCCCGCATAATACGTAAATCTTCTAACGCCTTCTTATAGGCCTTTATTATAATATCTTATATAAAATAAGTTTTCTTAATCTAAGCTTATAACTTCTCTTTCTTATCTACTAGCCGCTTAAATTCTAACTTAGTAATACGAACATCGCACTATTAACTATACTTTAAATAATTACTATACTTTCTAGACTGAAGATAAACTTTATATATACGCTTATAAGTAACGTACGCTAAATATTTTCTAGCTATAACTTTACTAAAAGATTCGATGAACTTGTATAGACGATAATAATAGATAATACTAGTAATTAGTAGTTAGAGTATAGCGAAACTAAGGATTATAGCTAGAGCTTATAATACGGGGGTAACTCCGGTTATAAGCTAGCTAGGTAATAGATTATATAACTCGAGGACTAGTTATAGAAGGAAGAGAATAGTATTATAACCTAGACTCTATATAAAGGAACGGAATATTACTACGGCATAGTATCTAACTAAATAGAAGTTATAAATAAAGGATCACGTAACGTACTTAGTAATTAGTAGTCTTAGTACTACTAAGTAACTAAGCGCTTAGTAATTAGCCCTACTTAGTGGTACTAATTATACTAATTATACTAATTATTATTTATATATAGTTTCAGTCGAAGTCTCTATAAAGGAGTTTCGTAGTTAAAACTCTTAACTAGTATTCTCTTTAGAAATACATCGCTAGACTGTACACATAGTTAGTTATTCTATAGTTAGTTATAGAATAGATTTATATTATCCCTACTATTAGGTAGTTAACTTCTATACTTAATTCTACTAAATACTACCTTAGTTACCGCTGCTTAAAGCTATCCTTTTCTAATCCGGACTAAGGTTTAGTAAGTGGACTAACACCCGTAATAGACGGGAAGACTTAATTATAAGCTAATAAGTCTCTAATAACTATTAGATTACTAGCGTCTCCGGCTAAGAGACTATTACTCTTAATACTTCTATTCCGCGCGGATAGTAAGCCTATTAGCACTAGTAATAATTACTCTATAGCTCTAGCGGCTTCTTAGGTAGTAGCTTCTTAGGTAGTAGCTTCTTAGATAGTAGCTTTAGCTTTTCTTACTACTAAGGAAGCTACTACCCTTACTATCTTTATAGCTACCTTATCTATCTTCGCCTTAGCCGTAATTACCGTTAGTGCCCTCCCTTCTATTCTCGTCTTCGGTAGTAATAATTAAGTATCTACTAGTCTACTTAGTATTATATTAATAATATAAGCTATTATTCTAACTTACCCCTAGGCTTATATATAGATTTCCTCGTTCTCTTTAATTATAATATATTACTAAGAGCGGTAGTAGTAGTAGTAGTAGTATTAGCTTTATTAAACTTAAGGAGTGTATTTAGACCCCTCCTACGCCCTATATTAGATAATATTCGATGACTAAATACTATAAAATATTAGTATAAGCCTATTACACGCGTTCTTACAGCCTTACCTATTATAGTTATAGTAGTCCAACTTATATAGAATAGAAGCCTTTGTACGGGACCTTTACGGGGCCTTATATATTAGAGAAATATAAAAGTACTACGCGTAGGCGGCTATATTAGGTAATATTCGATGATAAAACCTCCTAATTTATTAGTATAAGCCTATTACACGTGTTTTTATAGCCTCACCTAGCGTAGTTATAGTGGCCTAATTCAAATGGGATAGAAGCCTTTCGCAGGGCGTCAAAAAATACGCGAAAAGTGCCAAGGATATCACCAAATTATGAATACAACAGATAGTAGGCTAGATTCAGGGTCCATTCGCACGCGGACGCGTTCCGCCCCAGCTCGGAGCTACCTTCTACAAGCTCCATGATGAGCATTGGGGTTGTTGAAGTCGAATGATTCCTGCGAACAAATGATGTGATGTCTTTTTATTCGGATGTGATCCTGGTCCTGGAAGCTGGTGAAACACGACCTCCACTCCGCGACGTAGATCCTCCCCTTGCCCCGCGTTCCACTCCACAACAACCAAGCTCCAAGCTTTCCCTCCACACATCACATGTGTTGAACGGTAAAGCCCACCCCCAACCCTCCCAAACCACCACCCACACCACACACACAATATGCCGCGCCCCGTCCGCCGCCCAACCTACCCCTTAGCCCACTCCCACCGCCACAAACCCCGGCGCCTCCCCCTCGTCCTCCGCTTCGCCAAAGGCGCAATCCACAACATCATCATCGTCCCCGTGCTCCTCCACTCGCTCTTCACAGCCCTCATCGTCTACCTCGACACCCATGTCTTCACCTCACTCGGCCTCCCGGCCACCATCATACCCAGTCTCTCCATCGTCGTAGGCTTGATGCTCGTCTTCCGCAACGGAACGAGCTATGATCGGTTCTGGACGGGGCGCAATTGCTTGACAACGATTGGAACCAGTGTGAGAAACTTGGCGAGGATTAGCTTGGTTAACAGTAGGGCCAGGGATGGAGAGGAGACGAGATTGAGCGAGGACGAGAAGAGGGATACGGAGAAGATATTGCGCGTGCTCATCGCCATACTCTACGCTGTCAAGCACAATCTCCGCGCCGAGTTCAACATTCCTCCCGCAAGCCTCGCGTCGCTCCCACCGCCGGCATCGCCTTTCGGGTCGCGCTCCGCGCCTGTCTCAAGACGCCCGAGCTATGTCGACCGTGACGGTATGGAAGAAGAGCGCGACTCAGAGGCCGACGGCATAGATACAGCGAAGGAGGAGTATACGAGTCTACTACCAGACGGGTTAATGGGATATGAAGACCAAGGCCTGGGCCTACCGCTGCAACTAAGCGTCCTGGTCGAAGGATACATCCGGCGGGGCTTCGATCGCGGCTGGTTCCACGCCCCACTCGCCTCGCAAATGACCGTACAAGTCAATGCGCTCGTAGACGCGTACGGGCGCATGGAAACGATCCGATCAACTCCCATACCCGTGGCGCATCTCATACACCAGAAGCAAGTCCTAGCCCTCTACGTCCTGCTCCTCCCGTTCGCCATCGTAGACGCCTACGAATGGTATAGCATCCCCATCGTCGCCATCGTAGCCTTCACCCTATACGGCATCGAAGGCATCGGCCAGCAGCTCGAGGACCCTTTCGGCTACGACAAGAACGACATCAAGATGGACGGTATCATTGAGGATACGCGGCAGGAAGTCATGGTGCTGCTCGACGAGTGGAAGAGTGTCGTTAATACGGAGGGGAACGGGAGGGGGTGGAGACTGGGCGGAATGTTTGATTGAATGATACCGAGTTGCACAAGATTGGTGGGGCGTGAGATCGCTGGTCATGTGGCGTCATTGAGCGTTGACTGTTTGTAGCGTCGGAGTTTTGCATGTGCTGGGGGGCTGTAATCATCATGACGACACACTATCGCTTACTAAGGTCCTCCAGGAGAGGTCGGCTGCAGGAGCAGTGGCAGCGCAGCTGTGAGACGAGAAGAGAAGATATATTGACCCATATTTCATGAGATGATGCAGACACATATGCCAGGCTCGCACACCACACCGACATTCCACCTTTTCCAAGACGAACCTGACCCACGACATCACTTCCTATGCCCCCAATCCAAATCATGCAACAGCAAAAACAGTGTACAGACACCGAGCACAGAAACAAACATTACCTTCCGTTCCTTGATTCTGCCCTAATGCAATGGTAAAGACCGACCGTGGCTTTCGTTTCCGCCAAGCACCCATAAACGCCAGAATATGCCAGAACGTAATGAGACACATTTCCAAGTACTTGTGCATGCCGCATGCCCTTCAATCAAGGCGCATTGGCGGTAGGGTGGGTGCGCTCGAGGTGCTGCTGACTGCCGGCCTTTCGTCTAACACGTCCCGTATGCGCTGACCAGCAGCTCGCCCAGCGCTGCCGTCTAGTACAAAGGGACCGGCGTCGTTGCGGGGGGTCATGGGGCAATCGGGAGCACGGTCGGCAGCCAAACCGTTGTTGGAGTGTTGAAACAGCGGCGACAAACCGGAGGCTTCGTTCGCTCCCACAATGTTGATTGCTACAGGCTGGGTAACGGAGGACGATGGGGCAGGTGCCAAGCTTCGCTGAGGTGTAGCCGGAGCAGCGACAGGTTGATTTGCGATGCCGTTCAGTGAATCGGCAATGTTAATGTTCGAGATGGCGGCTTCCAGATCGGACAGGTCAATCCGAGCGTTCGCTAGGCTGTTGTCCGCCAGTGCGTTCGTGGAGGCCTTGGGCGTCACGTGGCGGTCCTGTAAGCCTTCGCTGTCCTCGCCATTTGTTTGCTCAACATCGTCGTCCCACGACTCGAACTCGCCTAGGTCTTCCACGTCCGCTTCTAGGTCGGCCACAGCCCTACAGTTGGGACATAGGAAATTTGGCCAAGTTGGTGCGTTGAGGATCGGGCGGATGCACTTGTAATGCCACACATGCGAGCAGGGTGCTACGAACAATGATTGGCATGGCTGCGGGCATAAGTCAACATCAACGGGTGGCACATCAATATGTACTTACTGCAATGGACATGAGACAGATAGAGCACTCGGAGGTGTGCATGGAGGCGTTGTCGCCCTCCTTCCGGGCTTTGCCCAGGTTCCGTAGTCGCTGGTGGGTTTGTTTGCTGGGGCTGTTAGCGACCATGGGTGCCAGAACCGTCCACCAAACTCACTTGAACGTGTTGAGCGCTTGCTGCCACCCGCGGTTGCACTCGATCCTTATTTTGACACATCTAAAGATCATCTCCTCGCCACCCCGGAAGTCGATACCCAGCTGGATGATGTCGCCATCCTTGAGGCGGAACGGCTTCGACTCGATATTCGGCTGGCTGAGGCGGATGTGGTTCAGAAATGTTCCCGACGAGCTCTTGACATCCTTGATATACCAGCTACCATCCTTGCACCACAGCTCGCAGTGCTTCCGGCTGACGACCTTGGACTTGAAGCCCACAGCGGCCGCCGACGGCACATTCGAAGGCACCTCGGGAATGTTGTCGCGCTCCGAGTAGCGCCCAACACGGATGACTTGCGATTCATCGGGCAGGGTGCGCATGACCGTGGCGAACTGCAGCGATGGCCGTGCCGCGCGGGGGTCCTGGTGGCAGATGAAGCGTATCGAGGGCAGGTGCTTGGAGAGATTGTCGGCCCTCTCCTCGTGCGAAGGCGTACTCGAGACGGCGGGCGAGGCGGGGGTCGGTCCCGACATGTTGCGCACCGAGAGCTGGGGGGCTGCGGTCTCGGCGCGGGTCCT
>Ga0247733_1000393_pt1 | contig 14781 bp, 10 predicted proteins | sample UWRJL043104R2_FD_180932 | JGI IMG/M metagenome (GOLD analysis project Ga0247733, IMG submission 180932) | Plant litter microbial communities from Arlington Agricultural Research Station in Wisconsin, United States - UWRJ-L043-104R-2 | ecosystem: Environmental > Terrestrial > Plant litter >...
GACCAAAGTCTTCACCCCCTGTCTTCACCCCCTCCCCACACCCAGACCAAAACACTCCCCAACCCCCAAAATGGGCGGCATCATCTCCAGCCCCATCCCCCCCAAATCCAAAATCTTCCTCAACTGCCTCACCGCCTGCAGCCCCGAGGCCCCCGATAGCCTGCACTACACGAACAAAGCCATGCACAGCAATGTAGACTACAACCCCAAGATCTGCAACAACGTCTGCGGCGGGCAGCCGTGGGAGCGCTTCCAGCTCAACGAATCCCCGAAGCACATGCAGAACTTCATGCACGTGTATTATCCGGGCAAGCCGTGGTGGCAGGCGTCCAAGAAGAATGAGATCGAGCAGTTGGTGCTGTATATTACTGATGGGGGAGAGATGGATTATCACGAACTGGTAAGTGTATTGTTTTTGCTTGGGGGGTTTCAGGATGTGGGGCGTGTCGATTCTTGCGGTGCCGTTGGCTAATGTGTGTATGTGTGTGATAGGATTATAATTACGATATCGTCGCGCCCTGCAAGCCCGTTGAGATGATGAAGGGAATGGAGGCGTTGAGCCCGGCGAGGTGGAGTCCCCCTGCGAACTGGTAGGGTACGCAGTTCCAGCGCGTCGTAGCTGGGACGCACTTTCGATTATGTCGACGTTCATGGCATGGGGTGGATGGCGAGTCTCGCGATGCGTAGGTTGAAAGGTTGATTCTTTCGGGTTGATTGAGGATGGTTGAAGGATCATGTACATCTCCTCGCTCTGCGAATTTGTTTAGTCACCGACAAACAGTTGAATTGTGAAACTGAACCCCTTTCGTGCTCTCGCGAGTGTTGTTGGTAATGCATGATATGACCAGTTTGCCTCACACCCTACTGCGTGTGATTCATCGAACCGACCCCATCTATCATCGTATGAGTGCCTTACAAAGTTAATTGTACTCTGACTTGCAACTCAAAGCCCTGGTACGACGACGGTGAGCAGAGGAGGTTTGCGGAGAAGTTGATTGGGGGGACGCGGGGAGTTGTTGTTGAGCGGTTGATTGAGCGGCCGCATATAGGTAATAAACCGCCTCTTTACCAACCTACCTTGCACCTCCCGGTCCTTGTACGATCACATCCCGCAAACAGAGCTCGACTAGATCGTCATTCATTCCGCGCACCGCCTCCACGGCGCAGGCCGCCGACTAATTTCCTGGGGTCTCCACAAAGCGGACGAACTCGGCGTGAACGCCATCGTTGTATCTATTCCTTTTGCTGTTCCGGTGTACGATTGGTGTGGGTTTGAGGTGGTGCAGGAGATTGACGTTGACTTTAGTGTGGATGAAGGAGCGACGGTGAGCGAGCAGTGGATGGAGTAGGACGGGGCTTTGTGATGGTTAGGAGGGGTGGTGGTGGCGGTGGTTGTGAGACTGCATGTCAGGTGACATGCGAGGTTGGGAGACTAGAGGGGCAGCAGGGCAGAGCGAATAGGATACAGTGGGGTAGATACTTGAAGCACGATGGTACCATATGTAGATGTAGATTGGTGTGAATTGATGGTATTGCCACGTTAAAGATGTGCAAGTATATATAGAGGGTATTGAACAGATCGTGTCATGAAAGCGCCGCAGAAACTCCTCGCTCAATATGAAAATGTCGTCGTCGTCGTCGGTAATCGTACAGTAAATGTGAGATCCGTCATGCCAGATCAGAATGGGTGCAACTGAGGCTCGAAACCCCGCTCCCTCGCAGGCGTTGTGTATATTGACTCTTCGTCGGCGGAATCGATGGTAGCTTAGACATGCTCATGACCTGCAGTTATTAGTACGTGCACACACAAAAGTTCTACACATCCAACTTACGACCAAGAGCCTTGCCCCTCTTTCCAATAGCCTTAGCCTGCGACTGCTTGATCTTCGCCAGCCTTGCCTCCTCCTTAGCCTCAAGTTCTAACCTCCGAACATGCTCCCGCGCCTCCCTCACGGCATTCTTCGCCGCAAAAAGGGCGCGATCGGCTTCCCTCTCGGCCGTCTCGGCGCGCATCACGCGCTCGCGGGCCTCCACGATCGATCCATCTTCCGCGTTGCGGTGGAGAATGGAGTGGCGTTTTACGGGGGCGGCGGTGGTGGTGTGGTTGAGGGAGGGCGAGGAGGAGCGGCGGCGCGAGAAGAGGCCGCCGCTGCGGGTGGGGGAGGTGGGGGAGGTCGTTGGGGGTGGGGCGGTGGTGGTTTCTTTGTGGGAGGAGCCGAAGAGGGGCATGGTTGCGGTTGGTCGGGGGGATTGTTTGAGGGGTGGTGGAGGATGAGAAGTAAGAGCTTGGAAATGGAGGTTTTGAGTGTAAGAGCTGAGAGGTTGATAGAGAAGAGAACTAGTAGTGTGGAGAGACTGCGGTGTTTATATGCCCTGTCCCCCGATGACATCGCTACCCATTTGCTGGCTGGCCGCCAGGGCAAGATCAAGATCAGGGGCCCAAGTGACGTCAGTGATCAGCCTCGCGCAATCCTGCGTATCACAGACCGCGAGAGTGAGGTCATCGCAGCCACAGCATCATCAAATAAAACAATGAAACGAAAGTACTGTGTTGATGAAGTGGAATTGCTATGCGCACCAGGTTGTGGATGTTGGGACCGATGTTGGTAGTGCACTTGGTGCGGGTCTCTGGCGGCGGCTTGAACCCTGAAGGTCGCGGGCTAGCAAGCTTATTTCGACGACTTGCTCTTGGTTTCTCGCCGAGTTATCCGGAGGACATCTTCAGGATATTTCCCGTCGTGAGGCGTTGAATCTTGCGCTCTGCGCTTGACGGGAAGGGTCCATGGCCGCGATGACGCCAGATCTGTGCACGCACTGATCGCCATCGCATCGCATGCATGCAGCCCGTACTGCGGTAGCCAATGGCCAAAAGTCGTATATTTGAACAAGATATAATACACGCTCCATCTACCCAATGCGCGCGCCTGTAAAATGCCCGGCTTAAACACCTATATATGCATGCAAATTCGCTGTTTCAACTGCACTGGCCTTCTGATGAGGCTCCGCTGGTCATCTTCGCCATCGTTTTGACCAGCGAGATAGCCATGACCGCGGACCCAAACACGACGATAGCTATCGCAATGTACGTTTTGCCGCTTCGTTTACTGAGCTTGATATAGCATAATGGTGGGAGAATATATGCTAGGGCGCACGCGGATGTTGCGCCGAACAGTTCGAATACGACACCCAGGTCGCATGTCATAAGGGAGATCATCATGGCGGAGACGACGAGAGCCGACGTGAAGATTATGTGGCGGTTCGGTTGGTAGGGTTCGTCGGGAAACCAGTAATTGTTCATCACTTCGCGGCAGACAAATGCTTCGAGAGGTAGGGTGGTGAGCATATTGAGCCCAAAGCAAAGTCGCGCGATGTTGACCATAAGGTTGTCGTTGGGGAAGTTGTTGAGGACATTGCCGAGCGTCTTGTCGCCAAACGTGAGGTAGCCAAAGAGGGCCATGACCAGGCATGCTACCAGGGATATGCTGGTGCTGTAGTGTGTCACACGCGAGAAGCGGTCGATGGTGGGCTTTCGTAATGAGCCGTAAATGAGGAGAGAGTTATGGTGACAGACGAAAGCGAAGGAGATGACGCCAATGGACTCGAACAGCCCCGAGTGGATTACAATGGAGCCGCGCAACTGGCCGCGCGACTCGGCGGGGACACGGAACGACTGGGTGATCACGGTGATGATGATTATGGACATGCTGACCAGAGCAAGACCGCTGGCTTTGGCAAGCTGTGGGGTGTTAGTACATGTGGTGCATTGGGCTGGGGGTTATTTGCCTTGGAGATGTCTCGGTAGAGAGACAGAGGGTACGAGATGCCGAGGATCAGGATGATGATGATGGCGCGCCGGTTCGTAAGGAGCCACAGAAAGGACATGTCGGACAAGGAAGGGAACAAGGCCGTCATCACACGTGGTATTGTGTCGCCCACAATGACACAAAACGCTACCATGCCGCCGAATGCGCTGCCCTGGTTAGCATTTCTCTCCTAGTGGTGCCCGGTTGTACCCACAAAAGCCATTGCGCCAGCGAGATGGCCACCAGCCCGGACTTCCCGAAACAGTGTTCGACCGTCGCCTGGAACGAGTCGGTCCCGCTGAGCTTAGAATTGATGACAATCAGGCGGATCGTCCAGTCCACGGTGATGGTGAGGCCGATCAGCAGCACGGTGCCCGTGATGAGGCCGGCATTGCGGAAGGCATAGGGCTGGCCGATAATGCCGGCGCCGATGATGCTGTTCGCCATGTTCATGAAGGCGCTCCGCATGCCGCTACGAGGTCTGGCGCTCTCCAGATGCTCTTCCGGGTCAAATGACTCCTCGGCGACCGTTACGCTCGGCGCCTCGATGCCCGTCAGGAGTGGCAGGCGCTGCACCCGCTCCCGGCGCGGCCCGGCTTCGTCCATGTAGTCGTCGCCCTCGAGCTCTATCCAGTCCCCACCGCGCCCATCGCCACCGTTCATGCTTTGCCGCACCGGGTCATCGTCGAAGCGCACCCGGTTGGGCGTGCGCGGGGTGCCCTGGGGCCGCGGCTGGGCGAACGACGACTGCCGCTTGCCGTGGCGGTGGCCATTGGGTCTGCCGCCCGGCGGCGCTGGCGACGACGAGGACTGCCGTGACGAGCCCAGTGAGGGCGATGGGGAGAGGTGACGCGCGGGGGAGAGCTTGGCTTCGGGCTCGTGGTGGTAGTCGTGGTCTGAATCTTCGTCGTCGGGGTGCTCGTGCAGGAGCTTCTGCGACTCGCTCATTGTGGCATCGTCGGCGGAGGTGGAGAGGAGGAGGAGAGGAGGAAAGGGCGGGCTGAGGCGTGTGACAGGTGGTGTCAGCGAACGTGAGACTCATCCAGAAAGTTGACGACCCCTGTTGATGTTTAGATCAATGTGGAATAGCGTGCCAAGCCAATTCCTAAGCGAGTGTGGGGGTGAAAGAGCGCCAATGTTTGCGCATCGACGACACCACAGCCCGAGTTTCCATCGTGCACTGGTTTTCCCTCTCCTTACAAACCAAACTTTGCGAATAGATTGTGTGATCATGAGCTCACGGTGGGGCTGGGAACAGTCTTTCCGACACCATGACCATGCGAGAGCAGGTAACGACAATGGCACCCTTCAACGTAGCTGATTCCCTCATCTCGCCATTAGGATATGTTTTCACCACGATCCTTCCGTGTTGAACAAAGCACTCGAAAATGCTTGCCCCCGTCACGGCCGCCTCATAGATTGCTTGACCCAGCAAGCCGCAGGGTTTGAAGCCTGTCCCTGCTTGCCAGCGATTCACAATGATTTGCTCGAATCGAGATACGATGAAAGCATACTTCAGCACCCGCCTGGAGCATAAGATCTGTCTCGCCCTTCTACTCAGCAGTCATTTTGATTCATCTCCAATGTCATCCTTTGATCCTTTCGGAAAACAGCCCGCCCATCCCTTAGACGGGGCCGATGTCGACACCCCACAGCTGAACAATGCTCGCCGCGTTACCCAGCGTCTCCTGACATCTCAACAAGAGGCTGAGGGCTTCGACCATGAGTTGCGCAAACGCAATCTGCGTCTAATACCAGCCACGACGTTCGACTATGACAAGTACAAGCTAAGTCGCTCTGTGGACAACTCTATCATTGGTCTAGTGCACCAGGATCACACTATGGTCTCAAAGTTACTACCAACAGCCTCCACCGCTATCCCCAACGACCTCGGTTACGCGTGTCTGCGAGCACTCTGCGCAGCCGTGCTATGCCTGTATGGGACGGCACCCGTGATTGAGATGATCAAGCAACTGATCGCATATGCCCTCCTGGGAAATGAACCTCAACATACTGACACCATCTTCGACGAGCACCTTACCAGAAGCTTACGCAGATGGGTTCACGCAATCGCCGTGGAAGAAGAAAATCTTCCCTCACGCCGATACATGCATGCCCTAATCTCGTCAGCTGAGGCGCAACTCAGCGGCATTCCTGTGCAAGACATGATGAATCAGGATCTTGGACAGCCCACAGAGATCTCGTTCATTGCTGGTGTATTACAGTGGGTACTCACACCGACAGAGAAGCGCGAAATGGCTGCATACCCGACACGCAGTCTTCGTGCGTGGCATGTGGCTGTCATACTAGCGCAGTTCGGATTCGACGTCTCCCTCGGTGCCCATGTCTACGCTAATATCGCCGACTACAGCCGCGCCGTTGATGATTTGAACCTTGCCCAGAGGCCACCCGATGTGGTACTAACTACCGACCATGGCGCAGGAATTGACCCGCTCGCGTTCGATACGAGATCAGACCAAGAAAAGAATCCCAGCCTTGAAGGTATTACGCCGCAGATCATACCTATGTCTGAGATTCCCACTTTAGCTTTTCGACACCTTGCCGGTGAATCTTTTCAACTCGACACGCAAAAGTTGAAGATCGCTTGGACGTACTCGTTCCATAGTGCCCGGACACTGTCCATCCGGTTCATTTGTCCAATCGACGGCTCAGCCTTCCGACTTTGCGCGGGATCGTCGGATAACGGGTCCATCACAAGTCTCCAGGCTTCGCTCTTGGCCGTCTTCTTCGACAAGGACACGTTTCGTGAAACAAAACCCGCGGCCATATGTCCTGCTGCGATGGCAAGATACATACCATCATCTACCACGGATAAAAGCTGGTGTCCAGACATCATCAAAGCGTGTCTAAATGGAGATTCGGGCGAGGACTTCGACCCGATACTACTCCATAGCGCACGATCAAACGCCTATCTACTCTTCGCTATCGTTCTGGGCTCTATCTATGGCATCTGCAGCACCGCTCTCGTTCTATCAGATTCCTCGGAAACGGACCCCGATGCTTATGCCCTTGCTACCCAAGTCGCCATATACCCCGACCTCGCTTACCCCGCACAATTTCGAAAGCTTCAGCAATGGGTCAAGACGATCTTTGACTTGTGTGCCGGAGCCAAGCGCGAAAGCGCTGATGTTTGGCGCTACCTGCTGATGGATATGTTTATTGCTCGCTCCACCTCCGGCGGCGTGCCTGCCATAGGGGCGCGCCAGAACGGCCTGACGCTCATCTCTGACTTCGTCGCGCGACCAACGATGCGTGCCGAAGCAATGTTTCAAGTCAATCTCCTACGGGGCCTTCCACTCAACCTGCCGTCATACGAGAACAACGGAATTATAGGATCGTCGGGGTACTGCGCGCCTCCATTCGAGCCATCTATCAAGGCACCAGCCTTGACTCTCCTTCCAGTCCCCGATCCGTTCAACAGCAGCTCCGCACTTAGTCTCGAAGTAGTGCCGCACTGGCAGGACGACGATCGTCCCGTCGTTCTGGAAGCTCGCCTCCACGAAACCCCATTAGCGGCCTTCGGCCTATGGAACCTGCAGCGTGTTCTACCCCGACTCCAGCCTTGCGAGTGCGGACAACACACGACTCAACTACAGTTGCTTGCCGACGATACTACTTGGCGGCAAGTCACCATCCAGGATCTCTTTCAGATTGCACCCCAAGGTCTCGGCGTGAATGAGAATCCTGGAAGCCACGGTCTCAAATACTTCGTTAATGCGAGCCATAGCGAGAATACTACGATATTTGCACTGGGCATGTTGCAGGGTATCCCCGAGTTGCAGATTGTGTGGGATTGCTTCCACTGTGCGGTTGGACGACTGCAGATTGAGAAGAATGGCCATGTTCCGAACTTTGCGCTGGTTTTACCGTATGGGTTTCCGGTGGAGTGTGGGGATGTATGTTTGAACGAGGCGAGGTAGGTTGGTGGAGGATGGGTAGGCACGCGAGCATTCTCTTTGGACTTACTACATTGGTGGCCTCTTTTCGTTCCTTTCTTTATCGCTCTTGCTCTCATCTTCATTCCATTTTCTCTCCAATAGTCCTGTATCCATCCAATTTCCAACCGCTTCGGCCAGGTGGGCAGAGGTGGGGCGGGAGATTGGGGATGGGTGGTGGGCCGAAGCTGTCTATTGCCCTTTTCATCCATATCATCGGCTTCAATTCATATGTCATTACTTCATTTGGTGCCCATAATTATTAGAGTTCGGCCATATATCGATCGATCAGTCTCGGCCAAAGACCTTTCAAGCCGTAACACTATATCAGGAACTTCACGTCCGCTTCAGCCCAGCATGCATATCGCCACGAGCCATCAGCATCTTCTTATCCTCCGGCGACAGGGCTGTCGCATTCACAACCCGATCCATCAACGCGAACAAGTCATTCGAGCTCATAACCGTCTGCCGAATTTTCCAACCACGCTCTATCGGCAACCTCTCATTTTCTATACTCAGCAATTAGCAGGTGTCCCCTCCATCTAGACTCATCTCTTCGCCCACTTACCGAACAAGTACTCCACCAGCTCCCGCTTTACTGTTCCACTGGCTACGTCACCGAGAATGCCGACGTAAGCGGCGGTCTCGCCGATGCTGAAGCCGGATCCGAGGTCGCTGAGCGAGTAGGTTGGGTTTGTCGCGTTGGAGGTGATGAGTCGGGCTAGGCGGGCGTTGGCCGCCATTGTGAGATCTATAGTGTCGCCGTGCCAGTAGGACTGTGTCTCTGCGAAGACGGTTTCATTGAAGGAGTAGGGGTCTTGGCCGAAGTAGTAGTCCGCGCGACTACATTTCGAATCAGTTAGTCCAAGTTCTCTGTGGTCTGTATAGTATCGGAAGGGAGAAATTCACGGGCTACATCATACGCACCTCAGACTCGCATCATGCTCCAAGATGTTGTGCCTGCCCAGGTCCTCCAGGGTGAAGGTAGTCGCGTTCGGCGTTGGACTCGTGGTGATCGCGTGGCTGAAGAGGAAACTGCTTAATTCCGCGGTGATGTTGAGTGCGGTTCCGAGGGCGTGAATGACGCGAGCTTCTGATATGGCTTTGCCGTCGTGGGGGAGGAACTCGTGGTTTGCGAGGGTGTTGAGCATAGGGCAGGGTGCGCGGACTGGTGCATGTTATTAGTAATGTTACTTCGAGATGAAACTGGCTTTGCAGGAGAATGGAAATGGAGATAGAGATTCATACGGTCACCTGGACCAGCAGGATGCCAGTCATAGAAAGAGCCCTGAGCAGCGACCAGGCTGGCGCTGAGCGTCGCAGCAAAAGATAAGCAAATATAATTCATCGTGGTACAAAACAAGTCGCGATGTTCCTCGGTATCCAAACCCCAAACGAGCATCCACCATCCTTATAAACCTCCCCAATCCTCTTTCCCAAACCGCAATCTCGCCAACCCGCGAGCATCCGCACCCATATTCCCAAATCCCTCATGTCGCGAGAAATTAAATTGCCTTCCCCCGCATTAGTGGCGCTGCGTACAGCATATGCATGCAACGACCCGGTTAATCTGAGTATGACAGCACAGCCTCAATATCTCCGACCACTCACGGGAGCGTCGTTTGTAAACTAGGCGCGTCACACTGTGAGTTTTCGATATGTCGTGACTTGATATTGCATGTCTTCTCGTAAGCTGCCGTTTTTGGTATCCGTTTCGTAGGCCGGGCGCGCGGGATAATTCCCCATGGGACCCGAGTTGCGAGGCGCTAGAGAACGACGCGTGTGTTCGAGATCGGCTCGCAGGAGATCGGCTCGCGGGAGATCGGCTCGCGGGAGAGCGGCGGATATGGAACGCGACTTTTTACTCGCAAGGTGTGCTGTTTTGGTAAAGTTTGGAAGTGAATACTACTTCGCTGGTGAGGTTTGGTAGAGAGGAGGGTGAACTGAGCAACCGGATCGCTCTGCATTATGCAGACGCGCAAGCTTCTTGAAACAAGTGTTCTATGGGTTTCTATTGGACTGAATAGTTGGGGAGGCACTGTGATCTTGTTGGCCCTGAAAGTGCGGTGAGGACTGTGGTGCCAAATGTGTCGGGCCTTTGCTAACTCTAGATCTTGTTCGTCTCCACGCGTTTGTAGAGCAAGGGATATTGATGGTTCTCGCTTGAAGCACAGAACTTTAAATCGAGCGAGAAGTAATCCTAATACTACTCTATAGTCCTAATCGCGACCGGGTAGGAACAGCATTTGTTAAATGCAGGGGCACAACCTTATTACGAGATTTTACCCTACAGAATGGGAGTTACTTGAAGTTTCAATCGATTTGCAAATGCCACAAATCTCCCGTAAAAAGGCGACTTTTCAACGCCGATTCAATTGAAAGGAAAGGCACCATTTACACCCTCGTCCCAATGGTAGAAAGGTGCGGAGCAAGCCATTCACGCGCACTCCGTCCCTACCACGCAGTGTAAGACTTGAAGTCCTCCGTACGAAAGAGGTTGCCACTCTGTCCAGCCTAGTACTCGCCACCAATGCGATCCTAGCAACCCCCAATCCTAACAACTCACCAGCACTCCAATCGCACCGAATAAAGAATCACAAGACTCACCGGTAGAATTAGCGATGTACGCGCTAGCAAGGTAAAAGCTTTTCATGGGGCTCCATTCCTATTGCACGCACCGCCGTTGATTAGAATCGGCAGGCCCCATTCGCCTTCGCCGTTATAGCAGTAATGAACGTATACAACTTGTTCGGCGCGTCTTGCGAGCGCTGCGGGAGCGTCGCCTTTGTTTTGGAATAAGAGTGGTGACTTCGACCGGCGTGGGGACCGCCGCAGCGAGGGAAGGAAGGGCGATAGCGGAGACGTGCATCTTGGGTGAGTTGGATGGATTAGGGAGGTGTATAGGGGGTTTGTGAATTGTAAGAAATGAGAGTACTATTGTGTCATTCAATTAAATACATGGTTCCTGATGAGTGTGTTGGTCTGATGTGCGGATGGGACTTAAAGTGGCAATTCGAGCACGAGGGCGGCGAATGTATAAATGTAGACGGGATTCCCAGGACTGAAACAAAACATCGCGAAGCAACGTGGATATGGAGTACTAGACCTACCAAGGATCCACCAAGACACAGAGAAAAATCTAGGATGTGTGTTGGCTCTAGCTGTTGATTTGGCTTCTGTAGCCAAATATCTTCTTGAGCCCAACCCATCACATCCATCTCGCGCGAGACGCTTACCAAAAGAATCGCAATTTTCCAATAACGTTAATGTAGCTTGACTAGTTAACACAGTACTTACATATATGTCTTCTATTAACGGGCCCCCACTGAGCACGGACACTACGCCATGTGGTCTCTCGAAGAGGCTTTTCCAATTAGTGTGCACTGCTAACGATGACCTTTGTAATCAGACCTGCTTTGAAACTGCTTATGATTTAGTCCTCGGAACACTACCATATGAATCAGCCGCATGGAGAGGATCTTCGCCGTAGACCACTTAAAACCAACATGCTCACTTCGGCTACTTACAGATTTAAATTAATTATAGGGCATTCTTGACATGCCCTCTAATGGAGCCCATCCTGTGCTATCGTGGTCGCACTCTGGATGTTCGCACCAATCGTTTCACCCCGATGATTTAACTTCGTCGCTTGCTTGCTTCCGACATTTAATGACGAAGTTTTGATACGCTGTTTTTCTTTCGCATGGTCAGACTTCGGTGACATTGAAATGCACTGGTCAAATGAATCTTAGCGCTCTGCCGGGGTGGCAAATGTGATTTGAAAGGTATCCTACATGTACCTAACCTACTTATGGTCCTACATTTCGAGTCTACAAGGGCCTCCATCCTCCTAGAATTACTGAATTAGCGACATAGCTTGGACCTAGGCTCATGCAAGCCACGAGCACGTGGCTGTAATTAAAAGCCACCCGCATCCTTTGTTCACCGAGTGCAATTGCTTTCCGTTTTAGAGCAAAGTCGCACTCATAACCGCCTACAACCGCCCACAACTTGTATCGCTGCTTGTCAAACATGGAGCCACTCCGCCAGGACCCTAAATGGCTTGGTAACTCACGTCTGGTTCTCAGGTGCAGTGCGCGAGGCTACCAATGAAATGCGCACACGAATATCCCTTCGCGTGTGTCTGCCTTCCAACGCAAATAGCCGCGGACCCCGGCCACCCTGCGCCACAATATAGCCTTGTGGCCAGCGCCTACGACCACCACTGTATAATCCTTACACGCTCACTCCTTCGACCCTTGCTTCCATTTTGTCCTTATTCGAACCGTACACCTCGCGCCGATATACCGAGCAAGTCGCGCTTGCCATACGATCGCACCCGGCCCTCAGCTATGACTTCCATACGCCTTCTGCAGCGCCAACCGGACGGAGAGATCGTCTTTCGCGAACCTACTAGCGGCGATGTTCCTGCCTACGCAATACTTTCCCATACATGGGGAGAAGAGGAGGTCGTCTTTCAGGATATGGAAGATAACGCGGACATGGGCAAAACTGTGAGGAAGGCTGGGTGGGAGAAGATACAGTTCTGCGCGAAGCAAGCCGAAGCCGACGGACTACGGTACTTCTGGATAGACACCTGCTGCATCGACAAGGAGAATGCAGGCGAGCTTGGTGCTGCTATCAACTCAATGTTTCGTTGGTACCAGAACGCTGAGCGCTGCTACGTCTACCTATCAGATGTCTCCAAACCCAACAACGGAGCAGAAAGCCAACGGGTATGGGAAAAGGCGTTTAGGAAAAGTCGATGGTTCACCCGAGGATGGACGCTTCAAGAACTTCTTGCTCCAACTTCTGTCGAGTTCTTCTCCCAGGAGTGCAGCCGACTAGGTGACATACCGTCGCTAATGCAACTAATACACGAAACAACTCGGATTCCTAAGGCAGCGCTTGGAGGAGCACCCTTACCTCGGTTTAGCGAGAAAATGCGATTTTCGTGGATAGAACGCCGCAATACAAGGGACGAAGAAGACAAAGCGTACTCACTACTTGGTATTTTTGACGTTGAAATGCCTCTTCGCTACGGGGAAGGATCTGCAAGTGCCTTCAAACGGCTTGAGGAGGAAATCGAAAGGTTGAATAAATGCCTTCAAGATTTACGCACAACAAATCCCCCTGACGATAAGAAGCGAATAGAAGAGACTAAAGGTGGTTTGCTGGAAGGCTCTTACCGCTGGGTTCTCCAAAACTCCGACTTTCAACTCTGGCGCAATGACGAAGACAGCCGACTGCTCTGGGTCAAGGGTGATCCTGGCAAAGGCAAAACTATGCTACTCTGTGGCATCATCAACGAGCTGGAGAAATCAAAAACCAAGACAGCTCTCCTGTCTTACTTCTTCTGCCAAGCTACCGACTCGCGCATCAACAGCGCTACCGCTGTATTACGAGGGCTGCTGTACTTGCTCGTCAGTCAGCAGCCCTCACTCGTCTCGCATGTGCGTAAGAGGTACGACCAGGCGGGCAAGACCATGTTTGAGGATGCGAATGCCTGGTTTGCCTTGACGGAGATCTTTGCCGACGTGCTTCGGGACCCAAACCTGAAGACCACATATCTGCTTATTGACGCGCTCGATGAGTGCGATACCGACTTATTAAAGCTGCTTGACTTTGCTGCAAAGCAGTTATCTGCGTCTTCCCGCGTCAAGTGGCTTGTCTCTAGCCGCAACTTGCCAGACATTGAAGATCAGCTAGAGCGGGCAGGCTACAAAGTAAGGCTGAGCCTAGAGCTGAATGCAGAGTCCGTGTCAGCGGCTGTCGGCGTCTTCATCCAGCAGAAGGTGTCTCGGCTAGCGCAGCAAAATCAGTACAACGAGCAGGCCCAATGCGCCGTATTAGAGTATTTAACGTCGAATGCAAACGACACCTTCCTCTGGGTTGCGCTAGTGTGTCAAGATCTTCAAAAGACGGCGAGGCGACATGTGCTGAAAAAGATCAAGTTGTTCCCTCCTGGACTAGACGCCTTGTACGCGCGAATGATACAGCGAATCAGCAAGTCGGAAGATGCTGATCTCTGCAAGCAGGTGCTGGCGGCGGTCGCGCTCGTGTACCGGCCAATCTCATTAGAAGAACTAGCGGCCCTTGTAGAACAACTCGAAGATATAACCGACGACTTGGAGTTGCTGGAGATCATTGGCCTTTGTGGATCATTTCTTACCGTCCAAGAAAAGGTAATTTACTTTGTGCATCAGTCAGCCAAGGACTTTCTCCTCAACAAGGCAGACAAAGAGGTGTTCCCTTCAGGAACGGAAGATGTCCATTACGCCATCTTTGCTAGGTCACTTAAAACCATGTCCACAACTCTACACCGGGATATGTTTGACCTGAAAGCGTTGGGATATCCTATTGAGGATGTTAAAACGCCAGACCCTTCTCCGTTAGCAGCGTCACGATATTCATGTATCCATTGGGTTGACCACCTATGGGACTCGAATCTCACATCTTTCGCAATCTATGTGGTAGATCTGCATGAGTTCATAAGCAAGAGATATTTGTACTGGCTAGAGGCTCTTAGTTTGTGCAGGAGCATACCAAAGGGCGTGCTCTCCCTGATGAAACTACAGTCGCTGGTCGAGGTATGTACGGAACAAGAAACATAGCTAAGGTTTCCCTAAGCTAATCGAGAGTAGGGAATAGACGAGACAGGTGCAGATTTGTTAACTAAGCTAGTCCAAGATGCGCATCGATTTATAAGGTCTCACAAGAGGGCGATTGAGCTCAGTCCTCTACAAACCTATGCATCTGCGCTTGTTTTTAGTCCAGCACGCAGCCTGATCAAGGACCTCTTCAAACAGGAAGAACCAAAATGGATCATGATCAAGCCAGCTATAGAAGACGCATGGGGCGCTTGCATGTCGACGCTCGAGGGCCATAGCGGCGGGGTCAGCTCAGTGGCCTTCTCTCACGACTCGACTCGGCTGGCGTCGGCGTCATGGGACCGCACTGTCAAGATCTGGGATGCGAGCAGCGGCGCCTGCCTGTCAACGCTCGAGGGCCATAGCGGCGAG
>Ga0247733_1000394_pt1 | contig 14772 bp, 3 predicted proteins | sample UWRJL043104R2_FD_180932 | JGI IMG/M metagenome (GOLD analysis project Ga0247733, IMG submission 180932) | Plant litter microbial communities from Arlington Agricultural Research Station in Wisconsin, United States - UWRJ-L043-104R-2 | ecosystem: Environmental > Terrestrial > Plant litter >...
AATAGTATCTAGAGAATCTAGTCCTGACGAGCTAAGCTATAGTCTTAATTAAAATAATAAAAGAATTTACCCAGAATCTAGTAATAACAATACTAGTAAACGAACAAGTTTAGAACTAGATAATAGTGAAGTTGATGAACTATCACTACTAGTTATAGAAAACTTAATTAATAAAAACAACGAGCCTAATAGCTATAAAGAGGCTATAAATAGTATAAATAAAGAAAACTGGTAAAAAGCTATACAAGAAGAAGTAAACCAACTAGAATCTTAAAAAACATGGGACCTAGTAAATTTCTAACCGAACCTAAATATATTAAAAGGTCGCTGGGTATATAAAATTAAAACAGATAAAAATAACAACCTAGTTAAATATAAAGCTAGGTGGGTAGTAAAAGGCTATAGTTAAATATACGGATTAGACTATTTAGAAACCTTTACAAATACTACTCGAATAGAAATAATAAGACTACTACTATTTCTAGCAGCTTTTCTAGATCTAGAGATATTATAACTAGATATTAAAAACGCGTTTCTATACGCACCTATTAATACTAAAATCTATCTAGAACAACCTATTAGTTATAATAAATATAAAAGCAAGATTTGTAAATTAAATAAATCTTTATATAGATTAAAACAAGCCCCTAGAGCTTAGTATATATACCTAAAAGAAAAGCTCGTATAATTAGAGCTATATCCTATATTTGCAGAATAAGGCATCTTTACAAATAAAGAAGTAAATATAAATAATAAAATCTTTATTATAGTCTACGTAGACGATATCCTAGTACTAGGACAAAATATAAAACAAATTAATAAACTAAAACTAGAACTTTCTAAATTAATAGAAGTTACTGATTTAGGAGAAGCTTCCTATTTTCTAGGAATAGAAATAACTAGAGATAGAAAAAATAAATCTCTAAAGTTAATACAAATAAAGTATATTAAAAATATACTAGAAAAATATAATAAAAATTAATTAAATCCTATTAGTACACCTAGTGACCCGGGTGTAAAACTAAATAAAAATAAAGAACAAGCTATAGAACAAGAAATTAATTTATTTCAATAATATGTAGGAAAGTTAATATATTTAACTATATATACGAGGTCTAATATAGCCTATAGTGTATATAACTGTGCTAGATATATAAGTAACCCTAATAAACAGCACTATATAGCTGTTAATAGGATATTTAAATATCTAAATAATACACCTATAAAAGGTCTACTACTAGAAAATTCAAATAATTCATAACCTAACTTAATTGGCTATACTGATGCCGATTGGGGGGGTGATTTAATAACTAGAAGAAGTATAACTGGCTATATATTCTTCTTTAATAATACCCCTATAAGTTAGGCTAGTAAATTATAAAAGATAACTGCTTTAAGTAGTTGCGAAGCTGAATATATGGCAATAAAAGAAGCAATTAAAGAATATATTTATTTAATAAATATATATAAACAACTACAAATATCAGAATTATTAAATATAAAGAATACTAAATTCTATCTATTTATAGATAATAAACCTGCTATAGACTTAGCTAATAACCTAGAGCACCACGCTAAAACAAAACATATTGATATACAATATCACTTTGTACGCGAAAAAATATAAGAAAAGATTATTAAACTTAACTATATACCTATAAAAAATCAGCTCGCTAATATATTAACAAAAGGTTTAAATATAAATACTTTTCAATATCTATTTAACAATCTTAATATAAGATAAAACTAATTAGTATACACTATAAAAAGTATATACTAATTAAGAGGAAGTGTTAAAATTATAAATATATAAAAATCGAGGTAAAACTATATTACCTTAGAACTAAAAAATCTACGAAAGTAAGAAACGTAAAACTAATACAAACGATATTAAAACTTCCTAAAAGCGTTAGAAACTATATAATATATAGTTATATACTATATATAAATCACTACTAAAGCTATAACTAATAGTAGTAATTCACTAAACGTAAATATACGAAAACCTAAAAACGTAAGAACTTAACTTGCGAAGGTTTTCGAAAGTAAACGTTCTAATAACGCTAAAATAAATTAGTAATTAATTTATAATACGTGGGGCGGTAATTTATATATTATCGCGCACACGTAACATTTATAAAACAGTTCTATTTATATTAATACGTTATGTAACACAAAAGATAAGAAATACTTTTAGTAAAATTCTAAAAATATCAATTCCGACTATTTAATGTAGACGTCAAACAAAAGCTAAAACACGTATAACGAACTATTACAAATAGTCTAATACGTATAATAGACTATTATAAATAGTCTAATACACATAAACACGCGCGTAAGACGAACTATTATAAATAGTCTAAATACGCATAAATAGACTATTATAAATAGTCTAATACGCATAAATACGCGCGTAAGACGAACTATTATAAATAGTCTAATACGTATAATAGACTATTACAAATAGTCTAATACGTATAAATACGCGCGTAAGACAAATAGTTAAAACTATCTAAAACACGGGTAGAAACCTATCCGAAATTAATAGTAATGCGGGTAGGAACCTATCCGAACCACCAATCTAGTATAAGTAGACCTGTAGATAGTACCTTTATAAATTAGACAATTCGATATATATTCTTTACTATTATATCCTTTCTTACAGTTAATTTAGTTGATTTAGTAAAGAAATCTAGACTAGCTAGATAGAAATTATATCTTTATAGATAATAGAGCACCGGGCTTATAACCTATAAAAAAGGATATAGTAGTAAAGAATATATAGAGATATATAAGTCGTCTTAATCTTATATAAGACGACTTATATGCTTTATACTATTAAAGCACCAGCTCACTCTAATATATTACTTTGGAGTAAGTACTAGGGAATAGATCGGGAGTAGCGCGATTATATAATCACGCTAATAGTATAGTTAAATAAGCTACCAGTTAGCACTTCTTTCTTATATAGTAATAATATTCTTTTTATTTATAGATTAAGCTATTAGTACTATAATCCTTCGATAGTTATAAGCCCGGCGTTAAAAGAAAGTATAGAGATAATTCCCCTCTACGTAATTCTTACGCTAGTATCTTAATTTAATTACTCTAATTAAATTATTTACTCTATTATTTATAGAATTAACCTCCCTACTAAAAATAGACTAGGAAGGAAGCCCTACAGGAAAGATTAAGCTAATTAATCGAGTAAGCTAGCCTAATTAGTATCTAAAGTTTAAATATTATACGATAATAAAAGAGATATAGGATTAAGTTAATTTAGACGGCGCTAAGTAGAAAACTATTAATAAGACTAAACTAACTCGACTAGCTCTACTAGTTAAACTAGCTAAGCCTACTAATAATAATCTTAATATACTTAATAAGTACTACGCTATATAAGTAACTTTTAATCTCCTTACTAAAGATTTCCTAGGATTAATGGCGGATTATAAAATAATAATAGTAGAATAGATATCTATAAGTATAAAGATTAATAATCTTATAACGTAGATTTATATAATAGTAGCTCTAGACCTAATTAATCTAATAATAATCTCGCTTCTAGAAAATAAGAAAGCGACGCTCTAAGCTCTAGTTAAATTACTAAAACTAAGCCTAGCCCTAAGTTAAATAAGTATAATTAAGCTTATGTAATTATAGTATTAAGCCTACTTACATAAAGCTAAATTAGGAAGACTTAATACTAAAGTATAGTTTAAAGAATAGTTAAGCCTTTACTATAAAGCGATTATAAACGGTGTTAAAGAAGTAAAAAGGAGCCTTATAATACTAGATTTCTTAAACGTAATTAGTATAAAAATCGCACTAGATTAGAGTCGTAAATAACTCTTAAAATATATTAAATATACGGCTCTAGGCACGGAGCCTACTAAGCTAGAAAATCTTAGAAGAATCTTCTTAGTAATACTTTAGAAATACTAATTAAGGAACGTAACTAATAAAAGATCTAGAGTATTCGCTACTCTTAGAGGTTATACGTAGAATATAAGCTTAGAGCTAAGAGCTTATTCTATATACCCCTATAAGAATTCTACTTAATATAAATAGGCGCTAATTATATACTAAAAGCTAGAGACTATAATTACTAAAAAGTCTCCTTCGGGAAGTAGACCGATTATTATAAAATAATAAGAACGTTAGAAAATCCTAGAACGTCTTAATAAACTAGAGTAGAAAGCGCTTTAAAAGCTAGTCTCTAATAAGGGCTAGTTATCTAGAGTAATTCTAAATAGATTAGTAAACTTCCCCGGAGGATTAGTAGTATTAGTAATTAATCTACTTCTTATTATAGACCCGATAATTAAATACTCTAGAGTATTTAGTATAATATTAATTAATATATATTTACTTTCTAAGAGTACTATACTTAATAGCGGATTAGCTCTCTACCTAGTTAATAATTAATATCTACTCGTGCCTAGTATCTATACTAAGTTAATCTCCCTAAAAAACGTCGAAGTAGGTACTTAAGCGCTCCTAATTAGTGGAACTAGCGATAGATTACTTATAAAGCTCCTTACTAGTCTATATAGTAAGTATACTAAGGATCTATTACTTAAAGATATTATAGTAGTAGAGGGTTTCTATATTAATATTATATCTAAAGTACGTCTAAAGAAGGCGAACGTTTAGTATCTTAGGCTAGATTAGATACTTAGAATAGATATACTAGAGAGTAATATAATTCTTATAAAGCTTTTTAGCGAGTATAACTTTACCTTTCTTAAATATAAACCGCTTTCTTTCTATCTAATAATTATAGCCGTAACGACTCTAATTTATAAATTATAGATTAATCTCCCTAGAACGGATTCTAAGTACCTTTAGTATTAATAGTTAAGATACTTAGAAAAACGAGCCTTATAAGTACTTATATATAATACTTAAAATATTAAAATAAATAGAATAACGCGATAAGACTATATATATTATTTAATTATCTATACTATCTAAGTAATCTCCCATCGACTAAAAGAGTAATTATCTTAACTATTTTATTATATTTTATAGGACCTTTTTAATATACTAACTAGTAGACTATAAGAATAATAGTTACTAATTATTAAAGATAATTATAGCGGAAAGATCTAGGTATATAATCTAATTACTAAAGAACTAAATATAATTATAAGAGTCTTTGAAATATTTTATAATTACGTTTATAATAAGTATAAATATAGAATTATTTTAATTATATAAGATAGAGACGTAGCTATAGTTCTATAGTATAGTAAATTAAGGTTTAAGGATTAGACTAATTAATATAGTATTAAATATATAATTACTCTACCCTATATATATAAACTAAATAGAGAGAGTAAATAAGCTAGAAAAGAAATTATTACTAAAGCGATTATAATACGCTTAAGCGTAAACCTTCTATTAAAGCTCTAGCTAGAGATAATAGAAGTAGTAGCTTAGCTATACGTAATAAGTTCTTCTATAAAGTATAAATAGAAGTTACTAAATTAAGTACTTAATAATTAGTTTAAGTAGTACTTTCGCTAGTACGAGCTAGTAAAGATAAGGGACGTAATAGTAGACTTATATTCTAATTAGAGTAGAATATACGCCTACGGCTACTATATATATCCCTTAAATAAGGATTAGATAGTAGGGCTAGATAGATAGAGTTTTAAAATTAATCCTTATAAGTATATTAGGTATCTTATTAGCTATTAAGCCTTAAATATATACTAGATATAGATTCTAATACTTAACTAGATAATTATAATATAAAATATTATCTTTAATAAGTAGAACTTCTACGAAGGGAAATCCGATTAAGAAATTCTAAAGAATAAAGCTCTTAAAGTTATAGAAATCCTTATTAAGGATAAAATATAAGATCTTAGTAATATCTATAATTATATAATAATTATAGAATAGATAAATAAGTAGATAAGTACTAAAGCTAATTCGAACCCTAAAATCTATTAAGAAATTAGGGGTACTAATTAAGTTCTAAGTAGAGCTATAGTAGGCTAAGCCGTATTAAGTATAGAAAAGAATCTAGTAGATTTATATACTAATCGCTTAGCCGGCGAATAGTTAGGAATCCGTAAATTTAGAGATTAGCTAATAGGGCTTAAAACGCCTAGAGCTATACTAGAATTAGTATCTATCTCTAGCGATAATCCTATAAATAATTAATAGAATAGAAACGTAATTAATAATATCTAGAAAATTAATAAATTTAGTAAAACGCGCTAGTTACCTCTTCGCGAGTAAACCTTATAAGAATTAGAGCTTAAAAGCTCTACTACTACCTCTTAATCTACTAGCGGAGTATCTAACGCTAGAGATAAAATAGAAGCCTTATTAGTATATTAGAGATACTAAGTCGCTTCTAGATAAGTAACTTAATTAAGTAGAAAGTAATAAGGAATAGAACCTAAGCTAGAAATTAATTAAAACTTACTATTATAACGTAGGAGAAGAGATAAGAATTCTAATAATTAACTAGAGGGTAGGATAAAGAATAATATTATAATAATATTAATTAGAGATTTATAAAATAATAAATATTCTATATATAATTTTACTTATATATATCTTTCTAGAGTCCTAGAAGCCTAGACTAAGCTACGTAAGTATATTATAATAAACGCCGTTATAATAGCCATAATACTTAAAAGAGTACTAAAAGCTCTATTAATAATAAAAATTTATAAGGATAAGTTACCTAAACTACTAACTCTATAGAAGTACCTATATAATTATTAGTTTAGTACTTTATTTAAATAAGCCTTATAAATTAAGATTAACTAACTCCGCTATATAGGTACCTAGGAAGAAATCTAATAATTAAATAGCCCTAGTAGGCTATTACTACTTAAATAGGTCTAGATATATAAAAATAATTAAAACGGATACTTTCTAAAGTATAAAATAAGAATTATTATACGAGAAGATCTCTAAAAGAAGAATTTACTTTACTTAATATATATAGTAATACTTATAGCTAAATTATTCTAATTAGCTATAGTAATTATAGCTAAATTTAATCTAGAGATACTATAATATAATATAGTAGGAGCCTTTCTTTACGTATTAATTACGGTAAATAATCTAGTTTACTATAAGCTACTAGATAGGTTTAAGAAAGATAGATTATACGCTAAACTAAACTAAGCCTTATACGGCTTAAGAGACTTACTACTACTCTAGTACTAAGAGTTCTTAAGTACGCTTAAAGTAATCGGCTTAGTTCCCTTAATAGAAGAGCTATACTTATTCTTTAACTAGAATTAAACTATCTTTATACTATTCTACGTAGATAATATTCTACTTATATATCTAAAGATATATAAAGCTAATACTTAGAAGCTATAAAAAAAGATTACTAAGAAATATAAAATTAAAGAAAAAGAACTAGTAGAATAGTTCTTAGGGGTTTAAGTAATTAGAGATTAAATAATTAAAATAATTACCCTCGTATATAATATATATATTAATAAAATCGCAAAGAAGTTTAAACTAAGCGATACTATAACGTTTCTAGATACGCTACTATTATTAATAAAACTTATTAAATTAATAGACGAAGCGTCTAAGTATAAGATTAAACGATATTAAGAATACGTTAGATCGGCCCTATATATAGCTATAATACTACGACCTAATATTATATTTCTAGTATTAAAGCTATTATAGTTTCTTATAAACCTAAGTAAGAAATACTTTATAGTAATTAATTAAGTAATTATATACCTCTATTAAACACGCTAGAGATTATTATAATACGGGAACTATAATAGACCTAATCTTATAATCTATAAAGATACGTTATTTATAAATAATATTAATATAAGACGCTTATCTTATAGATATATTATACTCTTATTTAGTAAACCTATTATTTAGAAAGCTACTTAATAATTAATAGTTATAATCTTAATAACTAAAGTAGAGCTACTTATCCTTAAGTATATAAGTAAGGAAGTAATAGCTCTAAAATACCTTTTTAAAGAGCTTACGCTTAATCTAGAATTAATATAGTAAATATTTTATAATAATTAATAAATAATCTAACTTATTATTAGAGCGAATAAATATATTATAACGAGACTCTAATATATTAATATTTAGAATATATAATTACGATAAGAGTATATAAAAGAATTATTTAAGGTTATCTATCTTACTATAGCTAATATACCGGCTAATAGCCTTATAAAGACTCTTATAAAATAATAATTTAAGCGCTTTAAGAATTAGCTAAATATAAAAGATACAAGGTTACTAATTAAAGAAATAGAGAACTAATTATACTAGGGAAAGTTATAATTACTATTAGCTATTACCTCTAAATAAAGTAATTAAAGAGAAAATAATTCTACTAATACTCTAACTATAACTACCGATTATCTCTTAAATACTAGAAAAGACTACTCTAAGATAGCTAACTATCTAATTACTCTTTATAATAAGATTAAATATCTAATCTATTAGCTTAGTAAAGCGGCGACGCTTCTCCTTATAATAATTAACTATATAAGTAATAGCTTAAGAATTAGTAAATCCTTTAGTAGTCTCTAGAGCCTAAAAAGCGTAAATAGATATTCTAGAAGAAACTTTCTTAAGATTAATTACTTTAGCTACTAGATTTTAGACCCTCTTCTATAGATTAAATAGTATTCTTAAATAATTAAACTTAACCCTAGTCTAGAAAGGAGCCTTAGGTTAAGATTAAAAGATATTTAAATTATTCTACTAGTTAATTAAACGACTATATAAAGGCGGCGGATTATCGTTCTAGTAGCTAGAATAAGTAGAAGAGAAGGCTAGAGTAGCTTAAGTAGCGCGCTACTTAGTACGATAAGAAGGCGAAAAGTTCTAATAACTATATCTAATCCCTTAATTATTAAAGCCTAGAGATAAAGTAATATAATCTTATAAGAGTAGATATAGAAATAAAGTAAAATAATTCTATAAAGCTATATAGAAAGAACTATATAACTAATTATATACTATAGTAAGCTAATTATATATAGCTCTAGATAAGTAATAATTATTATAGCTCGGAGTCTAGCTTAAATTAGATATCTTACGACTTCCGGTAAATACGTACTAAACTAAGTTAATAGCTAGATAATAATTAGGAGTATACGCGGGCTAACTAGAACTAGAAGTAGAATAATCTACTAGAGTAAGAACGTTCTAGTTAAAGTAAGAAGTTAGGCAATCCGTAGAAGCGAAGAAGGATTAATTAAATACTAAAGAAATATTACTTAAGAGTTTATTTAAGTAATTCTTAATAATATTCTTTAGCTACCTCTTCTAGTAACTAAGAGAGAGTATTTAATTTATAAGCTTAGAAAAACTAAGCTTATTCTTAAAGGCTTTAATAACCGTATTAATATTATTTAAGTTAAGAAGCTAGAGGATTAGCTTCTTAAGGCCTATAATAATCAGGGATTATATTAAAATTAATATAAACTATTAAATTATAAAAGAATATAATATTACTTCTAGCTATCTCGCTAGTAGATTATAAAGCGACGCGATATATAGTTTAACCTAGACTAGACTACTTAAAAGATTAATATATACTAAAGAAGAAGGCTCTTAAAACTTATATCTTCTTATAAGTATAAGTATAGTAATAATAGTAGCACTAGCTATAAAATTCTTTAAGATTATAATAAATACTATCTCTATAACTACTAATTAGCTACTTAAGATAAGTAATATAAATATTATCGCGCTTAGCTCTCCGTCTAGGTTTCTAATTAGACCTATTAACTAATGCTTAGTTCTTACCTCTACTACTTAGTTTCTTAGATAGAATTCTCTCCTCTTTAGAAGAAGACTTAGACGTCGGCTCTTTATACTTCTAACTCTTTAGCTACTTTACTAAAGGATTAGCTAGCTCGTCCTTAAGCTCCTCTAAATCTAAGTATCTCCTAATTAACTATATCTTTAGCTAAGTATTACTAATTATATTAGAATTATCGCTAGCTAGTCAACTAGATTAGCGTCTAGATAAGGAGAATAGCGCGGCGATTTTCTTCTTAGATAGCTATTATAAATAGTTAGCTAGCGATTAATATAGAGAGAGCTAATTATAATACTTACTATTATAAGTAGAGAAGAGTTATTTAAAGAGCGTAAGAGTAAAAAAACGAGAATATAGATATATATATAAAGGCGAGTATTAAGCGTTTAAGATATAGAGAGAAAGAAAGGTTAAAGAATTAAGAGAGTAGCGCGATTAAGACTATATTATATCGCCTACTTTTACTATAAATATACCGCTCTTATACCGCCTTAATATAAATAAATAAGTAAACCCCCGCGCCTATATTATATTAAAATAAATAAATAATTAAACTACTGCGCAAACGCAATTACTATTAAATAATTAACTCTTAATTAGATAGAGCGGAATTAAGCGAACTATACGAAATAAATATAGAAGAACTATAGAATATAGACGGAACGCTACGCACGATCCGCCCTAGGGAGTATATAGAGATATATAAGCTATCTTAATCTTATATAAGATAACTTATATACTTTATACTATTAAAGTACTAGCTTACTCTAATATATTACTTTAGAGTAAGTACTAGGGAATGGATTAGAAGTAGCGCGATTATATAATCGCGCTAATAGTATAGTTAAATAAGCTACTAGTCGGCACTTCTTTCTTATATAGTAATAATATTCTTTTTATTTATAGATTAAGCTATTAGTACTACGATCCTTCGATAGAATATATATCGAATTATCTAATTTATAAAGGTGCTACCTATAGGTCTACTTATACTAGGTTGATGGTTTAGATAGGTTCCTACCTATATTACTATTAATTTTAGATAGGTTCCTACCTATATTTTAGATAGTTTTAACTATTTATCTTACGCGTGTATTTATACGTATTAGACTATTTATAATAGTCTATTATACGTATTAGACTATTTATAATAGTTCGTTATATATATTTTAGCTTTTATTTAACGTCTACATTAAATGGTCGGAATTGATATTTTTAGAATTTTACTAAAAGTATTTCTTATCTTTTGTGTTACATAACGTATTAATATAAATAGAACTATTTTATAAATATTACGTATACGCGGTAATATATAAATTACCGCCCTATATATTATAAATCGATTACTAATTTATTTTAGCGTTATTAGAACACTTACTTTTAAAAACCTTCGTAAGTTAAGTTCTTACGTTTTTTAGATTTTCGTATATTTACGTTTAGTAAATTACTACTATTAGTTATAGCTTTAGTAGTGATTTATATATAATATATAACTATATATTATATAGTTTCTAACGTTTCGTAGATTTTTTAGTTCTAAGGTAAAGGGATTTACCTCGATTTTTATATTTATAATTTTAATAAGCTTTATTACTAGTATAACTTAGTCTTATCGTAATAAATCTATAGAAATTAATTTAGAAAATTTATTTTCTAATTTAATTAATAAAAGTAGAAGGCAAACAAGCCTTTCTAGTAATAGAGATAAAGTTCTCTTTACTAAAAATAATAATAAAAGTAAAATTATAAAGATCTCTAAAAGGTACTATAATAAGTGCAAGGTTAATACCCACTTTACTAATAAGTATTAGTACCTATTTCCTGAAAATAAGCCTAAATAGTTTAAAATAAAGGAAAATTACGAAAAAAAGTAATAAAATTAATAAAAGTTTGCCTATAAGTGTTATAACTAGTCTTATAGAGTAGGAGGGCCTTACTTTATAAAGAACCGCCAAGCTTAGAGACTAAACTACCGGGCTTTAGACCTAATAAATCTAATATTATATAACTATAGGATTACGTATACTACTAGCGCATTATAAGCGTTAGAAGGTATTAAGATCTAGATACTTTAACGTACCCTAACTACTATAACGTAACTATAGTATATAGGAATCTACGAAGTACCCTTATAGAGCTTTATATTTAATCTAAGTTACTTCCTAAGTACTCGACCTTATTAGACCCTTTTTATAATTCTCCTAAACTATCTAAGACTTAAGAACTAATCTAAGCCCCTTCGTACGTCTATAACTAATTAGAAAGTTCCTAGAATATATTAAGACTAATTATATATTAAGAATCTTAATATTTTAAATACTCTTAATTATAATATTTAAGACTTATAAAACCTTCTATAAACTCCTTTTTAAAATTAAGATACCTAATCTTTATTAAGACGACCGTACTAAGCTTAAGATATAGCTCCTTTAGTAGGACCTATACTTCTTAATTACCGGCGATAAAATTAAGAAAGTTAACTAAGTTCCTCTTATAACTATATATATAAGAGGTAAAGCTAAGTAATAGATTATCTTATATCTTTATAAATACCTAGACGTAGCTAATAATAAGAAAGAGATTACTAAGCTCTTTAAGAAATTTATAAACTTTAAAGACTATATCTATTAAGTATTTAGCGCGGTTAATAAAGAAAAGAAAGCTAAATATACTATTTAGAAACTTTTATAGAAGTAATTACTAAGTACTAATAGTAATAGTAATTACTATTAGTAATTACTAAGTACCTCTAGTAATAGTAATTACTATTACTAAAAACGATCAACCCTATCCGGTGCTCTATTATCTATAAAGATATAATTTCTATCTAGCTAGTCTAGATTTCTTTACCAAATTAACCAAATCAACTAAATCAACCAAATTAACCAAATCAACCAAATTAACCAAATCAACCAAATCAACCAAATCAACCAAATCAACCAAATCAACCAAATCAACCAAATCAACCAAATCAACCAAATCAACCAAATCAACCAAATCAACCAAATCAATCAAATCAACCGAATCAACCAAATTAACTAAATCAACCAAATTAACTAAATCAACCAAATTAACCAAATTAACCAAATCAACCAAACCAACCAAATCAACCAACCTCTTGTTATTATACTTATTAAGTATAATGGAATTCAACAATTCTTCAAAATTAATTAATTTTAAGAAGCTTAAGGGCCAATTAAATTATAAGATTTGGAAAATGAGAATTCTAGCTATTCTAATAGCTAATAATTATAAAGAAACTATTGAAGATAGTTTTCTTACAGGACCTGCCTTTTTAGCTAGTCTTAATAAGAAAGCTAAATTAATAATTACTTTATTAGTTGAAGACGGTCCCTTAATTTAAATAAAAGACTATAAATTAGCTTAGGACCAATAGGTAGCTTTAAATAAACTTTATTACCCATCTAGTTTTAACGCTGAATTTCTTCTTTTAAAAGAGCTATTTGAGACTACGCTATTAAATTTTAACTCTATAGAGGAATTCCTAAATAGAGTTAAATACTTAACTAATAGTCTTAATTCAAAATCGATTAAAATACTAAAACAACTTATTATTGCGTAGATTTTAAATAATTTAAGCTCTAATTACGAAAGCTTTGTTACTAGTATAACTTAGTCTTATCGTAATAAATTAGCAGAAATTAATTTAGAAAATTTATTTTCTAATTTAATTAATAAAAGTAGAAGGCAAATAAGTCTTTCTAGTAATAGAGATAAAGTTCTCTTTACTAAAAATAATAACTAAAGTAAAATTATAAAAATCTCTAAAAGGTACTATAATAAGTGCAAGGTTAATACCCACTTTACTAATAAGTATTAGTACCTATTTCCTAAAAATAAGCCTAAATAGTTTAAAATAAAAGAAAATTACGAAAAAAGTGACGAAAACGACGAAAATTTGCCTATAAGGTAAGAAAACCTAGTATATAATAGAGTTAAAAGAGCTCTATTAAATTAAACCCTACCTAAAGAAATAGAGGTTGAATAGGTATTTATAACCTATTAAAATACTATAAATAACACTAATTTTATATTAAACTCTAGAAGTTCATAATATATAGTATGTAATAAAGAGCTATTTATAAAGAGTTCTTTAGAAGAAAAGACTATGTTATTATAATAGGGAAATAATAATGTACTTAAATCTAAAGCTATAGGTAAAATAGCACTTATTTCAAATAACTATAAACTTATTCTATAAAACTGCCTTTACGTACCTAAATTTAGTATAAATCTTATATTAGTTAATAAACTTATATAAAAAGACTTTACAATTAACTTTATAAATAATAAAGCTACTATAACGAAAAATAATTAATTAATCTATATAGCTTTATAAAGTAATAACCTCTATACTATAAATATAAAATATACTATAGAAAGTATACTACTAACTACTACTAGTAGTAGAAATAAAATAATAGAGTAAATTAAACTTTAGTATACGAGATATAGCTATAAGAATATTAACTCTATTTATAAAATACTAGGTCTATAAAAGCCTAGTAATTTTTAATTAAACTGCACTAGCTGTATAAAAGCTAAGTTAATAAATAATAAAAATATCTAAATTACCCTAAAAGCGGAATACGATTTAGATAAAATAGTAATTAACTTATACGGGCCTATTATACTAATAGTAAATTAAAATAAAAGATATATTATATTCTTTTTAGATTCTACTATTAGAAATCTTAAATTCAAACTACTACAATTTAAAGCTGAAGCTTTTAACGCTTTTATTAAATTTAAAAATCTAGTTAAAAAATAGTTATAAAGATAAATTAAAACTATTAAATTAGATAATAGTCTTAAATTTAAAAACGCTAAATTTAATAAACTCTATAAGAATATAGGTATTATATAAGAATTTAATAGTCCCTATACACCTAAATAAAATAGTTTAATAGAAAGAATAAATAGGACTATTATAGAAATAACTAGAG
>Ga0247733_1000395_pt1 | contig 14663 bp, 5 predicted proteins | sample UWRJL043104R2_FD_180932 | JGI IMG/M metagenome (GOLD analysis project Ga0247733, IMG submission 180932) | Plant litter microbial communities from Arlington Agricultural Research Station in Wisconsin, United States - UWRJ-L043-104R-2 | ecosystem: Environmental > Terrestrial > Plant litter >...
CCTGACGATATGCCGACATAGGTGTGGAAAGTTCTTCAACTTGAGCAAGCCCCTGACAAAACCATTCACCTGCACGATAGGCTAAAGCATTACCTTGCGAATCGCCTTGTAACGTTAGGCAGTGATGAGCACTTATGGATTGCAGATCATCTACATCAATTAAGCGTAAATTCCATTGCGGATATTCTTTAGCAAGACTGCCGACAAACCCAATAACACTGGAATGAGCTGGCGACACGGCATCATCTTTTTTGACCATCTGCGTATTGCTGGTAATCACTGTCCAGCGCAAATCTTTAGCGGCAAAGTCCAGATCTAGTAATGCCTTTGAAATGCGAAACAACGCTAATACACCCTGCTCTTGCTGAGCAATCATAAACTGGTTGTGATTGGTGTATTCGAACTCATCATGAATAACATCGGGCGCAATCCATAGTAAGTGATCGAAGACTAAATCTTTTATTTTTACTTGAAGATTTTCGACAGACGAATCTACGGTTATATTTAACAGATAGGCGGATGGATAATATTTCTGCGCCCATTCAAGTTGGGAGGGGTTATCACTCAATATAAGTATTTTATGGGAGCTGTTAAGCTCATTATATTTTAAACCTTCAACAGGTTGATAATTCCAGACAGGGACAAGCGAATACAATCGTTCATCATTATGTTGTGGTGCAGTTATCTGCTTTGACGGTTGTATCGATGTTGTGTGTGATTGTGCAACTTTTTTCGATGTACCATTAAATTCACCCTGCAGAACTCTTGAAGAGAAACCACGAATTTGTGCGCAAATATTTCCGTTGCTATCACAAAGATCTACATCAATTTTTGTTTGCGAAGCAATAAACGTACGTTCAGAATTTTCTTGTTCTTTATTGTTTGTCGTTGAATAACGAAGCCAGGCATACATTTCACGAGTACATGGGGAATATAATCGTAATGAATCCACAGAAAACGGTAACATTGGACAGTTGCTACCCAAATCTCCAACTAATCCCAAATAGGCCTGCAAGGCACTGTCTACCATACTGGGGTGTAATGAATAACTATTTTCCGTATTTGAAATACACTCGGGCAATTGCAGATGGGCCAACACGCCCTGATCGCCACTGTTAATTGATTTAATTGCCCGGTGCGCAGGGCCGTAATTGATATCCATTTCTGCAAATGACTCGTAGATACTGGTCACCTCTAATTCACGTAGATGCGTTGCCGCTTTTAATTGAATTAGATCAAGAGCAGCTGGTCTAGGCTCACGATGGAACCTCGCTTGACCTTGACAATGAATAATCTCCGAGCCAGTTATAGAGGGTTCTGCTTCGCTATTAACGGTATAAATTTCAAAATCAATTACGAAATTATTTTTCGCAATATTACCGCGCTCTTCAAGATACGCATCGTTAATATCTAACTCGTTAAGAAATAGACTAATACTAACTTCTTTTGGATGCGTAACTACAACGGGCTGCGCCCACACTACGTTTTGTAGTTCCAGACATGATGTTTTTATTTCGTTCGGTGCCGCAATGTTAATTGCCGCTTGCGCCATTTCCAGATAAGCCACCGCTGGAAGAATTTTGTGATTTTTAACCTGATGATCTTTTAAAAAGAATTCTTCTCCGGAAAATATCGAGCTATAACGTTGTTCACGTAGATCGGACGTATTATGGTGAATAAGAGGATGTAAAACAGATAATTCATTTATATCGGCGAACGATTTTTTTGAGGTATTTACCAGACTATCAATCCAATAAGCATCCTTAGCAAAGGGATAGCCCGGCAATGGAATGCGAATGGGTTTTATATTTCCGTATAATTTTTTCCAATCAATATCTAAACCATTACTCCACAATTCAGCAAGTTTGGATAATTTTTTACGTGAAATCCATTTGTCCAATGTTTCTTTAAATTCCTCATCTTCACTGAATAGCGACAGAGTATCTTTATTATTTTTTAGCTGACCCCGATAGACATCTTCAATATTCCTTTCATCGATAATATAGGCGCGTAGTTTTTCAACAAGTTGCTCCACTGAGTTCACCACAAAAGCGGCGCGTTCTGCCATCGCTTCCCTACCTAACTGCAACGTGTAAGCAACACTAACAATATCAAAATTGCTAGCTTTCGCATCCAGATAATTCAATAAGTCAAAGGATTTTTGTTGTAGCTGCTCATGAGTACGTGCTGAAAGTGGAATAATAAATTTTTCGTCTGATTCAGATGTAAGTTTTAGATCAGGGGCTATGTATTGCTGTACAAGAATATGTGCGTTAGCTCCACCAGCACCAAATGAGGAAATACCCGCAATACGCGGAATATTTTTTCCGCCAATTTGATGCGGTTGCCATGGACACAAGGTTTTGTTAATACTAAAAGCAGTTTTGTCGAAGGAAATATTTGGGTTTGTTTTCTCAGCGTGCAAACTTGGAGCAAGTTGCTGATGCTTCATTTGTAATAAAACTTTTGTCAAACCTGCGATACCTGCTGCCGCTTCCAAATGTCCCAAATTCGATTTAGCTGAACCAATTTTACAAAATCCTTTTTCATCCGTGTCTTTAATAAAGGCTTGCTGTAATCCAGCAATTTCAATCGGGTCGCCAAGTTCAGTACCCGTTCCGTGCGCCTCAATATAACTGACATCGCGCGCGGTTATGCCGGCTTTATCGATAGTTTGGCGAATTAATTCGGCCTGTGCCTTGGGATTGGGTACGGTAAAGCCATTAGTTTTTCCACCGTGATTAACATGTGTTGCTAAAATTATTCCGTGAATGGTATCGCCATCTTCAAGTGCTGCAGAGAGAGGCTTTAATAAAACAACCCCCACACCTTCACCGGGAACAAAGCCACTTCCACCCTCACCGAAACTTCTACACAAACCATCACGTGAAAGCATCTGCTGGGAACACAACCAGCTGTAGCTACTGGGATGCAGATAAAGATTAACACCCCCGGCAAAAGCCATATCACAATCGCCGCGTTTAATATGTTCACATGCTTCGTGTATCGCCGTTAGTGACGACGAACACATGGTGTCAATTGGCATGCTCGGGCCAGTAATATCCATGTGATAGGAGATACGATTGGCAACCGATCCGAAAGACGTGTAAGGAAAAAATTTTCCATCTTCAAACGTGGTGTTACTTCCGTATAAATTAAATCCCGTTTTAGTAATTCCTGCAAAAACACCCACTCGCTGTTTAAATCTATTTTTTAAATTTTCACGGGTATAACCTGAATTTTCCAGCGCGCGCCATGACTCTTGTAAAAATAATCTTTCCTGAGGATCAATACTGATAGCTTCTCTTGGCGATATATTAAAAAATAACGGATCAAAATTCGCAAAATTTTCAATAAAGCCACCCCATTTACTGTAACTTTTTCCTTGTTCAATAGCGGATTGCTTATCAGCTTCGAAAAACTCATTTAGCTCCCAACGGTTAGCAGGAATTTCACTTACGCAATTTTTTCCATTTTTTAAATTTTCCCAATATTGATCCAATCCGGTTGCCTGTGGGTAAATACCGCTAATACCAATGATTGCAATAGATTGATCGTCCTGCGCCTTTTTACTGGTCGCAGGAGGATTTCGCGTAGTAGTTTTTTGTGGTTGGTTTGCAATAGGTATTAATGACGGCCAATGACTAGTCTCAACATTCAGTGGTTGATGTAAAGAATTTTTTATTGTCTGTGAATTGACAGAATTTAAGACTGGCTGTATACCAGTCCAGCTTGCACACTCAGCAAGGTAGTGATTGGAAAAATATGCTGCCAACTCTCCAAGTGTTTGATATTCAAAAAATAACGTTTTAGAAATATCACCGAATACTTGACCAAGTGCTCCGTTTAGTTGATTAATCAGAATGGAGTCTATGCCATAATGAGACAAAACCTGATTCTCATCAATTTTACTTAGTTGAAATTTAGTTACCGACGAAAACAACTCCTTAAATTTTTTCAGAGTTTTTTCAGCAAGTAATTTGACATCGATTTGCTGAAGATTTTCGCTTTTAACCTTAACCTCTTTAGGTAGATCGTTTAGCAAAGCATTTTTTATTTTTGCGATGTCACCTTCCGCCACCACAACTTGCGTAAGTTGCATATGTAAACTGCGATGAAACGCTGCCATACCCGTATTAGTTTGCATCGGGCAAATACCAAGTTTTTGCGCCAGTAATTCTTCGCCATTTTTATCAATAGCCATGCCGCCGGCTTTCCATAATGGCCAATTGATAGAAAGAGTATGTCCATATCGCTCTTTCGCGTTAACACGTGTATTTCTGTAAACAGAAAATTGATCCATAAAGCCATTTGCAGCAGCGTAATCTGCTTGGCCGGGATTCCCAAGCACACTAGTCATTGATGAAAATAAAACAAAAAAGTCCAAATGCAAATTTTTAGTGGCATCATCCAAATTAATTGTTCCCTTAACTTTAGGTTCCATCACTTTATCGAATTCATCCGATGTTTTCTTTAAGATGAAATTATCTTCAGTCATACCAGCACTGTGCAAAATCCCATTCAGGTGTTGGTAGTCGCTGATAATTTGGGTAATAAAATCCGTCACCTCATCTCGGTCAGCTAGGTTCAGTTGACGGTAGTCAACTTTGCACTTCTGCTTTTCCAAGTTGCGCAATATATTTTTATCTATGTCTGTTACTGCGGAACGCCCTGTTAGGATGATTATTACTTCGCTAGTTTGTTCCACTATTTCTCGTGCAAATAGCAGCCCTAACCCACCTAACCCTCCGGTTATTAAATAGACCCCACGATTTTTAAATACAATGGGTTTTTCGTCTACCATCGGGCTTTCATTAAGTAAGGAGATTTCTTGCCAACGAAGAATGTAGTGTTGGTTGTTCTGGTGTTTGATGAGAGTGTTGGTCGAGCTCAATTTATCAATTTGCAATAATGAGATTAATTGTTCCGTATCAGTTTTTTCATCAATAAGAATAATTTGTCCACTTAAAAGTGGATTTTCTAAATGAGCCGTTTTTAATAGCCCAGACAAACCTAATACTATTGGATAATCTTGTTGACTGGCTGCAACTATTTGAATAAGCACATTTCCTTTTGGCTTATCAGCCAATATGGTCTTAATTCTTTCAAAGCAAACTAACGCATGGTGCCGATACTTTTCACCAATATCGCGGTGCTGTTCTATATTTAACACTAAGCAATCGGTCGCTGATAATTCAGATCTGATTTGTTGAATTTGTAAATTAGGCAGGTCACATAAAATAATATAATGTTCCGCATAGCTTAGTGAGTTTTCGCTTATCTCCTTAGCTGACAAGCGATCAGTTTCAACGAAAGTCCACTCCGGGATCGCCATCAATGCTGTAGTACTGAAAGCTTTCTCTTTTGAATAAACCGGCAGTTGTAATTCTTTCTCAGATAATTTTCTAAGTTCAAGACCGCGCATTTGAGTGAAAACAGTTCCAGCTTCATCGCAAAGGTCAATATCGAACTTTGTGCAAATATCATTGTGGATATTTGCTTCAGAACAGCGTACCAAAATGTAAATATTGCTATCCGGTTTTAACGCTGACGCTATAGTCATCGACTCTAGCGAAAATGGAAAATATAAAGCATTAGGGTTTTGGTGCATTGGTACTGACCAATAATTACAGGCTTGAACAACCGCCTCCATTAAGGCTGAGGGGAAATATATATTTTTGTCAGCATTGCCAATAGCAGGAAAAATAATCTCCGCCACTAACTCCTTTTTATCGTAATAGATTGCCTTCATTGTTTGATAGCTATCACCGTAATGCAGGCCTAACTTATCAAGTTCTGAATAAAAACTAGCTATATCAACTGGATTACCGAGTCTGGATTTAAGTTGGTGGAGATCAATTATTTGTAGTTCAGACGCGTGAATAAATGTTGCTTTACCTTGACTGACAATTCGTTGTTCGTGCAATTCGTTGGAGCTGACTTCATAGGTTATATTTTCATTTTCATCATTATATAAACTTATCATTACTTCAACATTTTCAGATATAGCAGCTGGATTGGCGAAGGCAATATCGCGTAACTCCAACATGGTGCCAACCGGATGTGTAGGTGTAGCAAATTCGATAGCAGCTCGAGATATTTCCAGACAACAAGAAACCGGGAAAGCGCTTTGGCCATTCAGTTTGTAATCTGCTAAGAAGGCATCTTTTTCGGTAAAGTTCGATTTGTAACTTTGTATTCCAAAACTCGATATATTTGTATGCACTAGAGGATGAAGTTGTTCAAATTTTGGGTTAGCGGTTGATGATTGTCCGCTTACAATAGCATCAGCCCAATACCTTTCTTTTGCGAAGGGGTACGTTGGCAGGCTGACGCGTGGGAATTTAGCGGTGGCATAGAGCGACTGCCAGTCAATATCTATTCCAGATACCCACAAAAATCCGAGCAAACCCAGAGATTTTTCTACTAATGCGTTTGAAACCAGTTGTTGACTATCGCCTTGCATTAAATTCTTTGCAGCGGAAGAAACTTTATTAATATTGTCTTGATAAAGATTTTTAATGTCTGACTCACCCATGCAGAAAGATTTTAACTTTTGTTGTAAATCTTCCGCGGAATTCACTACCACAGCCAAGCGCTCATTCATGGGTTCTCTGCCCAGCTGCAAGGTATAAATAAGACTTATAAAATCAGTTGCACCCAACGTTTCATTTGAATTATTTATAAACTCTACAAGCTGCTCAGCTCGCTGTGCCAATTGAGTTTTATTTTTTGCGGATAATACACACAGGTAAGGTGCATCAAATGAAGCTGTTAAGGGTGCAGGAGAATAGGATTGTAATAATAAGTGAGAGTTGGCACCGCCATAACCGAAGGAGCTGATACCTGCGAAAAGCTCTTGAGTGTTATCTGTGACCAATGAATCATTAGAATTTTTATTTGATGTCTCACTAAATTCTTTGGCACCAGTTTTTGGTTGCCATGGTTGCTTATCTGCAACCAGATAAAATGGACTATCCTCTAAATCAATTTTAGGATTAATTGTTTGAAAGTTTGCGAGCCCTGGCAATTGTCCATGTTTGAAAGACAATAAAATTTTTATAACACCTGCCAAACCGGCTACAGGTTCGAGATGACCAATATTTGTTTTTACTGTACCTACGCCACAGCTATGTTTATCCAATTTAACGGAAAAATGTTTTTCTAAATGGCGCCACGCTCTTTTCAATCCCGAAATTTCTATAGGATCGCCTAGCGGCGTGCCTGTTCCGTGAGCCTCGATATAACTTACTTTGGTGGGTGCTATATTGGCTTTTTTATAAACGTCCTGAATTACCTGCGCCTGAGCATAGGGACTGGGCGAGGTAAGATTTCTAGCTCTACCACCATGATTAGTTGCAGAGGATTTTATAATTCCATAAATATTGTCTTTATCTTGAATGGCTTTACCAAGCGGTTTTAATAGCACTACACCCGCGCCCTCACCGCGTACATAACCATCAGCATCTTTATCAAAACTTTTGCAGCGCCCGCGTGGCGACAACATTCCCGCCTTGGCGAAAGAAATAAAATATGTTTTTGCAATTATGATACTGATGCCACCCGCAAGGGCGAGCTCACATTCACCATTATTTATGGATTGTGCTGCGTAGTGTAAAGATAAAAGCGAACTGGCACAGGCGGCATCAAGATTTAAACTTGGGCCACGTAAATTTAGAAAATAGGAAATACGGTTGGGAATAATTGCAGCATTTGTACCCGTTGCGCGATAGCCTTCAACGGAAGGTAAATGAATATCTAACAGCTCTTTGTAGTCGTAGCCAGCGGAAGCAATAAAAACTCCGGTATTTGTACCAGAAAAACTTGCAGCAGAATAACCTGAATCCTCTATACAGCTCCAACACAGCTCTAACATGATGCGTTGTTGCGGATCCATTAATTCGGCTTCTGCTGGAGAAATCTGAAAAAAATCAGCATCGAATTTATCAATGTCCTCTATAAAACCGCCCCATTTACTATTCGTTTTATTCGTATGGTTAGAATCACCGTAAAATTTTTTCCAATCCCAACGATCCTCGGGGATCTCGCGAACACTGTTAACACCATTAATTAAGTTTTCCCAATATTGAGTATGATTTTTAGCGCCAGGAAAACGACAACTTATACCTATTACGGCGATATCTTTGCAAACCTGCTGGCTGGAATTTTCAGAAGAAATTTCAAGCGTGTTAGCATTATCATCAGTGTGAATAGTTGTATTCGACATAATATTTCGCCGCTCATTAAATTTTAATTCAGATAGCCGAAATATACTGATAGCAAACCGAAGCTATAACAGCATTCTGAATTAGAGTAATTGGAGTATTGGAGATGTAAAATACGTAGCCCACTTCTGTGCTTTAATTTTGGAATGAAATCCGGTTATAAAGTTTATAGGCTGCAAACAACGACAAGTGAATAGGCGTGTTTGTTGTGTAAGCGGTGCAGAAAAATTAACGCTTGATATTAGGGTAATTTACACTCATCCGTGGTACCCAAATTTTTCCTATAGTGTCAGGAGTGACAGGGTTTAAATTTTCGAAGCTATTTTTGATATTTATCAAAAAGCTCCAAAAACCATTTGTGCTTCTGATTGTCCCATTCAAAACCATTCAACTCTTCATCAAGTTTTGAAGAATGCCTGAGACTCTCAGGAACTATCTTAAATTGCTTGATAATTTTTTCGGGAACATCAGGCTGATTTAAGTTAATACCAAAACCGTAGGGTTTGAGCTTCCCGAAATGGTGAATCGAATGCTGATGAATCTTGTGAAATTCTTTGGTGCTTTTAGGAAATACTCCGGGAATGTACTGATGTAAAGCAATATCCCGTTGAATGTCAGTCGTATAGAGCAAGAACGTAATTATTGGATTAAAAAATTGTATGGGCCCACCAATGGAATGTCGTAAAAAACCTTCCAAATGACCATTACCGGAAACTCCAATTAGACCTGAAGGAATCGCATCGTGATGGGTTCCGTGAAGGTAGACAAATTCAAGCTCGGAGTTATGGCCTAGCCAATGATCCCGGTAATACCAAACATTAAAATCATCAAGCGCTCGTCGGAATACCAAAATATTAAGCACACATGCAATGGGTAAAATAATAATGGAAAAATTAAAATAAGATATAACCAAATACCAGGGTGCAATAAGTAATATATGAGTTAGTACGCCGGTAAAATAAGCATGAACTATTTCTAGTACAACACTAGGTTGTTTTTTCAAATGCGTCTTCCATGCGGTATCCATTAACACGGCCTTGACGTGCTCTTTTTTGATTAGGTGCGCTATCAGGATGACTGTTCTATAAGCGGTAATTATTCCCAGATGGATGTAAAACAGATAAAGCGCGAAGCTATGGGTAAATTCAATTTTGTGGGGTAGATTTGGTGTCAGATAAATCAGGTAGTTTTCCAGCAATAAAAAAGCTAAGCCTAAGTAGTATGCTATTTTTATATTTTGTATTTTATACATCAACATAAAGAATACATCTTGTGGTCTTTTGAAAATTATTGGTGTTGTGAACTCCATACCATGACGAATAATAAAAGAAATATTCAATATCACACAAAGCGCTATGCCAATTTTTCCTATAAGATTATCGGCGCCGTACGCCAAATAGACTATCAAAGCAGTAATAATGCTCATTAACGTATAGTCAACAAAGTCTTTGCGTTGATATGTAATTCTAGTTTTTTTGTCACCGTAAAGTTTATGAAAAGGAGTATGAACCCCATCATCTATTTCAATCATCTCATTCACTTTTTTCACCGCTTCCATTTTTAATACGATTACTTATGAGTTCGGGCCGAGTGAGCTTGTGTTTTAATTTAGCTCAGTCACATAATCCACGTGTTTGTTTTGAAATTTTGCTGTTTTTAACAGTATTCGCATTTGATCTGTTGTGTCATACATAACTTTGGGGAAAACCAGGTTAGATAACAAATATGGCAATCGCAGATCCATATCGGATATCAATTGCACATTCACTTCACCATTTTCCAATGGCGTGTAAGTCCAGTGATTGCTTAGATGCACCAAACGAGTAACCGTGTCATTAGGTGGTAATTCATTTGGTGCGGCCAATATGTTGATGTTAACCACCTTGGTAACAGGGTCTTGTGAATATTGATTAAGGATAACGACCTCCCTTAAACCAATCGGCGAACCCAAATCTATTTTGTAAGTGTCGTAACTAATGACTACTGGTGGCGCAACAACATGCTCAAGTCTTTTCACATCAATAGCACCGAGGTCGCGCCCAGTATTAATATCTGTCATATAAAACACGAGATCTGATAAAGGTGCCTTTACGCGCATATTCAATTTATATTTTAGTAAGACGTCGCCCGGAATTTTCATGGATTCGATTTTCATGCCGTTTTCATCTTTAACGATCTTCCACTCACTAGTTCCGCTGCTTTTCCAAATAAAATGCGCACTGATAATAGCAATCACTATTACAACAACACTCATGCGACCATATTTAAATGTAGTTCGGGGTTTTTCTTTAGTTAATTCCACTGCACTGTTCACATTGACTTCTTCCGTATTAATTAATAAAAGTCTTCATTCAAAGACAAACCAATGTTCAAATTTCCTGCACCGACATAAGTTGAGCATTTTTATATTTATCTGTTTCAAGCAGTTCTTTCATGTGTGCAAAATCTTTCACAAAACTATCTGGCACGACCGAATTGAAGAGAAAGTAAGGTACGCCCATATCAACATCCATGATCATTTGCCAATCGACCTCTCCATTGCCTAGAGGCGTAACACTAAAAATGTTATTCAAATGTTTCACTCGCCATATTTTTTTAGGCGGTATCTTTCCTGGCGCGGCCTCAACGTGAATAACAACTTTTTTTGTTTCAGGGTCTTGCATGTAGTGAAGTTGCATAACAATCTCTTTTGTACCCAAGGGCGGCGGCATGACCTGATCTACTGAATAGGTTGCCATGTAAAGTGTGGGCGTCTCTATACGCTCTATAACCTTAAAATTAGTACCAGAAAAATCATTAGCGGTTGATACATCGCCCCTAAGTGCAAAAACCGCGCTGGATAAACGAGTTTGTACTCGCATATCTGCTTTAAATTTCAGCAATGTAGAACCTGGCGCTTTTAAGCTATACACCTTTACGCCATTCTCATCTTTAACCAATTTCCATTCATTTGAGCCTGAAGCCCTCCATACGAAGTGAGAAATGGTGACAATGACGAACATCGCTGTAAGTAAAGACAAGATTATTTTTGGAAAAAGACGTGAGCGTTTTATTGAATTGCTTTTCATTTTTATTTCCAGATTCAAAAAAGTTTTAATGATATGAATTTGCAACGAATTTTCCGATAGATAACGTCTTTCTTACATCAGAACCTGATCTGGCAGATTTTTGATTGGCTTAGCGCAGGAGTCGTCATTACCAAGTTCCTTCAAGGACGCTACCAGGTGTTTGGCTAAATATTTTGCGAGACAAACCAGCGAAACTGTAGGAGTCGATTTAACATCCGATATAACAGAGTGATCACATACATAGAGATTAACTATTTGAGTTTGTAAATTTTTATCCAGGTGTTCACCAATTTTAAGCAGTCCTCCAGGTATGCCAGCGACAAGCTTGGTTTTGAAAATATTTTTTGCGCCAGCTTTTTCCAGAATATTTCTAGCAATTGTTTCAGCGTGTAATAATTTGGCAGACTCCTTATCTGTTATTAGCTTATGGAAACTACCATCTTTTTTAATAGAACCACCTAAGGAATCATTTAATAGTATTCCAACAGAGAGGATATTAGCGTGTGAAAATAGTTTTCTAAATTTAAGATTGGCAAGCATAACCAGCTGAAATAAAGAAGAATTCATAGTTCCGTCACCTATGGATACACCGTTACCCAAATCAATATCCAGGTTACCGACAAATGCATTTTTCCCATGTAAACCTGCCAGCGAACCACATACCATAAATCCGGGCTTGCAAAAAAATCCTCTATTTCCAACATCTTTTACACCGCAGTCCATAAGTAATTTTGGCGTGGAAAATACTCCAGCACCAAGCACGATTTTTTTCGCAAAAACCTGATGTACGCGTGAAGTCATTAATCCACTTTTAAATATATATTCAACACCTATTGCCATGTTGTCTTTAACAATAATTTTTCGTACTTTAGCGTTAGCAATAAGCTCTGCTCCTGACTCCACGGCCTCATCTAAATATGTTTTTGCTCTCCATTTGGATTGGTATTCATAAACGCCATGCGGGCATTTTGATTGATCTACTAGCATGAGATTTTTTTTAACGTTGTATCCAAGAGCGCGAGCACTATTTCTAAATAACAAAGATTGTGGGGGCAGGAATTCATCTGGCAACTCTACAATAGGTAGCTCTTTTTTAACTTCCTCAAATTCGACTGAGAGATCAATACCTAGCTCAGTTAGGGCGTCCGCAGTGGGTAATTTGCAAACCCCAAAATAAATGCTGGTGGCACCGCCGGTAGTTATAGCTGTGGTTGCACTTAAGTTATCACCTATTACAAATTCTTTAGCGATGGAGATGAAGCTTGAAATACTGTCCGTCAATGAGATACTTTTTCCTTGCTCAAGGATTAGCACCTTTTTATTTTTTTGGGATAATTCTTTTGCAATGACGGAGGAACAGGTTCCTGATCCAACCAGAATAACGTCAAATTGATGGCTATTTATTTCAGTATTCACAGAGGTATCGCTTCAGGTTAGATGGGAAATTAAATAAGGTTTCATAAGCGCCAATTTTTTTAGCACTCATTTTTTTGATTTTTAGTATGAAATTAGCTTAAAAATTAAATATGGGGAAATAAAGATAATTACTGATATAAGACGTGTAGATTAAAGATCGCGATCTTTAATCCAGCTCACCGTATCGCGTAACGTCTCTTTGAGAGGACGAGGTATCCATCCCAAGTCAGATCTAACTCGCTCATCGGAATAAAAATAGGGTTGTCCAACTAATTCAACTGGGGTTCCAGATTTTTCAGCAAGTTGCCTGGCTTCGTCCAACGTTAGCACACGTTCTGGCATCACCATATCGGGCTCTACATCCTTCAACGCACTAACCAAATCAGCAACATTGGTTCCAGATACAAGATACCGTCCAGAGGCTTCTTTTTTTTCATATGCGAGAATATGAGCTTTTGCCACGTCTCTTACATCGGCAACAGAACATTGCAATGGAAATCGAAACGGAACTTGATTATTGACAAAGGCACCGACGTTTACGGTACTCGGGGTATGCTTATAAAAATTAGGGCCCAAAATAATTCCAGGACAGATTGTTATCAAATCGAGGTCTTGTTCTTTCGCAAAACTCCAGGCTGCTTGTTCACTTTCAAGTTTCGAACGACAATACGGATCGGCGGGATCACTCCACGTATTTTCTGTAAGGGGTTGCTCTTGTGTTCCATTGAATCCTATAGCGGCGATGCTGCTGGTAAACACAACACGCTCTACCCCACCTGATTTGGCGAGCTGCAAAACAGTTTGGCTACCTTGCGTATTGTTAGCAACAATACCCTCACCAAGACTTTGCTCATCGTAATTGTATAAAGCGGCGACCTGAAAAACTCCAGCAATATTTTGCATTGCATTTTTAATTGCATTTTCATCCCTGATGTCGGCCTCATACAGTTCAACATCGTAGCCATCAAATATGCCGCTGGATTTAACTTCATCGGTATCACGCACGGTTACTCGAACATCATAGCCTCTATCACACAATGCTTTTGCCAGCGTGTTTCCGAGATGACCGTTACCACCCGTTACCAATACTTTTCTATCCCTCATTTAAGTTCTCCAGAATCAATTCACTCTCTTTATTTATTTCTACGTCGAATTTTTCTTTAAAAGTTTCTGTGAAGGCGGGATGAACAGAAATTACTTTATTGGATAAGTCAGCGCTGACTTTATGTTCATTCATTTGATGCCATTTTTGGTAGTCAAAAATTCTAGCCATAAATTCATTATCATCCTGACTCCAGCGGTGCATATAGCGATCAATAAGTTCAGGCCAACCTGGTAATTTCAAGGAAAGTGTTTCCAGTAAATATTTGAAATTATTTTGCTCGAATGGGAATAAAACTGCAAAATATCCGTCCATGACTTTTCGATTTCGAACTGACCCTTCCGCGTCTCTTAATACACATTCCAGCACAAATCCATTGATTGCATTAATACCTGAAATATAGCGAACGAAGTCGTAGCACTTCGACAAATACTTATCTCTCGTAACAGTAGTGAATTGCAAACCATTTTTTTTCACATCGCGATAAAGGTTGGCGAAAGAGTATGGCTTCAGGTGAGTTGCATGTACTATGCGGTTCCACAATGAAGAATTTTTTCCTGCGTTAACAATAAGTTTGGCCGCAATATCAACCGGTAACATATCCAGTACATCGCTTGAAATTTTTTCTTTACACCCAATGGCGAGACGCATCTGCAGGAGGCGATGCAACATGTCCTCAGTTTGACCAAGACCTGTAACACTGGAACCGGACAACTCGCCAAACCGGTAAATTAAATAAGGGACGCCGTTATCGTGCGCTCGTTTCAAAAACGCTTCCTGAACCCATTTTGATTGCCCATATCCGCCGTAAACTGTCTCTCCGTTAGTAACGAAATCTTCATTTTCAAAGAT
>Ga0247733_1000396_pt1 | contig 14643 bp, 17 predicted proteins | sample UWRJL043104R2_FD_180932 | JGI IMG/M metagenome (GOLD analysis project Ga0247733, IMG submission 180932) | Plant litter microbial communities from Arlington Agricultural Research Station in Wisconsin, United States - UWRJ-L043-104R-2 | ecosystem: Environmental > Terrestrial > Plant litter >...
CGACCCCCAACTATCAGACTGCGAAACCCCCAAGACCGCCTCCACCTGCACAGCATTTTGTCTCGCCAAGACCGTCACCCCCGACTCCACACTAACAACAAGCTGCACAACAACCATTTGCAGCGCACACACAGCCTGCAGCGCGACCGACTCCACAACAAGCACAATCAGTACCAAGAGCCCAAATGCATGTACGCCTCCCGGCCAGCAACCCATCGTCCACGAGAAGCTCGCATATGACGACAGCGAGATCGGCGAGCTTGCAGCCGAGATTGAAGAGTTTGTGAAGAAGCATAATCCGGGTATGCCTGCAACGGCTGATCCTTCGCCGACATTGTCGACGATGTCGACTGTTGTGAGTCCACCTCCCAGCACAGCGGAGCAAACGCCGCCTCCTACGCCTGAGCCGACTCAAGCCCCACCGCCACCACCACCGCCGAGAACGACCAAATACAGCATCAAGCTGGATCAGAAGCTTTCCGGCGACTACTCCGAAATAAGGTCGGTTGACAACTCACCCCACCCTTCGAAGTGTACCTACTAATACATTAACAGCTGGACCCTCATCGACTCCAACGGTGAACCATACAACAGTGGCACCAATTCACCCATAACGGGTGCCGGGCTCGGTGCCTTCCTTCTCTTTGAAGTCTTGGACGCAACAAACAAAGACAAAACAGTCGTGAGGTTTACCTATGATATGAAGCTTGAAAAAGGCTGCTTTCCAGAGTTCAGTACGGATAACAGTGGGGGCGTGATAGGAAGTTGTCCTAGGTACGATGCTGGGTGCAATATGGATGGTGTTGAGTGGGATACGTGGAAAGAAGGCTGGGAAAGGACGTTTGAGTGTCATTTTGACGCTATATCAACGAGCGAAGGCTTGTGATCATGAAGCTCCTCTGGGGGAGTAGAAGGATGGTTTTGGAGGGGGGAGGGGAGTCTTAGCACGGGTTATCTTGTAGTAAAATCCCACAATGTTGGGGGTTGCGATGCACTTTGCACCCCAGCTTTGGGTTAAGTAGTGGAAAGGTTCTTTTATAAGACTTCTTAAAGTTGGAGCTCGAAGTCCCAGACCTGTAACTTCCTCTCCCCAAAGGGGCCGCCTTGTCTCACAAAGATACTCAACGTGTTGCTCTGCGCCAACCGCTCTTCATCGACTTGCGGCTCACCCGCCATATTCGTGATAGTCGCCAAAAGCTTCCAGTCTTGATAATTCCCTCCTGCAGTCGCACCGAAAAGATTGATAGTATTCTTCGGTGCATCGGGTAGAATGGCAACGAGATTGTCCCCCTTCGCAGCGAGCTTGCCTCTGTACTGGAGGTAAGGTGGTGTAGATTGGCCTGGTGCGTTGATGGCCGTCTTGCTAAATGTACCGGTAGCGGTCCGCAGATAGTGGTAGAAGCGTGCAGTTCCGGAACTCTTGTCACGCATGAGGGCGTGGAAGCGGCCTTTCTCATCAGCGGTCTGGGCTTCTTGGTTCATGATCTCGCTCTTTTGTGGGATGGTGTAGACTTTGATGCCTGCAGTAGAAGGAGTGATGGGCTTTGACACAGAGCTTCCACTCGATGCTTTCCAAGTCCTGCCATCGTCTTCGGATAGCGCGAAATAAAAGTCGTGGTTCGTGCTGGCGTCAGGACTTTCGCGGACAGTCCAGCTGACATAGAGCTTGTTGCCTTGCGATGTGAAGCCGTTGATGTATGCATTATTGTCTTGGCCCTGTAAGTACTTTCCTACATTGCTCCATTGGCCGGACGTGCTTGAGTACCGGTGGATGTACGAGTCGCCAGCGCCAGATTGGCCGATGCGGAATTCCATCAACAAATCTCCATTTGCAAGGCGTTCGAAACGTGGGTAGGTCAAGGGCGTCCAAGGTCCCGAAGATCCAGGTAGACTGTGCTGTACAGTACCACCAAAGCTCTTCAAGCTCCAGTCCGATGGGATGGTCTTTGCGACACCAGAACTCGAGGCGCGGTAGTTGAGCGGAACATCGTGATGGTCAAAGCTCAGATGAACCTTGCCGTCGCCACTAATGCCCAAGCTGATTGTGTTGTGCTCGTCCAGCGTCTTTTGCTCATAGTCCGTGAAAGCGAAGTACTGCCAGTCACCGAGTGATGGGGCGACGCGGCGCCGGCCGAGGTTCACATAATGCTTCCCATAGCCGCTTGCCGTTTTGTAAAATGCCACGTATTGATAGTCGCCAAACGTGGTCAGGGCGCTTTGCTGAAAAGCTAGGCTGTTGAGGTGGACGGAACCTTCGACATCGTTGCTGATGTTGTAGAATTTGGTCGAGGTAATTGAGATGGCGTTTGCGAAGGAGAGCAGCGTCGCTAGTATGACGAAGATACGCGAAAAGGAAGTCATCTTTGCACCAAAATCTTCATGTGCTGTGCGACGAGGAGCTCTTAACGAAGCGCATGTTCCTGGTTCGAGTCAATTAAGCCCGGGGTCGTTCGCGTCAATCAAGCCCGGGGTTGTTCGGGCCTTCGATATCTTCCGGCCGCCATGATTCGCGGAGAAATGTATCTCGCTCTATATTGCCCATAAACCCCTCTTTACTTCCCGGATTTTAAGGTGCACGAAGAGGGAGGATCTGCTTCAAATCTTAGCATCCCCGCAATCCCCACAATCCACACAATCCTCATTGAGACCATTCGGTGCGGGAAAGGAAGTACCCCCGAAGTTGTCACGAGATCAATGCGATGGCTTCGAGGTGGGAAGGCGAGCAAATGCGGAGCCCGTTCGCCAGGTCATAGATGCTAAGGATTTTGCGTGTTGCCGAGGCACCTCGGAGATCGAAGTGGTTTATTCGAAGGACCGTCCCATAGCTTCAAGCCGATAGGACGGAACGCGATGTTAGCGATGGATATGAGGGATGGTTGATAGTGTGAGAGATATGAGGTTGAAGAGTCGAGAAGGCGTCGCGAAATGACGTAGCGGGATAGTCCGTGCATGTCGGCCTTCCTAACTTCGTACACGCATAGAAATCCTTCTCACGCCTCGATCCGCTTCGCTGCCTTCATCGAATTCAACAAGTGCATTTGCCTTCCTGCCCGAAGAACGGCCACATATCGCAAAAGACGGGACTGTTCCTCTGCTTTGCGATGGCGAGTCTCGCGCTCGAGGAAAAACATCTACCGTAAAAACAAGACGTAATATCGCGGGGCCCGTGGCGTTGGCTTGTTTGGGCCAGTATTCATTGCCTTCACGACTTGGGATAGTTTGCGAAGAAGTTGTCAACGGCAGCAATGACCTATGTCTGCTCCTGCTGTTTGGCTCGCGCAAGGACCTTGGACAGCAATCCAACATAAGCCGGGTGAGCTTCGACAATGCAGAAGTATCCGGGAAGATTGTGTTTGACCAGGGAACGCGTTCAAACACGCAGAATTGTTGCAAAACTGACCGAGTTACGACCAAATGCTGCAGACCAGCATGAAGAAGCAATGGCAAAAAACCAAATCCTTGAAAGGGAAGCACAACGCAAAGCAGCGTGGTGATTGTGCTACTCAATAGTCAGTAAAGTCGGACTCAGTTTGATCCATGATGCAGAGAAATAACCCGCACATGAAGTTCATAATGTCTGAACCTTCACTAGGTTCACCCAAGAGCAACACATTACACTAAAATCCACGAGCCAACTAACAACGTCGCCGCATGTAGTCCGTCGTGTCCACGACCATCGCGAACCCGCCGACTCCCCCATCTTAGCCGCCACCACCCCCGCCCACATCCTCACCGTGCACCCCGCTCCGCAGAGGCCCTCTATCCTCAAGACCTCAATCCCACCAAATTTGCGAACACCTTCGCCTCCCACCTCAACACCCACCACGCCTCTGCCCCCCTTCGAGTCCCCCTTATCCGCCTCCGAATACCCAAACAAAGAACCCTCTGCCCTCTTATCCCGCGCAAGCGCCTTCGTTTGCTGCTGCGGCGCCCTCCAGAACAACGTTGTGCAACTTGAGGCTGTAGTGGAGCTGCCTAGGTCAATCAAGCAGGGAGATGGGACGGATAGGCATGAGTTTGATGTGCAACAGGAAGCGCGTATATGAGTTATGTTATTCGTAGATTGGAGGCGCAACTCTACGAGGTAGAGATTTTGTTTGGATGAAGATCAAGAGGGGGAGGGGAGGGGGCAGGAGATTGCTGGTGGTAATGGTGGGACGGAGAGGACTGTGAGGTGGTTCGAGAGAGGAAGGAGATGGGCGGTGATTCGTAGAGTTGATTGGGGTGAAGATAGTATGATGTTGTCACTACAGAGCTGCTGGATGACATTAAAGAGGCTGAAGGAGATTTCCACGATCGTTTGGCATGTAAAATATTCCGACTCTTATTGTTGAGCTGTTCGTAAAGACTCGTGTATGTTGCTCTGATACCACAGCAGAACATCTGGTACCGCAGCCTCGGTAGCGCCGCCTACTAAGTCTAGATAGTCTCTCTAGTAGACCCCCATCGGACATCACGCCCAACTGCAACCCATCCATCCAGCTCGACATTCCCAAACCAACACTCGACTACGTTGAAATCAGACAACAGTATCCCAGTACTATGCGCCCGTCGTATTCGCGAGCACGCCAACGCGGCAGCGCTGTTAAGAATAGATACGAGACAAGCACACAACCACGATCTCGCTCGTAAGATCAAGGCCAATCACAAACACCCATATCGGTAAACTACTCGCATCACTCGCCAAACTCTGGATCTAAGCCCACTCTCACCATGAACAAAGTAACAGCACACGACTTCTCGCCCGCCTACCCGACTGCGCCATCCCACCCCATCTCGCACGACTCACTCTCCATGCATCCAACTAGTCCACCAACCTTCCACCCAAACACCCGTCCCCCGGAAATTAAGCCAGAAACTATGCACGCAATCATCGGCCTGCCCGCATTCCCTCCTTCCAGATCCACCCGCGGCAAAACTCTCCCCGCCGCACCCGTCTATGTGAAACACGCAACACCGCCACCCAAGACTAGCCCGGATCACCCACGAGCCCACTGCAGAAAAGACGGTGGGGTGTAACTTTGCACTAGAACGATAGTGGATAACTTGTTTCTTCGGTGCGATTTAGCGGACGACGTCTGGTCTTGGAGCTGAGCTGCTTGCGTGGATGTGGATGGGTAGCGGACGAATTCGATGCCGGGGTGGTTTGAGTCGTACTTGCGAGTGTGGCATGTCTGGGGACGCCGCTGAAGGTAACCGAGACACGTCGTACCTGCGAGACTGTGCGGGACCGCTTACCTCGCTCTTCGCACTGCAGCACGGCTTGCCCATCTCACGTCACCCTCCGTCTCATCAACACGACGTCCATCGAACCTACCTACTGCCACAGCAAGACAAACAGATCACGCAGTAAAGCCCCAGTAACCAATCTCTGATGCGTATCAAGCGTTTCACAGCGCATCCCTCGCGCATCCGGCAGGAACACGAGATTGCACGGCCAGGCCGTTTTGACGGTCGTACCCCACAAAAGCCGACGATTCCTTCGACGCAGAAGCAATTAAAGCCAAACAGGGCGGCGTCGTCATGGCGTTGGGCCTCTGCGGTTGATGAGGGTGAGTCTGTGATTGCAAAGTAAGGCGCATTTGCTCCGAGACAACAATGGCATCTGTAGCTCAGCGTGCGACTGCATGGACGTGCATGACCTAGGCAGAAAGAGTCTGACGAGGACACGTAGAGTACGGCTACGTAGAGTACGGCTGAAGGTAGGTGTGGCAAGTAATGTACTAAGATAGTGAAAACAGGCATGTATGTGCAAGTGGTATGTAATGTAAACAATAGATGAAAGATCTTCATACATTGACAGATCTAGAACTACGACTAATCGTGCCTTCTAAGTGGCTGAATACGGATAGGGATATCATAATACTTCGTCAAAACAATATTCTGGAGGGATTACCCCATGTAGTAACCAAAAAACACCAGTGACGCCAGAGGGGGTATCGTGACCTCCATGTCCCAGCCAGTAAACGCCATGCGGAGAGGATGCCAATGCACCGGAACGCCATACAAGTGTGCAAGTGGAAAACGACAATGTGAGAAGTGCATGAAACAAATGGACAGGTGGAGATGTGGATCGTGGCGGTGGGGCCGGCTGACGGTAAGCGTGGATCGTCCGATGAGTGGGACAAGGGATGCATGTCCACGGATGCAGGGTCGCATGAAATTCATGCGATCGTGCAGGAAGGAAACGAAACGAAACGAACGAAACATGCGCATAACATGCAAGGCAAGAAGATAGCCGCGTAATCCCCACGTTCATGCTAAGAACCTCTCCAAGGTCGCATGATTGTGGCGAAAGCGTTTAGAGCAGGTCCATCAGGCTCTTCCGCTTGCGGATCTTGCGCGACTTTATGCTGCCATGTGCCGCGGCATCCTCTTCTGGGAAAGGAGGGAGCTCGAGCATGGGTTCACGCTCATTGGCGCCGCGGGCAATCATCCGTTCCGACGCAAAGCGACGTGTTGGCGGGGCGGGCATGATGGTTACGTTGGGCATCTCGTAGCTGCTCTGCGTAGACGAGCGGGCCATCATGCGGGAGTTGCGCTGGAGTTTCTTCAGAGGCGAAGTATTGGATGCGGGTGGGGCGGTCTGCGGTGTCATGGGCGAATAAGGACTAGCGGGCGTGAGTGGCATGTTCCCTGGCTTGCCGTTGATCCTGGAATCCCATTTTCGCGTCGACGGGGTGATTGCAATTTTAGCCATGGAGAGGCGTGCCGAGATGGAGCGAAGGCGCTTGTGCGGTGGCGATTTTATAATCGGGGAGGCGGAGTTGATGGTGGTAGATTCGTAGGGATCGGAGCTGAGGAAGGCGTGGGGTTCCGGGGATTGCGGTGTGAGTGGTAGCACTGGGCCCATTGATGATGTGCGGTTTGCACTTGCGCGGAGGAAGAGCGAGGAGCGGCGGGAGAGGGGGTGCAGGTTTCCTGTTGCGCTTTCTGGGCGGATGGAGGTTGTGGATTTTTCGCTGATCGAAGACGAGGTGCTGCGGGTTGAGCTGCCTTTGCATGAGGACGCCGAGTCGGAGAGGTTCAGGGCGCTCTTGTTGCTGTGGGCGTAGGGGCTGCGTGATGTGGAGGGTCGTCGTGAGTCGATGCTGATTGCGGGTGAGTTGGAGCGGGTTGTCGATGTGCTCGGCATCATGGAGTAGCGGGCCTGCTTGCGTTGGGCATCGTCGGTAGTGGTGACGGGCGGTTGTTGGACGGAGGCTCGTCGTTGGACTGTTTCACGGGTGGGCGAAGCGAGTGAGGCGAGATCGATGACTTTGGGCCGGCCGGCCACGACGTAGGAAACGGTGACGGCCATGTCGCAGGGTTTGCCCTTGACCCATTTGGAGACGGACATCTTGCGTGCCTGGAAGCACTGCTTCACCGAGTGGATGCTGACATCGGAGTCGTAGTCCTCGGAGCTGTTGCCGTCCAAGGGAGAAAGATCCTCTTCGCTGGAAAGATAGCGTTCTTGGAAGGAAGCGCGGTCGGTGGCGACCATTTTCTGTGCTGCCTGCACGGCGGCCTGGTCTATCCGCAGGGTCTCGGTGTCGAGGTGGGACAAGTCGGGCGAGGAAGCTGAGCTGTCGGAACGCTCAGGACGGGGCGAGATGGGCGTCTTCTCGAAAGACCATTGCTGGAGCTGGGTCGACACTTGAACGTCGACCATGTTTGCGGCTGGGGGGAAAGTGTCAGAAGAGGATATGCGCGAGGAATGAGGCAGCGGGGCGGCGTTTATGTGTGCGGAATGGACGTGGGCGTCGGGGGTGAAACGTTGGGCGCACTGAGGCTACGCACCAATGGTGAGAGGAATGTGGTGCGGTTCGGGAACACCAGAAGCGGGCGTCGGAGCGAGACGCAGGCGGTAGCAGACGGCGACGGCGAGGGTGAGGGCGAGGGCGACAGCACGCGGCACTGCAGTGAATGCAGTGGTAATAAATGGCACGAAGAGGTCGCGGTGCCGATATAGAGAATGTGTGGAGGGGCGAGGGAGCGCATAGCAGCACTATCGGGCATGGTATATCAGATATATTGCGGACGAACTTTGGCCGTGCACGCGGCCGTGGTTTCAAGTCCCCCACAGGCGAGGACGCGCTGCCGTGCAGGAGTCAGCCAGCGACTCCGGGGCGTCCTGAGCGCACGCTAGCCGGCGATGACAATCTCCTCGCTGGTAAGTCCGACGACATGGCGTTGGCGTTGGCGTCGCCGTCGCCGTCCATGGCCTCACCACAGCCGCTGTGCACGGCGCGGGCTGACCGTCAGGACGTCAGGACGCCAGGACGCCAGGACGCCAGCACCTCAGCACCCGGGCTGCCCTCGATCCGCTGCTAAGCATAGAGCGTCGATTGGGCTGCGTACAAATGTTTCAGCAGGGCAGAGGCAGAGCAGATGGCGCTCTTCAGCGCAGTTCGTGCATTCGTTCCCCATGCGTGCCGTCTCGTGTCCTGCCGCTCGCTCAGGGGCACCACCACTCACAATCTCGCACGCTTCTGACGCCAGAGGCTCCGCTGTGGAGAAGCTGGTTGGCGCCACATCCGCTTTGGGACCCGTTGGAGCGGTGACTGACTGGAGACCGTGAGAGACCCTTCTTTTCCACTTCCCTGAACCCTCCCGTCGTCCCCCAACCGTCGCCGTGTCACTGTCCACTGTCACCGTCGCTCCGTCGCTGTCGACCATGTGCTTGTGCCATCAACGAGCGTCGTCGTACATGTGCACCGTCTTGAGGCCCTCGACGCTTCACCCCATGCTACCGCCGCCAGTGCCGACACGGCGCCCTCTGCAGACGGTAGAGTTTTCTTCTCGGCCTTCGTGTCGTCTCTCCGTATGCAGCATCTGGCGAATGGCAGTCCGCAGACGCACATGCACCTCGTCTTCCTCGCACCCTGCGCCTGCGCTCTGCAGCTTGGCCAGGCCGAGAATAGCGCGAATGTCTCGCCAACCGAAAAGCCCGCCCGCACTCCCTCGTCGTCTACGCGATAGATGAAGCTGCAACCCCATTCGACCTCCATCTCACCACATGCTTGCCCAATTCGTCTTCGCCTCCATCTATCGCAATCTAATCGTGTGCAGTGCAAAGGCCGTTTAGGCTTGAAACCGTGCACTGGATCCGTGGGCTCCCTCGCCGCGGGGGATGTGCGATCCGCAACGCCGCAACGGCCAAGACAGTCAGCCAGCTCGACGAGGACGAGAATACTCTTTGGCCGTACGTTCGCATGGACAAGAATAACCTCGTCGGAGACAGCTTTGGTCATGTTACACTCCAGTAGATGCACCGGTTCCACAGCCACGCACTGCACTCGGTGCACCACCACCACTTGAATCTACCCAATCAACCTGCACCCTTGGAATGCACCCCAACGCCATCGGACCTTTTCAACATCCGTTTAGATAACGCGTGACCTTACCCACCACCAGAGTCCGAACATCCGCCAGTCTTACGCACCCAAGGCTTAGACTTTACGGCATCTCCCCCAGCAACCTCCGTAGACGATCAACTCATCCAACTCCTACCCATTACATCATCGTATCCTCATCCACTGACCCACAAGCCCCAAAGCCACAAGATCATCGCCAACGGACACCACGCTCCACCCACGTTGCGATCAGCACGGACAATCCAGAGATCTTCCTTTTCTCCCCCCTCCCAGCATGAACGGCGCAGATACCAACCACGTACTCACCAACACATCCACCAACCGAGCGATAAGTGATCACCACCCACGACCCCCGCATCTATCCATGAATTTTTCGCATCCGCCACCGCAAAAAGTCCGAAAATCCCCGGCTACCCTCGCTGACATGCCAAGCCCTCGGACCTCGTACAAACAACCTCTTGCCTAGTGGACGCCTTTCTCGAACCAGGAAGCAGTCCATCCACGGACTTTTCGTCTACTCCTCCCACTTACACAAGTCTAAATGCCGTGGTACAGCTCGACGGGCCTTTACGTCCGCCGCCGCCGCGTGGCCATGTTCTGTTGCCATGTGCCGACAGACGGCAGCCAGCCTTGCTCGGGAACCTGTGGCCGCGGCCACGTGCAGCGGCCAATAGTTGGGAATTTCCCGGTTTGTGCAGCGGCGCTGGGGTGGTGTCGCTTCGGGTATACACATGTAGTAGGTAGTATGGCTCGGGGAATATCGTCGTGTAGGCCAGCGGCGACAGAAAAACTACACCTGCTCAATGATCCATCTATGCGGCTTTCGACAGCGTTCGCCACCTTGCTGCCGTCTAGCCATCGGACAGCGACGAAGTAGCACATATTCCTAAAGAGTACTATCGAAGCACAACCACATGTGCACAGCAACTCGACACTCCCAGGCCATTTCCACTCGCAAGTCGGCGAGGCTGTACACTAGCCCAAACTCTGTACCTTCACCCCACCAGCCCAAGGTTTGATTGGAGCAATCCGAACCCTGATCCGCCGCCCGCCATCTTCCGCACGGCCACGATGGGATCGCGATAGCGCACATCCTCTTGGCTACCGCCCCACTCATGAATCCACTCGAAAGCTATTGAGCAACTAAAGACGGAGAACTAGGTAGACTATCTTACAGTACTACCTACAGAACGACAAAGTCGGTGAGAGACATGAATAGTGTTCTACAGAAGCTGCTGAAAAAGCAAGACGCTATGCCGCTGCTGCCATTACTTCTACAACGAATCGTTCAAGTGCAAAGAGTAGCGTCTTAACATGCACCATGCCCAACGCCTACCATCACTCCCCTCGCAATCACCCACCCGCCTCTCTCAACGCAGATCTGCCCATCGACACGCTACAAGTACGCGACCAGATCTGAATCGCGACCAAGGCGTCCTCGTCGCGAATCGAGATTGCGCACTCCACGCAGATCAGGCCTCCAACACGCAATCCCACTAGCCTTCATCCTCACTGTACAGTGTGTACACGCTTTACCCTAGCCCAGCGCTACCAAAGGCACCAGCAGTGGAACTTACAACCACGCTTCCAGTAGGTTTGATTGTCAACCTGTCAAAACCCTCATATCGATAACGCAGGACCCTGTCAAACGAGTCACGATCCATGCCGCCGTGGAGAAGGACCGAAGACTTCTGCTACTAGCTAGTCAACCACACCCGCAGCCTTTCTAGCCTCGTTGATCATGGTGAATACCAGCCATGCTCACGCCCTCACGCAAACGTTCAGCACAAACAGTACGAGCCCCAAAATCAGAGAGGAACGAATGTTCAGACTATATACACACCCGCATATCTCATCTTCATCCCATCCATACAAACAATACTACTACGACTAAAGCCAATTATAGGGTGGAGGATACGATCCCTAAAAGCCCTCCCCGCTCTTAATTCTCTTCTGCTCTCTCTCGCCCTCCCCAGCAGGTACCCCCTCGGCCCTCCTCTTCTCCCTATCTCCCTCCTTCTTCGCGCCATCATCTCTTGCCGCCCTCCTCGCCTCCTTATCCTGCTTCTCCCGCTCCTTCCTCAACGCCTTACTCTCAAACTCATGCCAGTCACCCTCCAACTCCTTCAATGCCTCTGCCCGCTTAGCCCGCGGCTGCTCCGTTACAAAGTAAGGATGGTCTAGGACCTCAGATGCGCTGGGCCGCTTGATGGGATCGTACGAGAACATGGCGCTGAGGAGGTCGAACGCCTCCGGCGTGACGCGCTCCTTGTACTTCTCAGAGAACGTGCTCTTTTTGCGCTCTGTGGGCCGCAGAAGCTCGAACCATTGCATTTCGACGATGCCGGGCCACTCTTGTACGGTCGGCGTGCCGAGGATGTTGTAAATTTTGTCCAGTTGATTAATTTCTCCGCCGTCGCCGGGAAAGATGGCGTGCTTTGTGAATATTTCCACCAACACGCATGCGGCCGACCAAATGTCGACCGACGCACCGTATTGCGTCTCGCCCAGTAAGAGCTCGGGGGAACGATACCAGATGGTAATAACACGGTTGGTATAGTCGAGCGTGCTTCGCTTTGCGTAAAAGCGTGCGAGACCAAAATCGGCGATTTTCATCTGCCCCGTGTTGCTGACAAGAATGTTGGCCGCCTTGATGTCTCGATGAAGGACGCCCCGCCGGTGGAGGTAGTCGAGACCCTCAAAGAGCTGCTTGGCCAGATCCTTCTTATGCGCGTTGTCGAGTCGGAATGTGGGGTGGTTTAAGAGACCGGTAAGATCATGAGATAGGTACTCAAAGACCATGAAACAGTCGTTCTTCTCGACCATGACTTCTTGTAGTTTGACAATGTTGTCGTGGTTTAGCGACTGCAGGAGCTTGATCTCTCGAATGGCCGTGACAGGGAACTGTAGATTGTCAGTAAAACCATCGTAGCTGAGCCAGTCTTATACTTACGCCATCGCGTTCGCCCTCCATCCGTATCTTCTTGAGGGCCACCATGTCTTTAGTGTAAACATGGACTCCCTTGAACACCTTCCCGTATGTACCGGATCCGACCACCGACTCGTTGCCGGGCTTGCGATAGTAGACCGAATCGGATACTGCGAACTCCGCGCTGAGTGTTGGCTTAGGCTTCATGCGTTTCTTCTTGATAATTTTCGTCTTGAGCTGTGGCGGGGGCGGGGGCGGCGGTTCTCTTCGCTCTGGCCGGCTCTCGGGACGGCTCTCCGTGCGGAAGTCTGGCCGACGAGGCAGCTGTAGATCCCTTCGCTCATGGTCACGAGTGTCGCGAACATCGCGTGTATCGCGGACGTCTCGAAGGTCGCGCGAGTCTCGTGGTTCACGGGGAGCCCTGAAGTCGCGAGGGTCTGCACGAGGATCTGCTCGAGGGTCTCTAGAATCACGCAGGTCACGAATGTCTCGAGGGTCCCGATAGTCCCTGTCCCGATAGTAGCCAGTATCTCGGGGGTCCCGGAAATCACGAGAATCTCGTTCGCGAGGGTCTCTGTAGGCAGGCCTTCTTTCGTAGTAGTCGTCATGCTTGTCATACCGACGGTCTCTATCGCGGTATTCCCGCTCACGATTCCGATCTCGGTCTCCATCCCTGTAGTCTCTGTCGTGTCTAGTGTCGGGGGGATATCGTGAGGACTCGCGGTTTGTAGTCTCCTTGACCTTCGAGTCCAGAATTGATTCCTTGTCTTTCGCGGCGACCTCGGGCTCTTCGCTTTGACCTTTGACCTTGCTGACTGATGGTGCCTTTGGCTTGAGAGAAAAGCCAAATGTCGACTTGGGTGCGGTTGGAGTTGCTACAGGTTTGCTCGGAGCAGGCAGCTTTTTCTCTTCTTTGGCACCTTCGTCTTCCACACGGAGGTCCTTCGAAGGTCGGAAAGGGTTGTCATCGGCATCAACAGCAGGTGTTTGTGTCTCTGCTGTAGACTGTGAGTCGGGTGCGGTCTGTGCTGTAGAGGTGGATGGATGGCGAGGGGCCTCTGTAGCTGGGCGGCCACCCCTCGTTCCTGTCCCTGGAGTCCATGACAGATTAGAGAATTGAGTAGGAGCAGCGCGGCCCCGCCCGCCAGCGACAGGTACAAAACCAGGGCCAGTGCCAGTGTTCGACATTCGGCGGTCGGGGCCACTGAAGTGGTTTCCGCGGAAGCCACCGCGATAGGACGAGGGTTGTAGGGCTGGCTGGGGGTTTGCGTAATAAGGCTGTTGATGACCAGTAGGGTGTTGCTGGTTGGGGTACGAAGGTTGGGTAGGTGAGAAGCCCTGCGTGGGGGATCTATATTCTGTCAGCGAGTGTCCTGCGAACCTGAAAACCTCTACGTACCCATGATTAGGGTGTGGGGGGCCATTCCATCCTCCTCGGCCGCTGTTGTACGGCGAGTGACCGTTGGGCGAGTGCTGGTTCGATGGTGGATACGATGGCGAGTGTGAATAGTGTGGACCTCCCCGGCCGTGCTGGTAATAAGCGCCCCTCATCTTACCGTCGTCTTCGCGGTCTCTCTCCGTATCGGAGTTATGTCCCGACTTAGGTTGAAGTGAGCCTCTTCCACTTCCAGAAGTGGTCTTCTCGGCACGTTCCGCCTTGTCAGAGTCGTGCTCTCGGCCTTCTCTTAGGTGCCTGGAAGGGTGAGGGGGAGAGTGCGGTGACTGACGGCGACTTGATGCGTGTGAAGACCGATTTCTGGGGGGCGATGGTTTTTCACGTCTTGGTACGTGGCGAGGCGACTTTCTGTCAGGACTCGGCGAATGCCTACGTACTAGAGAACGAGATCGGGGTTGTCTGGGCGGGTGATCCCGTTTGCTTCCCTTCTCTCCCAAAAGAATGTGTTTGCGCCTTCTTTCTTCAGGTCCTTCGGATGGCGAGCGTTGCCGTTTATGGGATCGCTCGAGGGATGGTCGCCGGGGTGACTCGTCCCGTCGCGGTTTCCTTTGCGGTGTGGGGGATCGCCTCCGCTCACGGTGTGGTGCGTGTCTATAGTGGGATTCGACAGATGGTGAACGGCGGCGGGCGGCCAACGTTGGCTTGTAATAGTCGGGGGTGGGACGTCGAGTGTGGTCGCGCTCGGAGCGTGGTGGATGCGGAGAGAAGGGTCTGGAGGCCGGGCGATGGGGAGAATGGACGCGACGTGTGCGAGATCTCGAACGGACAGGACTTGGGCTTCTGTGACGTCTGGTGCGCTTGTGCGAGTCTCGATGCGGCGATGGCGAGCGGCTGAGATGGCGCTTCGATGGCGGGGACGTGTCGCGGTGGTGGTGGTGGTGGTGATGGCGGCGCGAGTGCGA
>Ga0247733_1000398_pt1 | contig 14586 bp, 6 predicted proteins | sample UWRJL043104R2_FD_180932 | JGI IMG/M metagenome (GOLD analysis project Ga0247733, IMG submission 180932) | Plant litter microbial communities from Arlington Agricultural Research Station in Wisconsin, United States - UWRJ-L043-104R-2 | ecosystem: Environmental > Terrestrial > Plant litter >...
GAGGCGAGGCGAGGCGCCGAAGATGCGGGCACACGGGGGAGCAGGAGAGGCGATCCGGGGGGGAGGGAGAGGGAGAGGGAGAGGGCGAGGGCGAGGGAGAGGGCGAACGTGAGTGTGAGCGTGGGCGTGAGCGGTGTACGACAAGAGCGAGGCCAGCGGCGGCGGACCTAGGCGGTGGTCGCCAAGCGTCTGCGGGAGCGAGTCAATCAGCGGCGGCGTCGAAACAACGCTGCGTCTGGCTGCCGCGGATGGGCAAAAGAAACCCCTTTGGACGACGGCGCTGTCGGCACCTTGTGCACCTCGAGCAGCGTGAAGCGTGAAGCGGAGAGCGTAGAGCGCAGCTTAGAAGAGAGGGGATGACGGGATGGTGGGATGATGGGATGGCGTTGGCGTGGCAGTGGGACGTGTGCGTGTGTGGTGCAGCAGGCAGTGTACTTATGGCAGTCGTCTGGAGAAGGCTCTTTGCCGTGCAGCACTTGAGCTGGTGGGAGGATGCAGTGAGAATGCACGAGCAGCGAGTGGACGAAGGAAATGGCAGCGGTTGGCCGGAGGGCGGAGGGATGCGGAACGGAGCATATATACTCTGCCTGCGCGGCTCTCGCCATGCTGCTACTACTGTCTGTCTGACTGCGCGGCCAGCCTGCCGTGTGGCTCATGGGCCTGCTCCCGCGACAATTACAACTACAGTGTGGCCAGGCCTGCTACCGTAGGCGGCGTCTGTTCCCGGACACGGCGGCCTCAGAGGTCATCCGTAAGGGGACGAGCGAGATGGCAGGTCCCAGGTCTCACTCCGCGAAACGCGTGCGCCGAGGGCGCAATGTGACTCACTAGCAGCGCGACAATGGGCAGGCTTGGCTGCGGATTGTGGATGCGGATGCGGATGGGAGTGTGGATGTGGACGTGGCCGTGGACGTGGACGATGCTGGGAGAGGGAGCAGGCTGCTTCTCCCATGTCTCTGCACGGAGCGATGAGGTTGCCATTCATGCTCGCTGCGCACCCGCTTCCCGAGCAGGCGGACGCGCTAGACCACTTCCATGCCGCCCATCATCGCCCATCCATCGCGCCTCCATCCATCACGCTTGGCTATACCACCGTACTGAAGCTCTACCCACTCCCCTCCCCCCCCCTCTTCGCGACGTTACCCCATCGAGTGCCGCCGCGCTGCCTTGCCCGCCACTCGCTCCCGCCACAGGCTCCCGAGCGTCTGCCCCAGCGCACCGCGTCTGCACCGCGTCTGCCTCCGCCTCCGCCGCTGCCTCTGCCTTTGCCCGTGCCCGGCAGCCCCATATCGGCCGCGCCCGTCACAAGCTTCGCGCACCGGTCGCGCTGTCTGAGACCCGTGTCTGACCACTGGAGAGTGCAGACGACGCTGCGGAGATCATCTGCACGAAATCCTCCGGGCCGTGGGTGCAGTGCTGCCAGTCCTGCCAGTCCTGCCCGCCTTGTCCATCGCCGCTGCCTCACAAGCCACACCCTCCACACACCACACACTCACTCTCTCACACACACCCCCCTGACCCTTGCCCGGGCTCAGCACAGCGGCAGCTTCCCCGGTCTCGCCAGACCCGCATATCCTGTGTCGCCTGCTGCGGCTCCTCGAAAAGCTTCTCTGCGGCCGTCGTGCACTTGCACTTGTACACACCCTCTCTACCGCCGCGCAAACAGGCTTCGTGCTGCGCTGCTGCCCCCGCCCCACCCACCGTCTTGCGTCACCATTACCATAGCATCTCCGGCTTCGACATGGCCTCTACCTCTTTCCGGGACTCGATGAACTCGCTGGGGTGGAGCAGAAGGGACTCCGATGTCCCCGTGAACACTGCGCCGCCCTCCTTCATGGGCAGGCTTCAAAGCATGAACCCCTTCGCTTCCGGAGGCTATGTTAGGCTGCCGACTACAGAAGGCCCCGGGGCTCCTCTCCCGGCGCCGACAAGGAGGGAGGAAGAGGAAGGGTGGTTTGCGCGTAAGTTCCTCATGTTTCTGTTTGGTGGCCAAGTTTGCCCAAAGTGCCCAAGTTCACTGCCTTGACTGCCTTTTTCGCTGCCTTCGCTATCTTCAACGCAAGCCTCGACACCCCCAAGCATGAAACCCGCCACCTTCTGCTTCTCCGCGCCACTCAAGCTGTTTGGAACCCGCGTGATGGCGCCAAAGATGGTGGTGTGGGGCTAGTTTCAGATGCACCACCAAAGTTTCCCATTGTCTTCTGCGCGACTTTGATCGGGAATATGCAGCACCTTTTGCCATGTTGTTTCATTCTACCATCTGCGCTTGGGACCGCTAGCATCACATGGCCTGTATCCAGCCATCGGCACACAGCGGCGATAGAAGGGAGTTCCTGCGTTCATCGTCTTGGCTGCATCCGCTCACCGCTGCTCTATTAGTCTCTTGCTAACTGCGTCTCACAGTAAGTCGATGGGACCGCATGCTTGTGTTCGGTATGTCTTTGCCATCTTGACAAGATGTACACTTGCTAACTCGCCAGGCGGACTCCTGATCGCAGCCTTGGCGCTGTTTGCTACCTGCGTCGGCCTGATGTTTACGCCAGTCTTTATCTTTCATCCGAGCAAGTTAGCAATCTTGTACGTCCAATTTCCTGTTTTGCATCCGACCAACCCGAGTACGCCCTGCACCTCCTAAAGTGGTCATGTCATTCGAGACCTTCGCTTCCCTACCATGGTTGCGAACTATCATGCACCTTCTTTCAGGGATTTGACATACCCGCTGCGGCCGCGATGCTCCAGTCAGCAGTGCATACGGTGATCGTGGCTGTCGGAGTGTGCCACTCATGGTCACTCTGGCCACTCGAGGTCGGCCGTAGGCCCGTTACCTCGACCATGTCATGCGGGGGTTAGACTGGCGCGCTGCATAAGCGCGTACTCAATTCCAACTTCTTGTCGGGTTCGACACTAATCATGACTCGTTTACAGATGGACAATGGGAAGCGTACTCTTTCTGGCCTCTTTCGCCGTCATGAACGGCCCGAAGGCCTTTGGTGAGCCTACTGAGACTGTCACCTCTGCACTTGACTAACGGTGACATAGCTCTGCATCTCGCTTCTGCCCCAAGACTGCCGTTCACGGCTGCTTATTTTGGCAGCATAGGCCTTACCCTTTTCTGCTCACTGAAGGTATGTTAAGGCATGCCTAATCCCGACCCCTGCACCCGGACCATGCGCGCATCCCGCGCCCCGGTCCTGGTCGCTTCCCCCACGTCAGGCTCTGTGATTGTCGATTGTTCATGTTCGCTGATGGTCCGTCCGCGTGATCTAGCTGCAGTCCAAGTTCCTCACCTTCATCGCAATGGCCATACAGCTCGGGGCCTTGGCCTTTTATTTGGTTTCCTACTTCCCCATGGGCACGACAGGTCTGCGGTTTGCGGCGCGTTTCGGGGGAAATCGGGTCGCCGCCTGGATGAACGATTAGGATCAGATAGGCTACGAAACATGTACGAGTATTACGGTGGCTGTGTGGTTGGTAGCACGACGGTGTTCTCGAGAAGGTTGGACGCATCGAACAAACATTGGCCCCCCGGCGGTTTTCGGAACAAACTCGCCAGGATAGTAAATCACGTTGCATCATCACGCTCACGTCTTATTCCCACGCTGCGCATTCGCAGTTGCTGATTGCTCGGTAGTCTCGGGGTCATGCCGCGTACGCCGATGTGGCACACCTTGAGCATCAGATTGATGGATATGTAGTGCCAAGCTGTCTACCGCCACACTTCCATGGCACCTTCTCCAACAGGTGGAGCATTACGTAGAAGTCTTACGGGCGACTGAGCGCGAGCTGGCATGAGAGGAGCATCAGAATATGGGTGATTAGTTCGAGTTCATCCTAATCACACGTCGAGATTGACCACACCTGCGAATCTCTACATTGGCGCTAGTAGTTCCGAGGCTAGCTCCAATGATTTGCAACGGGAGGGTGTGGGTGGACCAGTCGAACAGATGCTTTGGGGTTCTTCACACCCGTCAAGAGATTAAGCTAGTTCGCATGATTTGTAGCGGACACTGCGGCACTCCCTTTACGAGTAGTCGATCTCCATGCCCTCACATCTACGTCCACATCCACAGCCACATTGCTTAACAATAATCCATGGCAAAGTCAAGTCAGGCTTGTCTCACTTCCGCTTGGCGTCCTCCCCGTTCCGATGGCCTCGTGGAGTCTTCTTCCCTTCTTCGCCTCGTGGGTTCAGCCTCGGAAAGTGGTTACTGGTCGGCATCGGCTTGGGCTTATTCCCAATCACGCCGCGAACGTGGCCATAGGTCTTGCACACCGATCAACACAACGGTCAAAGACCCTGGGCCGGTCGAGAAACAAAGCGTCGAGCCGGTTGATGCTGGTTCATGCCGGATCACGCAGGGCATCTCTAGCTGTTGCTAGGGCCGTCGTAGAGCAGCTCCCACTTGGGCCATGTGCAGATCAATAAGAAGGCGTCGTATGATGTCCACAAAACCCATTGTCGAAGACGGACAGGCATGGATGAACGCGCCATCGCATATTATCTCCGCCCAGCTCAGACCAGACCCGCCTCCTGCGGCATTGGGGCCCGAACATGATATCGCCAGCCAGCCTGTTTTCGCGACGATGGCACACCCCGTTCTTGGTTTCGACTAAGCGCTCGATTTCATGGCTGGTGGGTGGGCCAATGGGCCTCGTGATATACATGGTGGTCGAAAGAAGTTGGTGCTGTGCAGGGGTTCGGGGGAGGGATTGGCATGCATGCATATCCGCGATGGGACGCTCGGGCCACTTGCTGCGCGTGGGTGTGGAGTGGTGGAGTGCGGGGCAAACATGGTCGCGACACGGGTGAGTGGAGGGGGGAAAGCAGAGGGGGCATAAAACAAAGTCGTGGATTGGGTGGCGTTTGAGAGGGTGTCGGAAACCGTCGAGCCAAGTGGTGTCTTCCATATCCACGCTGTGAAAAGTGGACGAACCGAGCAGCGAAGTTTACAAAACAGAGCTCTCAGCTCGTGTTGCACGCCCGATGCTCGCTCGCGCCGCAGGGGGGGCGTGCTGGGCGAACATGTGCGCAACGCGCAAGCGGCGACGCCACCATCAGGGAAAGCCGGCCGAACAAGAGCCTGGGTCTAGTTCTACGTCTCTTACGCGTGCGTGCTTCGGAAACGAGCGACGCGTTGAAGGAGTGGGAGTGATCTATCTTGGTCGGTGGTGGACGGCTCTTAGTGGCGGGTAGGGGGGGGGATGATTCGCGGGAAGCGCGCTCCGACATGTAATAGACTAGGGGGGTCGACGGTCACGACTCTACAATCAACTATATTGGATCGTGTTAAGGCGGTGAGGCGGGATGTAGTGGGTTGCAGATGCCTTGCGCAAGAAGCGCGCGCGATCGGTCCTTGGACTAAACGGGCTCGTCTATTTAGCACTTTTAATAGCACGTCTAGATCGGACGGCCTCGGGAGACGGGGCTGGACGTGTATTGGCAGTAAGCACTGCGAGTGCGATACGGTGCCGGTGGGCAGTACGAAGTCTGCCAGCGATGGCGGGTGCGACACTCCCTCTGACCGCGCACGAAGCTTAACTTGACGACTGTATACGCGTGGATGAAGGCATGGCATGAGGGCACCACGGTGGGCGCGGTGAAAGGGAAGGACAGTCGCACATAGGCGACTTCCGGTGCTGGGTGGTACGAGAGGGTAAGATTTGGATGGCAGGGCTGAAAGAACGTTTATTGTGGCTTGGGCTGTGCGCATCAGTGCCGGTATAGCGCTCTGGGCGAGAATGTTGATCGGTGTGCTTCAGAGTAGTCGGGTGCCGTGGACCGAGGTAACGCGTGCTGACTGAAAGCTTAGAGAGACATTCACCCCCGCTATCCATGGTACTTTGTACAAGTACAGTCTTGCACGTCTCCACGTGTTCCGCTCTCGGGCCGTCGCATCGTCCGGATCTGCAGCGAATCGGCGTCATGGGGGAATGCTTGGGGCCGCCTAGAGCTCCTCCGTGGAGCTACCCCCCTCCTATGCACCACTAGGTCGTGTCGGCAGTTGGAGAAGAACCCCTCGCCATCAGCAACCGCGACAGTTTCGCGACCGAGGGGACTGCAATTGGCGTCCCGGTCCCATCGGCGATTGGCCCATGGCTTGAAGCCGCCAGGGAGAGGCACAATTGCCCCATCGCGTGGCCGTGGGCATACGAAACTGCCCCACTATCGGTGATGCGCGTGTGCCATGTGGGGTCCCATGGCTTTGTGTTTGGGATCAACCTTTGGGGCGTTTTTCTCTCTACTTCAAGTCCCCGATCTCCTGCGTTGACTTGTTGACCTCCTGTACATCTTCATTGAAGCTCGACCGAGGACCCGGGTTCAGCTAGCTACGCCTTGCCCCCTACGCATCCGCCACTGTCTTGCCTTCAACATGGCCGCAAAACTGGACAACCCCAAAGAGTACCAGCAAATCTTCCATTGGGCGGAAACGCAAAAAGATGGCACAATTCCCTCCTTCGCCACCAGGAAGAATGATCCGTATGAGGTGAGCTTACAGCCTACCTCCGCCTCCAAACGGCCACGCTGACATGCTCGCACAGTACCAATCCGGCTTCGGCAACTCCTTTTCGAGCGAAGCAGTTCCAGGCAAGTGGTACCTCGTCATCAGAGGCGCGGGAGTTTAATCTGACCACAATGTTTCGCGCACAGGCACCATCCCACAGGGTCAGAATTCGCCGCGTTGTGTCAGATTTGGGCTGTATGCGGAGCAGATGACTGCTACTGCTTTTGTGGCGCCCAGGCATCTGAACAAGAAGGCTTGGTGAGTAGGAAGGCTCATGGTAGTGTGTGGGAGCGAGTTCCGCTGACCGGGTGCTAGGTTGTATCGAGCGCGACCTGCGGTTGCGCATCAGGGATTCGTAAGTCATGTCTTCGATTACTGTCAGCCCTATCTTCAGGGGAGTGCCCCGTGGAGGGTGAGGACGTGCATTACCAACCCAACGGCGAGACAAGGCGGTATCCAGAAGCACCATCGGCTCTGGATTGGCGGTTCGCAAGCATCTCCCGTCATCTTTGCAAGTGTCAGATGGGAGTCCTAAAGCTCAGCCGGGGGTCTCCGAAGTCACACTACCCCTGATCCGACCAAAAGCATCACTGCCCGATTCCCCACACCCTTCTCACAATCTCACCATGAAGAAACGTCAGACGCTGACGCAATGCAACACAGACCGAGCTTCCCGACAACACCGACACAGAATCCTGCTTCCTACCCGTCAACCCGCGCGTCCACGTCTCCCCCACGCAACTCGCCTGGCTCCCCTTCGATATCCCCACCCATGGCAAAGTCGACTTCGTCGCCGGTCTCAAGACCATTGCCGGATCGGGCGACCCGACGCTCCGCGAGGGCCTGGCCATACACACCTTCTTGGCGAATGCAAGTATGGAGAAGAGGGCGACTGTGAACTCGGATGGTGACTATTTGATTGTACCGCAACAGGGGAGTTTGGATATTCAAACGGAGTTTGGCAGGTTGTTTGTGCAGCCCGGTGAGATTTGCGTGATCCAGAGGGGACAGAGGTTCAAGGTTAATCTGCCGGACGGTGCGACGAGAGGGTATATACTGGAGGTTTGGGGGTCGAGCTTTGAGCTTCCGGAGCTTGGTCAGTACCTTGACCCATATTGTGGGACCAATGCTGAATTCTTGCAGGTCCTTTGGGCGCCAACGGCCTCGCCAACGCGCGCGACTTCCTCTACCCCGTCGCCTCGTACGAGATCGAAAAAGAGCCCTGGGAAATCATCTACAAGCTCGGGGGCAAGTTTTTCAAATCGACGCAGAACCACAGTCCCTTTGACGTGGTCGCCTGGCACGGAAACTACGTCCCGTACAAGTACGATCTCACCAAGTTCGTCAACGTCGGTTCGATAAGCGTCGATCACATCGATCCATCCATCTTCTGCGTGCTCACAGCGCCGTCGCGCGACCCCGCTGCGCCGCTCGCTGATTTCCTCATCTTCAGTCCGCGATGGGATGTAGCATCGCACACGTACCGTCCGCCGTACTACCACCGCAACGCCGCATCAGAGCTCATGGGATTGATATACGGCGAGTATGCTGGACGCTCTGACGAGTTCCAGCCTGGGGGGGTATCGTTTGAATGCGGGTTCGTGCCGCATGGCGTTGCGTATGAGGAGTTCAAGGCGGCGAGTGCGGCTCCACCGCCGGAGATGCGGATTTCCAAGGATGCGGTGGCGTTTATGATGGAGAGCTCGCGGCCGTTTACTATTACGGATTGGGCGTGGAAGTCGGAGAAGTTGCATGAGCATAACCCGAAGATGTGGTGAGTATTGGGTGACATCTTGGGGTGTTTGAAAGCGACTAATTGGACTCTAGGGACGATCTTGTTGACAACTTTAGCCAGCATGCCGAGGAGGTGGAGAAGTTGTTAGCGGAAGGGGTGAAGAAGATGGGCATCTCGAACGGACGTTGACGGGAGCGGGAGCGGTAGCGGCAGTGGCTGGGGTTGCTGTGTTGGAATGTCGGGGACTTGGAGAGGGGTGCCCTGGCAAGAAAGGCCGTCTGAGCGGTTTACTTGAAGGTTGCGTCTATGCAAGTCGACTGACGAGTACGGCTCAGGCCTGCGGGATATGGGAACTGATGCGGATGAGTGATGCACAAGCATCCCCAGGTTGCTCGGTCAAGGCCTGCGCATGGAACGAACGTTCGAGTGTAGTGTAGCAGAAGTGCTTCCAGGGATGCTGCTGTAACCAGAGCAGCTGGGGAAATAATTCACGTTTGCCTGTCGCCAACTCGAGTGAAGGTCAAGATGCTGCCAGCTGCGGGGAAGAACTGCGCCACAGTTTCCGCCGCATGACGTCCGGTTTGCGCGCAACATCCTTCGACAACCATGACTCCCTAAGCACACGGAATCGGAACGCGCTGCCGCCCTTTTTCGCACCCGTCGTTCGGATACGGTAAGAGCGCCCTTGTTTGGTTGTTTTCTGAGTCATTTGGGCCCTCACTCTCCTTGCTGCTGCCTGAATGGCAGTGTCGTTCAAAAAGTTTGCGCCGCTCCTCCAGGTCGTCCTCTCCCCACCACACGTTTGCTTACCCTCTGCGCTGCAGCTAGTCAAGCACAACCACTCCGGCACTACAATTCGACGCACCTACACACGAATCGCTCGCTTCCACACCACCGCGACCATGGCGCACCGAGACACGGCTCCGTACGCGCCGCAGGATCACAACAAGGTCCGCGAGCTCATCCAGACGCTGGAAACTCACAAAGGTAAGAAGTCGACCAAGACGGGCGGCTTCTCGGTCAAGAAGAATACATATTCCCTCGCCAATGGACGCTCCGTCGACTCGTGGAAAATGAACGAGTGGGACTACAAGAAGGAACACCTCCCCACATACGCGCGCGGTCTCTTCACATACAAAACGCTCGACGGCCCTGTCGAAATTGCGATACGGGGATACGACAAGTTCTTCAACCACGGCGAGGTGAGCAAGACGGAGTGGCGCAACGTGGAGAAGGACACGCGGGGACCCTACGAGCTGAGCGTCAAGGAGAATGGCTGCATCATCTTCATTTCGGGTCTGGATGACGGAACGCTGCTGGTGTGCAGCAAGCACTCGACGGGCGCGCGGGGAGACGTCGAGCTCAGCCATGCCTGCGCAGGCGAGCGGTGGGTGGAGCGACATCTGTCCACCGTAGGTAAGACGAAGAAGGACCTCGCCGACCGGCTACGGCAGATGAACGCGACGCTGGTGGCCGAGCTGTGCGACGACGACTTCGAGGAGCACGTGCTGGCATACACCCCCGAGCAGGCCGGCCTGTACGTTCACGGCCTCAACCTCAACCTCCCGCACTTCGCAACATATCCCGGTCCGCTGGTCGACAGGTTCGCCGACGAGTGGGGCATGAAGAAGGTCCAGTACGTTATGATCGACGATATCCACGAGGTTCAGAAGTTCTTGGCAAAGGTCGCCGAGACGGGCAACTACAACGGACGCGACACGGAGGGCTTTGTTATACGCTGCCAGGCACGGGTGACCGACGATGCGCCGTGGGAGGACTGGTTTTTCAAGTACAAGTTCGAGGAGCCGTACTTGATGTACCGGCAGTGGCGCGAATGCACCAAGGCCATCATTGGTGCCAGGCAGCCGCGTTACAAGAAGCACAAGCAGATCACCGAGGAGTACCTGGAGTATGTCCGGCGGCGCTTTGTCCGCGAACCCGGTCTAGCGAAGCAATACAATCTGAACCATGGCATTATCAAGATGCGGGACGACTTCTTACGCGAGCGGGGAATGACCGGAGCCGAGATCATTCAGCAGGAGTTGAAGAATGGAGAACAGGAAGACAAAGATGTCGACCGCAACATTGTCCTCGTGCCGATTGCGACTATTGGATGTGGCAAGACCACCCTAGGGTTGGCGCTGGTCAAACTCTTTGGATGGGGCCACTTCCAGAACGACGATGTCAAGGTGAAGAAAGGCCGTCCTCAGGTCTTCGCCGAAACCGTTGCTTCCATGTTGATCACCAATCCCGTCGTCATCGCTGATCGAAACAACCACCAAAAGCGTGAGCGCGACCAGCTCCTCGGTGATATTAGCAAGTTGAATAGAGACGCACGCTTCGTGGCCCTCCATTACGCCCATGAGCGCAACAACTTCGACAACATTCGACAGGCTACACGCGGACGAGTGCTTTCTCGCGGCGACAACCATCAGACGATCCAAGCGGGATCGAAGGACCAGGGCGAAATCATCGAGATCATGGAAGGCTTCATGCACCGCTTCCAGCCCGTGGATCCTTCCGATGCACCCGATGATCAATTTGACGTAGTCATCAACCTCGACCCAGTCGTGGATTCTCGCGAGAATCTCGAACTCATCATTGCGACGCTTTTTTACAAGTACCCTGCCCTCTTCAAAGACCGCGACATGCCGAGTGACACTGACATGGACGACGCCATGCACTGGGCCATGAACGACTATAGCCCGGACTTCAAAATGGATCTCTCCCGCGGGGGCAACGCAAAAGGCAACAACCAGAACCAGAATCAAGTCATGAACGCCAACGGTCGAGGCGGTCCGAAGCAACCCCAGCCCAAAGCAGTTAAGCAACCCAAAATGGAGTACTTTTCCGTTCGCCTCAACAGCCAGCGCGTCACCTCCATTCTCGACGTCGTTTTCCGCGACAAAGACGCCCACGCGGCCCGCTTGTACCACCATCTCCAGCAATCCCGTCGTATCCAGAATGAATTCCATGTCACACTCATGCACCGCGCCTCCGCCTCACAGGACAAATCCTACTGGGACAAACTCATCAAATTGCACGAGGCGTTCCAGCAAACCTCCACCAACCCGGGTAGCTGGGACCCCGAACTCGGCAAATGCGGCGTGCAGCTCGAGCGCGTCGTCTGGGACGACCGAATCATGTGTTTCGTCGTTCGGCTCGACGGCTCGACGACACTGCAAATGCAAGGCGCAGCGGGCTCCGGCACGGAACAGATACAGTTTGAGAGCATCAATCCCGTGGCCCATGTTACGGTCGGCACGGCGGATCAGAGCATCAAGCCCAAGGAGAGCAATGATTTGTTGCAGCGGTGGTTGAATGAGGGGAGTGGGGGTGAGACGGGGATTTGGGATGCGAGTGTCAAGGGGCATGCGGTGCTGGAGGGGAGTGTAAGGGGGGTGTTGGGCAGGATGTAGAATGGATTCTCTAGGCCTAGAATAGAGGAAAGTGGACAGGAGACTATGCGTACGCTTGCCTCTCGAGGGTGTGGACGAGGACGCGGTGGGCATAAACAGCACGGTAAGGCTTGAGGCCTCTCTGTGGGGGGCATGCATTTCGTGCATTTTCGGCGTCATGGAAGCGGGTATGATTAGCGATGCAGGCGATTCAGCGATGGCATCGGCAGTATACGGTCAGAGCGTATGGACAGGGCACACTAGACTCAAAAGATACCTCACTCAGCTCGACATGACACAAAACAATTCAAAACTCTTTTACACAAAGTAATCCCCTTTTCTGCCAAGGCCAATATTCACATATGCAAAATGGGTATCGTCCACCAACACACACAACCACCCACACAACCACCCAATTCTCCACCCCAAATTCTACTCTGGAAGAAAGCATCCAAGCACAAAGTAGACATGTCCAACACCTAGACCCGCCTCCTCCTTACCAATGCCTAACAGTGACCAGCCACCCTCCCTCCCTAACACCATGGAACAAACCCGCCACCCTCTTCCTCTTTAACCCCTCCCTTGGGCTGACATCCTCAATTGCATGGCGACCGTCAAGATGCCGCAGCAACATGGGCCAGTGAGCGCGGAGGTCCGCGTCCGGAAACGACTGCCCGATTTTCTCGAGCCAGCGGGCTTCGAGGGAGGAGGCTTTCTGCGGGGAGAGGATGAGCGAGGCTGTTTGGATCTGGGGTTGGGGTCGGGGTGTAAAATGGGAATGGGTATGGGAATGGGGCGAGGTAGGCGGGGAGAACGGCTGGTTGTGAGTTTGCGGTGGCGAGGTTGGGGAGAGGACTGGACGGGAGGGCGACGTAGTTTTTAGATGTAAAGGGGAGGGACGATGTGGCAGTGTAGGTTTAGGGTCGCGTGAGTGCGAGGGGTGTGAGTGCGAAGGCGACGTGGGACGTTGCGATGGGTACGCTATCGTCGTGCGTGCTGAGCTCGTGCTTCCCGCGTCGGAAGCCGCTCGCGAGGGACTACCTCGCCACCCTGTTGCTGCGAGGCGGGGACTAAGCACCATGTTGTTCTCGCCCGAGTCGGACTCGCTTTCTCTTTCGCGGTCTCGGCGTGGACGGCGAAGTGGTGTCGCGGGACGAGCTGCTAAGCCCCCCGCAGAGAGGTGACTTAAGCGTTTGTCGGATAAGAGGGATTCAGTTAGGGATTCGTTGTCCCATGCTTCTCGTCTTGCTTCCTCTGTTTTCTTGCTGATGGCTTCGCGCTCTATTTCAGCTGCGACTTGCGCTTTGATTTCCGGGCTTACACGTACCCATGCAAACGTGCGTAGTTGAGTAACCCAACCGCCGCGCATGAGCCAAGCCAGAATGTCCATATATGCATCGCGATGCTCGGCTGTGGGAATGAAGGACTTGTATGGCTTGGGGCTACCAGAGAGGAGGCTCAGCATCTTGGGCAAGGTGGGGAGAGTAGGGAAGCGAATGCCGTATGCCGCAATAGCGGCGTGGATGTTGGACATGTCGGCGTTTGGGGAGACAATATAGGTATCCCCTGCATGTAGTGGGGCGATCAGTCGCGCGCGACGCCAGTAGACGAGGTGGCCGGCAATAAATTCCATATCCTGTGCCAGGATGTTGTGCCTGTTAGAGATCTTGAGGAGGGATTTGGTGGGGACGATGTTGCGGATGTAAAAGGCGAGTGCTGCTGCATTGCCCTTGTCGCCTTGTATGTCCTTGAGGATGACCTCGGGGTCTTCAAGGAGGAGCAGGGCGGCGTGTTGTGTCATGGGACCGTCATTATCATCGTCGATGACTACGTTCGAGGTTGTGAGCCAGAGGCCTGGCATCTGCGGTTCCAGGGCATTGGGGAGGTAGGGCGTCGAGTCGGCTTGGGGGATCTGGAAGGAGGTGTTGAAAGACGCGTCAAAGTGAATATGCGCAATCTTGTCGTTTGATATAGCGTCGAACAGCGTCGCGAGTGATTTTGCCAGCGGCGATGTGCTGATGATGTTCCGCCACGTACCGCTGAGGGATTCGCCGTTTTCCTTCGCGCGCTGTTTGATGTCGATGATGCGCTTCGATTCTTTCCATACGTACTGGAAGCGTGCTTGCTCGTACTTGAGCGCTTTGGCATACTTCTTGGCGACATGGTCGTATATGTCCTTGGTTCGAAGCTGATATTCCAGTGCCGGAGGGTTGAGGACGAAGACGACGTTGAACATGGTCATGTCGGGGGTGTCGTTGGTGGTGGAGTTGCTTCGAGCGTCTGATCCCGCTTCGGACGCAGCGCCTGATGCTGCGCCCGACATGAGGCCGTGGCCGTAGCCCGGTTCGAAGCCAGGGGGCAGAACGAACTGCTCCTCTTTCTTCTTCCTCGCCTTGCGTTCCTCCTCCGAATCCACGTTTTCGTCCGGGTCGCTGAGTGTGAGATTGGCCAGTGCGTCGCCGTTCTGCACGCGTTCCTCGGCGGACGGCTTCCGTCTCTTCTTCCTCTGCTTCTTCCACAAGCCGTCCTCCCTCACAAACATGGGCGCGCCAATGAAGACGACGCTCTCGACGCCAAGCTCGAATTTGTGCTTGTTGTACGCCTTGGCCGGACACAAAATCTTCTCCAGCGCATCCACTTTGAAGCCCAGGATAGTATCCCAATCGCGGTCGGCGCCCAGTGCCTTCGCACCGCCACTGGCCTTCGCTCCCGCTTCGCCCTCCAAATCGCCCTCGTCGTCGTCAATACTCTCCTGGCGCCCCCACGCTCCACCCGCGCCCGGCCGCAGCTTCTCCTTGTCGCGGTGACTCGTGGCGGTTCTGCCCGAGGTGCGTCCTCCGCTGGTCCGACTACCCGCTTCGGCGTCGTCGTCGCCGGCGTCGTTCTCGGTGCTGCTGTCCCAGTCGCTGCTCGAGCTCTCGGATCCGACGCTGCCCGTCGACGTCTCGTT
>Ga0247733_1000399_pt1 | contig 14581 bp, 9 predicted proteins | sample UWRJL043104R2_FD_180932 | JGI IMG/M metagenome (GOLD analysis project Ga0247733, IMG submission 180932) | Plant litter microbial communities from Arlington Agricultural Research Station in Wisconsin, United States - UWRJ-L043-104R-2 | ecosystem: Environmental > Terrestrial > Plant litter >...
TGCTCCGCGAGCGTGCCCTGGCAAAGGTGCCCTGATGTGCCGGGCGGTTGCGTCGCCAGGCAGACATTTTCTCATTTCGATCCGTCCCGGAGGGCAGACGTTAGACTGCAGTAGAGGCTCCGCGTGGTTGGTGAGATAACGGACGGTGCGGGGGATGGCGCGCAGAAGCGGGGCAAGACATTCACCAACACGGTCCAATCGCGGCAAGCTCGCCCACAGCCCGCCGCTCAACACCCTCTACGTGTGGCATCGTGATTGAGCACGACTACTTACGGAGCCGTCGTGCGGTCGACGAATTGGTAAAGCACACCCGGCGCATACGTGAGATCATAGCGATCGCTGTCCAGATCTGTCTGGCGGGTTCCCGCAGCCTCTACATCATGCCACATCTGTCTCCCAGTACCACACCGGCAGATCAATGTCGATGACAACGGCCTTGTTCAACACCTTCGACGCCGTACCCGAGATGCGCGGGCCCAACAACGCAGCGTTGACCATGACCGTTTCCTTCCGCTCAGTGGCCTCCACGTCAGGCTCCTCTCCTCCCCGTCCGACATCGCTTGGGGCGCTCCCTTGGCCCTGCTCGTATGCGCCTCCCATGGCCCTGAACGTTGCCTCACTCTGCAAGACGCCTCGGGCGCGTGAGGTTGGATCGGGAGCACGAGGGGGAAGGCCTTCAGATGCCTCAGGCTGGCCCCCACGCTCTGATATTGGAAACATGCGGCGCTGACGTGTCAGCCTGCTAGAGTTTGCCAGAGGAAGTCCGCCTTTCACAGTCAGATCGACCAGTGATTGCTTGTTACTCCCTGCCCCTGGGTCTATCCAACCCCCACTGTCTTCTACCAGGCATCCATTTTCTGGAGACATCGAGTTCCATCGCACCCGTTCGACACCACGTGCCTCGTGAATGTGGCCGCACACGGCTAGCATGGGTCGCGTGCGATACAAGGCTTGGAGAAGGACTCCACAGCCCGATCGGTTGTCCTTCGTAGCCGTGTCGCAGTGGCCCTTTGGCGGGGTATGCGTCACCACGATGTCCGTGTCGGTGGGAATGGCATCCCATTGCTTCGAGGCTCCTTTAGGCTCGTATTGGAAAGCCCAGTTCTGTACTTTGGGTGTGCACGGGCTGCCGTATACTTTGAAGCATGTCTTCGGACCGTTCTTCGCGTTGAGATAAATGGTCGCCGCCTCATTCTCTAGATACGTGATTGACTTGGACTCTATCAACAGTCTTCTGCACTCCTCCGGATCTTGAGGATGCGGCCAGCGCCATTCGGATTCATGCTTTTTGAAGAACGCTCCGTCGAGTGTAATATCGTGGTTTCCTGCCCGCATGAGTCAACATGACTAACATAGGCTACTTCGTACGTTACCAGCAACGACGATCTTCGCTTGGAAGTCGGCCTTCTCCAACCACTCTACCGTCTTCTTCAGCTCAGAGTAGCTGCCCTGGTTGGTCAAGTCACCGGCATGGATGAGCACGTCTCCCTTGGGCAGCTTGGGCGTCTGGCAATGGGTATCGGAGATACAGACTATGCGCGTCTTGCGCGTCTCTGGTTGAGGTGGGGACGACATAGCGGGCCATGTTCAACGTAGCAAAGCTGGTAGTATTTGCTAGTTCTCGATGACAGGACGTTGGGGTCAACGTGCCATTCAACCTTTCACTGCGGTGCTACGGATCCTAGTGATCGCCGGCTAGTTTCAACCCGGCCTAGCGCACAAAACCATCTGGAGTCTGACAGGCTTCAACCCTCCTCCACGTTGCCTCCCGAACCTCTTCCGCACATTTTCCAAATCAAGCTCGATCTCCATGCGGCGCAGGAACATCCTGTGCCCGGGGCCGCCTCATCCTCTTCACCCGCCCCATTGCGCCACACTAGCTGGCACGGCTTCCCAGGTTCCGAGCGTGCAGCCTTCGCCACTGCCACACTCAGAATATACGCACAGCTCGAGTGGTACACGTATCCCAACAGAGTAACTTGATACGGTCTCTCGGGATAGGCTCTCACATGCTTGGCTTTGTCGAATCAGGCATGCTATGCCTAAGCGTACGCGCGAGACGATCGATCTGACTGGCGCGGGTGTAGTGCAGCTGAGGGTGAGGACGCTAGGGCTTTCAGCTCACCGCAAGATTTGTGAGATCCTACCATCCATTCGTAATTGCTGTTTTGGAGCAGTGCTGCAAAGCGTGAGGGAGGGTCGATGTAACATGAACAGATCTCAAAGTTGGAGTATGAGGGCGAGTTTTCAGCTCATGTAATGTTGGAATAAGACCACACCGCCCTTTCATTCGCCCACTGTTGTTCTCTTGCCTCAATCCTACCCCATGCCTTTGAACTGACCAACCAGCTTCAATTGAGATGACGAGGGAGTAACCACGTGAAGAGAACTGAACGCTAGATCGAAATTGAAGAGTATTAACTGCAAGGGCTTTTGAGTTGATGAACTATGACGAACGGTGGCATGCTAAAGTAAAAGCAGGATCACACTTCAATGCTGAGCAGGTTGCATTATCGTCCTCTCATATCGTTCATCCGCGGAAACTCCCGTCCTCACGTAGCTGCCAGAAAGAGGACCCTCCGGGAACACACTAAAGTCAGACTTCCGCCAAGAAGGTACCGCCTCGTCCTACAGCAGCTCCACCTCGATCCGACGGTCTCTTGGAATCTCAATCTTTAGTTCTATCTATTTCCCCAGATCGACCGACCTCGTTGCGATGTCTTCAAGTTCATTCTCTTACTTGAAGTGATCGCACCTAGCCTCATATCCAACATGGTCATCTTTAATGTGAGTCATGGAAGTGGAAGAAAGTAAATTACCCACGAATCCGTACAACAGCTATAGACACAGTGGATTGACAATGTCTTGAGGTCGAGTCGTGCGCCTAGAGTGTAGTTCCCTGCATATGAGGTAAAAATTACACTTTAGGTACTTGTAGCACATTTAGGAAACGCCCACACTGGCTAGATCCTTATCCTATGGTATATGCAGTAGATGCTTGCTTTCACTATCCTCAGTCGTATTGGTTACTCCTTGCTCTTATCATTTCGAAGGTAGTTAGTGACAGGAAGCTACTCTCATGACGCACTGATGCTACCCTTCCAACCCCTCACCGCAGTCTCCACTTCCCAGGTCTACTCCCCTCCCTCCAACCAGACCCCCGCCCTGCTCGCAGCAACCTGCACTCTCTCCTCTCCCCTAGCGGCCATCTCCAGCCACGCCGCCCTAATTTTCCCAGCATCCAGCTTACCCCCTGCCGCAGTGAACATGGTTTTTGGCACAAAGACCTGAAAACAAGGCTTCGTAAGCACTTTCTCGAGCAATGGCCAGTTCTCCAGACTAATCCAGGCGAGCTCCGAGCGGCGTCCTCTTTCGGTAGTCGCCGTGTGGATTTCGCGGGCAGCGAGCCATATCCTATTGCTCTCGGGGTCGAGCCGGGCAAAAACCGCCAGGGCGACTTCCTGCGGCTGATCATGGTGTCGGTCCGGATGCTTATGTATAGCCCAACTCCAGTAGGTGGGAGGGGAGAGGGGATGTCCTGGTAGAGCGGGATAGTAAGTCCCGTTGAACGGCGTGTTGATCAGCAAGGCTTTGTCGAGCTCAAGTACGGGGTGCATTTGCGTGAAACGTTGCAGTGGTTCGTTGACTGCCCATGCTGGTGACTTCGGCGACGCGGTCTGAGAAGGGAGGTCAACTATACGGGAGGTTTGAATGTGCCGGAACCCCGATGATTGCTCGAGGGGCTCGGAGAAAGATGGGAAACTGGCTATTCGCGCGTGGCGGCTTGGTGGTAGAAATCGGGGCGGTGCCATATTGAGTGAGATGAGCTGATCTTTTTAGGAAGGAGATTGTGCCGGTCGCGGACTCGTGAATTGCGCTGAAATTGAGTTGCGCCTTGCGGGGTTGTAAGTAAGGGAGGCGTGCTGGGCGATGAACCATGGAAGAGAGCTGCATCGTGGAATGATATCCTCGGTCATCTTGTCTGCATCACTCCTCTCTCGGTGACATCTTCAGGCGCCATCCGTGCCCCCGCTCTTTGTACACCATGAAATACTCGGTAGGGTGAAAGCTCGAATAGATCTCGGAGGGTTCGACTGGTCGCCATCGGGAAGCTTCCACGAAGCTGTAACGGGACAGCGAGGAAACATAGAAGCATTGAAATAACGTGAAATGGCCCGAAACGCGAATTGAGACATGTCCATGCTACCGTTATGTCTTTAGACAACGGCCATCTTAGGATATATCAGTAAGCTGCATGTGGAAGAATCGGATAACGTGACATAGGCGTGACCTGGCTTAAAGCTTTGAGACGCATATGTGTAAACGATACGCGAGCCGTACCAACACACGCTGTGGCATTGCTAGTCTTCAAGGCGTTGGTCCGCGAAACGTTAGATCTGCCTGCGCGCTAACCATCGTAAGGCGCTGACCGACGTCCACCTCAACGCCAACCATCCCACCGATTCGTAACTTTGCTACCATCAGCAGTATTCCGTCACCAAAAGCTTGCTGCAATGAGAGCCTACATCATGCGACCAGGTTAGACGTCCAGAACACATATTGCCTTATCACAATACTAAAGTTACTCCGGTGACATGCATGTCAGAGGCCCCCCGAGCATGATCGTGGTCAGGTTTCAACTGGCAGGTTAGCTGACAGAGATGAAAATCCTAAAGGTAGTGTAGAGAATTCATTTCTCTTCGCTCAGTCCAGTACTAACTAGGCTCTACCAGCCTACCGCCCCGCCAAATAGAACATATACGTATGCATCCATAGCCTGACGACATATCATAACAAACAGAGTGCATATCTCCTCCTACCATATTACTAGAACTATCCTGACATGCATACCAACATCGCCCGATAACTTTTTCAATTCTGCACCATAGCTCATGTTCCCGTCTCCCATCATCTCAAGTTTCGTCTCCGTGCAACTCTTCGAATCCGTCCTGATCTTCAACATCCGGGACTCCAAAAAGTTGGTGTGATTTGGCTGCATTGTCGACAACGGTTCGCTGTTTCCTATCTTCTGCGGTGAACACGTTCAAGACGCGAGTCTCAACCTCACAATCTGCCATGAACTCTACCATGGCGTTGGCATGCAAAACCACTTTCTGTAAAGCTCATCCGGGGGCGGTCCAGCACGCTTTGCCTCACATCGGCCACCGCACTGTTCTGCCATCCTCGACACAGCTCGCAACCCAATCTCAGAATGGGTCACCGACACCGCATTACGTCAGTCTAATTTCTTTGCGCTTCCACGCCTTCATTTCCGTCGCGCCTGCCTCTCGAAAGTCTTGGCACCCGTGGCCGACTTCAACTTCACCCAGCTCGTCACAACAAAGACCCTCGCCTGACATATACATCATCACGACTCATTCTACACCACCAGCATTCTCAAGTAAGTATACTACCCTCGCTACCCCGTCCCCATGGACTCCCCGTCGGAGTCTCCCCGTCAGTCTGCCGCGCGCCGCCCCTTCCCAGTCGATTTTCCCTTGTCGTTTTCCGTTGCAGACATCCAAAACCTTCAAAGATCATTTGGGGAGTTCTTGGAAAGTGTGGAGAACACTGGAGACCTGGAGCTGCCCATGGAAGGCATGGAAAGCAACGGAGACCTGGAGCTGCAAACATCAGTCGGTGGCAGTGGCAGCGAGACTATTGAGGAGGCGTTGAATCCAGCGTCTCCCGTTGATGAACAGCAACATTCCGTACAGCCGGAGGGGCACCCCCTTCGCCGACGGGACAAGGAGGTAAAGAAGCCCGTGGTGACTCTCGCTACTGTGCTGGAGCCGACGACGTACAAGGAGACGGAGGACAAAGATCAGAGGTCCATCGGCTACATTGGCGCTCAGAGTAAGTTTTTGCATCATTCCTGATGTAGTTACATTGAGCATACTCTCAATCAACTCCAAGCCACCGGTGAATACGCCAGTGCCTTGAAAATTGACCTTGCATCGCACTGACCCAACAGTCACTGCATGCCGCTTCCTGCAGAAACATGCCGCCGACGAGCTGACAACGAGTAAGTAACTCGTAACACAATCTGCGTTGGTCTCACGAGACAGCACGGCCCTAAGCGCAAGACAAAAGGTACCAAGTCCCCTCTGGATGAGCATCGCTAATCTTCGCCCTTTAACCTTTAGGCATCGCCCACCAATTCACCCGGTACATCGACCCGGAGCTGAGGCTCCCCTCCTGGAAAGAAGCCCTCCGCTTCTGCTACTGGCTACGAACCCAGGGCTTCGACACCTACGCGCGCATCGAGCATGACGCCATCATACTGTATATCGCGAAACCCAAGACCCACGACCGCACCCAAGATAGAATCTACTGGGCGCAGCATATGTGCACGGGATATATAGTGGACCAGCGTTTTCTCTCGCGCTGGGACCCGCGTTACTGCACGCATAATGCCTTGGCGTCTTCGGCGGACTACTTTCTGGCTCGTGGCATGAATCCTCCGGGGATTCCGGATCATGTGGATTTGGTGAGCCTGCTGCGTCTCACCGGCGCTCCTCCAGTGCAAACGCTGGATACCGGGGAGTTGCCGCACTTGCTGCCTCCCGCTGGCTTTCCTTGAGGAGCTACGAGTGTCTCAGAATTGGCGGAGATGATGCGCCCCGCGGACTTTCCTTTTCGAGGGTCGACTTGAAGGCGTAGAATCGGCGATGGCTCCAGGATTGGAATTGGACGATGATGCCCGGCATTGAAACGTTGACGGCATGCGTATCATCCAAAGATACCCAGTATTGAATTCGACGGGGTCCTCTTAAGATTGACGTTACACGGAACTTTGACTGGCTTGTATCCGTCGATTTTGACGGCATAAAGTCCTTCACTGAGTTGGATCGAGCTTGTTTGCCCCGAGACTCGGGAACCTAGATAGAGCCGCTCTGAGGTAGCGAGTCTTGAATCGAAACAACTCCCTGCGAGTGTTCAGTCAGCAAGGCAATCGAATCAAAGACATACAATATCACACTCCATACCCAAAACACAAGCTGCACAACAGATCGATAGCATTGCATATCGTACCAACAGCCCACCCATGCCACTCCGTCTCCACCCCCCTTAACCACAAAATACAGGACAATCGTGATATCGTGAGCATCTTGAGAAGGACAAGGAAAAGCCATTACCCATGCCCCGTAAACGCCATGCCCATCCCAAGAAAATGCAGTGATACACCTAAGAACAATTTCATCTTCGCATGACCGTTGGGGTGCGAAGAGAAAGAGAGAGAGAGAGAAGGCCGGTAGAGTGAAGACATGATACCCAAACAACAATCGTACTAAAACAAAACCATGCAATCCAATCCTATCCACCCAGTCTTAGTCTAGCCACCTCTTATCTTCAAAAACACTCCCCCGGGGCGGGTAAAAAGGTGAAAGCAGTTACTTTTGATAAAGTCGGACACAGGCGTATAGGCGACTGACAACGTCAGTGCGGCCTTTCCGCCCATCAGGCCAGCGACTCGTAGACTATAGATTCGTTGGCACGCTCGTCCGCGCATCTGACGGCGGTACATTCGACGATCGAGGTACGACACCGAAGCTCTGCGCGATGCTACGGTGGAAAGACCCAATCTTTTGGAAGCCCCTGGTCCCACGTTAGCACTGCAAGTGGCAACTCGCCTTTGCAGACTTACTTGGACAGGTCAAAGCTCTCCTCGTCCGGATCTTCCTCAAAAGAGCCCAGGCTAGCCCCACGCACCATGCCACCGACCGCAGTCCTCGACTCGAAGCTGTTGACGTTGGAGGTCGAGCGCGAGCGCGGGTGCTGCGGAGCCGTGACGTGGCGACTGACAGGGCGGGACAGAGTGCGACTGGGGCTCTCGGGACCCACGTCCTCCTCCTCCTCATCGACCTTGGTGTCCTCTTCCTCCTTCTCCTCCGGCTCCGCACTGGGTTCCTCGTCACCAAGCAGCGGCGGCGAGCTGGGCTGAGCAGACTCTTCCTCGACTATTTCTTCACCCTCGCGCTTCCTCTTGATCGGGCTAAAGTCCTGGAGAGGCCTAGCAGGTGTGCTCGGCAGGTCAATGTACTTCCAGAACGGGGCGGGACTGGAGAAGTTCATGTACTGGCTAGGAACCTGAGCAGTACTCGGAGGAGCAAGCCGTGGAGCGTGTCGACTGACCATCGGCGTGATTAGAGCATTGTGCATCCGATGGGAGTCCTGGGGCCCGTTCGTGTTGGTACCGGGCGCGTCCGAGTACAACGTCGGTGGCGAGTTGGCAGCAGCGCCTCTCAGACCACTTACATTCGGCTTGACGGGGTCCACGCCCGGCGAAGATTCCAGGCCACGAGTTGGGTTCTCGGTCTTTGCAAAGGTAGGCTGGGGGGCTCCCTCGCTTTCGTGGTAGACCAGACGCTTCGCCGGCGTCGCAAAGCGATCCTGATCCCGGTAGATGGGCGATTGCTTGAAGCTTCGAGGGCCCCGCTCCGGGGTATATGATTCATTTGCCATCGGGACAGACGACAAGGGAGGAGTAGCCGAACGGGGAGGAGACTTGATGCGGCCGCCCGGTTCCTGCTTGCGGAAGACGTCCTGGTCCAGAGCACCCTGGAGTCGTTCACTGGCGTGCAACGGCTGCTCGCGGTACTCTTTCTGGTGGTCCCGATAGCCTATCGCAGGTGAGCTAGGGCCGGAAGTGTCCATGCGGATCGGCCCACCGCCTTTGCGAGGGTTGAGCAACTGCTTCTTGACAAACTCTTCGCGCTCCGAATCGACAATCTTCCACTTCATGCCCTTTCCTGGCTCATCCGTGCGACGAGCAACCTTTTCGAATGACTTGTTGAGCGACAGGTTGTGGCGAATAGAGTTCTGCCAGCCGGCGTTGGTATGTCGAAAGAAGGCATAACGGGTCTTGATGTGGTCGTAAATGTTGGCAAGCGTCAGCATCTCCTCTGGGCTGCTCATGATGGCCTGGCCAATCAACTGAGCATAGCTGTGTGGGGGTTTGAGTTCTTTGGCCGAGTCTTTGCTGTAGTCGATGTCCTCGGTCGAGTCCAGCATCATGCCACGGGGGTAGACAGAAGGTGAGCCCTTGCTACGGGGCTCCTTCTCCGTGGACCGAAACGCGAGTGGCGTGCCCGGGTGCGGACGGCCCGGAGTGGATGTCATCTGATGGTGGTACCCCTGGGAAGTTTGGTGGTTGCGCGAGGACGTGGACGGGAACGGGTTGTACTGCTCACGCTTTGGTGTTGGTCCACTCGGGTGCGCATGCGGCAATGCGCGAGAAGGCGGGTTGCCGTCGTCTTCAGACTCGTGCACCCGGTCGTTGTTGATCTGACGCATGAGCATGTCATGGAACTTGTCTTCTTCACTGGCGAGAAGGAACACCATCTGCGTGCCCATGATACCAATACAGATTCCCGAGTGCAGCGCGGCCGTCTGCCCCTTGGCCAGATTCTTTTCGTCCAACTTCAGGCCGTTCCGGCTGTTGACCGTGATGAACCACGTTGTCTGGCTAGGGTCGTAGTTGATCTCAGCATGCACGCGGGACACCTGGCGCTCTGGGCCCAGGTCAATGTCTACCCCCCAATCGTTTGCGGGCAGGTCGCTGTCCGGTAATCCATTGATGGGCTGCGAGCTGGGAGGCGCGCTCGGACGGGCAGTTGCGTCGGCGCGGCCGATGAGGCAGCGCGTCTTCTGCACAAAGAAGCACCACTCGCGGGCTGCGATTTTGGCGAACGCAGCGACGTTTTCACCAGTCATGTTTCGGAGTTGCAAGTCGTTGGCATAATCGACAGCGGCATTCGGCGTGTAGGCCTGTGGCGTGCGTAGGTGGTTGATGATTAGGTTCTGGCGCTCGACGGGGTCCATCTGCCCATCCGGGTCCATGCCATTCGGCGGCAGGGTAGCATTGGAGTCGTTGCTGGCGACCGACTCGGTGATGCGGGTGCGCGGTGCCGTTTCGGAGGCTGCGAGCTGCTCGGTGGTGCCATTCAGCTGCGGATGTGAGTACAGTCCCCGCGCGACATTTGGAGAAGAGTTCCCTACCCGTCTCCGCTTGCGCGAGGGTGTAGCTATGGAATCGGGCGTGTCGGCGTCAGACTGCTGCTGTGGGTCTGGGTCTCGGCGGGAGCGCAAGCCAACTCTCCTACTCGATGAGGGCGGCATCTTGCATGGGCGCGTGCAGTGTCTGGGGGCAGAAGAATGAAGGTCAGCGAGCGTCTTTGTGTTTGTTTGTTTGCTGGGCGCGAGACGAGGCGTGGGCAAGGGCCGCTTTGAGTTTGAAGGAGGGGGGCCTTCTTCTTTCACGGCTCCTGCACCCCGCCTGGACTCGACGGGTACGCGCTTACCACGGCCGGGCTGAAAATTCACTTCTCGGCGTCGCGCAGGCGGCGACGGTGGGCGAGGGCGGAGTAGCGGCGTATGCTGCGAGGGGGCGGCGGACGAAGGTGGTGAGGTGGAAGAGGTGGTGTTGGTGGAGCGTGGGTGGCCAGTTCTTCTGGGATGTTTGTTTTCGCAGACGCGCTCCGAAACAGCAGCGGATCACGTAGCGTGCACGACAAGTACTCGGTGCGGCGCAGAGCGATCGGGACAATTCTTCGCTGGTCCACGGCGAGCCTCTCTGCTCTATCCAAGGGTCGCAGACGAGTGCGAGGCTCAATCGCGGTTCAGATTTGAGGCCGAAGTTGGTAATCCCATCCGTGCGCCGCGTCCCGTGACATGAAGATTGATTGATCTTGGCCTAACGCGCTGTGCTCATGCTCGCGACCCAGCCGCCCCAAGACCAGCAAATCCTCCGCCATTCCAAGAGTGCTTTTCCCCATTATGCTACCCGACCACCGACCTGCATCCACATCGTCTGCTGAAGGGTGATGACGCCCATTGTTGTGGACAATCGGCGCTGATGACGCGCTTGTTTTCGCTTGCATCATCAACGCGCATCCTCTGCAGGTCAGACGAGTTCGCATCCAGCCCATACTAAAGAGGCAACACCAAGCGATTGGCGTCCTCGATAACGCTGTCCGTAATCGATAGACACCCGCTCAGCAATCCATTCCACAGTCAGCACTGCACGAAAAAATAGACTTTTGCATCTTGTTTTCCAGACACCGTTCGCGTCGCGTCTAGGCTTAAATTTATTTACAAAGAATTCGATTCCGTGGCTTACCAAGTCCGCCCCAGCCACACATTCCAACCCAACCCCCAACTAGCCAAAATTAGAGATTGACATTATGCGCGGCTCCGCGTCATATCCATCATTAACAATCAGACATTAACCCATTAAAACCCAAAGACTCAGAAATCGAGCGTCGCCGTCAGTGGCAGCTTCCGCGAAGACGCGCCAACGTGCACAGTCTTGGTGTACTCGGTGATGACCCAGTTCTGCGAGGCCGTGTCCCAGTTGGAGACATCACGGCGCGTGATCTCGGCCGTGAAAGTCGCGCTCTGACCTGGTTGGATACTGAGGCGGTCAAAGTTGCGGAGCGCGACCTTAGGGTCGGTTGGGCCACCGAGGGAGATGTAGAGCTGCGCGACCTCGTCACCGAGGATGGTGCCGTCGTTGGTGACGGTCGCGGCAACAGTGAAGAGCACATCCCAGAGTTGCGGGTTTCCACCGGGTGCTCCACCAGCTGCGATGCGGGGCTGGGGAGAGCCGTCGGTGGCGCCCTCGGGGTACTCGTGGGCAACACCGTAGTCGCTGTCGTTGGAGGCCGTCTTGAGATCGGTCGAGTTGAGGTAGGGATAGATGTACTTGTCAACGTAGGTCAGGTTGGCCGGCCACTGGTAGTCGGCGGGGTCAGTGCTGCTGTTTCCGAACGACGGGGCTGCCTGAGTGAAGCCGGTGGTGGGCGTGTAGTTGCCGGCAGGGACCTTCTTCACACTGAGATCCGAGTAGGAAAATGTGGTATAAGACAAACCGAAGCCAAACTCGTAGATGGGAGTAATGTTCTTCTGGTCGAATGCGCGGTAGTCGATGAAAACACCCTCCTCGAAGTTGTCTTGCGGGCTGTTGGCGCCATTGGTAGGCTCGTAGATGAGATCAGGGCCATACTCGGATTCTTCAGTGCCGATGGTGAAGGGCAACTTGCCGCCGGGGTTGACGCGGCCGTAGAGAACATCGGCGATGGCGTTGCCAGATTCCTGACCGGGAAGACCAGCCCAAAGGATAGCGGTGATGTTGTCGCTGTCGTAGAAGGAGTCAATGAGGACCGGGCCAACCGAGTGGATTACAACGATGGTGTTGTTGCAGTAACCCGACACATTTCGGACGAGATCCTCACCGCCTTGCCAGATGGTGAGATTGTTACGATCACCGGCATTGCCATCAACAGTGATGTAGCCTTCGCCAGAGTCGGCGTTCACGAAGACAACGGCAACGCTGGCCTGCTTGGCCAGGGCAATGATCTGTGCCCAAGCATAGTTGTCGGTGACGGACTGAAGGACACCACCATTGTCTGAGACGGTGTTCTTAATGGCCTCCAGTGGGGTGACGAGGTAGGGGAAATCGGCCGTTCCGGAGCCCCAGCCCATGGCCAACGTTCCGTTGTCGCAGCCACGATCAGGGCAGCCGTTCGGTCCAACCCCAGACTCGCCGGCATCGTTTCCAAAAATACCAGTGAACTTCTCATCGCCCTGGAGAGGAAGCACGCCCGAGTTCTTCAACAAAACAGTCGATTTGGCAGCAGCGATGCGGATGGACCGGAAGTGGTCGGCGCGGACGTCGACGTGCTGGTTGATGACACCGTAGCCAACTTCGGCAAAAGCATGCTGGTAGCCGTAGGTATCCCTCGACCAACTGTTGAAGTTGACAGGGACTTGGGTACGGTCGCGGCCAACCAAGTAGTAGGCGGCCATGATACGCGTAGCCGCATCGTCGAGACGCCACTCGGGGACGGTTCCGTTGATGATGGAGAGGGTGAGGTTGGGGCCCCAGAACGACTGGCCGCTGTCGAAGTCGGTGTCACCAGGCATGGTCATGTCGAGACCGGCAAAAATGGAAGCGACACCGGAGTGCTGAGCATCCCAGTCCGACATGATGAAGCCCTGGAAACCGAGCTCGCCCTTCAAAATGTAGTTCTGGAGGTACGAGTTCTGGCAGACCTGCGAGTTGTTGGCCTTGTTGTAAGAGCACATGATGGAGCCAGTGCCGGCGCGAACAGCATCCGCAAAGGGCCACAGGTACAGCTCGTGCAGCGTCTTGTCGTCCACATTGCTGCTGAGGGCATCGACAAAGCCAGCATCCTCGAAGTTTCCAGGCTGACGGAAGTGCTCCTGCTCGTTCAAGATGAAGTGCTTGGTGCATGCGATGACACCAGCATCTTGGATACCGCGGACCGTCTCGGCAACAGCAATGCCAGAGAGAACGGGGTCAGGGCTGAAGCCTTCCCAGTTGCGTCCACCCTTGGGGTTGCGGCCGAGCGGGCCAACAACGGGGCCGAGCTGGACGTCAACACCCTTTCCGCGGTGCTCAACGCCCATCTGGTAGCCCCGGCGGTAGAACTCGCCACGGTCCCAAGAGGCAGCGATGGTGCCTCCAGCTGGAAATGCGGAAACGTAGTCGGCGAAGCGGATACCTAGAGGGCTGTCCTGCATGCATAGCGCCTGGAAACCGAGACGAGGAATGCTGCCAACATTGCCAACACTGGTGGAGTCAGCAGTCCGCTGGAGAGTTGGTGTGCATGTATGTGTGCTTACCAAGCTTCACCTTCCCAGCCAACACCCGTGGTGAGGTTGACCTTCTCGAGGAGAGTCAATTGTTTCACGAAAGCCTGCGCTTTCTCATAGGCGTCGGCCCAACCGGCGGCTGAAGCGTCCATCCATCTACAGCTTGTTAAGACCGACTCTAGTGTAGTAGACAGACTACTACGTACGGACTCGGATAGAATGGGGGCGAGTAAGCATCATTGAGCTCGCCAGGAATAGTGCCATTCGGCGTGGTGGTATTCGGATACTTGTTTACCGTCAGCGCGTGCCGCAACCCCCAGCAAGATGGGGGAAATCACTATTCGTAGAAACGGGAACAGCGAGAAGAGAAACTTGGCCCAGCCCGAAGACATGTGTGCAGCTTCTCGCCGGCTCTTGCAAGGAGACGGAGTTGGGGCAGTGAGGAAAGGGTGTGGTTGCTACTTACAGCGTACTGGGCCGTGGCTAGGCCAATGGCCAAAAATGCTGGGACGAGGCGCAACATGACGTCGATGCTGCACTCCAAGGGCTACCTGTGAGAGCAACGGTAGAATGAAGGGAGTATGGCACGCGTGGAGACGGAGAGAGCGCGAGGAGCAGCAGGCAAGGGGATCATGGCGGCTTTTATTCATGGCTGGAGGAGCACAGTGACAGGGAAGGAGCTCTGAGCTGCACGGTGCCTTTGGAGCAGCGGCCGCATTTGCCAATTTTTGCGGGGATCTGGCTGGCGGCGCTGCCGATCCCCCAGCTCCCCCAGCTCCCTCCCCCAGCTCCCCCCCCAGCGCTGCCCCCAGTCGACTCGACGGCGCTCGTCCTCGGCCCCAGTTGTTTTCCCGCATCGATCGACTCCAGCACCACGCCGTTGAGAGCTTGCCATGCGGGACTCGTTGCCATGGCACTCTCTTCCCCCCCCGCAACGGCGTCACTTTGCAGCATCTGATGA
>Ga0247733_1000401_pt1 | contig 14570 bp, 8 predicted proteins | sample UWRJL043104R2_FD_180932 | JGI IMG/M metagenome (GOLD analysis project Ga0247733, IMG submission 180932) | Plant litter microbial communities from Arlington Agricultural Research Station in Wisconsin, United States - UWRJ-L043-104R-2 | ecosystem: Environmental > Terrestrial > Plant litter >...
CCGCCGAACGCCCGCTTACCCTCCCCTTCGCCTCACCGCCTGCCGCTTCCACCCCACGACGCAACTTTTCTGCCGCCGCCAGCCGCTCGCCTCCATGTCCAATCAGGCGTCCGGGTCGCGCATGCACAAGCTGATGGAGAGTACCGACGCTCTCTGGGCGCCCCAATCCCCCGACCTCTCGAGCTACCACAGCGCCGACAACGAGGTCGTGCATCCCCAGCACCAGGGCTACCGAGGCTCCATCTCCCACGTCGCCCTCTCCCCGCCCTCCAGCAGCCCGACCCTCCAGCACAACCCGCCACCGCCCTTCGAGCCCCCCCAATTCGCGTCGCCGTCCATGCCGCGGGGCCTCGTCAAGGAGGAGAGCATGCAGGATGCCGACCCCGAGTACACGCCAGACGCCCCCGAGAAGGTGCGCGGCAAGAGGAAAGAGGGCAACGGGACCTCCCACGCCGCGCCCGACGCGACCACCACGACCGCCGACGGCATCAACATCACCGTGCACTTCCCCGTCGCCCGCATAAAGCGCATCATGCAGGCCGATGACGACGTGGGCAAGGTCGCACAGGTCACGCCTGTCGTAGTCTGTACGTGGCCCCCGCGCTGAACTCCATTGACATGTATCAAAAACTGACCCCCGCGCAGCCAAAGCACTCGAGCTCTTCATGATCTCCCTCGTCACCAAAGCCGCCGCCGAGGCCAAGGCGCGCAACTCAAAACGCGTCGGCGCCCTCCACCTCAAGCAGGCCATCACCAAGGACGTGCAGTTCGACTTCCTCTCCGAGATTGTGGCCAAGATCGCCGACGCGCCGTCGGGAGACAAGAGCGAGGGCGATGCCATGGACGTGGATGGGAAGAAGCGGAAGGCCGGCGGCCGGAGGAAGAAGAAGACGGATGACGATTCATCTTGATGCCGATACGCTTCGGTATGCAACGTGAATGGCCATCATCCGATGTGATATGAAATGTACGAACGGGAGTATATCTGTTGCACGGCTGAGGAGTGCGACTGGACATGATTACTATGTTGCGAGCAACAGATATCATTCTGCGCCCTCGGCGTCTCGTGCACTGGCGACTACTCCGCGCGCTCGTCGGGCTTCTGTCCTGAAGCCACGGCTGCGCTGATGCCCTCGTTGGGCGGGACTGTTATGCTATACTAGATCGGACCGGCGTTGAGCAGGTGTGCACTGTACATCCACCTCGTGGGCGTTTTCTAACTGCATGAAGGTTTCATTATGGCGGGGCGAACATGCGGCGATACCAATGAAAGATTTCTCTCTTCCCAACTGCTGTCTCACAGGTGATGCTCACAACGCGGGCGGGATGGACGTCAGCGATGCAATGGTGAACAATGGGACGCGAGCCATGTCTCGCGCCATGTCCCCGCATCTGTTCCACGCGTTTCAACCCCACGAAAGTCTCCACGAAGTCTCGACGATGCTCGCGTCATGGCTCGCTTCCCAAACGGCCCGATGGGTAAATGCGTGCCTGGCGTACGGCTCATCGAGTAACCACCAACCAGGACCGGCGCGCCGATGCAATTTATCCGTCAATCTGCGCACTATCCCCGCTCGAAACGGCCGTCAGGAACATTTCTAGAAGCGATGAACGGCGGGCTTGACTGCTCTTGGCCTCGTGTTTGGATCTAGCTCTCATTGCCCGTCTCTATTGCCATGTATCCGTAATATAGATCCCGCGGTCTGGGAAGATATAAGATGGGGTCCCCGCTGTATAGTTAAGATGCGCGTTAGGATTCTCGTGTCCCTGCTGCGAGTTGGCCTCAATTGAAGCGTCGGTGTTACGATGTTGTCCTCACGGTTGATCTCGCTGCTTGTGGGCGTTGTGCTCCAGGTGGCATCGGTTCGTGGAGATGCTGTGGATGTCTCGAGCATAGAGAGACGCGCAATCCGGCCCAATCCCTCCAATGGCCACTGGATCGATACATGGGCATCGATGCCGCAGTTGACGGAGCCCGCCAACCTGCCGCCTGCCCCCTTTGTACCTCACCCTCTACCACGGACCTCACACCCATACTAACCCACCACAGAACCAAACCGGCGCCGTCTTCGTGAACAGCACGATCCGCCAAACACTGCACATGTCCGTCGGCGCCTCTCAGATCCGCATCAAGATTTCGAATGCCTTCGGTGTGACGAATCTCCCTATCACGGCGGTCACGATAGCTCTCCCAGCGAACGACACAGCGGGAATCCACCAGATCCAGGCGTCAACCCTCCAGAAGATCACTTTCTCCGGCAAGGACTCCATCTCCATCCCCAACGGCGCGCTCGCAGTCTCAGACCCCTTGAACTTCAAGATCAAGCCCCAAAGCATACTCACTGTGAGCATCTACCTCGAAACGGGTCAGACAACGAACAGCATGACTTCCCACCCGGGCAGCCGCACAACGAGCTGGTTCCAATTCGGCAACGCGGTTTCCGTGCCTGCATTCACAGTCACGAACGCTTCGACCCAGAGCGCAGCACATTGGTATCTCGTCTCCGCAGTCGAAGCCTGGGTCCCCCCATCGCACGGCACGCTCGCCATAATCGGCGACAGCATCACCGACGGCCGCGGCTCCGACACAAATAAGAACAACCGCTGGCCCGACCTCCTCCTCGCACGGCTCCAGAAGTCCCCCAACACGCGCGGCATCGCGATTGCGAATCTAGCTGCAGGCGGGAACCGCGTGTTAGCCGACGGCCTGGGCCCGAACGCACTAGGCAGAGTCGACAGAGACCTACTCGCCCACCCGGGCGTCAAATACGCCATGATCTTCGAAGGCGTAAACGACATCGGCACCGCAGACGTCTCGCCCGCGGCGCAAACCGCCGTCTACGAGGGCCTCACGCAAGCCTACCGCCAAATGGTAACCCGCATCCACGCCTTCGGCATTCCCGTCTTCGCGGCGACCATCACGCCCTTCTCCGCGCCGTCCAACTTCACGGGCCAGCCGTACTCGAATCCCGAGCGCGAGCGCACGCGGCAGAAGGTCAACACGTTTATCCGTGAGAGCGGCGTGTTCGATGCAGTGGCGGATTTCGATAAGATGCTGAGGGATCCCGCGGTGCCGAGTCAGCTGAAGAAGGAGTACGATTCGGGGGATTACTTGCACCCTGGGGGGAAGGGGTATCAGCGGATTGCGGAGTTGTTTCCTGTGGGGGTGTTTGCGGCGTGGGAGGGGGGCGCGGATGAGTTTGTTTGATAGTGATGCTGCGCTTTGATGCATCCTTCATGGGGTAACTTTCTTTGCCCCATGTTGTTGCGCTAATAGCTTAGGTTCGTTTGATGTTGAATGTAATCTTAGCCTTGAACTGGGTTGTGTCTGCTCGCTTTTTGCCCTGTTCTCGATGCGTGTGCATTGTTCGTTTCCGTGGCTCTTGGAGCATCTCGACCGTACTCTGGACCCCTTTCTAAGTAAAATCTCGGGGGCGGTAGGGAGAGAGTGGCGGCGGGAGGCGGGTTGGTTGCGTAGAGGTGCGAGAGAGGATAGGTCGTGTACTTTTCTACGTTTGAAGGTGAAAAGAAAATGATAGGGGAAGGATGGCAGAGGCAAGACTTAGAGGCACACTTGTCAAATTTCTTCGAGGCCATTTCTTTCACTGAGGACAATGTCAGCCAGGGTCTAAGTGTTAACTGCGGTTGAGAGAAAGCCATCCATGGGTCGCAGGCCGAGTCAAAAAAGATCAAAAAAAAGCTACTATACTCTTCCGCTGCAATACCGGTTGAGTCGGACTCCATAATCTGAGATTAACGTACACTCCTCCTCAGGCGATCACGTCGAAGTTCGAGTCGGTTTGGTGTTCTTGATACTACTTAGCCAGCGACCCGCTCCCCTACTTCGTCTTCTCTCACCGGCGTAACCTGCCTTGATACAGTTCGTCACTCTGTCCCCCGCGACATGGAGTGGCACGATGTGTGGGTCCCCAACGAGACAAGTCTTCGCGTCCTCAACCAATACATCCTCGATCCGGCGATCCTCCTCGAGAACTGCCCCCTCGACTATGGCCGGCACACTCCCGATGCTCGCTTGGGTAACTTCCACATGCCGATCGGCAATCTGGGGCACATCAGCAAGCTGCCTTTCGAGCTACAGCACCACGTCCTCTTGAGCTTGGATGTTCAAACTCTGTTGACAGTTCGGCAGGTTTGTTGGATGGGTATGGATGCAGTGAACGGGTTACCGGAGTGGCGGAAGGTAATATCTCATCGACCCATGACTTGAAGACTCTAATCATATTGTCATAGATCATGGCTCACGCACCAAACACCATCCGCATGGCCATCGGCATCCACACGGCGCACACCTTCACCATCTCCGAGCTCTACGCCAAACTCGTCCAAAGGACTTGTGACACAACGGCATGCAATAATCTCGCGCCTTACCTAGACGTCTTCACGCTCTCCCGTCGCTGCCTCTCGGTCGGCGGTCCCTGCAGCCCGACCCGGATCCTGGGACCTCGCAACCACTCGTCTCTACAAGACTACTGCGAATTCGATGCTGGACTTCTTTCCCACGTCCCGTCGTTCCGCGCGATTGAAGGTACCTATGGGCAGAAATATAATCAACTTTCCGTGCAGTACACCGAGACAATGTTCTTCGACCAAGACGGGCAGCCGGCGTGGAAGCCCCGGGACACTAACATCTACTACGACACGGCGGCAGTCCACCTGAAGACAGGCAAACACGATCCTGTTCTGCGCCTGACCGACCAGCAAGCAGACAAAATAGGCCTCGATCCGCACTGGAAGCTTGCCGCCGTCGTCGCCCCGTGGCTCGTTGACGGGGGCAGGACTGCAGAGTATGGGACGTTCTGCGAATATTGTCTCCGTGATTACACGCGGGAATACAGGCACTTCCGCGATGCGTACTGGATGTATCTTTGTCGGACGGAGCAGTTTGATCTCTCGTTGGGGGCGGCGGCTGGGGAACCGAGCCCGATCGAGGCGTCGTTTGGGACGGTGGAGGAGATGGAGAGACATGTTGCTGAGTGTTACTTGTAGGGAGGGAAGATGGAGGCTATGAGAAGGGGTCTAATGGTGTACTAGATAGACCTCCTGTGGGCGTTTTCGAGATTAACGGCTACTTCGGTTGGCACCCGGCGATTCCAGCGATGTGACGAGTACAGCAGGCATGTTTAGAGGACAATGGTGATTGCCAACTGTGCAGGTTTGGGGTTTGGAGAGCGCGAGTAGAGTGTGACGGGATGTGTAAGTCGTTTGCTTCGTTCTGACTACAGCAACTGTGTCCTGGACATGTAAAATTCTTATCATAGACTCATCCACGTGCCAACTCATTCATGCTTAGGAGGAACGCCCTGAAGCCATAGCCTAAGGATTCGTAATACCCACTATACCACTACCATCGGTATATTGAGTACTAGCGTGACGAAATATTCCCAGTGGCGATCGGCCCCATCCTTCTACGTCATCCCGACCCTGGGAATATCGGACAGTTCGGCATCGCGAAGGCGCCGTGGACGATCGTTAGCTCCTTCGGTGCAGGGCGATATTTCCGCGCCGCGTACATTCGGTAGCTCCTAAGTGCAGGGCGATATTTCCGCGCTGTGAACAATCGTTAGCTCCTTAGTGCAGGGCGATATTCCCGCGGCGGGCGTGGAATTATCGGAACACCCTTGTCGGTGACCATGATATAATAGTGACCGTCGTCGCTACCCAAGTCTACCATAGTTTGGTACTTACTACGTGTACGCCGCCATTGAGATAACACACCCAATACCAACAACCATCATGGACCCCAATACCACAGGAATTGATCCTCGGATTATCAGTCCAGATAACTCTCAACAAACACCACACCCAGAACCTCAAACTGAAAAACGACACCCGCGACGCCGCCGACAAAGCAGCTCCTCGAGCGACTCGGACTCAAGCTATGATTCCGACGAAGAAAAAGACAACGAATACGATGGGCATCGCCCTCATCCCCGCGAACTACATGCCAGTATCTCCAGGACCCGCAGTCGCCGCTCCCAAACGCAACAAGAAGGCGTCGGTTCATCCGCGCTCGCCGAACCGCTCTCCCGCACCATCTCGCGCCGCGACACGGTACTGAGCAGAATCAGAACACGGCCTACCATCCCGGTGTTTGACCACCCGCTATCGCACAAGCGTACGACTGCGGACGTGATCGTCGATTTCGAGGGCCCAGACGATCCGTACCGACCGCAGAACTGGCCGACGAAGAAAAAAGTCATAACGACTCTGCTCTACGGGCTTACCACCATGACGGCCACCTGGGCCTCGTCGGCGTACAGCGCGGGCACGCAGCAGATAGCTCGGGAGTTCCACGTCGGGACGCAGACGGCGAATCTGGGCACGACGCTCTTCCTGTTCGGCTTCGGCATCGGCCCCTTGCTTTGGGCGCCGCTTTCGGAGGTCTATGGGCGGAGGCTGGCGGTGCTTACGCCTATGTTTGTGGCTAGCTGCTTTAGCTTTGGGAGTGCGGCTTCGAAGGACTTCCAGACGCTCATGTTGACGAGGTTCTTTGGGGCGTTCTTTGCTAGCGCGCCGGTTACGAATACGGGGGGTGTGCTGGGGGACTTGTTTAGTCCGGCTTGGAGGGGGATTGCTATGGCGGGGTATGCTATGGCTGTTGTAGGCGGGCCTTGTTTGGGTATGTCATTTTTACTACCCCCTGAAACCCTGAAATCGTACCCCTTTACTGACCGTTCGCACCAGGCCCCATTGTCTCTGCCGCCTTCGTCGTCCAGCCCTCCCTCGGTTGGCGCTGGACCGAATACTTCACCGGCATCCTGCAAGCCTGCATGCTCCTCCTGGGCATCCTCTTCATCGACGAGTCCTACCCGCCCAAGCTCCTCGTCTACAAAGCGCGGCGTCTACGCCACGAAACTGGAAACTGGGCCCTCCACACGCGCTTCGAAGAATGGGACGTCTCCGTTTCAGAACTCTGCCATAAATTCATGGTCCGGCCGCTGCAACTGATCACGACGCCGATCTGCTTCCTCGTCGCGCTGTACGCGAGCTTCTGCTACGGCATCTTGTATATGCAGCTCGGGGGTATTCCTATCATCTTTGGGGAGCTGCGGGGCTGGAAACAAGTCCCTGCTACGCTGCCTTTCCTCGGCACTCTCATCGGTGCGATCCTCGGTGCCGCTGCAAACGTATACAACCAAACTCTCTACAACAAGGCCTACCATCTAGCCGGCAACCGCGCCGTTCCCGAAAAGCGCCTCCCGCCCATGATGTTCGGCTCCGTCGTCTTTTCCGGAGGGCAATTTCTTATGGGCTGGACCGCGGGCCCCGAGTATCACTGGATTCTACCATGCATTGGTGTGGTGATGGTAGGAATGGGCTTCTTCACGATATTCCAGGCCGCGTTGAACTATCTGGTGGACACGTTTACGTTGTATGCTGCGAGCGCGGTGGCGGCAAATACGTTCCTGAGGAGCTCCTTTGCGGGTGCCTTTCCGCTTGTGGTGGGTCCGTTGTATCACAATATTGGGGTTGGACCTGGGATGAGTATCACTGGGGGTTTTGCGGCGTTGCTCGTGCCAGTGCCGTTTGTGTTTTATGTGTTTGGAAAGAGGATAAGAGCGAGGAGTAAGTGGAGTCGGGCGAGTGTGTACGATTAGACATCTAGTTGTCTGTTGCGTAGTTGTAGCTATGGGAGGAGCTTGAAGTCTTTCTTTGGCTAATGATACTTTAATCAAAGACGGTCCATGATTTTCAGATTCAACTGACTCTCACCCCTGTGTAGATGCCCTTCAATGCTCCCCTCTTTCAATATGACTCTCCGTGCACTTCGCACCACATTAACGCAGATCCATCGCCTTTTTTCTGACACAATGGACTCCACTGACACGATGCGCAAGGATTAAACATAGCAAGGATGACGTCTTCCGAATCATTCATCCCAGTATTAAGCGCGTAGAAAGTCTCGCGCTAGCTATTCACACGAAGTCCATTCACTTTAGTGCCTACTAATAGCTCTAGAGGGGGGAATGTGAGCATCTTACGTAGTCAGCTTCATTGAGCAATTTACGTGATAGCCATACTTCTAATGCCGTTGAGCTGAAGAGTGAACAAGTTACATGTGGTTGAAGCGTTGTAACGGCTGAATATTGGTCAGTAACAACCATAGACGTCAGCTGTTGAGCCTTAGAAGAGTATGAGTCAGGAACCTCTGACATGGTTGGCGGCGCTAGATGACGGTGTCTACGATTTTCAACGAAACATTGGCGACGGCGTCTAGGAGGGCATCAGTCAGGCATCAGCCAGTGGGTGAGCCACGGTTTGGACCGTGCCCACAGTCGCCGTTGCTCGCTTCAGTTAGACATGGTGTCGGTGTGAGTTTTGGGGCTTGTGTATGCCTCTAAGCTGTAGTCGGAACAATGTACAATCTGTTCTGCGGGCGGAATTAGCAACGCAAGACGGCGTGACAAGGCTGTGTTGAATCGTGCCCACAACGTAAGCCACTGATGCAGTGGACATGATCATATTGCAAAAATGTCGAAAGACGACAGGTCGCTAGCTGCGCCGAAAGTAACCGCGGAAATGCCAAACTCCATACACGTTTTCCTTTTGCCGACCCCAGATTCAGAATACAAGCCAATGAGACAATGCCGAAGAGGCTATTTTACGCAGAATCCGTTACGCAGCCGTGACTCGCGTCCTTGACGAATCGTGCATACTTGTAAAGCGTGCCCCTCTGGTACTTCAGCGGCGGAGCCACGAATTCTTTCCTCCGCTTCTCTAGCTCTGGCTCGGCAACATTGAGGTTCATCTCATTTGACTCGGCGTCGATTGTGATCTCGTCGCCGTCACGCACGAGGCCGATGGGACCGCCTTCTTGTGCTTCAGGGACGATGTGGCCGATCAAGAAGCCGTGGCTGCCACCGCTGAAACGACCATCGGTGATGAGGGCGACATCCTTGCCGAGACCTGCGCCCATGATGGCGGAGCTGGGCTTCAACATCTCGGGCATGCCAGGGCCACCCTTGGGGCCTTCATAGCGAATGACGACGACGGTCTTCTCACCCTTCTTGATTTCGCCGCGCTCGAGGGCTTCAACGAACAAGTCCTCGTCATTGTAGCACTTTGCGTTGCCTGTGAAGACCAGACCTTCCTTGCCGGTAATCTTGCCAACGCAGCCACCTGGTGCGAGATTGCCTCTCAAAATCTGGAGATGGCCAGTCGCCTTGATGGGATTGCTGAGCGATCGGAAGATCTTCTGGTCTGACGGGAAGTCTGCGGCATGCTCCAAGTTCTGCTTGAGGGTCTTGCCGGTCACCGTTATGCCGTCGCCGTCAATCAGTCCCTCCTTGAGCAGGAACTTGCAGAGGGCGGGAGTGCCGCCGATATCGTTGACGTCGGCCATGACGTATTTCCCAGACGGCTTGAGGTCTGCAAGGAAAGGGATGCGGTCGCTTACACTCTGGAAGTCGTCGATGGTGAGTTTGATGCCGACGGAATCCGCAATGGCGATCAAATGGAGGACGGCATTCGTTGAGCCACCAGTGACGCTGACAAGCACCATGGCGTTCTCCAGGGATTTCCGCGTGATGATGTCCTTGGGGCGGATGTCCTCCTTGAGTAGGTTCTTGATGGCGCCACCAGCTGCCAGGCACTCCAGCACCTTCGCCTTGGAGTTGGCGGGGTTCGAAGATGATCCAGGTAGCGTCAAGCCCATGACCTCGATGGCAGTAGCCATGGTGTTGGCCGTGTACATGCCACCGCAAGCACCCATGCCGTTGCAGGCATGTTTAATGATGTCGAAGCGCTGCTCCTCGGAGATATCGCCCGTTATAAATTGACCGTAGGCCTGGAAGGCGGAGACGATATCGACGACCTGGTTGTCCCCAGACATGGTGCTTGCGCAGCCGGGCTGGATGGTGCCGCCGTAGACCATGAGCGAAGGCCGGTTCACACGACCCATGGCCATGATGACGCCGGGCATGTTCTTGTCGCATCCGGGGATGGAGATGTTGGCGTCGTACCATTGGCCGCCCATGACCGTCTCGATCGAGTCGGCGATGATGTCGCGCGACTGCAGCGAGTAGCGCATGCCCTTGGTGCCCATCGAGATGCCGTCGCTGACGCCGATGGTGTTGAACTGCATGCCCAGCAGCCCCGACCGCTCCACGCCCTCCTTGACCTTGTTGTTCAGGTCCAGCAGGTGCATGTTGCACGGGTTGCCCGAGTACCAGACCGACGAGATGCCGACCTGGGCCTTGTTCATGTCCTGCTCGTCCATGCCCGTGGCGAAGAGCATGGCCTGCGAGGCGCCCTGCGACTTGGGCTGCGTGATGCCCCGGCTGATCCAGTTGAGCTCATCGTCGGACCTGCCCCAGCGCGCAGCGGAGCTCGAAAGGGCGCGCCTGCCACTGTTAGCTACCCTGGCCTGCACAAAGGGCAATTGGGCGTGTTTGGCTCACGTCTGGTTCCAGGACAGACGCGACGGGCATCTGGAGCGCAAGAGGGCGGCTCCTGAGCGTGTGAGGGGCGGCATTGGCGGCATCGTGGGCTGCTCGCGGTTCGGAGGCGGCCCTCATCTTTTTATGCTGCACTTTCGGAGGTCTGCGGCCATCTCCCCGAAGTGGGTCTGCGGCGAGAAGTCCGGCCAATCAGCGATCTCTCGTTTGACCAGCGTTCCGTCATCGCACCTTCAACACCACCATCACCAACACCATCTCGGCCATCACCACTTCATCTGCCACAGTATGTCGGAAGCATCACAGTATATCAGTCATTCAGCTTCACGGTACCCCTGTTCCTTTTCACAGCACAAAGTAGATGATGCGAGGCCAGCAAAGGCTCCGATCTCGGCCATCCCCCCTGTTCCCTGTCCGCAACGATGACCACGAAGGCCCGAGCTACAACCTACAAAGTCCGTTCACTGACTTTGAAGAACTGACTCGGCGAGTGGTGACTCCATCGTGGAAGGTAGGCTGACCACTGAAACTGACTGCACGAGACCAGCCCTTTCACGCATCGTCTACCACTTGCCACCTGCAAACAATGACTGAAACACGATGAGCGCAACTTTCACCAATGCACAAACTCCATGGTCTTTGACATGCGAGCAGTCATTCAATCGCGCATTTCAGGTAGCATTTGTTCAAAGTAGGAAACCATTATCGCTCTCTTCACCGGAACCACTCCCATTTGTTGTCATGTCAACCTTGCATCACAAGCACCACGTTCTCAATACGAAGACCAAGATAACTGTCTCTTCTCGACATCTATCCTGCTACTAATTTCTCCGCGTTGCAACTACTCAACTCTCGAACCTTATAAAGCGAGTAGAACTCGCGTCTTACGCATAGATATACGAATCATGACTTTACTTTACACCTTCTTGCTAGCCACGCAGCTCCTCGCTCCTGCCACAGCCAAGTTCTTCAGCGGCTTCAGTTACGGAGCCTTCTGGACAGATTCCGCAAACTGCAAGCGCAAAGCCGACTTCCTCGACTCCTTCAAGATCGCCAAAGGTCTCGCAACACCCGTACCCTTCGACAGCGCCCGTCTCTTCACTGCGATACAATGCGGCACCAAGGGTGATCCCACCGAGGCTTTCGACGCTGCCGTCGAGCTCAACATGAATGTTCTCTTGGGATTTTGGCTCTCGGAACTGATAGATCCGGCGAAACGCACCATAACGAACAAACAAATGCTGCAGAACGAACTAGCTGCCCTTGAAAAGGGGTTCGCGAAGCATGGCAAGAACCTCGCTGATCTGGTCATCGGACTTTCTGTTGGCAACGAAGACGTGCACTTTTTCGAGACGAAGGGCGCGGCCGGCGTGCCCGCCGAGGTCATCCAAGGAAATATGAATGCTGTACGTGAAGCCGTCGATGATGCTGACACCTATCCCAACCTCGCCAAATTCTGGAAGGGGAAACCAATCGGCCACACCGATACCGCGACATACGCAGCAAATGTCGGTGGCGGCGACTTCGTTGGCATGAACGCGTACCCCTACTGGAACAAAGACTCACCGGACAATGCCAAGGCGAGTTTCGAAGGAAGCATCAAAGACACCAGGAACCGCACCGAAGGCAAGACTGATATATGGCTTACCGAAACTGGCTGGCCATTCGAAGACAATGTGTCTAATGTTGCATTTCAAAATACGGCAAGTGTGGCAAATATGCAGCGTTACTGGAACGAGGTTGGCTGCTCCGTCATTGGGAAGTACAACACGTTCTGGTTCCAGCTCATCAAGGACACGGAGGTGCAGCAACCGGAATGGGCCATCTTCGACTCGACCACGCGTAAGCCCCGCATCGACTTGAGTTGCCAGGGCTTCCTTGACCCTGATAACAGTACTCAGCCGGCTCCTCCAAGCTCCCAAGCACTTGTACCATCGCCGTCTGCTAGTCCCCAACCGAGCACCTCGACCGCGATATCGACTTCAAGCCCACCCCCTCAAACATCATCGCCTCCACCAGCATCCCCGCCCGCTGCTCCAAGCTCCCAATCACCTAATCCAGCACCACAAGTACCCAGCCCAAATACATCCGCTCAATCATCCTCGCCCCCTGCCGTACCTACACCACCTCCCGCTGCCCCAATCATCCTGCCTCCACCTTCGTCCTCAGCGTCGTCCGTTCTATCAACATCAGACGCCCAAGTCATTGTCATCACAACGACCGTCGTGGTCACTGTTGCTGCAGCAGCTCCGACAGCTGCAGCCGATGCAACCGCTCAAGTCGCTGAGAGCCCGGACGCATCTACTGCTGGCGAATCATCGGGAGCTCAAGCTACCGGCTGCATCACTGTCGCCAACGTTTCTGGAACATACATTTCCATCGCTTCGAATCCACCAGGTGCAGGCGGTGTATGCGCGACGCCACCGCCGTACCCAGGACCGGCATACGTGAAGAAAGACTTGCAGCCACTCGCTTCCGACGCTGTCTCTAGTTTAACAATGTTGGCAGCTCCGACTGCAACAACGGCGTCAGCTCAGCCAGCCCAGCCTTCCTCTACGACCTCAGCGGCAACTTCGGCGCAATCCGCACAACCACCGACCACCACGTCGATTTCCGTAGCTGCATCTGCATCGCCCAAGCCTTCCTCTTCGGCACGCAAGCGACGTGTTCGTCGCCACGGACATTAGTTGTATTGCTTATTCGAAATGCTGCCACCGTTTCTTTTCCGTGGCTAGCCCACGGATACGTCTACATGGACGCTCAGTGATCTAGCGACAATTACAACTGTCACTAATGATTAATGAGGGTTCTCGATCCTGTGTCGAATCGGCGTTACATGGCGGGTTTGGGAGACCGATTGCAAAGTACCTAGCCTCTGTCAGTGCCTGTGTTGCTTGTTATGGTGTATATGGCTATTTAATAGGGTGTGGTAGCGTAGACCTTTGGTTCTTATACACAGTACTCTAATTTCAATCCTGCGCTGCACGTTTCTAATTCACTCGCACATGAATATTATCATTTGTGAAGTTCATGACACGGGCACTCGAATTTTCCTTGAGCAATAATTAGTAGACTTGTGGCCGTGCAAAGTCTAGCAAACGGGCAGACCAAAGCTACGCAGCCTTGCAATCAACCCTGGCCACTCTCTGCCGCTCCGTCAACCAGTCACCTCTTATAGATTCACCACCTGACGAGGTCATAGCCGGTGTGGGTCGGCCATCCTTCCTGCTAGCTTCATCAGAGGCGTACATCTGCCTCTGAAGGGGCTTACGCGGTAAATCTTCATTTTTCTCTTTAGAACGTGCTTGAAGCTTCATCGGCAAATTGGCATGGTATGTATTCTTGTTGATTCCCAGCCTTCTCCAAGATAGATAGAACGAATTATTATGAAACAGTAAGGTATTCGAAATCATTGCTCAAGGCCTGCTAATTCGTGAGCAGCTTGCACATCCACACTTTTCCCGATCTAACGCCGATGCCGATTGTATTCCTTACCACTGCCGAGCGATGCGGCCGATACTCTGGAGGTAGCCACACTAGGTTCTCTGAATCAAGTGTTATCCATAAACCATCTGCGCTTAGACCGAGGCCTTGATACTGAGGGCTGCGAGGCTCTGAAACAGTTGGACGTTTGACTGAACCTGGCAGAGCACTAATGTCGATAGTTCCAATCTCAGTGTGAAGATATGAGTCAGAGATGTCAAATGAGATGTCGGAAAGGACCCTGGCAACACTGAAAATCTGCAGGCACTCGCCGCTGGCGTTCCAGATCCTTACCGTCTTGTCGTGTGACGTTGACGCAAGCCGCGCTGAGTCGTGAGAGAAGGTGACTGAGAGAATTCCATCGCTATGCCCCTCGAGCGTCTGGAGGCACTCGCCGCTGCTGGCGTCCCATATCTTAACCGTCCTGTCATACGACGCCGACGCGAGCCGCGCTGAGTCGTGAGAGAAGGCGACTGAGAGAACTATAATACTATGCCCCTCGAGCGTCTGGAGGCACTCGCCGCTGCTGGCGTCCCATGTCTTAACCGTCTTGTCATACGACGCCGATGCGAGCCGCGCTGAGTCGTGAGAGAAGGTGACTGAGAGAATTCCATCGCTATGCCCCTCGAGCGTCTGGAGGCACTCGCCGCTGCTGGCGTCCCATATCTT
>Ga0247733_1000402_pt1 | contig 14562 bp, 16 predicted proteins | sample UWRJL043104R2_FD_180932 | JGI IMG/M metagenome (GOLD analysis project Ga0247733, IMG submission 180932) | Plant litter microbial communities from Arlington Agricultural Research Station in Wisconsin, United States - UWRJ-L043-104R-2 | ecosystem: Environmental > Terrestrial > Plant litter >...
AGGGGGAAGGCTAGTGTTGTTTGGGTTAGACTTGTTGAATCGCCCTGTGGGGCAAGTCGAGGGCACATCAATCCATCATGCTGGCTCGCGCTTGTGACGATGACCAACCCAAAACCATAGTTAATCTCGATCGATACAAGAGTATAACAGTGTCAACTTACGAATAGACCCAACATATAGCCTAATGAATACCCGGTGATGGTCCCCTCGGACCGTCCCCCAGGAAACCAGCTAAGGTAGGAAGTCATGTCGGACACTCCAACCGAGGTACCGTGGAGGTCTACTAGGGTTAGGAATGCGCGAGAAGTGGAGAAAAACAAATCGATTGAGCTGTATCTACTCAAAGCAGTGGGAGGCTATATATGGCCGACATGAATTAATAGTTGTAAACGCCTTCATATTGAGGGTCAGAAAAGAGTTCGCATGGGTTTGGGCGAGCATGTAATGGAAGAATCTACTTGTGTAGTATAAGACTGTATGGGCTTACGATGTGCTGATTGGGAGAAGATTTCCCGCCGTGACCGTTCCATTCTCGACAAGAGCTTTGCCATCAAATATTCTGCCCCCTACTGCCTGTTCTCCACAATCAGACTCCCATTCACATCTTTCAAACTCGCGCACCCCGCCAACCCAACTGCAATTTCAAGCTCCGCAAGCAAACTTTTCAACACGTGTCTTACCCCCTTTTCGCCTTCATGCACCAGACCCCAGAGAATGGGTCGTCCCAGCTGAACAAAATCTGCACCGAGAGCGAGAGCTTTGAAGCTGCAGATTCAATCAGTCAAACTAATGAGCAATCACCGAAAGTGTGCAAGAGGGCTAATCGTAAGGGCGGGAAGAGGAAGACAACGTACATATCTGCGCCTGAGCGAATCCCCCCATCGAACCCGATGACTAGCTTCCCCTTCACGGCTTCAACGATAGCGGGAAGCGCATCCAGCGAGCCGATTGCACCGTCGATTTGGCGACCGCCATGCTGTACTCCGTCAGCTTCACAAAAGTAAACGCATCTGCCAACACTCACGTTACTCAAAATGACTCCGTCGAGGCCCCAGTCTAATGCGAGCTTCGCATCCTCCACACTCTGTACCCCTTTCAACAAAATCGGCGCATCCCCCCAAGCCTCCCTCAACTTCCACAAATTCTCCCATACCGGACTTACACCCCGTGACGTCGTGATAGTGTGATATAGTGCCGCAGTCTGTTTCTGTTCCGCTGTTGCATTCGCATCTAGAGGATTAAAGCCGAGTTTCTGATGCGCAACCGGATCTTCTAGTCCAATCTGCACACCAACTCCATCAATGAATGGAAAGAGCCCTCGATCCAAATCCCTCGTTCGCCATCCAAGATCCCACGTATCTACTGTCACGACTAAGACTTCGAACCCATTCGCTTTTGCAGTGTGGAGATACGAGCGCATAAGGTCGTCGTCGGAAGGCCAGTAGAGTTGGTACCAGCGCGGGTTTCCAACCCCGTTAGAAGCAGCGACATCGACGAATCCCGTGCTGCTTGCTGTGCTTTGTGTGTATGGGAGTCCGAGCTCGCCAAAGATTTTGGATGTGGCGCGTTCACCGGTTGGGTGGAAGAGTGTTTGTACACCGATGGGGGCCATGACGACCGGGGCAGGGAGTCTTCGGTTGAAAAGGATGGTGCTGAGGTTTCGAGAGGGTTGTACTGGGCGCATAACGCGGGGTAGTATGCGCCACTGATCGAGATATTTAGCTTGCATATTCTTCAAGCGTGCATAGTGTTACGAATGACCCACATGATCGAAAGCTTCTCTGTTTGCAGCCAACGTTCGTTCTAGACCTGCGCCACCTGCCGCATAGTCGTATGCCGCGGGTGGTAGAAGCAATTTCGCAGAAACTTCTAGTCTATCATAATTCGTCGAAGCAATGGGCGTTTGGTTGTACAGTGTATGATTGAAGTAGATTTCGGACGAGTACGACGAGTAGTGTTCAGAGCCTGGAGCCGGACTGAGTACAGAGTCGATGAGCTCGCGTGCTGATTGGGCGGAGATTGAGAGCATTAATGTGCTGGACATGGCACACCACAAGAACATATATCGAAGTTTCATGGTCCGTGATTTGTGATGGGAAGGAACTCAGTGCGAGGAAGGAGAGGTGAACAACGAGGTGTTAGGTACGACGTCCCGAAATAATGGGCTTATTTGTAGTAGAATCGTCACGGTCTCCAATGTCTTTCTTAGCAATGTCGACGGGACACTAGTCGAAGATACCGAATTTGCCGAATTTGCCGGAAATAAGACGCTTTGACTTGGTACTGCATGTTTTGTCCGAAGTCTCCGGTACCAAGTAAGAATCGCTCAAATTGGCGCTGTTTTGGACGCAGAAAGCACATACTATAGGAGAACGTTCCATGGGTCCAAGTCTTAATCCTTCCGGAAGACGAGACTGAACGGTAGTCGACTAGGCGAAAGCCCGGACTAACTGTGCTGCATTTCGCTGATACCCAAATCGTCGACTGTAGGCAACCTTGAAGAGCTCTCGTATCCAAGCCAGTGCGGATCCCAAGCCGTAAGAAGTGGATCCATGAAGCCCAGTTGCGCCTCTTCCTCTTCTCTGACAGACCCCTGATCGGCAACCGCTTCTTGTGCAGCAGCAAGGATTCGCTCCAAGATCGATGCGGCAGGGTAGTTATCCTTGATAGCAGTAAAGAATCGTGAATATATGCTTAGGTTCGCTTTTCCAGTATTTCTCGCTTTTGGCCCTTGTGACTTCATGATGGCAAGATAGGTTACCATGGCCGGGATTACGAGCGGAATCGTTATTGGTGCAACATATAGAATAGTCTCGTCAAGAAGAAAGGCCTGTATGATAGCAGTAGTGCTATCAGCAGCAATTTGCAAATCTTCTTTCAGCCCACACGCTCGAGCCAATGCCATAATTGCAGCGTATTGGTGCAGTTTCAAGTGCCGCTCGACATGTGTGAGCAGGAATGTTGGACTGCAGATATCCTGGACGACAATGCAGTCTCGTAAGGGCTTAGCTTGGGTTGGCGATAACGTCTTGCTGGTCATGATGCCGCGCAAGACGTCGCTGGTGGCTAAGAAGTTCTGCCAGGCGCTCTCAAATTCCGCTATCTCTTCTAGAGAATACAACTTTTCGCCATTCAGTACTAGCTCCGTGAACTGGCAGTCCGCGTCTCCAGACAGGGGAAAGTCGCAGTCTGCTGCTTCGATGCGTAGCGGTCTACCCATACCAAAAGCCAACCATACATCGCGAATCATGCAGCAACGCCATATATTGCGCCACAGTGATTGTTGTCGAAAAGAAATTTTGCTGTACGTTGACCGGACCGAGTGATGAAGACCAAGAGTCTGTGCGATACTGAACGCTATACTCGTCCAATACCAGGACTGCTTCACATCCTCAGTGTCCGCGAACCAAAAGCTAAGGAGGAGGGCTGATTGCACAAGAACAATTTTATCGGTTTCTTGGCCGATGTCGAACAAAAGTTTGGCGCGATCAATATAAGATTCTTTCCTCGCTCTTCGCGGCAGCGCCGGAACGTAGCTTGCACCGATGGAGAACATGCTCCACAGGAGTAGTAGGTTGATTCCTTCGTAGCCGCCGACTGCGTAATCCTGCAAGAATGCCACCCCATCGATGACTGGAAATTCCGGATGAAAATACCGAAAGTAGGCTTCGAGCAGCTGTTCGCTTTCCTCCGGAAGCGTGAAACAGCCTTTGACCTTGAGGTATTCCAGATCTTCAACAGTGAGCGCTTTTCCCGCCATGGCAGGCACATAGAAGTGGCGCTCAGTGCCTCCGCCTGTAGCGTCGAGTATGGCACCATATCCACCCTTGCCAACGAAAATAGGCGCATATCTAGAACTCGGCTCCGGAAAAGCGGCTGCGACGATTTTGATGGGATTTGGGCTGACTGGCGGTGGCATCATGCCTTCCCCGTGGACTCCATCGTTCTCGGCAGCCGTGGTGCTTGAGCGTTGTCGCCTCTTTCGACCCCTGGACTGGAAATGAGACTTATCGGCAGTGGAGAGGCTCGGAAGGGCTTACTGGTACTGCTTTCTAGCCCGAATCCTGCACAACTCACCTATTTCTGTGCACTTGGAGCACGGAATCCCGGTCGAGCCGACGTCGCAGCGGACTTTGCGATCGTGACAGGATGCACAAACGGTGACTGCGCGTTTTCGCGGTATATTCGGCATCTTCGATTACTTGTGGAGTATTCAGGATGCGATAGACTACCTATATGAAGCGCGGCGGAACGTCCGGAACGGTTGGGGCAGTGCGATGATGTTCTGAGCTTTGTGATTGGCTGACGCTGCGAACACTCCATCTCGGGAAACTTGAGTTATAGGAGATCGCAGTGTCTGCTTTTAAGTCATATGACCGCATGGTACTCGACGAGAGATTCGCAGACGAGCCAGGCTATTCTTGTGGAGCATCTCGAAGCTGGGCAAGAGGCGCTGCCAGATGTCCGTGTTTCGCATCTGTTGTGAAGGTCGATCGGGAATCAAAGTGTGTCAACTCTCAATTATGCATCTATCCATGGTGAATCCCGTATTGGCTGCCTGAGCATCCCAATGGATTCGTCCGCTCGAGGCTATGCGCGGTCGAGAATGCGTCGGTCTTGTGTTTCCCTGGAAGAAGACCTCGGGCCTTTCGCGATGACGTATGACCCGCAATCCTAGCTTCAGATATACCTAGAATTGACCAGAGCGGATACAAAGTCGATGGAAGTGGCCTCAGTGTCTTAGAAGAACTCGTTGGTGCCGTGAACTCTGGGATGACAAATATATGGCTCGTGCACGCGTGGGGTACGTGGGATGAGAGTTGGCATCCCCAGCCACTTTCCATCACATCTCTCGTTACCTTATACGACTTATACGTCTTCCGCTACCACATTACACAACCTGCGTCTCTGGTTTCCTGTTCATGTTCTCTTGTGTTGCGCCGCCAGAAGTTGGTGGCGGTCGGACTCAGGCTGTGTCCTATCTGTTCCTCCAATGTGTCTCATCCGCTACCTGATAGGGGAGCCTAGGGTCTGAGGACCGTGGCACCCTAGTCGCGATAACAGTAGCCATTTCAGCCCGCTCTCCATATACACAATCTAACGCGAAAGCTGATGGGAATGGTCCACCACCTTTCTCATACATCGCCCTCGGAGCATCTTTTCTTACTGGAGGAGACGTACCGGCGGCTGTCGCGCTTGTTTCTCTCAGCTTCAGCAATTTACCGGCTGCGCACCGTCTCCCCTCCTCTGAACCTCGTATCGCACGTGGTAGAGAGCTGCTGCAGAAAGTGGAGAAAATAAGCGAACATGCCGCAGACCGCTGCTGTAGGAGGAGTGAACTTACTTGATGAACTAGAGGACACCGAACTTTGCGAGGACTGTGAGGAAGTAGTTTCGCACTACTTTTGCAACGCATGCCAAGGTATGTACTTTTTTGCTACCCTGGCCAGGCTTTCCGTGACTGAGGACTTCTTGAACTTGTGAATGCATGCACCAGCGGTTCGTTTCTCGGATTGGCTATGCGTCCTCTCGAGAGCAGTGCTGATGGTTACGCTTGCCTACAGTCAGCCTCTGCGCCGAATGCTGGGATGCTCAGCCAGCACATCGTCGGAAACGCCTTGCGCCAGGCCAGATCCCGCATGAGAAGACCGGACTATTATTGGCCAATCGCGTTCAGACAGTGTTCTCATGTTCGGGAGATGAGCGGACACTGAGGAGGCTCCATAGAGAAGACGAGATCACGGCTTGGTTCGGTATGGCATCAGACTACTTCGCGTTGCTGCTGCGTCTGTCGCTGATCCCCTGAACAGGCCTGGAGCGAGAGTTGAAAGATAACCGACCTTTCATGTTTCGCGATCACGGGCGGTTTGCCGATCTCGCCACTTCGAGTCACCAGCACCTTTTCAGAAAGCGAGGATTCCCATATGGTACGTGAGTCTGGGGCACATTCATCACTACGTGTTATTAGATCTTTCACTACTTCTTTACTGGCAGCTTTCGCAACGCTCCAAACAGCCTGCTGACGTTGAACTCCGAACAGCAGACGCTAATCGACTCGACACCCATTGCGTGCCCAGCCTGGTTTCATTCGTCGGCCAGACTGGCGCAGGGAAAAGTACGCTTATCAAACTACTGGTGAAATTCAACTCCACAACAGGACAAGATGCAGCATTTCAAACACCCGTTCCAGGCATTACCGGACGAGATCTTCCCACTTCTGAGGATGTTCATCTTTACGCAGATCCTCTCACCGCTGGCTCGGAACACCCTCTACTTTTCGCAGATTCTGAAGGCCTGGATGGTGGTGAGAGAGAACCGCTAGCAGCCAGTTATCGAAAGACACGAGAAAAGGAAGAGATGGATTCCATGGGGTCCGAGTCTGATTACAGTGCCACTCCAAGAGACTATACCGAGCGTGAAGTGTCCTGGATGGATTCCAAAATAAAGCGCACGAGACAATTTGCGGCTGGCCAACTCTATCCGCGGATTTTGTTCGCGTTTTCGGACGTTGTCGTATTCGTGCATCGTAACCCTAGAGCTATTGAAGGAGTGCTCGAACGGCTGCTCGACTGGGGGTCCGTGGCCATAGAGACCACCTACAATCAGCCCATTCTTCCTTATGCGATATTGGCGCTCAACGCAACTGAATCAGACATTGACCCGCAAATGTGGGACGTCGACATTTCCACGCGGCTTCTACTCGAATCTCTGTCAGAAACAATCGACAGGAACGTAACCTTTTCCAATTATGCAGAGCTATGGAGAAAGCGAGGGAAGAAAATCGAGACGGTTGAAGACCTTATGTTGTGCTATTACAGTGCATTGAGGGTACGTTCACTTCGTAACGCATCGCCCTAGTATTGACAAAACGTCCCAGATCATACGAATTCCTACCAGCGGCCGCCCGAAGCTTGTCGAAGAACAAGGACATAAGTTGTACCTGGACATCGAACGCGGCTGCCGACTAGCCCGGAACACCAAAGCGCAAACGAGGATGCTTTTGAATGCTTTTGAGTTCCAGGCATACCTCAATCATGCTTTCGATCATTTTTGCTCAACAATTGATACCCCGTTTGACTTCGTCGAATGTTCATACCTCACAAGTCGTCTTTCAACCACTTTTGGCGAAAGCGTCCTCGCATTAGCTGTTGAGATGGCGAAGACGAAGCCGCGGCCCAGAGTATCCGCCATTTTTGAAAAGTTGGGACGCCTGATCGCTTCATGTATCATGATGGATACACTACGCAATAATCTCAAAGGTATGCATGAGTTGGCATTGACATGATGCGGGCGGGACCGTTTGATGGAACTCATGGGCTATTGACCGGCGTTTCGCGTTAATGACCGCGTAGCCCCACTCGTTGTTCAATAGTGATACTCCTCGGATCCGGGTGCACACCAGAGATGTATCCCATCGCACTGCATGCTGACGCGTCACAGGCACCGCTGAAAGGATATTCGCTCAATATGTCCCTCAAATCGATGCAGCACTCAAAGAATTTGGTGACCGCTACTGGCCTTGCGAGTTCTACGTTCAAGGCGCCGTGCCGCCGCACCTCCAAGCCCATCTCAGCAACCTTGCGTTTCAGCAGAGTGTACGTGCAGCAGCCGTCATCATGCGCTGCGCAAATGTTCGCAGTGGGCATGCTGCCAAGGGCCATCAACTTAGTGACGGACGAGTATTCGCACGCGGATCGTACCAGTCAAGCTTCTTCTACGAGACGAATCGTAAGGAGATCTTGGACGATATTTTCATGTCATTCCACCAGTTCATGAGCAAGCTCTCGCAGATGGTTCGCCAAGATATCAACCAACTCACAGCCGCATCCATCATTCACCGGGATGACGCATTGGCGGCATACTACCCTTATAACGAAGACAGTGAGCTTGGAGGAATGCGATACACGTCCTTTTGCATATGCTGTCTGTTCGGCATTCCGGAGGCGCTCATGCCGTGTGGACACATGTTATGTCGAGAATGCATTCAAGTCTACGGCAGAAAGAAGGGTCAGATCCTCATCGACGTTCTGGAATGCCCCCTTGAGGTCAAGCAGAACACCAGACCACACTCGCGATCGGTACGTAATCCCAATCTTGAAACGCGTTATGGTCGCAAGGCAGAAAAGCGCCTGTTAGTAAAACAATGGATGCTTGCGGTCCTGCTGCTAAGCGTTGCTGACCCTGTCTTGTTCTAGGTATATCTCAGACCAGATGCAGCAGGCGTACGCGTTCTAGCCCTTAAGAAGTATACTCTACCCACTAGCTCGAAGTTGCTCGTGTAGCTGATTACTGTCTAGCGGAGGCATACGAAGTATCATCCAGATAGAGATACTCAAGTTGATTGAGAAGGAGCTGCACGGGAAGATTCCTGTGCAGTCTTTCTTCGATATGATTATCGGAGAAGGGTAAAGCTACCTGACCCCACTTATCTTTCCTTAACGACCACTAACGCATATAGTACCGGGGGTGTTATAGCTCTTGGTCTGAGTGCAAGAGGCTGGGATTTGAACGACTGCGAACAGCACATCTGCTCGCTGTTTGATAAGATCTTCACGCGCGCGAACCAGCACCGGTTCCCAACCTTGCAGATCAAAGCAGCACATGTGAAGTACCGCTCCAAACCTTTGGATGATTCCATAAGTGCAATGTTCCCGGACCAACGCATCGTCGATCTCTCTCGTACAACCCACCCCGTTCAGCAGAGCTCAAAGGTAGCCGTGCTCGCTGCGTCGGCAACCGGGCGAAAGATTCTCTTCTCCAACTACCAACGGAAGGCATCATCGAAGCGTATGTGTGTTTCGTTTATGCATGTTGGAAACAGACAGTTGACACGCATACAGTACCATACGCGCTCTACCCCACCACAGATTATGTGTCGCAACCGCAAGTAGCCAACATCGCGCGCGCTTCGATGGCGCACACGGACCTCTTTAAACCATATATCGACTCTCGCCTCGGTCAACTCTACTTCAAGACTGACATGTCCGAAGGGTTTTTGATAGAAGTGGCGCAAAACGAATGCCAGGCGATATACACCAACCAATTTCCGGACGTTCTTCTCTCTCTTGGCTGCGGCAAAAGCAAAAGGCCCCCGGTACCCTCAATCGCCAGCAACGAAACCAAGAGAACCAAGGTATCTTCAAGGAACACACTCCGAACCGATCACGACGACAGTATATCGTACATTACAGATGATTCATTGGAGGCGTTTGCGCATTACCCGCGACCCAACTTCATCAGCCTCAATCCGACGCTTGAGAGCTTGCCGGAGCTGGATGATATGGCTAGTATTCCGGTGCTTCAGAATCTCATTCGGAACTCGATTGACGCCGAAGTCATAACGAAGCTTGTCTCGCAGCTCTTTGCTACATTGTTCTACGCCGAGACGAGCGCACCGGTTGAAGACACGGCTGCAGGCGAAATACTCATACCCAGTACGTCGCACTTGTCGATATTCTATAACCTGGCCACAACTGACTTGAGGTGCAGTACGCATATACTGTCGGCTACTGGACCACACGACTGAAATACAGGAGGTTGGTAATCTTCTCAAAACAGGTCCCTTCCGAAAATCAGAATTTGTTTTCTGGGAAGAAGGCTACGGCGCACAGCAATTTCCCATCGTACCGGGCAGAATTGACCGGATGATTCGCGAGCTGCAGTTTCCTGTTTTGAAGCTGTTGATGCCGCTATGGCAGAGAGACGCAGTAGTCCACGCAATACTCAAACTCGAGACCGGAGAAGAGTATTCAATCTCAGGGTTTCCTCGCCGCCTCGGCTCCACCGTGACCCATAGTAAGTGCTTCAGTGCCCTTACCACATCGCGATCTGACCATGCGGTCTCAGGACTGGCACCAAAGACCGAGCTTGATGTTGTCGGCCAAGCAAAACTGCCAACTTGGACGGCACCAAATTTAGAAGGATCTGGTTCGTCAGGATTCTGGAGTTCGGCGCTTCCTCTACGGTCGTCATCGCTGCAGCAGCCACTGGGGGCGTCGGATCTGTCTGATGAGCCTGGGCCGGCGGAGTATGCGGAAGTCCCTTCTTATGAGGATATTGAAGAGCATGTTACGGCTCTTCCGAAGTACACGCGGTGAGATGGGCGATTGGTGCTGGAACAGTGGTTGGGTCTAGATTTGTCTGAGATTTCAAGGTTAGAAGGAGGCTGTTTCGTGACCTTTTTTTGTGCCGACAATTTAGGGGCGGTCATCTTGCTGATAAAACGGCGAGCGGTTTTTCGGTGTTTAAAATTAAGAAGCATTGCCTGTGAGTGATTACATGTCTTTTCCACGGAGGTTAAGTACTCTTCGTGGCAGTCGAGCACGTGTAGGTACTGTGAACTCTGCAAAGCTTGGCAGAGGGCCCGTCAAGAGCCCCACCCAGGATCAAATCAAATGTCTAGCCAGTAAAACATCAAGTTCGAGACACCAGCGCGATATTTGCAATGAATTCGGTTCTCTGGACTGAAGAACTGGTCTATAGAAACTACTTTCTTCCCGGAATCCTTCTCACATATTGCAGATGTATATCAATGAGACTCCAGATTGACTCACACAACATCTACCCATGCACGAGATTAACGCGCGCTTCCTCGCAGCATCTTGTTCAGATCACCACAATGCGCCATGACCAGGAGTATTCTCACCCTGGGCGAGGATCTTCGCTTGGAACAGTCGAACTGGTGTCAGGAGCATTTCCGAAGCACTTGAAAGCCAGTAACGTGGCATCGAAGCCATGATGTGTCAGATTGTAGAAATCTGTGGTAATACCAAGTTCAGTGTTTGGTTGCTCAGTGCCTTGGCAGATGTCGTTTCTAGCTGTGAGTCAGTATGCGATATGGGTAAGTTGGGAGGACAGCGGGCTTACGTGTATCCAGTGCAATGCACGCGGCGAGCATCGAAAAACATCTTGATAGAAGATATCTTCTTTCCTTCGGGGACCCTGAAGCAAACATCCGCGCTCAGGTACTCATCGAGATATGACCAGACATCTCCTTGGTAATTCAAACGTTCGTAGACATTCATCTGTGGAGTGTTAGCCGTTGCGGTTTTGGCGTAATCTGTGGCCCGCTGAATGAAGTTGCACTTACGATGGACTTGGTTCCACGAGCTATCTTATGAGCCGGCAGCATATCTTTAATAGCCTCACCCTCCCGACGGCGCTGTACTACCTCCGAAGCGGTTGCGGAAGAGTACGCCGTATTTGTCGTGGTAGTATTGCTCTGATCCTCGGTCGCAAGCATGTGTGGTAGCCACCAGCATTTGGCCGAATAGAACTTGTCGCCAAGCTTGAACAAGTGTAGGTTGTAAAGATTGAGATTGATTTGGTAATACTCGCCGCTGCAGTCCGGATTGCTGCACGTACGTTAATTCAAGTTACTAGTGTTGAAGGGCCGGGATCGACACGTACTAGTACCATTTGCAAGTGAAAAGCCTCCCGTTGATTCGTTGATACTGGAACTGGACGCTAGATACCTGACCGACTCTACAAGAAGTTAGCGATACGTGACGAGAGGAGGACGGCAACGCGCACATACGGTAGAGTCCTACATTCACCGCCAGATGGGCCGATACCCATGCCCTCGGAATCGAAAAACCAATACGCTCCCCAGTCTACATTGAGGTAAGCTATCAGCGCAAGTCTATGATCAGGTCGTCTCGAGCAACTCACAGTCGGCATGCGCGAAGAGCTTGATAATGGACTCGTCTCCAAGGGCACTAAGCTTGCTAGGCTCATCCTGCTGCCCCTCGGGAAGAAACCCGCCATACCGCATCGGAGGAACGGGCTTGCCATCCGGCGTCATAAGCGTCGTAGGAGGCTCTTCGCGCTTCTCGGTCGGAGCGTTGGCGGTACCTCCGGGTTCGGCTCCTGATGAGGGCATGGACCAGTAGCAATTGATAGAGCAAACGCGATTGTCCCAGCCTCGGCGTTTGAGGTCGGGAACGGAATTCCCCAACCAGATTTTGCGACCGTTAGTACCTTTGCAGCCGCAATCCCTTGAATAGGTCAGAAAGAGTGTCCGAATCGCTGGGTTGCTCGGGTGACGTACTCGAAGAAGTAGCAGGAGAAGCCCAAGCGACCGTTATTGTCCCACATGAATTGAACTGAGGATAAGATGTTGGGTCTATAGGTACCGTCAGTGAGCATCGGAAGGGTGACAGTAGGCACAAAAGCATGGAAGGTACTCACACCATTGCTCGACAAGTACCAGTATCAGGACTATACCCTGTGGTCTCGGTGGGGTAGAAAGCCCACCAGGTCCCCATGTATCTGCACAGCATTAGCACGTGCATGCACAAGCTGTACAAGGGAAAATACTGCGCGTGGTCATAGAGGCGTAGCATCTCGCCACCCTCCTGCCCTACGCCGGCGGTGATGGCGTTGGCTGCGAGCGCAGTGTCATTGCTGATGTAGCCTTCGTGTTGAACCGAAGCCACGGAGGAAGCATCCTGGGGGACGACGCCTGCGAGAATGCCCGCGGCGATGGCGAGAAGAGGTATGAGGAGCATGGTTGATGCTGGACCGGGACGTATCTCTCAGCTATTGACCAGGGGTGGCCGAGCCCTTGGGCGCCTGAGGGGCTAATGTAGTAGAGAGTGATGCACGATAGACGAATGGCTGAGGGACGAAGCAAAGGGGGAGGATGGTGTGGCGACAAGGGGCGATATATATAGGAGAGCAAATTCTAGTGACTATTCAAGCGGTGAGAGAGTGAGAGAGTGAGAGAGTGAGAGGGTGAGGGTGAGAGGCCACGCGGGAAAGAGCGACTTTGGGGGCCCAGGCGGCGATAACACCATCCCCAGCGTAGCGTTTGTCTGTTCACGTGCATGGGCCAAAACGATCCAGGTCTTCGAGCATGAGAATGGACCAAGTGATGGACTCGGGGCCAATTCGTGAACCATGGGGCACGTGCAAATATCTGAAGGTGCGCAGCCATAGAGGTCGAGCTCTAGCTTTCGACTCGCCCGCCGAACTCGAAAGGGCCATTTCGAATCGGCCAAGGCAACGAAGAATCGAATTCCGTAGCGGTTGGAGACACGGAGACGATCAAGCATGAGGAGTCGGGGGCGGTAGCAGAGGCGTACTAGTATAAGGCGAAGCCCCGCCAAGGCCCGTGCGCGCCTACGCGTTGTCCAACCTCAGTCCATCTCGTCTTCTTCCCATAGCACCCGATTCGTTCTGCAATGCCATCCTCCTTAGCCGAGGACCAAGCGATACGCGCAGTATGCGCAAATCATCTGCACCAGGTCCTATGGCTCCCAGAGACCGCAGACCATCCAAAACTCAGGGTCACGTATTCGACGACAACCAATTTCGACAACGCCGGCCTTGCCACTATCTTGTTCGTCGGCCCCATGTTTGGCACACGATGGGAATCGCTGCTGTTCGACAAGCTGGCGAGAGACTGCCGTGTAAGGGTGATCTGTGTCGATAGGTATGGCTGAGACGACGGCCTCAGCTGAGAAGAATTGTTGCTGAGTATATCACAGACCAGCCTTCGGAGGCTCGACGCCAGTCAAGATAGATGTTCGCATGAAGGTCTGGCTCGAAACACTGCCAGCTCTGCTACAGCGCCTCGACATCCACCATGTCGCGTTGGTGACGCACTCGGCTGGGACCATGTACACGCTCAATAGCTTGTTGCACCACCGCTCCTTTCTTGACCCGAAGGCACCCTATGTAGCATTCTTGGGTTGGTGCCCAATCCTGCATTGACCTTCCACGGTGAAGCTGACAACAGTGATAGCGCCGTGGGTAGCAATCGCCCACTCGGGCGCGACTCTTACCACGTTGGCTGCCAAATTGCCAGCCAGTCTACTCGACTCGTGGGCCGGCCTCACCACCTTCATCAACAACAACATCATACCCAGCGCCTCCTGGTCCGGAGGCATCATCTCGTCATCAGCCGCGCTGTTCTCTTCGTCGGCCAGCACAGAGGTCCCCGGAGCAGAGACGTCGACGTCCACCACGTCGTCGGAGCAATACGGCTTCGACGGAGACACGTCTAAGCTCATCGAGAAGCTCTCGGCCAAGTACAAATTTGCAGAGAGCATGATAGGTGCGAACGAGGAAGTGAAAATGGTTCTGCGCAAGTGCGAGGACGCCGACTGGGGAGAGGCGACGGATTACTCGAGCTGCATCCACAAGATAGCCGAGAACGAAGCGGCGCGTGGTGGTCGTGGGCCCGGTGCGGCCAAGCTGAGGGTGGAAGCATGCTTCGCTGGCTCGGACATTATGATTGGCAAGCGCGGACAGACGTATTTCGAGCAATGCTGGCAACGCGACGAGGTGACGGGCAAGGTGGACTTTGCCACGCGCACGTTCCCGGACGCGGACCACGACTCGTTGCTGGTGGATCAGAACAAGGGCGCGCTGAAGGTTGTGTTTGAGAGCATTGCTCGGCTGTGTGGAGATAGAGATGGCTCAACGTTGGAGAGGCCGAGCGCTAGTGACTAAGCACGCTTGCCCACGCCCAAGTCGCGTCGGTGCGCGTCCGCGTCGTCCACTGGACTGGGCGATTGCGGGCAAGCGGCCAAAACACTTTCTCCCTCCATGCAGCAT
>Ga0247733_1000404_pt1 | contig 14455 bp, 9 predicted proteins | sample UWRJL043104R2_FD_180932 | JGI IMG/M metagenome (GOLD analysis project Ga0247733, IMG submission 180932) | Plant litter microbial communities from Arlington Agricultural Research Station in Wisconsin, United States - UWRJ-L043-104R-2 | ecosystem: Environmental > Terrestrial > Plant litter >...
TGCGGAGATGCAAACCATCAGTACAGTTCAGGACCGCACCGGTAAACCCATCAATTACGTGAGTTTGTTTACCGATATCACCCAGCTTAAAGAACATCAACAACAGCTGGAATATAGCGCGCACTACGATCCTCTCACTCGCCTGCCAAATCGTGTGCTTCTCGCGGACAGACTTAAACAGGGGCTTGCACGCTGCCATCGCATGGGCAGCTCATTGGCCGTGCTTTACATAGATCTCGATGGCTTTAAAAGCGTGAATGACAACCACGGTCATGAAATGGGTGACCAGCTATTAATTACCATCGCACAACGCTGGACCGAGGCGTTGCGGGAAGGCGACACACTCGCACGTATCGGCGGTGACGAATTTATTGTGATTTTGGTGGACCTCGAACATACCAATGATTACGAATTAATTTTGCAGCGCTTGTTGCAGTCAGCCACCGAGCCCGTGACGGTGAATGAGCAACTATTGCGTGTTTCCGCGAGCATAGGCGTTACCATTTATCCGCAAGACGGTCCCGATGCTGATCAGCTTATGCGCCACGCTGACCAGGCGATGTATCTGGCAAAGCAGGCGGGCAAAAATTGCTTCCATGTGTTTGATGTGGCTAAAGATGTAGCAGTAAAAATTCATCGTGAAAGTATCGAATACATTCGCCAGGGACTGGATAGAAGAGAGTTTGTACTTCACTACCAACCAAAAGTGAACATGCGCACCGGCGAAGTCATCGGGCTGGAAGCGCTAATTCGCTGGCAGCACCCGGAACGCGGTTTACTGCCGCCATCTACTTTTTTACCCATCATTGAAGAGCATGTGCTCAGCATTGAGCTTGGTGATTGGGTGATTAATGAAGCACTTAATCAAATCGGAAAATGGCGTGCATTGAAGCTGGATTTATCGGTAAGCGTTAACGTGGGTGCTTTGCAATTACAACAGGGTGATTTCGTTGGACGCCTGCGCTCGCAGCTCAACACTCATAAAGATGTTTCGCCAGAGAAACTTGAACTCGAAATTCTTGAGACCAGTGCTTTAAATGATATTAACGATATTGCAGAACTGATGCGGCAGTGTCGTCAGCTCGGTGTGCATTTCGCCGTGGATGATTTCGGCACCGGTTATTCATCGCTTACCTATTTAAAGCGCCTGCCTGCCGGGTTACTGAAGATAGATCAGAGTTTTGTACGCGATATGCTCGACGACCCGGATGATCTCGCCATCGTAAAAGGTGTTATAGGTTTGGCGGCGGCCTTCCACCGCAATGTTATCGCTGAAGGCGTGGAGACAGTTGCTCACGGTCAATTATTGCTAGAACACGGCTGCCAACTTGCACAAGGTTACGGCATCGCCCGCCCAATGCCACCTGAAAAAATCCCAGAATGGATCGCTACTTGGCGGCCGGATAATGCGTGGATTAATCTCGATTCGCCAATAAAATAAAATGCTTCGCTTTTGTGGCTTTTTTAAAAAAGCGTTTGAGCTAACGCAGTATTTGCGTTAATGGCTAATCATCCAGGGCCGGGCAGATGGAAACATTTTATTTCCTTCGGCAGTGTACATAAGCGCAGATTTTCGAATGGGTTTATCCCCGCATCCACAACCTTTCCCATGCTTATGTTCCAAACGCGCTTGCTGCTCTGCACGATAATCCGGCGTAGAAAATACCGGTTCGTTCATTGCTTTTTCATTGCGTGAATGCGCTGCACGATTTTCTTTTTTCATATCGAGAAATTCTGGCGCAACCATAATGACGCGCGCGGATAAACTTCCGCAGGTTGGGCAGGCACAAGGCTGACTAGATGATTCCATGGTATTTAATTCATGAAATAAACCGTGAGTTGCGCATTTGTAATCGTAAACCGGCATGATTGTTCCTCTTCAATATTTATCCGTTCTTGTGTAGCGAAGCTCTAAAGGTTTGCTATTCAGCTATTTTCAAATGACTAACTGTCTACTCGCACCAATCGGGCCCCATGTGAGTTCTCCGAGCATTGGAGGAAAATTACCGGAAAACGCACAGGACGTGCGTTTTAGTGACGATGCGACATGGATGTCGCACCGGAACGACGGTAATTTTCTGAAACGCGCAGGAAACAAGAACGAGCTGGGTCGCCTTTCTTTTGCTTACTTTTCTTTGGCGAAGCAAAGAAAAGTAAGGCCAGCCGCAGGCAAAAAAACTATTTATCTTTCGAAAGCGGCACATCCATTCCCGGTGTAACTTTTTTGCTTGGCCCTTCTGCGCTCGGATTCACATCGAAATCGAAAATACCCGTCGGCAACCACAAAGTTGCACAAGCATTTGGAATATCCACGACACCACTGATGTGACCTTGTACCGGAGCGCATCCAAGAATCGAATAGGCCTGCGCTTTGCTGTAACCAAATTTGGTTAAATAATTAATTGCATTCAAACACGCCTGACGATATGCAACATGCACATCTAAATAATGTTGTTCACCATATTCGTCAACCGAGATGCCTTCGAAAATTAAATAATCATCGTATTTTGGTGTGATAGGGCTTGGCTTGAATATCGGATTTTTAATCGCGTATTTCGCCATACCATCTTTAATTAAATTCACGCGCAAATGAATCCAGCCCGCCATTTCAATTGCGCCGCAAAAAGTAATTTCCCCATCACCTTGACTGAAGTGCAAATCGCCTACCGACAAACCGCCGCCTTTAACATAAACAGGAAAATATATTTTTGAGCCGCGCGATAAATCTTTAATGTCGCAGTTACCGCCATGCTCACGTGGTGGAACAGTACGCGCGCCTTCAGCTGCTGCAACTTTTGCAGCGTCGGGAACCATGCGGCCCATGTGCGCAGTATCTGCGTAGGGAAGTGTTGCAAGTGCAGGAACGCGCTCTGGTTCGGTGTCGTACAATTCTTTTTCGCGTTTATTCCATTCAGCCAACATTTCTTTTGATGGCAAACAACCGATTAAACCAGGATGAACCAAGCCCGCGAATTCTACATTCGGCACGTGACGCGATTTGGTGAACATGCCATTAATATCCCAGATGGATTTTTGCGCTTCTGGAAAATGTTCTGTTAAAAATCCGCCACCATTTTGTTTGGAAAAAAATCCGTTAAATCCCCATAAACTTTCTTGAAACGCGCCTATGTCCAAAATATCTACAACTAACAAATCACCAGGCTCGGCGCCCTCAATGCCTACGGGGCCGGAAAGAAAATGCACTTGCGATAAATCCACATCCCGCACATCGTCCGCACTGTCGTTGTTAGCAATTTGTCCGCCGGTCCAGTCATAACATTCGATAATAAAATCATCACCAGGTTTAACAGTTTTTACCATAGGAATATCAGGATGCCAGCGGTTATGAATCATGTCATTTTCATAAGGCGACTTTTTTAAATCTATTTTGATAATCGTTTCAGCCATTGTCTGACTCCTGCGGATAGTGAGCGAAGTGCTAATAGTCGTCGGTTTTTTTGCGAAACCTTTGCTAGCGGTCGAAGTTAGTATCCAACGAGAGGTGACCAGGAGCTATACGACAAACTGCCAAGCGAACTGCGTTATTTGACGTATAGACGTGAATCCAATTCAGCAATTGAAATAACTCCAAGGGATAAGATTGGCAGAGTTCTTATATCAAGATGGTTTGATAGCAGATGGCTGTCATGAAAATTACAAAAAAATATTAATTGGCATTTTATTTTTTGGTTTTTTATCTAACAGATGAATCCAACATCTACACATAAAGTGCGGAATCCACATTTTATTAGCAAGATAAGTTGAGATGCCCTCTAAAAAAGAATAACCAACTGCATTCAACGAGTGCATGAAAGCGGGTTTCATTGAAGTTAAGACTTCTTTGATCTAACCAGTGGAAAAACTGTTGACTGTTTGGCAAAACGGTTACTATGTGGCTCACAATGCTGGGCGCAGTATTTACACATTAAGGTAGCGTTAAGGCTGAGAGTGTTTAAACTCACCCGGCCAAAGCAAAAAAGCTTTTATTTAAGTCAAAAGAGGGTTAACACTATGAACAAATCGATGATGGCAGGTATATTTTTAGGCGTAGGCGTTGCGACAATTGGTGGTGCCGTAGCTGGATACCAACATTTCAAGCAACCTGATTCCGCAGAAGTGCTTAAAGCTGTGGCTATCACTAAAAAAGTGAAGATTCCCCACGAAGAGTGTCATGACAAAACTGTTGTGCATCAAAAAGAAGTAAAAGATGAAAATCGTATTGCCGGTAAAGCTATAGGTGCTGTATTGGGCGGCGTGCTGGGACATCAAGTAGGTGGTGGTAATGGTAAAAAAGTAGCCACAGTTGCGGGTGCAGCAGCAGGAGGTTACGCCGGTGACCGAGTGCAGAATAATATGCAAAAAAATGACACTTACACGACTGTTGAAAAAGTGTGTTCAACCAGTTATGAAACGCGTGAAGATATCGATGGATACAACGTTACCTATCGTATAAAAGATAAAGAAGGCCAAGTAAGAATGGAATACGATCCAGGCACCACGATTCCTGTAAAAGATGGTCAGCTGGTGCTCTAAGTTATCTAAAGTATTTATATCTCGCGTTTATTCTTAGATAAAATCTAAAAAGCCTGGACTAGCTCCGGGCTTTTTATTGGCTGCAATTTTCAGCGTGCGCTAACCAACAGAACCATAATTCTCAACCATGCATGATTGCTGATCTAGATGCCATTAAATGTTAGGTTCGATTATGAAAAAAATTATTGTCATTCCACTATTTATAGCGTTATTCACCACGCTTTTGCTAGTAGGCTGTCTGGGCACACCAGATAATGTAAAACCCGTTACGAATTTCAAAGTAGAAAAATTTTTAGGCACGTGGTACGAAATTGCTCGTCTGGATTTTATTTACGAGAAAGGCCTCAACCAAGTGACGGCAACTTATAGTCTTCGTAGTGCAGATCAAATAAAAGTTGTTAATCGTGGTTATCAAACTGAAAAATCTCGCTGGCGAGAAACTGAAGGAAAAGCATTTTTTGTCAATGGAAAAGATGAAGGGTATTTGAAAGTATCTTTCTTTTGGCCTTTTTATAGTTCATACGTAGTTTTCGATATTGATGATAATTACCAATATGCGCTAGTTACCAGCTCCGACAAATCGAACTTATGGTTACTCTCGCGAACTCCGACTATTTCTGGTGAAGTAAAAGCTAGTCTTATTGCGAAAGCCAACGCATTAGGATTCGATACGAATAAATTAGTGTATGTAGAACAAACAGAAATCACCGGAAAATAATTCAACTCTCCTATCTGAATTAAATTATTTTTGTCAAAGCCCTCGTGGAAAATCCAGAAGGGCCTTTTGCTATAGAGATAAAAAATCCAACTCTTAAACGGAGAAGTCAAAAGCTGGAAAAGAGTAGCGCTCACTGGAAACCCAGACAAACTATATAAGCAAATTTATACCGAGAGATATGAAGCCACCTTTGCTTCATCTACAGATGACCTTAATTCTTCATGCACTATTTCACCCTTTTCAATCACTAAAATTCTATCCGCAATATCCAAAGCAAAACTTAACACTTGTTCCGATACAATAATCGACAACCCACGTTTATCGCGAATAGCTTTTAGGGTGCGTGCCATCTCGCGAATGATAGACGGCTGAATACCTTCAGTAGGCTCATCTAGCAATAACATTTTTGGATCGCTTGCTAATGCACGCGCAATGGCTAACTGTTGCTGTTGCCCGCCTGATAAATTCCCGCCGCGCCTACTGCGCATTTCATGTAATACCGGGAACATATCGTAAAGTTCTTGCGGCACGGATTTTTTGTTGGTTGCTGTCAAACCGGTTTCGATATTTTCTTTCACCGTCATACTGGAAAAAATCATCCGCCCTTGTGGCACAAAACCAAATCCACTTGCCACTCGTTGATAACTTTTTAAATGACTCACCTCTTTTTCCGCAAGTTTGACGCTGCCTTGCGAACTTGGAATCACACCCATTAATGATTTCATGAGTGTGGTTTTCCCCATACCATTGCGACCCATGATGGCGACAATTTCGTTTGGTTGGATTTTAAAACTTAACCCGTGTAAGACTTCGCTTTGGCCGTAACATACGCGGTAATCGGAAACTGAGAGCATAATAAATACCTTCCTCGAAAGATCTAACTAACTTGAAATATTTGCCTGCCGCAGGCCTCACTTTTCTTTGTCTCGCCGAAAGAAAAGTAAGCCAAAGAAAGGCGACCCAACTCGTTCTTTTTCCTGCGTTTCTCAGATAATTCGCGTCGCTCCGACGAGACATCCATGTCTCGACGTCACTAAAACGCACGTCCTGTGCGTTTTACCCAAATTCTCTTCCGATACTCGGAGAACTCATATGGGAAAATATTAGTGCCCCAAATAAACCTCAACAACATTTGGATCTGCTTTCACTTTATCGATAGAGCCTTCAGCGAGAATTTTTCCCTGGTGTAAAACAGTTACGCGGTCCGCAATTTTTGCAACGAATTGCATGTCGTGTTCGATAACAATTACTGAACGATCTTTGGTAATGCGACGCAATAATTCCGCCGTCTGTTGACGCTCGCCAACGGACATTCCTGCAACAGGCTCATCAAGCATTAGTAGCTCAGGGTCTTGAATTAATAGCATGCCTATTTCCAGCCATTGTTTTTGTCCATGGCTTAAAAGTTCAGCTTGCTTGTTTAAAAAATCACTCAAGAAAATCATGTCAGCGATTTCGTGAACTTTGTTGATAACTTCAGCATCGCGTTTAAAAGCAAGTGCGCCAAATACAGAACGGCCGCGTGGAAAGGAAATTTCCAAATTTTCAAATACGGTGAGATCGCCATAGATAGACGGTGTTTGAAATTTTCGGCCTACACCTGCTTTAACAATATCGTGCTCCTTCAATTTCGTCAGTTCTTTGTTGCGAAATTTAATCGAACCTTCTGTCGCTTTAGTACGGCCACAAATTAAATCCAGCACTGTGGTTTTGCCAGCGCCATTAGGGCCGATGATCACGCGAATTTCATTTTCGTCCACGTAAAACGTTAAATCGTTTACTGCTTTAAATCCGTCAAAGGAAACCGTAAGCCCTTCCACTGCTAACAAAAAATCTGTGTTGTTACTCATGGAGAACCCCTTGGTTTATGGAAGACATGGAAGCACCGGTCGTTTCAGTTTTATTCACAACTTTTACATCGGGTTTAGCGATTGGCTTTTGTATTTCGGTTGATTTTTTGGATTCAATCAAGTTTTTTTTTGGCGATTTTAAATTCGCGATCCATTGATCAATTTTTGGGACCGCGTAGGTGTTATATAAACCTGCAAGGCCATTTGGAAACGCCATGACCACACCGATAAATAAACCGCCGAGTGCAAATAACCACAACTCAGGAAAACTTTCGGACAAACTGGACTTCGCCCAATTCACTAGCACAGCTCCGTAAACCGCACCGATAATCGACATGCGTCCACCTACCGCACAAAAAATTACCATCTCTATTGAAGGCACAATGCCCACCAGAGTAGGCGACATAAACCCTACCTGCAAAGTGAAAAGCGCTCCACCGATTGCAGCAAAGACAGCACCTAAACAAAATACAAATATTTTAAAGTTTGAAACGTCGTAACCGGAGAATCGCACACGATCTTCTTTGTCGCGCATGGCGACCAGCAAGCGACCAAACTTGCTTTTACGCACAAATTGAGCAACTGCTAAACACACAAACAACATAAATACACAGAAGTAATAGAGAATATATTTGGCGTTGTCGGTGCGAATATCCCAACCATGCAATGTGCGCAAGTCAGTCATCCCATTTACCCCACCGGTATAACCTTGTTGCCCGATAATTAAAATCGTTAAGATTGCAGCAATGGCTTGGGTAATAATTGCGAAATAAACGCCACCTACACGCCGCTTAAACATGGCTGCGCCGACTATGTAGGCGATGATGCTTGGGATGATAATGATGGCAATTATTGTGAAAGGTAAACTGTAAAAAGGTTTCCAAAAAAATGGTAATGCAGTTATCTGATTCCAATCCATAAAATCAGGAATGCCCGGTGTAGATTGAATTTTTGTGGTGATAGGGTCCGATGCTTCCAGCTTTAAAAACATCGCCATTAAATAACCACCCAAACCAAAAAATACGCCCTGCCCTAAACTTAAAATTCCTCCGTAACCCCAACACAACACCAACCCTATTGCGACAAATGCGTAGGTTAGATATTTACCGATTAAATTTAAACGAAAAATATCCAGCGATAAAGGCAGCACCAGAATTAACAGAACTGCCAGTATCAAAAAACCGGAAATTTCTTTTTTCGGAAACAGCGATGCCAAGCCTTGATACGACATGATTAACTCCTCAACGACGAACTTTCAACGTGAACAAACCTTGTGGGCGCAACATTAAAATCAGCACCACGAACAAGAGCGTTAACACTTTGGCCATGGAACCGCTCATAAAAAATTCCATTGTTGATTGCGCTTGCGAAATACTAAATGCGGATGCAATAGTGCCTAGCAAACTCGTCGCACCGCCAAACACAACAACAAGGAACGTGTCCACAATATAAAGTTGCCCTGATGTTGGACCGGTTGAACCGATCATGGTAAATGCGCTACCCGCAACACCTGCAATTCCGCAACCGAGTGCGAATGTAATCCGATCCACTTTTGCAGTATTAATTCCTACAGCACCCGCCATCGGGCGATTCTGTACTACAGCGCGAACTTGAATGCCCCAACGTGAGCGGTACATTAAAATTCCCACCGCTGTAGAAATTCCAAGGGCTAATAACATTACAAATAATCCGTTAATCGGCAGCTCAATCGTTTCAGTCAAATGCACTGAACCCATCAACCAATCCGGTAAAGTCACACCTACTTCGCGTGCACCGAACACGCTGCGATAAGTTTGTTGCAGAATTAAACTTAAACCCCAGGTTGCAAGCAGAGTATCGAGCGGACGATTATAAAGATGACGAATGATTGCCCATTCCACTAAGGCGCCGAGGGCGCCTGCAGCAATGAAGGCGAGAATCATCGCGAGAATAAAATAAAAACTAAATAAACTTGGAAGATACGTTGAAAATACATTTGATGTTAAATAAGTGACGTAAGCACCGAGAATCATGAACTCGCCGTGCGCCATATTAATCACACCCATTTGTCCAAAAATAATGGCGAGACCTAATGCCATTAAAACAAACACGGAAAACAAAATGAGCCCAGCCACGCCTTGCATAGCGAAGATGGATAATAAATCGGAGGTACTATATTCAGCGAACATCGCTTGATCCTCTTAAATTGCAAGTAAGTGCGAACATTCTTTTATCGGAATCGGTATTTTCAGTTTGATAATTTACTTAAGAAAACAGCGATTCATTTGTAACAATTTACTATTAATAATTAACAGATTTAAAACACGAAGAGCCACTCAGGGAAAGTGGCTCTTATCATTAACTTACTGATAACCTTTTGGGAATGGATCCGGCTCGATCAAATCTTTCGTTTCAAACACTACATCGTATTGACCATCTGGACGTGCATGACCTATACGTGTTTTCGACCAGAGGTGATGATTTGGGTGAACTTTTACATAGCCTTCTGGAGCAGTAGTTAATTCAATACCCGGTGATGCTTCACGAACTTTATCAATATCAAAAGAGCCCGCTTTTTCCACTGCAGCTTTCCACAACCATGGGCCAAGGTATGCAGCTTGAGTTACATCACCGATAACCACATCCTTGCCCCAACGTGCTTTGAATGCTGCAACAAATTTCTTGTTGTTTTCATTCGTTAGGCTTTGGAAATATTTCATCGACGCGTAAGCACCCTGCATATTTTCACCACCAATACCCAAGACTTCGTCTTCGGTTACGGAGATGGTTAGTACGAGTGGTTTTTCTTTGGTCATATCAATACCCGCTGCTTTTAATTGTTTGTAGAAAGCTACGTTAGAGCCGCCTACAACAATTGCGTAAATCACATCAGGTTTGGTTAATTTGATTTTGTTAATGACTGAGTTGAATTGCGTGTGACCCAGTGGGTAATATTCTTCACCCACAACTTTTAAACCCAATTTTTCAATATGTTTGCGTGCAATTTTGTTAGATGTGCGTGGCCAAATATAATCTGAACCTAACAAATAAAACGATTTTGCACCTTTGGTTTTTGTTACCCAGTCGATACCGGCAATAATTTGTTGCGTAGCTTCCTGGCCGGTGTAAATCACATTTTTAGATTGCTCCAAACCTTCATAAAATGTTGGGTAATACAACATGCCGTTATATTGTTCAAAAATCGGTAATACCGCTTTGCGCGATGCCGAAGTCCAGCAACCAAATACGGCTGCCGTTTTATCATTCACCAATAATTTTTTGGATTTTTCAGCAAAGGTTGGCCAGTCACTCGCACCATCCTCTTGAATAAATTCTATTTTTCGACCAAGCACACCGCCCATGGCGTTGATTTGTTCAATGGCCAATTTTTCAGCTTGTACAGATCCCGTTTCGCTAATTGCCATGGTGCCCGTTACCGAATGCAAAATACCGACCTTTACTGTTTTATCAGTAACCGCAAGACCGGTGGTATTTACTTCTGCAGCTTGAGCAAAATTAAATGCAAACGCTGCAGCCATGGTAAATACGCAACCAAGCGTTTTTGCTGTAGCAGCGAGGGATCTTGCTTTCACACCCTGATTCCAGTGCGTAGCGCCGCTAAAAAATAATGTCTTCATGGTTTATCCTCAAATGAATTTTCAGACGTAATAGAGCAAGGGAATTCGTAACCGCGGAAGACTCTTTTCAATACAGAAATGATCTTGCCTACAGCACGCAATCTACGCACATCTCATCGTCCAACCCATTCGATAAATAGCGCATGGGGCTACGTCATTTAACGCATAGCCGGTGCAATGCTGAATCCGTATTTTTACTTATTGTATAAAGAAGGATGTAATCAGATTGGCGCCTGTATTGTGGTACGGGAATTGATAGGGAAGTATTAGCCGATGAAAAACTCCTCCGTTAAATCAAGAGATTTCATTTTTTCTTGCTGATGCTTGCGATATTTGAAGCGCCTCAAATTATTATAAAAAAGCAGCGCACCAAATAAATGCTCAGGAATTCATCGAAGCACTTACATTGAACATTATTGAAAAGTTAAAGCAAAAACTTTAACAAATGCGAGTAAGGCATGGCCGCTAAGCAACATATCTTTCGTGTAAGACGTAATTACAACCAGTGGGTTGCCAACCAAACGCTGGAAGATTATGCATTACGCTTTACTGCAAAAAGTGCGCGACGCTGGTCTAACGCACGCGTTGCCACAACTGCCTTAGGTGCAATTTCATTTCTTGCACTCGAAGCTATCGGTGGAGCCATCACGCTTCACTACGGATTTAATAACGCCATTGCTGCAATTTGTGTGGTTAGCTTTATTATTTTTTTAACAGCAATTCCTATCAGTTATTACGCTGCGAAATACGGGGTCGATATCGATTTGATGACCCGGGGCGCAGGCTTCGGTTATATCGGCTCTACGATTACATCGCTTATTTACGCCTCATTTACCTTTATTTTTTTTGCGCTTGAAGCTGCGATTATGGCCATGGCGTTGGAGCTTTTATTTCAAATTCCTTTAGCTCTCGGTTATCTAATAAGTTCTGTCGCCATTATTCCTTTGGTTACTCACGGTATAACGGTGATTAGTCGCTTTCAGTTGTGGAGCCAACCACTCTGGATTGTTCTACAACTGATTCCGTTTGTTTTTATTATTTATACAGATGCAAGTGCCGTTGAAAACTGGGAGCAATTTTCGGGCAATATGCAAAACACCAGTGCTCAAGGAAGTGTAAATATTTTATTTTTTGGTGCTGCATCTGCCGTTGTTTTTTCACTTATTGCACAAATAGGCGAACAAGTAGATTTTTTACGATTTTTACCGCCCGCAAAAAAAAATAAAGAATGGCGTTGGTGGGCAGCAATGATTGCAGGTGGACCCGGATGGATATTAATTGGCGCCGTAAAAATAATGGCGGGATCTTTTCTTGCGGTATTGGCGCTCAATCACGGAGTACCCACTAGTGAAGCCGCAGACCCAACACGAATGTATATGGTTGCTTTTGGCTACTTAACGCACTCGCCACAAGTCGCACTCGCCTTTGCTGGCATTTTTGTCATCCTCAGCCAATTAAAAATTAATGTTACCAATGCCTATGCAGGTTCAATTGCCTGGTCGAACTTTTTCTCTCGCTTAACCCACAATCATCCAGGTCGTGTTGTTTGGTTGGTCTTCAATGTTGCAATTGCGCTTTTGTTAATGGAACTTGGCGTATATCGCGCGCTTGAACAAACCCTGGGCTTTTACGGCATAGTTGCCGTAGCGTGGCTGGGCGCTTTAGTTGCTGATTTAGTGATTAATAAACCTCTCGGATTGAGCCCTAAACATATTGAGTTTAAACGCGCTCATCTTTACGACATCAACCCCGTTGGCTTCGGCGCTATGTTATTTGCCTCTGCCGTCGGCATTGCGTGTCATGCAGGATTATTTAGTGAAACCGCCCAAGCACTTTCACATTTTATTGCTTTGGGCTGCGCATTAATTACGGCGCCACTTATCGCGTGGTTTACTAAAGGCCGCTATTACATCGCACGACCTAGCCCTATTATAAAATTTATGCACACGCATGACTCTTACAGCACTGTCACTTGCTGCATTTGCGAACATAAATTTGAGCACGAGGATGTCACTTATTGCCCAGCCTACGCGGGAGATATTTGTTCGTTGTGTTGTTCGTTAGATGCTCGCTGCCACGACTACTGCAAACCAGGCGGAAATTATCGCGATCAGCTGCAGCATTTTTTTACCTTATTCTTACCAAGATTTATAACCTCAAAAATCAATTCGCAAATTGGCCAATTTTTAGGTCTCGTTATTTTTATCAATGGCCTCTCCGCATTATTACTGTCACTGATTTATTTCCAAACGCCGATTCACGACAGCGACACCGCATTGCTACTGGAAAACACGCTGTGGAAAGTATTTTTCTTATTGGTGATTATCACCGGCGTAGTCAGTTGGTTGTTTGTGCTTGCACACGAAAGTAGACATGTTGCACAGGAAGAATCACAACGCCAGACACGATTATTAATGGAAGAGATCGAAGCGCACGACCGCACGGATAAAGCCTTACAACTTGCGAAGGAACAAGCAGAAGCAGCGAATCAGGCTAAAAGCCGTTATCTCACTGGTATTAGTCACGAATTGCGCTCTCCTCTTAATGCGGTTTTAGGTTACGCACAACTTTTGGAAAAAGATCCTGACATGCCAGCCCATCGCAGAGAAGCTTTAGGTGTGATTCGCCGCAGCAGTGAACATCTTGCAGATTTAATTGAAGGATTATTGGATATTTCAAAAATTGAAGCAGGAAGATTTGATTTGCATAAAGATCAGGTTCGCCTCCCGTTGCTGATGGATCAATTAGTGAATATGTTTCGGTTGCAAGCAGAAGCGAAAGGCTTGCAATTTATTTATGAGTGCAATGATCGCCTGCCTGAACAAGTTAAGACTGATGAGAAAAGGCTGCGCCAAATTCTTATTAATCTGTTATCCAATGCAATTAAATATACTGAACGAGGTAGCGTGTTTTTTAAATTGCGTTACCGCAATCAAGTTGCAGAGTTTACGGTGAAGGATACCGGTGAAGGTATAGCACAGGAAAATATGGAACGTATTTTTCGTCCGTTTGAAAGGGTACGCCGTCCCGGATCTACCGCAACGGGAACCGGATTAGGTTTAACCATTACACGTTTGCTTACTGAAATTATGGGCGGTGATATTTCTATACAAAGCTCACTTGGTGAAGGAAGCACATTTAAAGCAAGCCTAATGCTATCAAGCACCAATTCGCTTGCTGAACCTCTGCGTGCACCGGTACAAACAATTTATGGTTATGAAGGAAATGTGCAAACTATTATGTTAGTAGATGATGAACAAACTCATCGTCAACTGATGAATACTTTATTAATTCCGTTAGGATTTAAAATAATTGAAGTAGATAATCCACTCAATGCACTTGAAATTTTTGAGCAAGAAAAACTCGCAGATAATCGTCCCAATTTAATTATGCTGGATGTATCAATGCCTGCTATGGATGGTTGGCAATTAGCAAAACAATTGCGCAAAGCGCAATACAATTCCCCTATTATTATGGTGTCAGCCGATGCTAGTGAAGGAAAAAATCAGCCGCAGGAATCACCGCCATTACATGACGCCTATGTAACCAAGCCCGTTCAACTTCAAGCGTTGCTTGATCAGATTCAAATATTACTCAATATAAACTGGCGTTATGAACAAAATACGTTGCCACAACGTGTTGATTTGCCAAGACCAGACATTCAATTATTAGAACTACCTGCAAGCGAACATTTGGATGATATCGTTCACCTTGCGAGCATCGGCCATAAAAAAGGT